>TARA_B110000902_G_scaffold267194_1_pt1 | contig 12272 bp, 14 predicted proteins | sample TARA_B110000902 | Tara Oceans TARA_B110000902 (sample SAMEA4398009) | marine metagenome | biome: Polar Biome; feature: [SRF] surface water layer (ENVO:00010504); material: water (ENVO:00002006), including particulate matter (ENVO:01000060) such as... | depth 5 m | reverse complement strand
TAATTTAGTTATTATCTATAGTTAGGCCAGCAATGATAGCCAAAAACATGTATGATACGCGGCTTTTACGCAATCGAAAACATATCATGGCTACCAAAAAGAAAGCTCCAGATGAAAAAGCACCTACAACAAAAACTACAGTTAAAAAAGCTGCAGTAAAGAAAGTTGAGGCCAAAAAAGCTCCGGCTAAAAAGGTTGTTGCTAAGAAAACTCCGGAGGGTAAAGCTGCGCTAGAGAAAGAGATTAAAGCAGCCGCTAAACTGGCCGATAAAAAAGGCGCTTCAACTAAAGACGATGAGCCTGCTCGGGTTAAAAAGCCAACTAGAGCGGCCGCCAAAAAGAAACAACCAGCCTCGGTTGAAACATCCCAATCAATCGAAGAGCAAACTAAAGCATTTCTAGAAAAAGGCGGCACCGTTGAGGCCGTTCAGATTGGTATGAGCGGGCAACAAAATTTATCCGGGCCTAAGCACATTACGCTTGGCAATAAAACGCAACAAAGCTAAATATTCTAGATCAGCTATCTCTTGTCTAAAATCGCTGTTTTTGCAGATGTTCAAAACATCTATTACACAACCCGCCAAGCGTATCAGAAGCAATTTAATTATCGTCGTGTTTGGCAGTTAATAGCTGAGCATGGTGATATATGTATTGCCAATGCTTATGCAATAGCACGCAATGATGAGCAGCAGCAAAAGTTTCAAAATGCACTTAAGCATATTGGTTTCTCAATAAAGCTTAAGCCCTATATTCAGCGCAGCGATGGCAGTGCCAAGGGTGACTGGGATGTAGGTATTGCTATCGATGTAATGGAAACAGCCCCAGCGGTAGATACTGTGGTGCTATTGTCCGGCGACGGCGATTTTGATTTATTGCTAGATAGAGTGAAGGGTAACTTTGGCGTGGCGACCCAAGTTTACGGAGTACCAATGTTAACGGCTAAATCGCTAATCGATGCTGCCGATGTTTTTCATCCAATAGAATCCAGTTTATTACTGTAGGTCTTGGTTGTTGCCAAGTTTGTTCTTAATTTTTTAAAAGAGTCATTATGAGTTTTACAACGTTAGGCTTAGCGGCCCCGATATTAGAAGCACTAAAAGAAAAAGGTTATGACACGCCTTCACCTATTCAGGCGCAGGCTATTCCTGCGGTACTTGATGGCAAAGATGTTATGGCCGCGGCACAAACCGGCACCGGCAAGACTGCTGGCTTTACTTTGCCTATTTTGCAGCTACTTATGGATGGACCCAGTGCCAGGCCTAATCAAGCGAGAGTATTGGTGTTGACACCAACTCGTGAACTAGCGGCGCAGGTTAATGAAAGTGTTGCCACTTATGGTAAGAATTTACCGCTTAAATCTACCGTTGTTTTTGGTGGCGTAAAAATAAATCCACAAATGATGAAACTGCGTAAAGGGGTAGATATACTTGTTGCAACACCTGGCAGGCTGCTAGATCTATATAATCAAAAAGCGGTGCGCTTTGATGATTTAGAAGTGTTGGTGCTAGATGAAGCTGATCGTATGTTAGATATGGGCTTTATACATGACATTAAAAAAATACTGTCAGTGTTGCCTAAAAATCGTCAAAACTTATTGTTTTCAGCGACTTTTTCTAATGATATTCGCCAATTGGCTAAAGGCTTAGTTAATGACCCAGTAGAAATTTCGGTAACGCCGCGTAATGCAGCTGCACCATCAGTACAGCAAAAAATTTATCCGGTAGATAAATCTCAGAAGGCGAAACTTCTGACTAAATTGATTAAAGATAATGATTGGCAGCAAGTGTTGGTGTTCTCCCGAACTAAACATGGCGCCAACCGCTTAACTAAACAATTGATCGGTTGTGGTATTTCGGCTGCCGCCATCCATGGTAATAAAAGTCAAGGTGCTAGAACCAAAGCCTTGGCTGACTTTAAAGCTGGCGAGGTTCGTATTTTGGTAGCGACAGATATCGCTGCTCGTGGTATCGATATTGACCAGCTACCTCAAGTAGTCAATTTTGATCTACCCAGTGTGCCAGAAGATTATGTGCATCGCATTGGTAGAACCGGGCGAGCGGGTAGTACCGGGCATGCTGTGTCGTTAGTAGCGGCTGATGAGTTTAAGCAGTTGTCTGATATAGAACGCTTAACTGGTAAATTACTAGAGCGCGAAATTGTAGAAGGTTTTGAGCCGGTGAGTAAATTACCCGAATCTCGTTTGAATAGCGCACCACTTAGGGCGAAGAAGCCTAAAAAGCCAGCCGCCAATCATCGTGGCGGCCAACGTAATGGTGATAATACTCAAGGCCACAAGCCTGCTGCACAAAGTCGACAACGAAAGCCAAATTCTTCTAATGGCAACAATGCTGAAACCAGCTCGTCAAAACCTGCGGGTGGCCAACCGCCCCGTCGTAAGCCGAGTTCGCAGCGTTCTGCCAGTCCTTATGGCAACGTCAACTCCTAATTCTTTGTCAGGTTTTTGATCTAGCGCATAAAAATAGTATGTAGATTTTTATCCTCATAGAGTTTGTAGCCCTACATTGCTAAAATATGTTTAGTATTCGAGGGCTACGGTCGCTCGCTATAAGCACCACTACTGAGACTGAGGATCCTTTAGAGGCAACTCGGCTGTGCGTGCTTTCGTGCTAGCAGTCAGGGTCTGGCCACAGACCTCTATTTGATTGCGCTAAGTGCAGTAAATCCACTTCCGTTAACTTTTATGCCTTTTTTTAGTGTGCTGCATTATTTGATGCACTATTATGGTGCTACGTGAGTGGGCTTTACGGCTTTATTACAGAAAAATATTTTTATTGGATTGGCATAATAATTGCTTTTCTTACACTAGAAATCACTGTTTATATTGACGGGGGATTTTTTAAGCAATGTTTAATAATATACCAAAACAACACTAGTGTGACGTAATGTAGCAATGGCTGAACTTATAAAAGCAAATATAAAATATGATGCCAAGCGTTGGTTGGCCAAGTTTAGTGCCAACTTTGTCCATATAGATGGCTGTACTCGATTGGGCAAAACAGAGCATTATGGGCCACTAAGAGTGCAGCGGCCTTTTTTCCCAGAAGGGCTCGCATGCCTGCATTTGTATTTACTGCATCCACCTGGCGGGTTAGTCGGCGGCGACAGGTTGGCAGTTGATTTAACTGTAAGTGCGGCCGCACATGTTGTTATGACAACTCCATCTGCTGGGAAAATGTATCGCAATATAAGTGGATTAAAGCAAGGGCAATACACATCTATTAGCGTCGCCAACAAGGCAGTAATGGAATATTTTCCGCAAGAGAATATTATATTTAATGGCGCTGACGGAGAAATTACTACTCAGGTAGATCTCATTGGCGATGGCCTGTTTATAGGTTGGGAAATTGCTTGTTTGGGTATGCCGGCTAGTAAGGAAGAGTTTGAGGAAGGCGAGCTAAAACTGGCCCTCGTTATTCGCCAAGATGGTAAACCATTATTTTTTGATCGTCTAAAAATCGATTCACCTAGCGCCCTACAATTAAGTAAAGCAGGCCTGCAAGGGCATAGTGTAATCGGTACCTTCGTAATTACCACTACTGTAATAGATGCCGATAGCAAAGACAAAGTAACGGCTTGGCAGCAACAGATTAATCAGTGTGATAATAACAATCATATTAGTTGCAGTGTTGGGGCAACCCAAAAGCCTGGCGTGTTTGTGGTACGAATGCTAAGTGATAATAGCGAAAGTGTGCGCCGTAGTTTTGAAGCACTATGGGCGATGCTTAGGCCACAGATAATTAATAAAAATGCTTGTAGGCCAAGAATTTGGAATACATAAACCGATAAATTAGCAGCGTTAGGTATTTTTGATGGAATTGTCACCAAGAGAAAAAGATAAACTATTATTGTTTGTTGCTGGCGAGGTAGCGCAAAAGCGTAAAGATCGCGGTGTAAAATTAAACTATCCAGAAAGTATTGCACTGATTAGCTGCTACATTATGGAGCGTGCTAGAGATGGATATAGTGTGGCGGAGTTGATGAATGCAGGGCGCGAAATTTTGAGTCGAGACGATGTAATGGATGGCATCAGTGAGATGATTCATGAAGTGCAAGTCGAGGCAACGTTCCCCGATGGTACTAAATTAGTCACTGTTCACAATCCTATTGCTTAGTCTGCTGCAGCTACCCGGAGATAAAAATGATACCAGGTGAAATAATTTATAGCGAAGAAGATATTGAAATCAATGTTGGCTTAACAACATTATCCATTGAAGTTGCTAACTTAGGCGACAGGCCGGTGCAGGTAGGTAGTCATTATCACTTTTATGAAACTAATCCTGCCTTAGAATTTGAGCGTGCCAAGACGCGTGGCTTTAGATTAAATATTCCAGCTGGAACTGCCGTGCGGTTTGAGCCGGGGCAGACGCGGTCTATTGAGCTAGTTGAATATGCAGGTAAGAGAAAGGTTTATGGTTTTCGTGGCGAGATCCAAGGAAGTTTGTAGACTAATGATGACACCACAATCGTTGCTATTTTTTATCGATAGAATCAGAGGGACACATGGCTAAAATTGAACGTCGTGCTTATGTTGACATGTATGGACTTACCGTTGGCGACAAAGTTCGTTTAGGTGATACTGAGTTATTTATTTCGCCGGAGAAAGATTACACCGTCTATGGTGATGAAGTTAAATTTGGCGGCGGTAAAGTTATTCGCGACGGCATGGGTCAAAGCCAAGCGCTGTGTAAAGACACGCCTGACACAGTAATTACCAACGCACTTATCTTAGATTATTGGGGCGTAGTAAAAGCCGATATAGGTATTAAGGAAGGTCGAATTTTAGCGATTGGTAAAGCAGGTAATCCAGATACGCAGCAAGGTGTAACAATTGAGATTGGCCCTGGAACCGAGATCATTGCTGGTGAGGGGCAAATCGTAACCGCGGGTGGTATTGATGCGCATATTCATTTTATTTGTCCGCAACAGATTGAAGAAGCGTTGATGAGTGGTGTAACTACAATGCTTGGTGGCGGCACCGGACCGGCCACAGGTACCAATGCCACAACGTGTACCCCTGGACCATGGCATATTGGTAAAATGCTTCAAGCCATAGAAGATATGCCGATGAATATTGGTTTTTTAGGAAAAGGTAACGCAAGTTTGCCTGAGCCTTTACTCGAGCAAATAGCCGCCGGGGCAATGGGGCTGAAACTCCATGAAGACTGGGGAACGACACCAGCGTCGATTGATAACTGCTTAACCGTAGCTGAGCAATGTGATGTGCAAGTGGCAATTCATACCGACACATTAAACGAGTCGGGTTTTGTTGAGGATACGATTGCCGCCTTTAAAAATCGCGTTATTCATACTTATCATACCGAAGGTGCCGGCGGCGGCCATGCCCCAGATATTATTAAAGCCTGTGGTGAACCTAATGTGTTGCCATCGTCCACCAATCCGACGCGCCCCTATACGGTAAATACGGTGGATGAGCATTTAGATATGTTGATGGTCTGTCATCATTTGGATCCAAATATTCCAGAAGATGTGGCGTTTGCTGATTCTCGTATTCGCCGAGAAACCATTGCAGCTGAAGACATTCTGCATGACTTAGGCGCATTCAGTATGATCGCCTCTGACTCCCAGGCGATGGGTAGAGTGGGAGAGGTGATTACCAGAACGTGGCAAACCGCCCACAAAATGAAGGTCCAACGAGGCGTATTACCTGAAGATGAGGGCACTGGCGCCGATAACTTCCGCTGCCGTCGCTACATTGCAAAGTACGCAATTAATCCTGCTATTACAATGGGTGTTTCCCATGAGGTTGGATCGATAGAAGTGGGTAAATTGGCTGACTTGGTATTATGGAAGCCGATGTTTTTTGGCACCAAGCCATCACTCATTATTAAAGGTGGGATGATTGCGGGGGCGCCCATGGGTGATCCCAATGCGTCAATTCCGACTCCGCAGCCGGTGCACTATCGCACTATGTTTGGTGCTATGGGTAAAGCAGTGCATGCAACCAGTGTTAGTTTTGTTTCTAAGCTCGCTATCGAACAAGGCTCATTAGATCACTTAGGTTTACAAAAACCTTTAAGCGCGGTTAGTAATACGCGCACTATATCTAAAGCTGATATGAAATTGAATGACTACTTACCCAAGGTAGAGGTTGATGCGCAAACCTATGTGGTTAAAGCTGATGGCCACGTTTTAAGCTGCGACCCCGCAGTAGAACTACCCTTAGCTCAGCGCTATTATTTGTTTTAATAAAGCACCAATTACGAAGTACTGTTGATGAAAATTTATACTCAGGTAACGACAAAGGAAATTCCTAGCGGCGCACAAACAGATGAAATTAGTCTGTGTTTTGATGATCGTAAGCGCGGCCGACTGAAAGTAAGCTGTGCTAACCAGCAGCAAGTAGGGATTCAAATTGAGCGCGGCCTGGTGTTACGCGACGCCACCGTGTTAACTGATGGCGGCGGCAGTTACTTAATTATTCGCGCAAGCGATGAGGCAGTGTCAACAGCTTATATTGATCTACCATTGTTATTTGCCAGAGGTAGTTATCATTTAGGCAACCGACATGTGCCGTTGCAGCTTGGCGATGGTTTTTTGCGGTATCAACAAGATTATGTGTTAGATGACATGTTGAGTGGTCTTGGTATAGATGTGATCCACGAGCAAGCCGTGTTTGAGCCAGAAAATGGTGCTTATGCGAAAGCTGGGCATTCACACAGTCATCCTTCTGATGACCACGACCATCAACATAGCAAGCATTCTCACCAGCATGATCACTAAGGTGGCAGACAATAAGTTACTGGCGTTGCTGCATTTATCCAGTTCGGCGTTGCCAGTTGGTACCTTTGCTTACTCGCAAGGTCTGGAGTTTGCGCTGGATAGCGGCTGGTGCACGACCAGTGATGAGGTGGCGAGCTGGATAGAAGCAAATTTAGAATTTGGTTTAGGGCAGCTAGACCTGCCTATTTATCTGCGTATATATCAAACTTGGCTTGATAGTGACTGGCAAAATTTAGAACATTGGAATGATACTTTACTGGCTTTTCGCGAAACCAAAGAACTTTATTTGGAAGATACCCAAATTGGTGGTGCTTTTGCCCAGTGGCATCGAGGGCAGGACCAAAGCCGAGAACAGTATTTAAGCTATTGTCCGCAGCCTACGGTAGTGGCAATGCATTCGTTAGCGGCTGTTATTAGTGATATAGAGGCCGGGGCAGCACTGCAAGGTTTTGCTTGGAGTTGGATTGAGAATCAAATTATCTGCGCCAGTAAAGCCATGCCAATGGGGCAGTCAGATGGGCAGCGAATACTGCAAGCGCTTATCCCCAAGATAGGCGAAGTTTGTCAGTACGCGATGACAATTAATGATGACGATATTGGTACTAGTCTGATCGGAACGGCAATTGCTTCGTCGTTACATGAGCAGCAATATTCACGTCTTTTTAGATCATAAATAGTGAGGAAATAATTAATGTCAGCCACTAAACAAATATTGAGAGTAGGTGTAGGCGGGCCAGTTGGATCTGGTAAGACTGCATTGCTCGAACAGATATGTCAGGTAATGCGAGATCATTACAGTATTGCTGTGGTGACCAACGATATTTATACCAAAGAAGATGCGCAGTTTTTATTGCGAAATAAAGCCTTAACTGAAGATAGAATTTTAGGTGTTGAAACCGGTGGTTGCCCGCATACCGCGATTAGAGAAGATGCGTCGATGAACTTGGCTGCAGTTAAACAGTTGCAAGACGCGCATCAAGGATTAGAGCTAGTGCTGATTGAAAGTGGCGGCGATAACTTGGCTGCTACTTTTAGTCCCGAGTTATCAGATTTAACGCTATACGTGATTGATGTCTGCGCTGGCGACAAAATTCCGCGCAAAGGTGGGCCAGGTATTTCTAAGTCTGATTTGTTGATTATAAATAAAGTTGATATTGCTCAGTATGTCGGTGCCTCATTAGAGGTGATGGCGCGAGATACTAAAAAAATGCGTGGTGAAAAACCTTTTGTATTGGCTAATGTTGAAACCACCAAAGGTATCGCTGAGGTAGTTAATTTTATTATCGATCAGGGTATGTTGGAGCAAAAGGATTCGATTCAACCTTTGCTCAATCGTATGTTGCCAGCCCACCAAATTACCGCTGACGCAGCCATTCACTCATCGCGCTCAATTTAATATGGTCAATTATTTAAAGGGTTTGTTATGAAAAAAATACTAGCAATTATAAGCTTAACCGCGTCTTCGTTAACGTTTGCGCATACTGGTTTTCACGAACATGTGCATGCCAATACTGCAGCCGAGCTAGTTAATAGTCTGGTTGCTGTTGTGGTTGCAATGGAAGTGCAATCGATGGTTTTAGTTACTGCAGGGACTGTTGTTGTTATAAGTATTACTGCTGGGCGTAAAGTACTGGCTCTATCAAAAACTGGATTCAGCTAGCCCGACAGTAAATAAAATCGACAGGATCTATTAAATTAGCAGATCCTGTCATGCTAATTAGCGCTGCAGGCTAATTATTTACTAGTGGCTACTTATTCGGATTAATAAGATATTTGGTGCCAGTTGCTTGCTTGCCGTATTGCATTATTGCAGCAAGGCTTACGGTTTCAGCGAGTGATACCTCAGCAGTATATTCTGACTTGAACGTGGTAGTAATTTCGTTGGCAACGCGAGTTTGCAGTTCGATCATTTTTTCAAACCCTGCTTTTTGTAAAAACGGCGTCAATAACCAACCGCCAACACCCCAGTACATACCATAGGCGCGGCTTAAAATTACTGGCGTTCGGTCTAGGCCGCCATACATGTAAACCTGTTTGTGAACAACAGAGCCATAAGGGCTGTATTCAGTGGCAGTTTTATTAGCCGCAATTTCCATTGCCGTTAAGATATCGCTACCAAGCTTCCCGCCACCAATAGCATCGAAGGCAAGGGTTGCGCCAGTTGCCACTAAGGCATCAATTAAATCAGCCATAAAGGTGTCAGCAGATGAGTCGACAATATATTTAGCGCCAATCTCTTTTAGAATCGTTACTTGCTCAGGTTTGCGTACAATATTGACTAGATCAATACCGTCACTAATACATATCTTATTTAGCATCTGCCCAAGGTTAGAAGCTGCAGCGGTATGTACTAGTGCCGTATGGCCTTCCATCCGCATGGTCTCAGTCATTCCTAATGCAGTAAGCGGATTAACAAAACTTGACGCAGCTTGACGTGGGGTAACGCCCTCTGGCATAGCTAGGCATAAACCTGCATGGACAGCACGAAATTGTGAATACATGGCGCCGCCAGCAGCGCTAACAACCTTGCCTAGCAGTGCTTGGGCTTGTTCTGACTTACCTGCCGCAACCACCACGCCGGCCCCTTCGTTACCTACGGGTAAAGATTTATCAAGCCTAGGTTTCTGTGCCGGCATCATGTTAGCTGGAATGGCTGCTGTTACTACGGGGCTCTCTACACTGCCGCTATCTTTGGCGGTTGACATATCAGCTGGACCAATTAGTAGGGCTAGGTCAGAAGGATTAATAGGAGTTGCTTCTATTCTAATAACAACTTCGTCATCACCTGGAGTCGGCATGTCGACTTCAGCGAGAGACATTTTGAATGTATTGTCTGATTTTACTTCTGAGCGGATTTGTAATGGCATGATGTAGTCCTCAAGTTGGGTGGGTCATAGTATTTCAGTTGTTGCTGGATATCACTCAGAAGATGCGATAGTGCATTTTAAATGCATATACTCGATCATCAATGAGTTGAATAGCTAGTTAGATTTGATATGTAGTATGCATATTTTAGTCGACTGGGGAAGTTCAGTAAAATATATAGATGGAAACTTTTGTTAGCCCTGCTAACTCTGAATACTTGCTAGCGATTAGGCTGTATGTAATAGCCAGCAGTTGGAGTGAAGGGGTTGGCGTTGTTATCGCTAAACCGGAATGGCACCGAGACAGTTTTAAAACCAATATTTCTGCGAATAACAAAATGCAAATGTGGGCCTGTTGAAAATCCTGATGAACCTGATTTACCTAACTCGGCACCCACGGCTACACTGTCACCAATAGTAACGCCGATAGTACTCTGTAATAGGTGAGCGTAAACGGCATAGGTGCCATCATCGTGCAATACTTCGACTTTGTTTGCTTTGTCCAAAAAGTATGTTGATTGGCCTGAAAAAATATAATCATCTTTAGTATAAATCACTATGCCTGCCCTAGCGGCAGTAATAGGTGTGCCTACCGGAAGAGCGATGTCTACTGCATGTTGGTTATCCAGACTATAATGTGAAAATTGACCGTTGAATGCTTGAGTGATTTTTCTTTTAAATGATGATTTGAACGGAATTTGATAATAGCTGTCAGCATGAGATGCGTCTGGATTACCCTGTAGCCAGCTGTAGCTGTAGCTATAGTTAGTGTTTTCTTCGCCGCCTCGATAAATAATTTGGGTTGATTTTTCAGCTATAGTTGCGTGATAAAATAATTTGTTATTCCCATCTCTAAATTTTATTTCAATAGGGATATAAAGAGGATTTATTACCTTGATGTGGTTGTTAGCGGTGATGTATATTTTTGGCTCAATTTTTTCTTTTGTATCATTTTCATAGCGCAGTATTTCTGTAGCCGCAGCGGCCGTTGGTTTTTTATCAGTAAATACCCAGTTGCCTTGTTCGTCTCGGTATTTATATACATCTGCCGATGATGCCGGTGGCAGGTGCGACAGCGAGACAAGAACTGTTGCAATTATTACTTTAAAGAAAGAGTGCACGATAGCGGCCTAAATTCTTCTGTTGTGGGGTTAAGTTATTATATAAGTATAGGTAGTGAGCTAGCTCGTGGCCATCTTGAGCAATAATTTTTGTGAATCACTAACTAAGCTTTGCATCAGAATTGCAGTAGTTTGCTGCTTAAATAAACCAACCCCTTGCCCTGACCACATCACCATAAAATCTTTGTTACCTTGATGAATTGCCTGTTTGCGTAAGTCTGAGGATAGTGAATATTGAGCTGAATAGGGTAGTAATGGGTCATCAATTGCATCTATCTCGGTAATATAGCGATTTTTTAGACCTCGGGCCGGCTTACCTGAAAAGGCTTCAGTAATAACGGTATCTTCACCTTCTGCATGCTCTAATTCATTTAGCCAGGTGGCGGATAACTGAGTTTCTCGGCAGCCCAAAAATGCAGTACCCATTTGCACACCACTGGCGCCAAGGGCAAAGCTTGCGACTATTCCTCTAGCGTCCATAATTCCCCCTGCGGCAATGACAGGCACTGATACGGCATCAACAATACGCGGAATTAACGCCATGCAGCCAATTAATGCTGATTTTGCATTGCTAAAATTGCCTTGGTGTCCACCGGCTTCACTGCCTTGGGCAATTATTGCATCAATGCCAGCTTGTTCTAATATTATTGCTTCACTAGCAGTCGTTGCAGTGCATAAAACAATGGCTCCGCCACTTTTAGCGTAGGCGATGGTGTCGGCATCAACGCCAAAATGAAAACTGATAACGGGGACTTTTTCATCTAGCAGAACCGCCAATTGATCTTGTGCTGGACCAAATAAGCAGCGCGGTGACGGGATCTCTCCAAGGCCTTGCTCGCGATGATACTGGTTTAATTGCTGGCGATGTAGGTCACCGATTTGAAGGTTTTTATCAAATCGCTCGGTGCTGTGATCAAACAAATTGATATTAAATGGTTTGTTAGTAAGCGCTTTTATTTCCTTAATGGTTTTACGTAAAGCATCAACAGATTGAGGTGCAGCCCCATGACCGCCCAAACCGCCAGCGTTTGATACCGCGGCTACTAGCGCTGGATTGGTGGAGCCAGCCATCGGGGCTTGTATTATGGGGTGCTGTATATTTAGCAGGCTTGAAATGTTGTTACTAGGCCAGAGCATAGCTAATCCTTAAGTTATATAAAGCTTAATATACTAGTGATGTTGCTATATTCAAGTAACAATGTTCGCTACTAAAGCGTGCACAACCAATCTATAATAGCGTTAATATCAATAATTTATAACAGGGTAATATTGCATGATAATCAAACCTCGCGTTCGTGGTTTTATGTGTATCACAAGTCATCCGGTTGGTTGTGATGAAAACGTTAAGCAGCAAATAGAGTATGTGCAAAGCCAAGGTGAGATAGTAGGCGGGCCAAAAAAGGTGTTGGTTATTGGTTCCTCCACCGGTTATGGCTTGGCATCGCGGATTAGCGCAGGCTTTGGCTCAAATGCTGCTACTTTGGGTTTGTTTTTCGAGAAAGAAGGTACTGAGAAAAAACCTGGT
>TARA_B110000902_G_scaffold39068_1_pt1 | contig 12300 bp, 8 predicted proteins | sample TARA_B110000902 | Tara Oceans TARA_B110000902 (sample SAMEA4398009) | marine metagenome | biome: Polar Biome; feature: [SRF] surface water layer (ENVO:00010504); material: water (ENVO:00002006), including particulate matter (ENVO:01000060) such as... | depth 5 m | reverse complement strand
AAGAGGTCAAGAATCTTTTGGAATGATTTGTGGGGAAGATGAAATTGATCTTGGAGATAAGCACGATGGAATTTTAGTACTAAATAGCGATGCTAAAATTGGAGATTTAGCAGCAAACTATTTTGATATAGTTAGTGATACAATTTTTGAAATTGGACTTACCCCTAACAGGGCTGATGCAATGAGCCATTATGGTGTGGCAAGAGATTTACTAGCAGCGTTAAAATTCAAGAAAATATTGCCATCCCATTCTACTCTCAATCCTCTTCCAGAAATTAAACAGATTGCTACAAGAAAAAATATTGAAATAAATATTTCTATTCAAGACGCTGATCAGTGCCATAGATACTCGGGAATTGTTATTGAAAACATCCGAGTTAAACCAAGTCCAAAATGGCTCAAAGAAAAATTAGAATCCATTGGAATAAAGCCTATTAATAATATTGTAGATGTCACTAATTATGTTTTACACTATTATGGGCAGCCTCTTCATGCTTTTGATTTAGACAAAATAATTGGCAGAAATATTAATGTTAGAACTTCTAAAGACCAAACTCTTTTCACTACTCTAGATGGTCAAGAAAGAAAGTTGGACAAAGAAGACATTATGATTTGTAATGATGAAAAAGAGATGTGTTTGGCTGGTGTTTTTGGAGGATTAGAATCTGGAGTAACTGAAAATACCAAAAGTATATTTATTGAAAGTGCTCTTTTCAATCCTGTTTCTATAAGAAAGACTGCAAAAAGACATGGGTTAAATACCGATGCTTCATTTAGGTACGAAAGAGGCGTTGACCCATCTATGGTAATTCCTGCACTAGTAAAAGCTTCTGAAATTATAACAGATCTTTCGGGAGGAAATATAGCTTCTGAAATATTTGATGTTCATCGAAAGGAAACATCAAATGTCACTTTTGAAATAAATTTTGAAAAAATTAGAAAAATTGGGGGGATTAAGCTTGATAATAGCACTATAACTCAGCTATTAAATTATCTAGATATTAAGGTAGATATTACAGAAAGAAATAAAGCTTTGGTTAACGTCCCTGCCTATAGAAACGATGTAACAAGAGAAATTGATATAGCAGAAGAAGTTCTAAGAATATATGGCTACAACAATATTAAGATTCCTGAAAAAATCAATAGTTCGCCATCAATTCCTAACTTTAAAAGCAACCATTCTATTCAACAAAAGATTAGCAACCATTTAGCCAGCTTAGGATGTTTTGAAATAATGAATAATTCATTGGTTAAAAGACAATACAGTAATTTTCTTGATGAAAAATCTAACAACCACATCTCTTTACTTAACCCTTTAAGCAACGACACTGCCACCCTAAGGAAAAGCTTAATTTATGGTGCTTTAGAAGTTTTAAAATTCAATCATTTTAATGGAAATCCTAATGGGGCCATATTTGAATGGGGTAAAGTTTATTCTATAGATGAAAATGTTCACAAGGAAGAAAATCGATTATTAATTGCCACAACTGGGCTACAAAATGAAGAGCATTGGTTCAATGGGAAATTAGAAAGTAGTTTTTTCCAACTAAAAGGAATAATTGATAGTGTTTTTAAGTCTCTTGGCGTCTGTTACGAAACCGAATTACTAACAAAAGACCATTTATGGGAAGAAGGGTTAATGGTTAAGAAAGGTAAATACACATTGGCAAAAATAGGAACTGTCAGGAAAGAAATATCTAGTTTAATTGGACTAAAAAAGCCTTGTTTTGTTTCTGAAATTTATTTTGACAGTCTCATTAAGTCGAATGCAAATTCAAAATCTAAATTTAAGCCTATCAATAAATTTCAAAAAGTTTTCCGAGATCTATCCATTTTAATATCTGAGGAAGTAACTATGCAAGAAATTACAAATTCTATAAACCAAGTAAATAGTAAACTGTTAAAAAACACTACTTTATTTGACATCTATAGAGATAAAAAAAATGTTGGCAAAAAGGCTTATGGGCTAAGATTTGAATTCTTACATTCAGAAAGGACGTTGAAAGACAAGGAGGTTGATTCTGTTATGAATTCTATTCAAAGTAAATTAGTAAGTAATTTTAATGCTAGTCTAAGATAAATTATGAAAAATTTCGGGATAGGTTATTGGTTTAAAAACTGGTTTTTGCCCTACAAAATCGGTTATGCTATCACAACTACTGGTTCAAGAACATATTTTAAAAAATTTAAGTACCATGGAAAAGAAAAAATCCCTAAACATGCTGGAATAATATATGCTGTAAATCACCAAAATGCTTTTTTAGACGCAATTGTAATTGCAGGTCAAACAGATGCACCACTAAACTTTTTAGCTAGGGCAGATATTTTTAAAAATAAAATTGCAAATAAACTTTTAAGGGGTTTTTATATGCTTCCTGTTTATAGGAAGAGAGATGGAGTTAATACCATTGAAAAAAACGAAGAAACATTTAATCAATGCCATGAAATACTAAACCAAAAGCAAAATTTAGCAATTTTTCCAGAAGGAAATCATAATTATAAAAAAACACTTCGTCAACTTAAAAAAGGATTGGCTAGAATTGCATTTGGAACACTATCAAAATATGGCAAAGATACTCCAGTATATATAGTTCCTTTAGCAATAGACTACGAAAGTCATTTTAAAATGAATGCTGATATTTTACTTAACGTAGGTGATCCAATTAAAGTAAGTGACTATTATTCAGGATTTGAAAAAAATAGTACAGAAGCTATTAACAAATTAACTTTAAAAATAGCAGATGATTTAAAATCTTTAATGATTAACATCCAAGATTTAGAAAACTACGATGAACTATACTATCTTCTTCACCGATTTCCGCTTTTAGAGAAGCAAGCCGAACCTAAAAGAAAATTTGATTTAAGAAAAGAAAAGCTAATTAAAACTGAGTCTCTGAAGAGTGAAAATCTAGAAGACTATAAACATCTTATTGCAGACTTAAAAATTGTCAAATCTTTCATGTCTAAATATAAAATTAGACCTTACTTATTAAATAAACCTGCTCCCTCCTATTTGAAATTAATTCTTTTAAGTTTAATTCTGTTTCTCTTATTTCCATTTCATTTAATAGGACTATTAACTAATTATCTTCCGTATAAAATACCAGTTTGGTTTGTCGAAAGTAAAATTAAAGACAAACATTTTCATGGTTCATTAAAGCTAGCTATTGGGGTAATACTTTTCACTTTTTATTGGCTAGGGATTACTCTTTCAATTTCTATATTCAAAGATTGGACTTATGGACTTATCTTTTTATTAATTGCTCCGATTATTGCAATGCTTAATTTCAGGTATTGGATACTTTTAATTAAAGCTAAGGGAAAATGGAATTATAAAAGTGCTACTAAAAGAAAAGAGTTCTCAAAAATTAAGATGGCTTTTGACAGAATTCAAGAAAAATTCAATTAAAAAACTATTTAGTAATTCCATTAACCATTTCTAAAGTTGTCTTTTTCAAATCAAAATCGTGTTTCCATCCCCAGTCATTTCTTGCGAAACTGTCGTCTACAATTGACGGCCAAGACAAAGCTATTTTATTCCTAAAGTCAGGATTATAGGTTATTTTAAATTCGGGAAATAAAAGTCTTATTTCTTTGGCTATTTCTTCAGGATTAAAACTTATTGCTGCTAAATTATAGCTAGAATTTATAGTCAATTTATTTCTGTCCGCTTGCATGATTTCTGTTGTTGCTCTTATAGCATCTTGCATATAAATCATCGGAAGTGTGACATCTTGAGCTATAAAAGAATTATAAAAGCCATTGTTAATTGCAGCATGAAAAATTTCTATTGCATAATCTGTAGTCCCCCCACCAGGCGGAGATTTATAGCTTATTATACCTGGATATCTTAAACTTCTTACATCTATGCCGTATTTTAAAAAATAATATTCACACCATCTTTCACCTGACATTTTACTAATTCCATAGACAGTAGAAGGTTCTAACAATGTTGACTGAGGAGTATTGAACTTAGGGCTTGTTGGCCCAAAAACAGCAATGGAACTAGGCCAGAAAATCTTTTCAATGTGTTTTTCTTTGGCTAAATCTAAAATATTAAATAGGCCTTTCATATTTAAATCCCAAGCCATTTGAATGTTTTTTTCAGCCACTGCCGACAACATTGCTGCCAATAAATAAACTTCAGAAATATTGTGTTCTTTTATAGTTTTAAATAATTTCTCGTTATCTAAAACATCTAATAAAACATACTCTACACCTTGAGTTCTACGTTCTAAAATTGGTTTTATATCTGCAGCTATTACTTGATTGGCACCAAAATCTTTTGCTAATTGTTCAATTAATTCAACCCCTATTTGGCCAGAAGAACCTATAACTAATTTTTTTCCCATGCGTATTGAATATAATAAAAATTATTGCTTAATAATATACAGGAGTCTTATTAAAAGGGAATCTAGTGTAATGAATATCTTTTACTTTATTAAAAAGTTCTTTTTTTAAATTTTGAATTCCTGATTTTTCAATTGCAGAAATAAAGACAACATTAAATTCTTTATTTTCCCAAAACTCTTTTAAAGCTTTTAATTCATCTTTTTGAATCCTATCAGTTTTATTGAAGCATAAGATGGTATCCTTAGGGGTTGTTAACAACTCATTCAAGGTCTCATTTACTGAGTTCATTTGATCTTGGTAAACTGTATGAGATAAATCAACGACATGAACCAGCACATCTGCATCTCTTACTTCGTCTAATGTCGATTTAAAAGATTCGACAAGCTGATGAGGTAATTTCCTTATAAATCCAACAGTATCGCTTAATAAAAATGGTACTTGATCTACCACTACCTTTCTTACCGTTGTATCTAAAGTTGCAAAGAGCTTATTTTCTGCGAATACTTGTGACTTACTTATTATATTCATTAATGTTGATTTCCCAACATTGGTATAACCAACAAGAGCAACTTTAACCATATTTCCCCTATTTTTTCTTTGAGCAAATTTTTGCTTGTCAATTTTAATAAGCTTTTGTTTTAAATTGCTTATTTTCTGATTGATTATCCTTCTGTCTGACTCAATCTGTGTTTCACCTGGACCTCTCATTCCAATCCCTCCTTTTTGTCTTTCTAAGTGCGTCCACATTCGAGTTAATCTTGGCAAAAGATACTGATACTGAGCTAATTCTACTTGGGTTTTAGCATGTGCTGTTCTAGCTCTGCTAGCAAAAATATCCAATATTAAATTACTTCTATCTAAAATTTTGCAACATAATTGCTTTTCAATATTTCTTAGTTGCGAAGGGGTTAAATCATCGTCAAATATTACTAAATCTATTTCATTTTCCTTGACAAACTCTTCAATTTCAATAAGTTTTCCTTTGCCAACAAAAGTTGTTGAATGGGAAACATTGAGAGATTGTGTGAATTTTTTGACAGTTTTGGCACCTGAAGTAAGAGCAAGAAATGCCAGCTCATCCAAAAATTCTTGTGTTTGGGCATTTGACTGAGAAGAGTAATTAATTCCTACAAGAACTGCTTTTTCCAATGATAGGTTAGGTTGTTATAAGATTAACTATTTTCTCTAGCTTTTCTTGAACGAATAAATGATTTGACACATATAAAAGTAAATATAGTTCCTGTTAAGAACAACATTAACATTGATAATGTTGCATAATTAATTCCGTCTGACATTTTCATGAAAAACCTAGTGCCTCCAAGGGCAGAAAGTAATCCGAAAGTAACAGCGATATGCATCCATAATTTTCTTTTTTCAGGGATATTATTTGCTATAAGACCTGAAATAAATATTGGTAATCCTAAAAAAGAAGGGAAATAAGATGTTACAGACTCAGACTTTGAGAGAAAAGAAACTAAGATACCCCAAACAATTAAAAATAAACCATAAAAAATAGTGATAGTAGGAATAGATTTGCCTAAAAATTTGAATTCTGAATTTGTTTTTTTTTCGTTCATAATATTTTATTAAAAATAATTATACTAAATAATAATGCAAGATATATTTAATATTTATAAATTCATTGGCGATGAAAAGATACCTTCTCTTTGTTTTATGTTTTTTTACAGCTTTTAACTCTTCAGCTCAAAAAAATAATTACAACCCTCATGTTGGCATAAAAGAAAAGGCAGAATTTCCACATGCTTTTATTAATTGTACAATTCATCAAAACCAAAATATTGTTATTGAAGATGGTGTTTTAATTGTAATGGGAAATAGGATTGTTTCAGTTAGTAAAGATATTTCTATACCAAAAGACGCGATTATACATGATTTGAAAGGTAAACATGTATATCCTTCATTCATTGAGCTTTACAGTGATTTAAATATCCAAAAAGATGCGACAAAAAAAAGATCTAATTCGCCACAGTATAAAACATCTAAAGAAGGTCCTTATTATTGGAATGAAGCTGTAAGGCCAGAATACAATTCTGTTGAAAATATTTCTGTGAATTACGAAAAATTAAATCCTTATCTTAAAAAAGGATTCGGTCTAGTGGTTAGTCATCAGAAAAATGGAATTGTTCGTGGAACTGGAAGTTTGTTGATTTTGACTAAAAATGACAAGCAAATGTTTTTACTAGATAAAGCAGCTAATTTTTATTCTTTTGAAAAAGGTAATTCCAACCAGGCTTACCCAACTTCACTAATGGGATCCATAGCTCTACTCAGACAATTTTTTATTGATTCCAAATGGTATTCAAAAAATGACATGCAAAACCATCCAAAAATTAATCTTTCATTGGAGGCTCAATTATCTAATAAAAGTTATCCGAATATTTTTATTCTAGAAAGGAAACTTGATCTCTTTAGAGCAGATAAAATATCTAAAGAATCCAATATTGATTTTATTTACAAGGGAAGTGGCCGGGAATACGAAAACTTAAGTGAAATAACGAAAATAAACCCTAGGATAATTGTTCCATTAAATTATCCTAAAGCAATGGATTTAGATAATCCGTACGATGCAATATCTGTTAGCACATCTGATTTATCCCATTGGAAATATGCCACAACAAATATTGCCACATTGGAAAAGGAAAATATTGATTTTAGTATTACTTCAGACAAATTAAAGGCAAGAGATTTTTTTAAACAGATTAAACAAAGTATTGACCAAGGTGCATCTAAAGAAAAAATACTTTATTCCCTAACTGAGCTACCTTCCATCTGGTTGGGAATTGACTCTATTTATGGCACTTTAGAGCAAAATAAATTTGCAAATTTCCTTATTACTGACAAGGAAATTTTTTCCAGAAATTCCAAAATTTTAGAAAACTGGGTTCTTGGGAAAAAAGAATTTGAGTCCCCAAATACACTATTAGATATTAGAGGAGATTACAACTTAATTACAGGAAATAAGAAAAAACAATTAGTTATTTCTGGGACATTAGAAAAACCCGATGCTATTTTGAAATATGATATATTAAAAGACAGCACTATAAGTGGCGATATTGTTTTCAACAGTTCTGGGGATAAAATTAAAACAAAAATTAATAAAACTGTAAAAGCTAGCTTAGACTACGAGGACAATAAAGTTGTTCTTAGCTATCCTGAGGGGGATAATTTCATTAGACTTTCTGGCAATATAGTAGTAGGTGGGGTAAAGTTAAGTGGAGAAGGACAAGATAAAAATGGAGATTGGTTTAAATGGACAGCTTTAAAAAATAAGACCACAACGGCTTTAAATAAAGCTTCTGAGAAATCTGAAAGATCTAAACAAGTATTTGTCGACAACCATCATCTGGATTTCTGTCCGCCTATGCAACCTAAGCAATCTAATATTCTATTTAAAAATGCTACTATATGGACAGCTGATGAATTAGAAACATTTAAAGGAGATTTATGGATTAAAAATGGTAAAATAGTTGAGCTAGGAGAAGAGATTAATACCCAAACCGATGAAAACACAACTGTTATTGACTTGAGAGGAAAACACATTACTCCTGGAATTATAGACGAGCATTCACATATTGCAATTCAAAGTGGGGTTAACGAAGGCTCCAACGCAATAACTTCTGAAGTTAGAATTGGAGATGTGATTAATCCTGAGGATATAAACATCTACAGACAACTTTCTGGAGGTGTTACTGCAGCACAATTATTACATGGATCTGCAAACCCTATTGGAGGGCAAAGTGCAATAATTAAAATGAGATGGGGTCAGCCTGCGGAAAAAATGAAAATAAAATCTGCTCCAGGATTTATAAAGTTTGCTCTTGGTGAGAACGTTAAGCAATCCAATTGGGGATGGAGATATAGTATAAGATATCCACAAACTAGGATGGGAGTAGAGCAAATATATTACGATGCTTTTACAGAAGCCAAGGAATACCAACAATCTATTTCCGAATATAATCTTTTAACTAAAAAAGAAAAATCAAAGCAAATTGAACCCAAGAAAAATCTTCAACTAGATGCGTTAAGTGAGATTATAAATGAAAAAAGATTTATTACATGCCATTCTTATGTTCAGTCGGAAATAAATATGCTAATGAAAATGGCAGATTCTATGGGCTTTAAAATCAATACTTTTACACACATATTAGAAGGTTATAAAGTCGCTGATAAAATGAAACAACATGGCGCTGGAGCATCTACTTTCTCCGATTGGTGGGCCTACAAATTTGAAGTTAGAGATGCCATTGCTTACAATGCATGTCTTTTGAGTAAAATGGGAGTTGTAACTGCTGTTAATTCTGACGATGCTGAGATGGGAAGAAGATTGAATCAAGAAGCTAGTAAAGCAATTAAATATGGGGGCTGCTCAGAAAATGAGGCAATTAAATTAGTCACTATTAATCCTGCTAAACTTTTACATATTGACAACAGAACTGGGTCTTTAACAGTTGGGAAAGATGCCGATATTGTTGTCTGGAATAACTCCCCTCTTTCCATTTATTCTAGAGTAGAACAAACTTATGTAGATGGGTTACTTCTTTACGACGAAAAATCTCAAGAAAAATTATTTAAAGAAAATGAAAGAAAGAGATCGACTCTTATTACTGAAATGATACAGTCTAAGAAAAATGGATTTCCAACTGAAAAAATTAAACCACAAGAAGATATACTTCACAAATGCAACGATTTCGAAATAGATGAATAAATTCTTTTACACAGTACTAATTATTATTTTATCTATCTACCAAGGGTTTTCTCAGGTCACACCTGCAGATCTGCAAACAAATAGCATTTTATTATACGGCGGCTCTTTGCATATTGGCAACGGAGAGGTAATTGAAAAATCAGCAGTAGGTTTTAAAGATGGTAAAATTATTGAATCTGTAGATATTGAATATAATCAAATTGACACCTCTTATTACGACATTGTTATTAATGTAACTGGGAAGGAAGTTTATCCAGGTTTTATTGCTATGAACTCCACCCTTGGGCTAATGGAAATTGGAGCTGTAAGAGCCACTAAAGATTACAGAGAGACCGGAAAGTTTAATCCTAACTCAAGAACTCTTACATCCTTTAATACAGACTCTAGAATTACTCCAACAGTCAGGTCCAATGGGATGCTTATTGGACAGATATCTCCAAGAGGGGGAATTGTCTCCGGAACTTCCTCTGTAATGAGATTTGACGCATGGAATTGGGAAGATGCTGTAGTTAGAGCTGATGAGGGTATTCACATGAATTGGCCAAAAAATAGGGTTAATAATAATGTGAATAATGAATTAGATATTGAAAAGGTAAAATCAAAAGTTAAACATACCCAAAACGAAATTCATGATTTCTTCCAAATTGCGAAAGCATATGTCCAAAAAAACTCTTTGACAATCGACTTGAGAATGGAAGCGATGAGAGACCTATTTATTGGGAAGAAAAGACTTTATGTCCATGCAGATAAAGTTTCCCAAATCAAAGAAATTATTTCCTTTAAAAAAGAATTTAATATTGAGAAACTAACTATAGTTGGCGGCAAAGACGCTCACTATATCCCCGAACTAATTGCAGAAAATGAAATATCAATGATTGTTAGCCGAGTTCATTCATTGCCCTCTTACAGGCAAAGTGAATTAGATATTTCCTACAAACTGCCTTCGATATTAAATAAAGCGGGGGTTCTCTTCTGTTTTGACAATCAGGGCGATATGGAACAGATGCAATCTCGGAATATCCCATTTCTAGCTGGAACAGCGGTAGCTTATGGATTACCATACGAAGAAGCTATAAAAGCACTAACTTCCAATTGTGCTGAAATATTAGAGATTAGTAATTATGGTTTAATAACCAAAGGAAAATCTGCGACGTTATTTGTCTCAGAGGGCGATGCTTTAGAAATATCTACTAACAAAATTAGTCATGCTTTTATTGACGGAAGAAGAATTGACCTTTCAAACAGTCAAGAAAAGAACTACTTGAAGTATTGTAAGAAGTATGGGCTTATTCCAGAAAAATAACCATTTTAAAAATTATTGATTTTTATATAAAGTCCCTCCTCAGTTACTGCTAAAAATTATTACAAACGCATTTTTTTACACGATTATTAAAAAAAAAATGATAAATCCTTGTTTTTCAGGGATTAATAGCTATGTTTTTATTATATTAGAAATGTAAACAATTAAAATTCAATAAAATGGCGTATTCACATACTAATAGTAAAGGTAAAACTTACTACTTGCACACTAAAGATGTAGAACTTAGAGGTGGAAGAAATCAAACTATTTATTATTTCTGCAAAGACGAAAGATCTAATGCTTGCGATTTACCAGCTGGTAAAAACGTTGTAGAAAGTCCTAAAACTGGTCTTCCTTTTGTTAAGGGATAATTAAAAATTTGATTATTTAGATATTAAACCGCCTTATGGCGGTTTTTTTTTGTTTAATTAATTCTGAATTTGATAATGGAAATAATTCAAAATGGTATAGTCTTTGGAATAATTATAAGTTTTATGCTAGGTCCTGCTTTTTTTATTTTAATAGAAACTAGTATTAAAAAAGGATTTAAGTCTGCTATCTTTTTAGATATTGGCATACTTATAAGTGACGCTATTTATCTTTTAGCAGCTTTTTTTGTCGCTGAAAAAATCAATCTTTGGTTAACTACAAATTCATTTGTTAAATATATAGCTGGATCCATATTTATTATACTAGGAGTAGTTTCTATATACAAAAATGTTATTCAATTAAGATTACAAACAACGGAAATAAAAGATGTGAAAGAAGTTGAAGCTGATCCTAGTAAGAAAATAATATACCCATTTCAGTTATTAATAAAAGGACTAGGTTTAAATGCTATAAATCCTGGTGTTCTTATATTCTGGATTGCTGCAAGCACCTATGCAACCAATGAGTTAAAGTTGGGAGATTTTCAATTGTTGTCTTTTTTTGGAATCACATTACTAACTATGTTTGTTGTAGATGTATTTAAAATTTATTTCTCTAGTAGGTTAAAAGAAAAATTAGATAATAAAGTTTTATCAATCATTGGAGTTCTAATTGGTGGCTTAATGGTGTTTTTCGGACTTGCAATTTGTCTTAAAGACATTCAGCTATAGATGAATTATGACTTTTTAATTGTTGGTCAAGGAATATCAGGGTCAATAGTTGCATTACAATTAAAAAAGATTTCTAAAAAATTCAAATTACTTGAAAGTGGTAATCCAAACACAAGCTCTAGAGCTGCCGCTGGAATAGTTCATCCTATTTCACTTAAAAAATGTAATCTGTCTTGGAGAGGGAGAGAGTTTTATGACTTTGGCAAGGCTTTTTACAAAGAAATTAATTTCCAGAGTGGAATTGAACTTTATAAGCCATACAAACTCTTGAGAGTATTTGCATCATTTGAAGAACAAAATAATTGGATTGGCAAGTCAAACAATGAAATTTATAAAAATATATTAAGTCTAAATAAAAAAGTAATAGGCAGTGTAGAAACAAAGTTTGGAAGTGGGATTGTTGAAGTTTGTAGTAGGCTTTCCGTTAATGAATTTTTAAACTTTGTGCGTCGCTCATCTTTGGAAAACAAATCTCTAAAAAATGACTTTTTTTATCCTGAGAAACTTAAGCTGAAAGAAAATAAATTCTATTATCAGGGTGATATTTATTCAAAGATTATCATGTGTGATGGGGTAAACGCCTTAAAGAATCCTATGTTTAATTATTTGCCAATCATTCCTAATAAAGGGGAAATACTTAAAGTGTTTTCAGAAACTTTACCCAATCAAATAATAAATTGCGGAATTTTCTCTCTTCCAGAAATTAAAAACATATTTACTGTAGGGTCTACCTATAGCAATGAAGATCAACAAAACAAATCTACCGAGATTGCTAAAGAGTATTTAATGAAAAAACTAAATAAAATTATTGATACAGATGG
>TARA_B110000902_G_scaffold81782_1_pt1 | contig 12308 bp, 10 predicted proteins | sample TARA_B110000902 | Tara Oceans TARA_B110000902 (sample SAMEA4398009) | marine metagenome | biome: Polar Biome; feature: [SRF] surface water layer (ENVO:00010504); material: water (ENVO:00002006), including particulate matter (ENVO:01000060) such as... | depth 5 m | reverse complement strand
AAGTCTGGCTGCCTTATTAACATGGGCGGTTGAAATATGTCAATTTTTTTGAAATTTAGTTTTTTCACCGCTTTTTCTAATTTTCCTTTTATTTTAGGATAGAAAAAAGAAGATTTTGCATTGGCTCCAACAGATGAAACTAAAGACAATTGCCCTACTCCATTTTCAGCTGCTATTTTTGCAAATTTATATTGATAAGTGTAGTCAATTTCGTATTGCTGGTCTTTTCCGCCAGCATCTTTTTTAGTAGTTCCTAATGCGGAAAACAATACATCTCCTTTAATTAAGTCTTTGTATTTTTCCAGTTCTTTAAATTCAATTACATTAATTTTTATTTTTTCATGTTTTATAGCTGGAGCATTTCTAACAAAAATACTGACTTGGTGAAAGTCGTCGTCTTTTAGTAATAGTTGAACCAATTCTCTGCCTGTTGCACCCGTGGCTCCAATTATTAAAGCGTGTAATTTTTTCATTTTATTTAAATATTCAGCATTCTAATATTATATTACGATGCTATCAGGATTCGCTTATAATCCAATCACAAAGCTATATTTTTTTATTAGATATTTGGCATAGATTTGTAAGGTGAAAGTGAAGCTAATTGTAATTGGTAAAACTAAATCTAAATTTCTTTTAGATGGTGAAAATGAATATAAAAAAAGACTAAAGCATTACTGCAAATTTTCAGAACTTATAATTTCCGTTATTATAAACGCTGGAAAAATTTCTAAAAAAGAACTTAAAGAAAAAGAAGGAAATCTGATTTTAGAATCTATAAAAAATAGTGATTATGTTATATTGTTGGATGAAAAAGGCCTTGCACTAACATCTGTTGATTTTGCTGAATTTCTAAATAAGAAGACGGTATCAAGTACTAATGAGTTAGTATTTGTCGTTGGTGGAGCGTTTGGGGTTAGTGAAAGTGTATATCAAAGAGCAAATACCAAATTAAGTTTGTCTAAAATGACATTTTCTCATCAAATGGTGAGGCTAATTTTTAAAGAACAACTCTACAGGGCTTTTACTATTCTAAAAGGCGAGAAGTATCATCATGGTTAAAAGACAATTTTAAATAAAAACAACATCTTTATTTGTATATTAATGATATGTTGTTATAAAATTATATGAACCAAATAATATTATTACAGAAAAGATATGTGTATTATATCAGTTTTATTGAATTAAAAAGTTAGTATTTAATCTGAGATACTTAAACTAAATTAATAGCTTTTAGTGAAGAAAATATATTTTAAAAATTTATATGGGTTAAGGTTTATTGCTGCTCTAATTGTAATGTCTTACCACTTTTATGGAGATTCTGTAATTCACGGACATTATGGAGTTGTTTTGTTTTTTGTATTAAGTGGGTTTTTAATTACTTTTTTATTATTTGAAGAAAAAAAAGAGTTAAAAAAAATTAAGATATTCAACTTTTATATGAGAAGAGTTTTAAGAATTTGGCCTTTATATTTTTTAATCTTAATTATATCTGTAGTACTATATATTTACTCAAATAAAAGTTTGAATATCATTAATACAGTTCCATTTTATTTATTCTTTTTACCAAATGTAGCTTTTGCATTAAATATAACTATTAATAAATATTCAAGCATATTATGGTCTGTTGGGTCTGAAGAACAGTTCTATTTATTATGGCCCATACTTGTTAATTCTTTTAGCAGGAAGAGATTCTTGAAATTAAATTTATTTTTTATTGCTTTTTTCACATTTGGTCCAAATATTATTGATTTCTTTAATCATAATATTTTAAATGATTCGGAAATTATTATTAAAATATCTAAAATTATAAATAAAACCGGCTTTAACTGTATTGCTACTGGAGCTGTATTTGCTTATATATATAAGTATAAAAAACCAGTAGTTAATTTTATTTTTAAAATTCAAATTATGAATTTTATTTTAATAATTTTTTTGCTAATTTTTAATACAAAGACATTTCTATTTAAAGGAATTGACGATCAAGTTTATGCTTTTCTATTTGGAATTCTAATATTAAATTTTGCTGTAAACAAACAGTCAATATTTAATCTAGAAAATAAATTATTAAACTATCTAGGTAAAATTTCATTTGGTATTTATATGTATCATTTAATAATGATTGATTTAACTCAATTCATAATGTTGCAATTTGAAATTAATAGACATATTATATTTTTAATTAGTTTATTTTTAACGTTGTTCGTTTCAGGAATTTCTTACAAATATTTTGAAAAACCTTTCTTAAAAATAAAAAACAATAAATTTTCTAATTCTATTTTATCATCTTGATTTAAAGTTTAAAACTTTTTTCCGGCAATCTTGACATCTATAAGTTTTTAACCTTAAGTGTAAAATTTTACTTAATATTTTAGAATTCTTTGTTGATTCTTTTCTAATCAACATGCCATTACAAATTTTACATATTTGTTTTGTTGAATCACTACTTTTTAGCAGCCTGAATCTGACTCTTCTGATTATCAAAATAAGTGAAAGAAACAGAATGATAGCCCCTAGGGAGTTTGAAAGTCTAAATCCTTGCATTTGGCTTGACAAATTAGATATTGATTCAATAATGAAATCCGTAGAAAATTTGAAAGAATTTACGATCGTTACTCTTAAAAAATTAGATAAATCAAAATCTTGAGTAGATAAGAAAATTCCTGTTAAGAATAGGATTAATACAAAAGTTTCAAAGTTATATTTATTTAAAAAACTTAAAATTCTTCTTTTTTTCTTTATTTTTTTCACTTAAATTATAATTTTTTTTCTTTATTATTTATATTTATTTACGTATTCCATAATATAAGGAAATTTAGTGACTGTCAATGAACAAAGAAAAATTTCTCTTTTAGAAATCTTCATATTTTTTATCTAATTGTTTAATAACTTTTTTATGTTTTAAATTAAAATATCCTTGATATGATGTGATTTCTTTTGTAAATACTTGCTTTACTATAATTTCTTTATAAAAATGGCATATTTTTCATACCCGTTGAATAACAAGGTGTATTATTTAACCTATAACCTGTATTTTAGAAAATGAAACTAAAAAAGGAATTAGAAATAATATAAAGTGGATTCTATAGCTAAACATCATTTATCTAGTGAAGGTAGAGTTGTTGTCATATTAATGATCTCTTCATTTAAATAATTTGTCATTATTGGGCTCCCACCCAAACAACAAAAAACAACATCAAGACCAATACTATTAAAGTCTAAATTAGAGAACCCTTCTCCCTGTTTTAATTCTAATTTTTGACCTTCTGGTTTTAAATATTTAGGATAAACAATATAATTACTCTTTAGAAATGAGTGATTAAAATATTTAATCTCAGAAATTTCCTGAGGAATATTAGTCTCATTTATAACTAGAAAATTAATTTTGCCTTTGCTGAACCCATTGAAATGAATTCTTATAGATGGAGTCTCTGGATGTAATTTTTTAATAATACTTTTCTGATTTTCATAAAGTTTGGCATAAGGGAAATTATAAGATGAATCGTAATTTATAATTTTAGTTACATATTTAGTTAACTCTTCATCATTATGATTTAAAATACTATCTAAATATTTTCTATCTGAAATTACCTCGAGCTCTTTAATATACATCTCTTGTAATGTGAGATTTTTATATAGGGTTTCTATTATTAAATTTTTTAAGTAAACATTATCCCATTGTGTATTTTCAGGTAGTTCTCCTTCAATGGTAAGTGTCCCAAACTTTTTATTGGCAGGTGGACCCGAATCTATATTCATCCATTCTCTACCAATTGGCTCAAATAACTTAGTTGTGGGATTATAATAAAATCTAAGATTATGAACTGAATAACCATGTTTGCTGTTCAATAAGTCAGAAACTGCAAAAACAGTTGCAAACTTTTTTAAGTCAAATACTTCTTTAGCTGCAAGCTTACCGCTGTAAAAAGAAAACCATAATTGCTTAATTTCTGCTAATTGACTTTTCAGAGCAGAATCCTTCAAAATGTTTTTAAGATTGTAGAATTTTAGATTTGTGTTATAATTAAACGAAGTGCTAATATCCTCATTCTTTAATGCAATTTTCATTCTAAAAATTATACCGTTTTCTAAATCATTATTTATTAAAATGTGATCTCCAAAACGCTCTTCAAGATAATATAATCCAAGATATTTTTTATTTAAATGCACATCACAAAACCCAATTCTTAAGTATATGCCTCCTCTTGATTTTAACAACTTATAGGCCAACCAATCAGTTAAATACCCTCTAGCATTTGGGTATATAAAAGCAAACTTTGACATCCCATTTATTTTTTTATCGTCTTCTAATTTTAATTTAAAACTCCATTTATTTTTATGGCTAAAATGCTCATTTAGTCCACCTGTAAGAGCGATTTTAGTATTAAATTTTAGATCATTATATTTTAATTCTGCTTTAATATATGATTGTAAAGAATCCGGAAGATAGTTTGCTGTAAGTGCTAAATTTCTTCTTGATTGTAATTTTTCAAGGTCTGGAGCTTTTATATTTAAATGAAAATCATTAATGCTGTCATTTAAGTTGATTTCGCCAGGAACATCCTTAGATTCCATTTCTTGAAAAAAGAATTTTATTTTGCTCTTAATCTGATTACTTAAAATAATTCCTAATCCGAAACTAAAAAAAACTAATATTATATAAAACACTTTTTGTCTCACTGGTTTAATATTTGACGATATATATTAGAGAATTTTTCAGCTCCTTTTTTTAAAGAAAAATATTTATGTGAAATCTCAATTATTTTATTCTTTTCAATTTTAAAATCGTTAATAATTAAGTCTATTATTTTATTGTACTCTTTATTAGTGAATTTTTCTATCAAAAGTTCCGGCATACTTAATTTCATTATTTCTTCTACATCACCTATACCGCTGTTACATATAATAGGAATTCCTAAGTTCATAATTTCTCCCATTTTAGTAGGACAGGATGCTTTTTTTGAAAATAATGGCAAAATGAAAAATATAGAAACATTACTTGCACTAATATAGGAAGGCATCATTTCTCTAGAAGAAGATTGGATTTTTATAGCTTCTATATCAATTTTTTTATTTTTTATTTTTTCTAATATTAGTTTTGGATTATCTTTTGTAATAAATAGGAGTTTAGAATTAGATTTTTTACCATGAAGTAATTTAAAAAAATCTAACATTTCATCTAGCATATACCAAGTTCCTATTGATCCCACATAGGAAATTACAAAATCATTTTTATTAACCCCAATTTTGCTTCTAATTTCTCTAACATTTTTTTCTTGAAAAAGTAATTCATCTGAGCAACAAGGAATTACTTGAATTGTAGATAGATTTGGTATATCCCAACTTAGGATTTCTTCTTTTCCAGCTTTAGTTAGCGAAATTGTTGTATCAGTAAATTGTAAAAACTCTTTTTCTTTTCTCTTTAAATAATTGTAAACTCTTTTATAAATAAAATGATTTTTGTTCCAAATATTTCCATCTACTCTTTCGTCAGCATAAAAGCCTCTCATGTCAAAAATAAACGGTACGTTATATTTTTTATTTATTTTTAGAGCTACTAATGAAGTTATATAGCTTCTAGAATGTATTAAGTTTATTTTAGTAGATTGACTTATTTTTTTTATTGCTTTTTTAAGTTTGTAAATATCCCAAATAGTTGATATAATAGGTGGTCTTTTAGTGTATTTTAAAGGAATCCAGTTTATTTTATTAGTAGCTAATTGCTTTGAAATTAACTTATTATTTAGAAGATAATTTTGAGGTTTTTCAAAGCTAATAATTGTTATATAATAGCTTTTATTCAAATTTAGTCTAAAAAGGTATGGAAGAATTTGAGACTGGCCTAAAGGATCAGTAAGGCCATCATATGATGCATATATTATATTTTTTATTTCCAATTATATCAAAATTTTACAAGCATTATAGATTGCAATAATATCACTTTTTAAAAAAATTTATTATTGCATTTAGAAATTTAATCTTCCCGTATGTATGGGCTAAAGATTCGTTAAGGCTTTGGTGATATTGATTTACTCTAGTCCATGAAACTACACCCTCTTGTTTTTTATTAATTATGTTAATTTTATCTTTTGTTTTTAATAAAATCTTGTATCCCAATTCTTTAGCAATGTTTTCTATCTCAGAATTGTAAATTCCGTTGGGATAAGCTAAAATATTCAACTCTGTATTCGTAATATTTTCTAACTCTTTTTTAGAGCTTTCAAGTTCAAAATGAATTTCATTTGATGATAAGTTTGTTAAAATAGGATGGGAATAAGAATGAGAACCAAATTCTACTTTATGTTCACATAATAGTTTTAAATCTTCTATAGAAAGCATTTTAGAATACTTGCTTTCTTCCATTTTGGTGTACATAGCCATCTTTTCGGTGAACTTTCGTCTATTATTAATAGAAAGCTTGCTTAAAATTTTGGTGAATACTTTCTCTATTTTCACAGGCCTAGATGGGTCAATTATTATAGAGGTTTCCATAAATTCGCTATCAAAATATTCATTAATATTACAATTATTTAAAATGTCATAAACTCTCACAAAGTCTTGTGGTTTTCCGGTTTTTAAAATTTCAGTATCAATATTAATATTGAAAGGAATATCTAGTTCTTTTAAAATAGGCAGAGCATTTTTAATTATATCCTGGTGACCGTCATCAAAAGATATAATAGCAGCTGATTTTTTGCTGTTGTCAAAGTGCTTTTCAACTTCAGAAGGCAAAAGAACTTTATAGTTTTTTTTTATAAATAAACATAAGTCTTTAAAAACTGATGTTGGCATTCCCTTATAAAAATTTTGATTTTTGTTATTAACTTGATGAAACATAAGAATCAATAGTCTATTGTCTTTCCTTTTAACAGGAATATAGTTAATGCTTAATATCCTAATTAGATAAAATAAAAAAGATTTCATAGTGTAGTTAAAATACTCTTAGCAGAAAAGAAGTTTATTTATTTAAATTATCTAATATAAATTATTTACCCTAGATAATTTTAATAATTAAATAAGTAATTAAGTCTAAAATTAGATTAATTTTAAAGAAAAATAAAAAAGTTTGTTATTGTTTATTGAATCAGCATTTAGTTTTCAAGATCTACTTTTACTACCCATATATATAATCGTTTTAATTTTTTTTTGCTATTCTTTTTCTCCCAAAGAAAAATATCTGGTCAAATATTTTAGACGCGGCTTTTTACTTAAAATTATTGGGGGAATATTTTTTTTGCTTGTTTATACCTTTATTTACGAAGGAGGAGACACTTGGAGCTACTTCTACAGCTCAAGAGCAATTGGAAATTTAGTACTTGCCGACGGATTTGATGGAATAAAAGTTCTATTGGGCATAATTAATAATGAAGAATCATTAATATGGTTTAGACCCACTACTGGTTGGCCAAAGTTTTATATGGCTAGGGATTATTACACTTTTACAGCTTGTAGAATAGCTGCAATATTTTATTTGCTAGGGGGGAAAAGTTTTATCGTTAGCACTATTCTTCACGCAGCATTTTCTTATATAGGGCTTTGGAAATTATTTAGAGTAGTACACTTTTCGTTTCCTAATAATGAAAAAATGCTTTTTTACTTATTATTAGCAATGCCATCAATACTTTTTTGGACAGGGGGTATTATGAAAGACACTTATGTTTTTAATTCTACATGTTGGATTGTTTATAATTTATATGCAATTTTTGTCTTTAAAAGAAAAAGAGGATTAAATTTTTTAATGCTAATTTTGAATATTGTTATAATCTTAAATATTAAAGCATATCTCTTAATAAGTTTAATTCCAGCTGTTTTAATCTGGATAAATAAAACTTTATTAATGAAAGTAACTTCAAATTTTTTAAGAACATTAGTTACTCCATTTGTGATCCTCATTTTATCTTTAATTGGGATTATTATTTTTCAGAATATTTCTAGTTCTATGGGGCAATACGCGGACTTTGAATCTACCATAAACCAAGCCAAAGTAATTCAAGAAGATTTATTGAGAGAAGAACAATATGGTGGGAACAACTATAACATAGGTCAACTGGATGGAACCATTGGGGGAATGCTAAAAGTAGCTCCCATGTCTATCTTTACCGCTTTATACAGACCTTTACCTTGGGAATATGGTAGTCCCTTAATGATGCTTTCAATATTAGAAAATTGTATTTTATTGTTTTTTACTTTGATCTTATTAACAAGGTTAAAGCCTTACAAGTTTTTTAAAGAGATTTTGAGTGAGCCATTTTTTCTGTTTTCTATTATTTTTTCTTTGTTTTTTGCTTTTGGTGTAGGAATTGCAAGTACTAATTTTGGGGCCTTAGTAAGATATAAATTACCGCTAATGCCTTTTTTCTTCACTACTTTATATTTAATCTATAATAAGACTAAAAAAATTAAAAATTAATGCCTTACAAGCAAGTCTGATAATACCGACATCTGATGATTTCTGCTATAATGAAGAAAATGTTTACTTTTTACAGGATAATTGATTTGTTGTTTTTTTTTATTATTTACAAATGATAATAATTCATTGTAACACTCTTTCTCATTATTTACAAACGTTCCTGAATTTGTTCTTAGTAAAAAAGATTCCATTTCGTCTTGGTCTGATGGACACAGTAATATATTTAATCCATGAGAGAAATAATCAAATATTTTAACCGGCAGACAACCATCCAGATTATTATATGCGGTTAATAAACCGACATCAGATCTTTGTAGCGCTAACGAAAGGTCTTTCTTGCTAATTCTTTGATAAATAAAAAAAACATTTTCATATCCCTTTATGAGATGTTGTAATCTGGTTTTTTGATCTGGTCTAATCTCTAATCCATAAAAATCTACTCTTAGTGAGTTGGGGTTTGATTTTGATAATCTTTTTACTGCATTTATAAAAATTTCTATTTTTTGATAGGAATATAGCGTTCCAACATAAATAATATTTAATTTTTTAGAAATAGAAACTTTTTTGTACGATGTTTTATCATCGTAGTCGTAACCATTTTTAATAACGTATCCTTTCTTATTAAGAAAAATAGAAAGTGATTGTTTCCATTTTTCTGAAACAGTAATAAAAAAGTCCATATTAGAAGTCCAGCGTTTTTCACTGGATTTATTTAAATTAAAGATGATCCGTTCCAGAAAATTAGTTGGATAATTTGTTTTTCTAGTAGTCCATTCGTCTCTATAATCAGCTATAAATAAAATTTCAGGATATTTTTTTTTTAATTTATAACTTAAAAAAAGAGATTGATGAGGGCTAACGCTATTTATAATAAATTTTGTTTTAGGATGAACTTTTAAAATTAAATCGGCTTGATTGTAAAAATTAGAAAATGGCAGAGCTTTTAAAAAAAAGTTTGACAAAATAGACTCCAAAAATGTTAATATTTTTTGAGGAATTTTTAAATATTTATACCTAGATAAAATATCTCTAATCGTTTTATTATAAGGCATCTTATAAACTTCATATTCATCATTTTTAATATGCTCAAATTTATTATGCTTTACATCTTCGTTGATGTTGATTTGTCCTTTGTTCCATTGTCTAGTTAAAATAATAGGATAGAATCCATGTTTATGTAAGTTTTTTGCCCAGTAAACTGTTCTTTCAGCACCTACAAAGCTACAAGGTTCAAAAAAATAGGATATAATAAGGACTTTTTGCATATTTGAATTGTGGCAAATTTAGATAATAAATCGGATGTAATTGTATTAATTACATCTGGGTTTCCTTTTGACAATCATGAGAACTATTTAGAGACTGAGGTTCTGTACCTCTCTGAAAAATTTTCTAAAGTTATTATTCTGTCACACAACACTGACTCAAAAAATCCAAGAGATGTCCCAAGAAATATTGAAATAAACAGATTAAGATACAATCTTAACTTTTTTGAAAAAATTGTATCTGTTAGGCAAATTATTAGTCTGGATTTTTGGAAAGAGATTAAGATTATTATAAACCAGTATAAAATTAATCTTTCTGTAGGTATATTAAAAACATTATTGGTGTCATTAGAAAATGCAAATAGATTAAAGAAAACATATAGAGAGTGCATTAATCAAATCCAAGAAGAAAGAGTCGTAGTCTACAGTTACTGGTGTAATGACAGTGCAATAGCGCTAGCAAAAATCAAATATAAAGGATATTATAACACCAAGTTTATTTCAAGAATGCATAGGTGGGATATTTATTTCGAAGAAAGTAAATATGGGTATTTACCTTTGAGAAAAAAAATATTTAGCCAATTAGATGATGTAATATCAGTTTCTGAAGATGGAATAAAATATTTAAACCATAAATTAAATTTTAATACTTCAAAATTTAAAGTCTCTAGATTAGGTGTTAGAAAGATCGGCGATATAAAATACAGAAGCAGGGCAGAACTTTTAATTGTTAGCTGTTCCAACCTTATTGCTGTTAAAAGAGTTCATCTTATTGCTGAATCATTGGCTTTAATTCAGGACTGCAAAATTAGATGGACACACTTTGGGGACGGAATTAAAAAAAGGGAAATAATTGAGTATTGTAATCGCAATTTTTCTAAAAATATAACTGTAGAATTCAAAGGAAGAGTTTTAAATAAAGAAGTTCTAGATTTTTACATTAAAAACAGCCCAGATTTATTGATAAACCTTAGTAGCTCTGAAGGTATTCCTTTATCTATAATGGAAGCTATGAGTTGTTCTATTCCGGTGATTGCTACTAATGTTGGTGGAACATCAGAAATTGTTAATGATAAAAATGGACTATTAATTGAAATGGGGGTTGATGTAGATGAAGTATCAAAATTCATCAAAAAACTTTATAATCTAAATAATAAAGAAAAGGAAACATTTAGAAATAATGCTTATGAAACTTGGCGAAGATTATATAATGCTGATGAAAATTACAATAAATTTATTGAAGAAATAAAATTTAATCCTCAAAAAAATAATTGAATTTAAAGTTGAAAATTAAATGTTTATGATGGCTTTATAAATTTCCATTGATTTAATTTCCCACGTATATTTTTCAATTGCTCTTTTTCTAGCATTTTCTCCCATTTTTTTACAAAAAGCACTATTTTCTAAAAGGAAATTTACTTTTTCCGCGACTTCTGAATGATTTTTTTCAGTAATCCCAAAACCTGTTTCATTTTCGACTATTGATTCGATTACACCATTATTTCCTTTTGTTACTATTGCAGGAATTCCGCAAAGGGCCGCTTCAATAACAGCAATGCCAAAACCCTCAAAATCTCCATCTATAGTATGAGTACTCGTCATAAGGAAAATTTCAGAAATATTTAACCATTGTACAACTTCTGCATTTGATATTGCACCTAAGAAAACAACTCTATTTTGCACATTTAATTTTTTAGCTAGTTTTAAAAAATCATCTTTTTTAGTGGGATTACCAATGCAATAATAATAGACGTTTGGATTTTTTTTTAAAATTTCAGGCATAGCATTTATTACCACCCATTGTCCTTTCCTGTCTGAAACATTACCAAGAGTTGTTATTATTTTTTTTCCGGCTAAATTATTTTTTAATCTGAATTTTTCTTTTTGATAAACATCCATCTTAAAAAAAAGATTTTGATTCGCGCCATTTTGGATAACAATAGTATTTTTAATACTAATTTTGGTCTTTGTATTGATATAATCCAAGGTGTATTTACTAACTGAAACAATAATATTAGAATAAGAATAAGAATATTTATTAATCTTTGTCTCTCTTAAATTAGTTGTGCCAAACTCGCTGCCATGAGCAAAAGTTATTAGTTTTTTTCTAGTGAAAAATTTCAAAAAAGCCGCAAACCAAGTAGCGTGTCTCCCTGAAGAAATTATAAGATTTGGTCTGTATTTTATTGCCAATATTAATATATTTATCAAGTTTAGCGTCAACTTTATTAGTGTAGGTGATTTTTTTAATAATAAAATATTAGGTTTATATGTCTTTTTAAACTTTTCTAACTCTGAAAAAGAACTATTATCTAGCTGAGTTAAAATAATTTTAAAATCCCAATTGTGTTCTTTTCTTAACTGCTCTATTATTTCATATGAATGCACGCCAATGCCACCAGGTCCCGGCGGAAATTCTGTTGTCAGGTATAAACATTTCATCTATTATATTCTTTAGGAACTGTTAAGAAAATTAATGATAAACAAATATAAATTTTATGAGTTGATTGTGTATTTGAAATGTCTATAGATAATGATAATAAAATAAATCTAAGTGCATTTATTTTTGAGTTATTGTTTAGATAGTATTTTGAAACTGAGAAATAAGAATCTGACAATACCTTTCTTTTAATTTTTTT
>TARA_B110000902_G_scaffold238601_1_pt1 | contig 12322 bp, 8 predicted proteins | sample TARA_B110000902 | Tara Oceans TARA_B110000902 (sample SAMEA4398009) | marine metagenome | biome: Polar Biome; feature: [SRF] surface water layer (ENVO:00010504); material: water (ENVO:00002006), including particulate matter (ENVO:01000060) such as... | depth 5 m | reverse complement strand
CCTACAATTTGAGCAACTTTACCTGTAACTTTTGACATTACTTTTATAATTTTAATTTTTTATCTTAAATGATATGGAAAACACGCCGTTTTCGCGCTGCAAAGATATAGAATAAAATTAAAAAACCCAGAGCAATGCTCTGGGTTTTTTATAATTTTTATATTCAGGAAAAATTATTGCAACATTGGCGAATAATTTGTTGGATAAGTTCCTAAATCTACTAGGTTTTCAGAAGTTTCAAAATTTGAGCCATAAGCTTTATCTGCTGCTCTCAAATAGCAATTAGCTAAAGCTGCATAGCCTCTGGCTGTCATATGAACTCCGTCTAATCCAAAAGCTCCACCAGTTACTAAGTTCGATGTCAACACAAAATCACCTTCACCCCATCCAGAAGAACTTGCTTGTTCCAGAATAGTTTTCATATCAACCATTCCTAGTTCAGCTGCAGATCTAACAGTTTCAATAGAGATGTTATAAGCGTTTGTTGCTGTTTGTATATTAGTGATTTCTTGAGGTGTTAAAACCAACTCATCCCCCATAGGGACTGCCGTTCCTGTTCCTAAAGGAATCAAGGTCGAAGCAGTCAGTAGAATTAAATCATCTGAAGTTGCTTGCCTCAAGCTTACTAATGCAGGATTAATAGCAGTTAAATCTGTAAGGTATTCATCCATGATCACAAGCGCATTACCTTCACCTGCAGTAAAATTAATTTTTCTTTTTGCTATTTCAGCTTCAGCCAATTCTAGAGATGTTAAATCGGTTTGTGGTGGAAAGAAAAAACCAAGCTGAGCTGGATTTGCTGTAAGAAAGGCTAATGTAGCATCTAGTCCTGCGTTATAAGCACCATAAGCAGCAGCACTGTTCAAAGCACCCGCTGTGGCAGCATCTAAAGGAACTGGGTTATGAGGTACAGTTGTAAAGAACGGCACTTTAGTGACGTCAGGAACATTTGTGACCACTCCTTTAGCGCCATTTGCTGTTAACTGAGAAACCATTAGTCCAAAGATCTGACCAAATGCAGCAGGATCTGTAATATCGTTGCCTCCATAAGATGCAAAATCAGGGTTTCCAGTTTGATCGACTCCAGTGCCACCAGATAGGGCATAGCTTAAAACGTCATTTCCACCCATTAATGAGAGTGTGAAAAATGATGGGTTCTGAACTAATGCGTCTTCTAAAATAGTAGCATTTGAACTCGTAGCCATTCTTGCAAAATAAGGATTAGCCAATCCTAATGGAACTCCGGCAAGATTTCCATATCCAGGAGCCAATAAGTGAAAACTTTTTGCACCTGGAACGCCCATGTTATTAAAAGGGCCAGTAAGTATAATGCCAGTTTCTGTTGTTGGTGTTGCACCTAAACGCTCAGGTCCAGCTCCGTTAAAAAACAACCTTGGTTCTGCTATTTGAGTTCCACCTAATAGTAATCCTCCAACATTGTCACTTACCAAGGGCTGCGTGAACGTTCCACCTCCTATTTTAGCAAATTGCTTTGATAAAATATTTGGGTATGAATTTTCTTGACTTGCTTTAAATACGGCGCCGTCTGAATATCCAGCCGTAAATGAAGGCCCAATAGCGACATAATTAGACAAGTCTAAACCTCCTGCCGACAACGTTGTTGGGGCTGTCGTTTCAACGAGTACGCCATTGGCGTCAAGGACATCTTCTACGTCATTACAGGCCGTAAACCCAAGAACTACAGTACTAAGTAATAAATATTTAATATGTTTCATAATTTTGATTATTAGTTGTTAATAGTCCATGATAAGAAGTAAATCGATCCAATGTTTCCAGTTCCGAATGCCATATTGTATTCAGTTCCTAATAAATTGGTAGCACCGGCTTTGAACGTCGATTTCATACTTGGAACCGTATAGTTGATTTGTGCATCAACTGTATGAAATTCTTCTACAACACCATTTCCAAAAGACGCTTCCCAGAAATAATCATCACTAAATCTGTAAGAAACATTGAATCCAAAGTTTTCGAATAAGGCTGTATTTCCAAATGATGCTTTAAATTTATGTTCTGGTGTATTAAAGTTGGTGTTGAAATCAGGAAAGTTTTTATCTTCATCCAATTTAGCATAGGTATAACTACCGCTTAAATCGAAATCACTAAACACTTTTGTAGACAATCCAATAGAAGCTCCATAAGATTTAATCTCCGCTCGAGAGTTTGTATAGGCACTGTAAGCTTGGTAATCGCCATTAGCAATCGCAGCTATTGAAAGTCCACCGTCTCCAGCAACACCATATAAAGGAGCGACTACAATTTCTGTTGAGATAAAGTCTTTGTACGTATTGTGGTAAGCACTGAAATCAACAATCAAATTGTCAAATTTACCACGGTATCCTACTTCGAAAGCTGTTACTTGCTCTGGCTTTACGATGTCTGGATTTGCAACTACTAAATCAGCTGGATTTCCAGTGACACCTAACATTCCTACTGAACTCGCAGTATAAGAATTGTTGTAAGCAGCGGATCCTGTTTGCGTGATTGTACTAGGTTGTCCAAAACCGGCTTGGCCAGATGTAGAAACATCAAATACATTAGAATAACGCTCAAGATTATTTGGTGCAGATCCTACAAGTAAGGCACGCCCTGCATCAAGACCAATAAATAAATCTTGTGTGGTTGGGTTTCTAAATCCTGTTTGCCCAGATATTCTAATGTTATGATTTCTGTTGAGCGTTAAACCAGCAGATAATCTAGGTGAAAAGAAGCCATCGAAAAATTCTGATTTGTCATATCTTACAGATCCTGTTAATTTCAATTTTGAATCAGCACTCAATTCAAGCTCTTTTTGAATCTGTGTATAGACACCAAATTCAGAGTAGTTAATAGCACCATCGTAATCTGTATAAATAGTTCCAGAAGAATTTAAGCTGTATTGTCTAAAAGATCCACCAACTTGAATGTCCGCGAAATCTAATAAATGTCCAAAATTATAATTTCCATCGGCATGGTAGTATTTAGATGCATCTTGAAATTTAGATCCTGTAGTTAAGTCAGGGTCGTTTATGCTTGTATTGAATGCATTTTGAAATCCATCAGAACCTGGTAAAAAACGGCCGGTATCAGCAACAGCTCTTGCATTGGCATGCGCCTGTGCATCTGTAGCACCTCCTAAAGTAGACTGCACATACGTTCCAGCATATTCACCAAACCATGTTTTATCATCTTTCCATGCTCTGTTAATATTAATTCCTGTAAAGACCATGTCATAAGAATCCCCAGCATTATCTGAAACTACGTAACCTCTGGCATAAAAGTTGTCATTCTTAACTTCTAATTTATGTTGTTCCTGAAAAAAGTTATTAATCGCATATCGGTTAATCCCTTGGTATATTGTAGAACCAGTTCCTACTTTACCAACGTATGATATTTCAAAGTCATCTTCAAAAGGTCTGTAATAGAGGCCCCAATCTGACTTAACGCTTTCGGCATTATAATTTGTTAAATCTCTTTCGTTGTATCCTGTTCTACTCACAGCAACGTTTGGTACTAAAGCATTCGCCCCTGCGGGTAATACATCCAAAGCTTCTAATGCGACTGCAACTTCTTTGATTCCTGTAGAGACTTCATCGCCATAGACATTAATTCCATTGTAATTTAAGTTGGTTGCTCTTGTGCCACCAATCATATCACTGTCAACTTCGCTTGTTGCTGCCCAGTCTGTTCCTTTAAGCCATCCAAAGTTAACCTTCGCTGCAAATTTATTGCTAAACTTATGAGCCATTCGGATTCCAAAATCGGTGTAAGCATTGTCACCAGCAGATTCTTGAGAGGTAATTCCTCTTTTTAAGCTCGTACTGATTCCTTCTTGATCGAAAGGGTTTTTACTCGACATTACTAATACGCCGTTAAACGCATTGGCACCATAAAGTGCAGACGATGCTCCAGGGAGTAATTCGACGCTTTTTACATCGACTTCAATCATTCCAACTAAGTTTCCAATTGGAAAGTTTAGGGCTGGAGTTGAGTTGTCCATGCCATCCACGAGCTGCATAAAACGGTTGTTTGCAAAGGTTGCAAATCCACGCGTGTTTACAGATTTAAACGTTAAACTATTGGTGTTCACATCAACCCCTTTTAAGTTCTCTAACCCACCATAAAAATCGGCAGATGCAGAGGTCTTAATTTCTTTAATACCAAAACGCTCCACTGTTACAGGGGATTCAAAAATTCGTTCTGGAGTTCGGGACGCAGACACAATGACCTCATCAAGGAAACTTCCTTCATTTAAGATAATTGCGACGGTTTCATTATTTTTTGTAATTTCTTGAGAAAGTGTTTCAAATCCGACACTACTCACTTGGATCGAGAAAGGTGGGTTCTGACTAACGGTTAAAGCAAAGTTACCATCAAAGTCAGTAACGACTCCTGTAGAAGTTCCAACAACAATGATGTTGGCGCCTGGTAATGGTAATCCTCCGTCATCGTTGACAGTTCCTTTCACTGTTGTTTGCGCAAAAGATGCGACACAGAAAAGTAAGACAAAAGTCCTTAAAATTGTTTTCATAAATTAAATTGTTTGTTGATTCCGTTAATTTGTTTAACATCAAAAATAACCAATTAAACTTAATAATTTAACAAATCATTAAGTTTAAAATTATTTTATCATAATTTTAAGGAGTTGAAGTGCGATTTACGCAAAGAAAACAAAGCTGAAACTTCTAAAAATAGATTACTCCACAGTCACGGATTTAGCAAGATTACGTGGTTGATCGACATTTCTGTTTAACATTACAGCGATGTGATAGGATAGTAATTGTAATGGAATGGTGGTCAGAAGCGGCGACAACAATTCTAAAGTTTCAGGCACTTCAATCACATGATCTGCAAGGTCTCTAACTTGTTCGTCTCCTTTAGTTACCACGGCGATAATTTTTCCTTTTCTCGATTTAATTTCTTGAATGTTGCTCACCACTTTTTCATAATGCCCATATTTTGTCGCAATGACTGCAATTGGCATATTTTCGTCTATAAGCGCAATCGGTCCGTGCTTCATTTCTGCGGCAGGATAGCCTTCGGCATGGATGTATGAGATTTCTTTAAGTTTCAAAGCGCCTTCTAGTGCTACTGGAAAATTAAAGCCTCGACCTAGGTATAAAAAGTTTTTAGCATCTTTATATATGGAAGCAATTTCTTTTGAAAGTGCATCTGATTTTAGAACCTCTTCTACTTTCTCAGGAATGGTCTCCAATTCAACCAAGTGTCTTCTAAAGTCCGTGCTAGACATCGTGCCTTTGGCTTTTGCCAATCGCAACGCAATTAAGGTTAAGACCGTGATTTGTGTGGTAAATGCTTTGGTAGAGGCCACTCCAATTTCTGGACCAGCATGGGTATAAGCGCCGGCATGGGTTTCGCGCGAAATGGTGGATCCCACTACATTACACACCCCAAAAACAAAGGCTCCTTTTTCTTTCGCTAGTTTAATAGCGGCGAGTGTATCTGCTGTTTCTCCAGATTGAGATATTGCAATTACAATGTCATTATTGTTAATGACGGGGTTTCGGTATCTAAACTCGGAGGCATATTCAACCTCAACAGGGATGCGTACCAAGTCTTCAATAATGTATTCAGCGACTAAGCCGGCATGCCAGGAGGTTCCACAGGCTACTATGATAATTCGGTTGGCATTTAAAAACTTGCCCATGTTGTCTTCAACACCGGCCATTTTTATAATTCCTTCATCGATTAATAAGCGTCCTCTGTAAGTGTCTTTAATCGCGTGCGGTTGCTCAAAAATTTCTTTAAGCATAAAGTGATCATAGCCTCCTTTTTCAATTTGCTCAAGGTTTGTTTTCAACTCTTGAATGTATGGACTGACTAAGGAGTCATCTTTTATTTTTCGTATTTTTATGGGCTTTTGCAATCGGATGACAGCCATTTCTTCATCTTCTAAATACACTGCATTATTGGTGTATTCGATAAAAGGGGAGGCGTCACTGGCAATAAAAAATTCATCTTCTCCAATTCCAATAGCAAGGGGGCTTCCTAATCGAGCCACGACAATTTCATTTGGTTTTTTGATATCAAAGACCGCAATTGCATAGGCACCAACAACTTGGTTGAGTGCGACTTGTACCGCTTTTCCAAGTTTTAGGTTGCTGTTTTTTTGAATATCTTCGATAAGGTTGATGAGTACTTCGGTGTCAGTATCAGAAGAAAACTGGTACCCTCTTTTAATGAGTTCTTTTTTGAGCGCACTGTAATTTTCAATAATTCCATTGTGGATAATCACTAAATCTCCAGAATTTGAAAAATGGGGGTGTGAATTTTCATCGTTTGGGATTCCGTGTGTTGCCCAACGCGTGTGCCCAATTCCTAAATTTCCTGTAAAATCGGGTTGATTAGAAACTTTAGATTCTAGATCCGCAACTTTTCCTTTGGTTTTAGAAAGTCTAATCTTATTTCCATCATATAATGCGATACCTGCACTGTCATAACCTCTATATTCTAGGCGCTGAAGTCCTTTAAGTATTACTGGGTAGGCTTCTCTATGGCCAATGTATCCTACAATTCCACACATATGATTTAGTTATTTGGTTCTGTATAATAGATGTTGAGTTTTACTCTTTTTGCTTCGTTAGTAGAGTTACTCCCGTGAAGAATGATGCTTTTTGGGGTTAAAATTGAACCAACAGGGATGGTCAGGGAGTTGTCGTTCAAGACGCCTTTTCCACTCGCTTCTCCAACATTCGAAGAAACCACCAATCCAAGCTCGACATTTGTTGAATCTCTTACGATGATGTTATTCAAATGCTCTGTGATTCGGATTTTATATTTTTTTTGTTCCACACCACTTTCGTCAGTCTCGGTATTCAAAGGCACCAAATGGGTGTACTTAGAATCTGTGGAGGTCTCATTGACGGTTTGATCTAAAAAATAATCAGCGACAGGGATGTTATTTTCAATATCATAGATATAGACTCTGTTGGGTTGGTCCTCATTAGAAGCGGTTTGATCGACATAAAACTCTAAATAGGCTTCATTGATTAAACGTTTAGGCGTGATTCTCCCACCCTCTTCTAGAGTTCTAAATTCATTTAATTGATCGGTTTCAGAGTTTCCAAATTCGTCTTCGGTAAATAATTTAACAATGGCCATTGAACCTTCGCCGCCTTTTAGGTACAAACGTTCGTCTTCATCAGTATCATTCCCAATTTCTGCGAGTACTTCTGCGTTAAACGTATTCTCAAAAACAGAGACTCGCTTCCCAGAAAAACCCATTTCATAAGTGCCCTGAGAAGTCCCAGTTTCCACTTCGCCATCGACGGTTGTTTCAGAAGTATACGAATAATAGAGTATGACCGTTGCTGCTGCAGATGCGAAGTCTAATTGCTGGATGTGCCCATTCTCCAGTGATTCAGGTTCAATTTTGAAATATAAACCTCTAAAATGGTTATAGAAATTATTAGCATTAGCTAAAACGTCGTCGTCTTGTTTATTTAGAATCAAGTTCTCCCAAAAACCTACTGGGGGGTTTGAGTTTTGAAAGTCTGCGCTGTATAAATTAAGTCGTAAACTAGGCGCAATGGTGCTTGTAACTTCAGAAACGCCCGTTTCTTCATTAATTTCCTCAAGGTCTATAGACTCAGCACTTGGAAAATAGGCGTCATCGTGGTAAAGTAACTGTCCCCTCAGGGCTGTTTCAGAAATGGCTTCAGTTTCAGACAAGCTGCCGTCCGAATAATATTTTTGACTCCCATCGATCGTGCTGTTGGGGTCAAAATCTCTTAAATAGTAATTGCTTTTGTAAATAGATAAATTTACTTTACCTAATCCATAAAGGGAATCTAATTCGTATTCGGGGGCTTCAGTTGTGGCATTCGTGGTCGCAGTACTCGCATAAGGCACGGTAAGAACTACAGAATTTAAAACAGGGTTTTCACCAAAGTTAGGCGCAAAATTTCTAGGCGTTAATTGCCCAACAAAATCAACTTTAGTGCCTCCAAAAACAGGGTCGTAATAATACCCTAAAAGATTCTTGCTAAGATTGTTAGATTCAAAAGCAGTAATTTTTTTATTGTATGTTTTTACAGGATATGTTGCGCTTTGGATCTCAAAACCAGGCGTTCCTATAATTCCAGTTCCAATTTCAGAAAACTCTTTATCACAAGCCTGTGAAGCTAAAATCAAGAAAAGGATGCTTGTAGATTTTAACAGATTAGAATGAATGTATTTCATAAGATAACGGGGACTTAATTTAAAATTTCATTGTTATAAAAATCAGTATAAGCTTCGGTAAAAGCTTCGGGGTATTGGTAGTCCAACACCGGTTTTTCAGAAGTATCAATATAGTCTTCCAAATCTTTTGGAAGTTCTTGAGACCCTTTGATGATGCCGTCTGAAAAGTCGACAGCAACTTTCATTAAGTTGGAGTAATTAGGCGTTTTTAATTTATCAATATGTGTTTCCTCAATTTCATCAAATTGTATTTTTTCAACCATCCCAGCGTTAAGGGTTTCGTCAAAACTCTGGCCATAAATAGAGGTCACGACTTTACTTTCTTTAAATAAAGGCTCGTCTTTATAGTATTGTTTTAAGTATAAAGGCAGTAAAGAAGCCAACCACCCATGTACATGAATGATGTCTGGCGCCCAGTTTAATTTTTTGACTGTTTCGATCACACCTTTAGCAAAAAAGATTGCACGCTCGTCGTTATCTTCAAATAACTGACCGTTTTCGTCGGTAAATGTTGCTTTTCGTTTAAAATACTCTTCGTTATCTATGAAATAGACTTGAATTCGTTCTTTTGGAATCGAAGCAACCTTGATAATCAACGGCATGTCTAAATCATTAATGACTAGATTGATTCCCGAAAGACGAATCACTTCGTGTAACTGATGTCTTCGTTCGTTGATATTCCCATATTTCGGCATGAATATTCGTATTTGCCCGCCTTGTTTATTAACCATTCTAGGGGCTTCAAAGGACATGGATGAAATCTCTGTTTCAGGCAAATAGGGTACAACTTCGGACGATACGTATAATACTCTCTTATCTTTCATATGTTCTATGAGTTTTGGTTTTGTCAACAAAAAACACGCAAAAATACAAAATTTTATGCAGATTAGCAGTAATACCTTAAGTTTGCACGCTGTTAAATTTTTACTAAATGCAAGTTTATACATCTAAAACAGAGCTAAATGCTTTCATTAACACTGAAAATCGCTCAAATTTTTCAATAGGGTTTGTGCCAACTATGGGCGCTCTTCATGAAGGACATCTGTCCTTAGTGAAAGCAGCTTTGGCAGAAAACAGCCTTGTAGTGGTCAGCATTTTTGTGAACCCAACTCAATTTAACAACCCAGAGGATTTAAATAAGTACCCTCGAACTTTAGCCAAGGATGTTTTGTTGCTAGAAACTTTTTCCAAAACTGAGGTCGTAGTGTATGCGCCAACTGTCGAAGCTATTTATGGGTCTCAGTCAACTGTTGAGTCGTTTGACTTTGGAGGCCTCGAATCCCAAATGGAAGGTCAATTTAGACCGGGTCATTTTGACGGCGTTGGGACCGTCGTAAAACGCTTATTTGAAATCGTACAACCGAAAAACGCCTATTTTGGTGAAAAAGATTTCCAGCAATTACAAATCGTCAAAAAAATGGTGGAGATCACTCAATTACCAGTGCATATTAAAGGCTGCCCAATTGAGCGTGCGGCTAATGGTTTGGCATTGAGTTCCAGAAACAGCCGATTGTCTGTTTTAGAACTAGAAAACGCAGCTTTACTATACAAAACGCTTCAGTCCGTCAAATACCAATTTCAACACGATGATCCAAAAAAAATTTCCGAATGGGTTCGTACCCAATTTCATAACCATGAATTATTAAGACTAGAATATTTTCAAATCTCAGACGTTGAAACATTAGCGCCCATTCAACACAAAAACCAAACGAAACACTACCGTGCATTTATTGCCGTCTATGCAGGTGATGTTCGATTAATTGACAATATCGCTTTAAATTAATTACCTTTACCAACATGCAAATACAAGTCGTAAAATCTAAAATTCATCGTGTAAAAGTGACCGGAGCGGAGCTTGATTACATAGGCAGTATTACGATAGATGAAGATCTCATGGATGCCGCTAATATCATTCAAGGCGAAAAAATCCAAGTGGTCAATAACACTAATGGTGAACGTCTAGACACTTATGTGATTCCAGGCCCAAGAAAGTCTGGAGAAATCACCCTCAATGGTGCTGCAGCACACAAAGTATCTATTGGCGATGTTTTAATTTTAATCACCTATGCATTTATGGATATTGAGGCCGCTAAAGTCTTTAAGCCCTCCTTAGTATTTCCAAATGAAACCACGAATCTATTAAACTAAGCCCCTTGAGTAAGACCCTAAAATCCGTTCTAAAAATCAGCCTTCCTTTAATGTTGGGCGTGTTTTTAGTTTGGTATTCTTTAGCTAAAATTTCGATCCCCGTATTGCTAGGCTATTTTAAAAATGCTAATTATTTTTGGGTGGGTCTTGGTGTTTTTTTAGGCATCCTCAGTCACTTATCACGCGCCTATCGCTGGAAATTTATGATTGAGCCATTGGGCTATAACTTACGATTCCCAAACAGTATCATGGCGGTTTTTACGGCCTACCTTGTTAACTATACCATTCCTAGAGCGGGCGAAGTTTCGCGCGCCACCATTTTGACCAATTATGAAAGTGTCCCTTTTGAAAAAGGGTTTGGAACCATTATTGCTGAGCGTGTGGCCGATTTATTAGTAATGCTTTGTATTATAAGTTTAACCTTAGTGCTAGAGTTTGACATTATATATACTTTTTTATTTACAAATATTGATCCCACACAATTGATTCTTTTAGGCCTGTTAGCTTTGGTAATTCTTGTCATCGGATATCAACTATTTAAAAAATCAAAACATCCGTTTGCCCTCAAAATAAAAACACTTTTTTTAGGGCTTATTGAAGGTGTTTCAAGCATCTTAAAAATGAAGAAAAAATGGGCCTTTTTGGCGCACACTCTTTTTATTTGGACCATGTATGTCTCGATGTTTTATCTGACCTCTTTTTCTATACCAGAAACGAGTCAACTTCCATTTTCAGCCATTTTATTAGGCTTCATTTCGGCAAGCTTTAGCATTGCGGCCACCAATGGCGGTATTGGATCCTATCCATTAGCCATTTTCGCAGCATTTTCAATTTTTAATGTTCCCGAAGACCCCAGCATTGCGTTTGGATGGATTATGTGGACCTCACAAACACTGATGGTCATCATTTTAGGGGGGCTTTCGCTATTGTTTTTACCCATTTACAATCGTTTGTATCCAAAACAAACTTCGAAATAGTATAAATCTGTTTCGGTTAATTTCTTAACTTGGCAACACATAAACCAATCATCAGCTAGAGAGACGACCCTCGTTTTTTTAGTTGTGTTAAACTTGAATTCGGATCTAAATGGCCAAAGTAAAAACTACCTTTTTTTGTCAGAGCTGTGGCACTCAAACTGCCAAATGGCAAGGACAATGTTCCTCGTGTAAATCTTGGAATACAATTACAGAAGAATTAGTTCAGAAACCAGATAAGAAAGACTGGAAAACAGGAACTAAAAACACCACGAACCGTGTTTCTAAACCCTTGAGAATTTCTGAAATTGATACCACCAAAACGGTCCGAATGGACACTACCGATGGCGAGTTGAATAGAGTTTTAGGGGGCGGAATTGTTCCAGGATCTCTAACGCTTTTAGGCGGTGAACCCGGGATCGGAAAAAGCACACTCATGCTTCAGGTCTCTTTGAAATTACCGTACAAAACCTTGTATGTTTCGGGCGAAGAAAGTCAAAAACAAATCAAACTTCGCGCCGAGCGGATTCAGCCTCTAAACGACACTTGTTACATTCTTACCGAAACAAAAACACAGCTTATATTTAAACAAATTGAAGCCCTTCAACCCGATGTGGTGATTATTGATTCCATTCAAACCTTGCAAAGTGATTATCTTGAAGCGTCTGCAGGAAGTGTTTCACAAATTAAAGAATGCACAACCGAACTCATTAAGTTTGCCAAAGAAACAGCGACGCCCGTCATTTTAATCGGACATATCACCAAAGATGGGTCCATTGCAGGCCCTAAAATATTAGAGCATATGGTCGATACCGTGCTTCAGTTTGAAGGCGATAGAAATCATGTATTTAGAATTTTAAGAGCACATAAAAATAGATTTGGTTCGACCCATGAATTGGGAATTTATGAAATGCTTGGAACTGGCTTACGGGAAGTGACAAATCCCTCTGAAATTTTGATTTCCAAAAAGGATGAAGCCTTGTCTGGCAATGCAATTGCAG
>TARA_B110000902_G_scaffold225653_1_pt1 | contig 12323 bp, 14 predicted proteins | sample TARA_B110000902 | Tara Oceans TARA_B110000902 (sample SAMEA4398009) | marine metagenome | biome: Polar Biome; feature: [SRF] surface water layer (ENVO:00010504); material: water (ENVO:00002006), including particulate matter (ENVO:01000060) such as... | depth 5 m | reverse complement strand
ATGGGTTGAAGTCAATCAATTCTGACCATGGGTCAGGGAAATCCCTAGCCTGGACTCCGTCTGATAATTGTCCCTCTTCCTCTTCTTCCTCGTCTTCCTCTTCTTCCTCGTCTTCATCATCTTCCTCGTCTTCCTCGGACGTGGGTGCTTCCCGATATTTTCGTCCCTTTTCTCCTTTTCCGTCATTCCTACTCTTATACATTTCTTTTTTATTTCGTTCTGTTCTTTTATTTCGTTCTGTTTGAATTACTTCCGCCAAATGTGTTTGCAAAACGTGTAATTGTTGTATATCGAACGAATCCATATCTTCCGCGTTGGATTTATCGTTATTATTCTGTGAATAATCACCATCATTATCGTCTAAGTCATCGTCGTGATCATAAGGGTCGTGATCATTACGGTTAGACATCTCGAATATCGAATATTCTTAACACTTATATACAACAAAATATTGATGATTTTGTTTTCTCTATTACTTTCAAATTTTTATGGATTCAGCACCGATCTAAAATAAAGTACTTATTCAACAAATACTTTATATCAAATGAATACAGTTCCTACTGAAGAGATAATGGATAAAATCCAAACGGAAGAACAGAATGTTCACTTAATTAAATGGGAGGAATTTGCGCTTTCGCTTGAGGAACACTTTCATGCACAGGCTCTGTATACTAAAAACCCTAACAGTAAACCATTAGGTCATAGATAAATCTCTTCACGCTACCAAAATCCCGAGATCGATGTATATATTTCAATAACTAAAACGAAACGAACACTCAATGCAAGTTGAAAGAATTCAAATTATAGCAAGACAAATGATTCAAAAAAATAACAAAACAGTTTTTATCGTTGCCCATCCAGATTCAAGGTCAACAGTTCAAGATATAACTGTCCTTTTTGGTAAATATATGATTGATAATATTGACACTGAATCTCCTGTTTTGACCGCCGCGTTTAATACATTGAAAAATACGAATAGTGAATCACTGTTTGTATTTATGAAAAGAAATAAACGTGATGTTTTGGGTATACTACGTTCTAATAGAGTATTATATAATCAAAAAGAATTAGAACTATTAAAACAAGTTGGTGATGACTCAACTTATAATTATCCACTTTTTACATTTTCAGAAAACAATATTCATTTTGAAGCTAAAATGGAAGAGTTATGTAGAATAAGAGCAATTATAGGCCCATGTTTTGGTGTTTTTTGTTATAGATAATAAATAATAAATATTTTTTTGTTAGTTCTATGAAACTACAATTATTAAAGATTTTCAAAATTATATATAATCTTCTGAATATACGTTTGCTCGTATAGGTTCCTCTACATCTATATTGGTTAAGCACTTTTTACAACTCTCACACTGCATGATAGCATTTAATGAAGGATGTATACCATGATCAGTAATCCAAGAGATTACTGATTTTTGTGATGTTTTGGTGTCTGCTATATAATAATAACAGTAGACTATAGCGGAACAGATTGAAATAAACGCAAAGCACAGTGGTGTATATCGCAACCGATGTGGAAACCGATGTAAACATCGCATTTGCCATAATATGTAACCTTCCACCAGTATATTTACCGTTTTACAACCTACGCTTTTTTTTAAAAAGATTGTGGCCTGTGTGTTTGTTATACACTGATTTAAAAACGTCAATTGTTTGTACTGTAATAACAGACGACACAGAATTAAACCGCTTAAGAATGAATAACCGTGTATTAAACCAACCAGAAGAAACCAACGGGTGTATTTGACGGGTAATTTTTGTTTACTAATCCCAACAATGGTGATTAAACAAATGTTTAACCAATTCATTGTAATTTGTGAACCAATAACTACTAATATATCAGTAGTCGAATCTATATAGTGTGAGATAGTCACCATTGTATCGATATTTATGTTATAAAACCCATGTTCTGCCACAATCCATGGTATAATAGATGTTACAGTAAATATTAAAGACCATATTAAATCTTGTTTTAACGACATTCCTTGAATAGAAAGTATACAGGATAATAAAAATGTAAGATGACCTATTAACGCAATTTGTATCCAGACTGCCTGTTTATTGAACATATCTGTATTACACAATGTCATATATACTTGATTCGGTATATATATTAGAATCTTCTAAATATTTCGGGATATATGGTAATCATATATTGAATAGGTCTATAAAAAGAAGAACATAACAAATATAAATATGGCTTCGGAATTTGAAGTTATTGCTTCTTTTCAGAACCATCTTGATACCATCGATATAAATAACGATTTTAATACATTTTGGCGTAATGAATGGAAATCGATCACTCATAAATGCATCAACGTTGCTAAACACACCTTTGTGATGCGAAAGGCATTCGAAATATTTAAATCAAAATACGTTTTGCATCAATTGACAAAACAAATTCTAACTTGGCCCGAAATTTTTGTAGCTGCAGAGGAACGATCAATTTTACAGAGCCTGTGTCAACATGTCGGTTTATGTTCCGTAGAGTTTCTGTTTTATGGCCTTAACCATCACAGAAACAGATGTAGAAAGTTTTGTAAACTACAATTATCCAAAAACTAAACTCTTTTTTTATAATCTCTCATTCCAATCCTCTTCATTGTCTGAACCATCCAAAGTCAAAACTAGCTCCTCAATTCTTACAAAATTGTTGTATTTGACTGTTAAATACCGCACTGTTGGTTGTTGTTGCCACAGGATAAAACAAACAATAAAGTATAATCCAAAGCTAATCAAAATAAATGGTAAAGAAAAAATAACTAAGACCGATTTCAACTGGCGTGTCACCAGAATCATTAATACCAGAGTAATTGCAATCAATTGATAAAAATGCTCGACAGAGATAATGTTTGTCTCAAAGCAAACATGTAGCGCAATCGCAATCGCAAATAAGATACCTTCTATAAATATATATTGAAAACTATTGCTATTTTCATATAATCTCAGTATTAACATCAAAATAACCGGTATAACGGTCAAATATGGTATAGTTGTCGGTAAAGAGACATATAAATAATTAACCAAGACCCAAAAACAGACACATGTTAAGTGTACATGGGGAATCCAGACATCGCTAGAGTTGGCAATTATACGGCATGACATTACAAAGACAGTGGAAGTAACAAATGTTATGAAAACTCCAGCAATTAAAAACATAGCAAGTGTATTCATTATTTCCAATATATCGAATAAGAATAAGATACTAAGGAAAATATGCACAACACTCCATGTTATCGTACTCCATTGGTCATCTTCATTCAGTTTGCTCCTTTGTATAACAGTCTGCAATTGGAAAAGGGTAACAATTATAACAGAGACTAACGAACATATAATTGCAATGATTGGAATTATCCGTGCTTTGGAATCATAAATAATACCTAATAATAACCAATTATAGTTAAATAGAATGTATAATATAAAAACAAAACGATCAAATAGCATTCTATATTTAGATAAAGGTCTTAAATAGGATTCTCTATCTTTTTGTATCCACTGTTACAACAAAAGATGCATTTAAAAATACTACAAAAACAACAAAAACAATCTTTTATTTTGCATATAATCCACAGAAGAAAAAGGACAAATAAGGCAATAAGACTAATCAGAAAATACTGTATATTTGTAGGTAAGTCTGAAAAATTCGGGAAATAATTCATTTTGTTTATATATTTAGGAATATTTATAGTCGTAGCGTGTCTTTTGGAACAAATTGCTTAAATGTTGCTTGATTTGATTTGGTTTTGTTTGAGTTGGCTTGATTTGAGTTGGCTTGATTATTAAAGAAAAAAATATACATATAAATAGTATTCTTTTCTTTAAATGACAAATTGCTTAAACAAAGACTTCTTGTTGAAGTTAATTTTCCTTATGAAGGTAGAACTAGTGGTAGAATTGGTAGAACTAGTGGTAGAATTGGTAGAACTAGTGGTATTTTTTTTTCGTTTTCTGGGTTCGTTTGATTTTCTGGGTTCGTTTGAAAAGCATTGCAGACGAATTGGCGTTAAATTCTCCACACTGTCCAGTACCACTTCTTCGTGCATTATACCATTGCCGGGCATAGATAATCCGAATATAGAATTAGGAAACTTATGTCTAATTTGTTCAAATACGCTTGTGTAAAATATGTTGTCTAACTGATGATTATCACTAGGAAGAATTCTTTCTACTCTTGTGGTTCCCTCAGTTTTTACACCGAAATAGAGTATACATTCTGGTGGTACAGTAAGTGGATTTATTTCAGAATATTCTGGAATATTGATGATATTTAATTCTTCTTCTACTCTGTATTGCCAGAAAAACCATCTACATTCATGTTCTTGCGGCTTGTACGCATCCAATCCAGAGGTACTAGGCAAAAAATAATGCAACCCGGCACCATCCCTACTATATCCATCTGCACTATTGCTAGAAGAACGGAAAAGAAAGCTACCTTCATTGATAATATTACTAGCTTTGTCCAGTTGTAATTTAGTTTGTTCACCACGTTTTCTTTTTATTGGGGTTGAAGTTGGTGGCGTTGAAGTTGGTGGCGAATCCATTTTCTTTTTTTTGAGAATAACATGCTTTATACAGTAAAATAATTATCTTTTTCTTTTATTAGATACAGTGATTTGATACGCATACCACTCTAATATACCTCCTTCTTTTTTCTTACAAAACATAGATGCAATTATAACATCATTTATCAACACAACTTTATCACCGCAGAGGTGAATTGTATGATCCCAGGCATATCGACTCGCTTTTTGATGCAATTGGTTCATCGCTTGTACAAATTCGGGTTTATTTGTACAATCGAGCATTGCATGGTTCCCATCCATGACAACGACAGTAAGTGCGGGTGATTTGACTATAAACGAATCATGCATGTTCACCTCTAACGATTCCGACACGTTCTTCATATCCCATGGTCTTTTAATAAGAAGAGGTTCACCAAATTTTTGAATTAAAATACCGGCATTGAACAATGGCCGGAAGCCGTAATGGCCATTTTCTGACTCGGATAACGAAAAACGCAAAGAAAGAGTAACTTTGTCATTTTTCGTGGGAGATACGTAACCGGTTAATTCTTGGTAATCTCGATCATAGATATTAATATATTCTTTCTTATGACCACGACGGGAAAAACAATTCGCTTCAACTGTCATAGTGTCTGTTGGTTTACCACAGTCTTGCCAGAAAGTATCAAAACTATCATAGCGTTCGGTACAAGGCAAGTGTTTAGTTTCAAAGACTATCTGAGCTATCTTTTTCAACTGATCTATGACGGTGGATTGAGGACAAAGTTGAACAGTTATAGTATGTGAATCTACAAATGTATTGACTTTGGCAGAAATAACTATACAATCTGGTATTGATATCGACCATTTCTCATTCTGAATATTGGTAAAAAAGAGGGTATTACCAAAATCTTCGACGTTAACTGCTAACCCATTCGAAACCATACCCCGTGTAGTAATAAATTGCATTGGATCTTGTAAATCAACAAATAATTTTTTTTTTAAAGCATTCATCTTTTATGTTATTGTAATACCATATTAAATAAATAAAAAATATTCTAAACATATCCAGTTTAATACTAGTAACTTACTATAATAATATGCATGAATCAACAAAACGCCACTGGGCAAGAACAAGAATGGCAAGAAGAAATGGATTCTCTTCTTGGTGAAAAAGATCGTATTGAAACAATTATCAGAACTTATCCTTCGAATGCTTATGATCAGAATGTTATTATAGCAAGAGAACTATATTTGTCTCTACTACGACCTGTCGATATTGAAATCACACAACATCAGCTCCTTAAACCAGAATAAAAAAAAAAATAAAAATTTTTCTAAGATTATTTTTTATGCACTACACATTTCGCAATCATTCTCCTCTTTCATTTGTATCTTCTGTCTTTTAGTTTGCACCGTAAACTGTATTGCTTTTGTTTTCGGCCGTGTTCGGAGGTAATATTGAGCGCATTTCAAACCCAATGTCCAAGACAAAAAATGTGCACTGCTTAATTTAGCCCGAGTCGCCTCTTCAATATGTAAATTCATACTCTGTGATTGGTCAATATATATACCACGGGCACAAGCCATTTCAATCACCGATTTCTGTGATATTTCCCACACGGTGCGAAATACCTTTTTAATATGTGCTGGAATACCTTTAATTTGTTGTATACTACCGCGGTGTGCGATTAAATCTCGGCTCATTTTATCATTCCACATACCCAGTTTAGTTAGTTTTTCTTGAAGAAAGCGATTAATCACAATGTACTCGCCTGATAATACACGACGAGTATATAGATTTGAAGTCCGTGGTTCAAACGATTCCGTATTGCCCATAATTTGTGCAGTAGACGCTGTCGGCATGGGAGCTGTCAGCAAACTATTTCTACATCCATATTGAATTAAATCTTGACGCAATTGAGACCAACAATGTCTTTCATCACCTTGTAATACGCCCCACAATTCAATCTGTGTCAATCCTTTAGAAAAAGGTGAACCCTGAAAACTAGGATAGAAACCTTCTTGTTTAGCAAGTTCAACGGATTCTGTTAACGCAGCAAAATAAATTGTTTCAAAGATATATTTATTTAATCTGCGTGCTTTTTCAGAATCATATGGAAGATTCAACATTTGAAAGACATCAGCTAAACCCTGAACTCCAATACCAATCGGTCTATGTTTCATATTGGAGACTTTCGCTTGTGGAATTGGATAAACATTGACATCAATAGTTCTATTTAAATTACGAGTTACTAATTTGGCAACTTTCTCTAATTGTTCAAAATCAAAGACTTTGTTTTTAACACAAGCTGGTAAGGAAATAGAAGCTAATGTACAGACGGCCACTTCTTCAGGTGAAGTATATTCTACAATTTCACAGCACAGATTTGAACCACGTATCGTTCCCAGATTTTGCTGATTCGATTTTTGATTACAATGATCTTTAAACATAATATAAGGTGTTCCAGTTTCAATAGAAGAATCAATAATTGCAAACCAGATTTCTCGAGCACTGTCGAAAGTTTTAATTACATTACCAGATGCTTCGCATTCTTGATACAAACGAGTGTAGCTCTCACCAACCGCATCTTGAAGTTGTGGACACTGTGTTGGACAGATCACAGACCATGGTTTGTTGTCTTTGACACACTGCATAAAATGATTACTAATCCACATCCCATAAAATAAATCACGTGCCTTTTCAGAATCGACACCATGATTTTTTTTTAACTCTAAAAAATCAAGAATATCTGGATGATGTGGTTCTAAAAAGATAGCAAATGAACCCTTTCGTTTGCCACCGCCTTGATCTACATAGCGGGCGGTATCATTAAACACGCGTAACATCGGTGAAATACCATTCGAAACCCCATTTGTACCCATAATATCCGAACCTTTACCACGGATATTAGAACAAGACAATCCAATACCGCCTGCACTCTTTGAAATCAAAGCACATCTCTTTAATGTCTCAAAAATACCCTCAATAGAATCATCAACCATTGTCATCAAAAAGCAACTGGCCAATTGTTGTTTTGCCAAACCAGAATGAAACAAGGTCGGTGTCGCATGAGTATATTGGAGTTTGGAGGTAGCTTCATAGGTTTCTCTGACCTTTTCCATATTGTCTCCATGTAAGGCTACGGCAACACGCATCAACATATATTGCGGTCGTTCTTGGATAATACCATTCTTTTTCAATAGGTATGAGCGTTGTAAAGTACGTATGCCCATAATACCATATTGATAATCACGATCGTGTACAATCATATTATTTAATACATCGATATTACGATGACAAATAGATAAAAACTTTTCAGATAATGTTTCTTGTAAAATCGTCATTGATTCCACAAAAGTATCGGAGGTGTTTTTATGTAACATAGATACAATGACACGTCCACCTAATTGACCATATTGCCAATGATTTATGGTCAATGAACTACTTAATTCTGCCACGTGATTTGCCAGTTTCTCCGAAGTAATATCATTACCAAAAGTAATTTGAGAAGAAATTTTTTTCACATCAATTTCGGTCAAACTCGGCTGTTTCTGCTGCAATACCTGTAAGAAACGGGTTAACTTGGAAATAGAATACTCTTGGTGCTTACCATTACGTTTAACAAGGGTAACTCCGACAGGTCTTCGACGATTCGAAATCATTGAGGTTTCAAAATAATGTCAGTATATAGTTCATTTTGAGGGTTTGATCAGATTCATTTAATTCTTTTGGATTTATGGTTTTAGAAGTAGACATAGTAAAAAGAGATAGATATTCTATCCATCAACATCAGATAATTAACAATAAAACTTAGTCATAGAAAAAGAAGATAAGAAAGGAGTATTATCCTATGAAACGGTTCTTTTCCTTAATTAACAATTTAGTAGATATCTCTTTGAATGTTTTTAACAAAAAGCGCAGAGTTTATAAATATCATATAAATTAGCAATGGTAATTTGGAAATAATATTTAGCGAATATAGCGGGACATCACACATATATGTTACACATAAAAAAATCATAAATACTTACAGTACCAAACAAATAAAAAAAATGAATATTGTCTGGAAAGATAATAATGACTGCCTGCAAATCTTTAAAGCTATTGCACAAACAAACAAAATTGTCAATGTTGTTTGTGGTGCTACCGGACTAAATATGTCCGGGATGGATGCGTCCAAAACATCGTTGGTTCAACTACATCTCCCACCTGAATATTTTGAACACTATGAATGTAGCGAACCATTAGAAATTGGTCTATACACCGCTTCACTTGTAACGATACTTAATAAAGTGAAAAAGAACAAACTCATCTGGAAATGTATGCCATCAGCTACGAGTTTAACTATTTGCTTTATTCAATGTTTGGATAACAATGCTTCGGTTGATAACAATGCTTCGGTCACAGAATTTAATATGCGCGCCATTGATGTCAGTGAAGACCATCTTGCAGTTCCAGATATTACCGATGACGTTGCTATCAATATTGACCCTCACCATTTAACAGAAATTCTGGACAAAATGAGTATGGCTAAATCAGCTCTAAAATTTAATGTAAACCAGACATCACTCGAATTATTGACGAACTCCAGTGAATTTGGTACTATCACACACACAGAAGTCTACGCAGCACACCACATCGAATGTGAGGTTAGACAATCGGTTAGCCTTTCGTTTGGATATAACGCTGTAATGCTTATGATGACATTCTGCAAAGTTTCGAAACAGAAATGTTTTCTAGGATTGAGTAATCAGAGCCCGTTACGTCTGAAAATAAATTTGGGTGGTAGTGGGTATTTAGCAATATACATTGCTCCGAAAATTGAAGATAACTATTAAAATATGTTACTACTATTCTTTAAATCGATAAATAACAATGTATATCAGTATGTCATGTTTTCTCGGCATATCACAGAACAATTTGTATTAAAGTCAAGAACAATTGATAAAGTCTTTCCTATATCATATTGTCACCTCTTTGGGACGGATCGTTTAGCTATCCTCCCAATATTATCCGAAGAGTTACAAACAAAATTGCACATGATCATCCAGCAGAAAGTTGATATCGGTACAACCTGTGTAAGAAGCGACTGTGATGGAACGTTAGATACACTTGGGAGTTGTTCAAAGAACTGTGAACAGTTTGGTAAAAATATAGTCGATGACATCGTTTGTTGTTCAAATTGTGATGCGAGTTGTTTTCCGTGTCAAAATTGTAGTAGTTCTATTTTTAACTCAGAATTAAAAACTAATATTGAAGATTATTGATCTTTTATTTTTGTAATCGCTTTTTCATATAATACTACACATTTCTCTGCCAATATCGTCAGTTCTTTGATAGTTGGAGGCATAATTTTGTCATTATTCAGCGATCTCGCTGCGATCCATCCCGTTGCTAGGCCTGCAGTAAATTTTAACATTTATAATTAGAATACAGATGTTTTTATAGTGACAAATTTACTTGTCTGGGGTTTAAAGTAATAAAAAAAAACTTTTCCAAAAACTCTAATACTATTTTTGGAGTTTGGACAAACACCTTAATTTCCTCATATGTAGAGAATATATTTACGGATACACCAAAACAGAAATTCGATGTTTCCGTAAATATATTCTCTACATATGAGGAAATTGACCTCTTTTCATTTTGTCCAAAAGTATTAGAGTTTTTGGAAAAAGTTTTTTTTTTGGAAAAGTTTTCAGGGGTTGGGTGTTTTTATCAATATATCGTCGCGAAGCGCCAATATTTTTTTCTATCTCAAGCAATATTTTTTTCTGTCATCAAGCCAATATTTTTTTCTGTCAGATTTACTTTTTTATTTCTTAAAATTTATCTACCCCCTACCTAAGACAATTTGACCATGCCATCTCGAACCCCAGCCCTATCTATATCTGAAAAATTGAAAAGAAAAAAATTGAAAGAAAAGAAAAAAATTGAAAGAAAAAAGAGAAGAAAAAAGAAATATGCATTATTAGATCAACTTGATTTCGATGTATACGGGCCTCTATTCACAGATTATTCATGGGATGCTGTTGTTATTCAAAAAGTTCGTGAAGATGACGAATTTGTCAATGATTTTGGCAATATATCATTACAAACCCCAGTTGAATTCGAAACGTTTACATGCCCGGAGGGTGATGTTTCAAAACCAACTGAAGCAATGGAAGCTGTTGATTTACTCCATGTTTTTGATTTATTTCAATTAGAACCTTTAGCTACGAAATATAAATTAGGTGATACTCTTATTATTGTCAAAGATTTTTCAAAAGGGAATTACAAACCAGGTGGAATTTGTATTGTTAAAAAAGTTAAAGAAAATGAAACATACGATGTTAAAATGATTGTAGCTGGTAATATTCGACGTAATGTTACTGTTGATCTTCTTACATTACCTGTAACGGAGCAGTCAAAAAGAAATTCTATACCAACCAATTTTTTAGGAAATTTAGTTTCAACTCAAAATAAAGAATATTTACAATATTATTAAAATAAATATTTTACAATAGTGTATTTACTACTTTTATACGGTAGCACTCCCGATATTTTTTTCTACCCCCTACCTTGATCAATTTGACCATGCCACAATCAAAGCTTTCTTCTTCTAGATCTTATGGATATCCAAAATCCAAAATGGCGCAAAAAACAAAAAAAGTTAACTTTGGGTTCTGGCGCCAAACTCTCATTGTTGTGTTTATGCTGCAAACAACTACTGCAGTCGCTAAAACTTGCAACGAGGATAGTTGCCCTGTTAATAATTGTAATTTTGATAAAGGGTTAAGCTTTGTTAGGACTGATGGGAGTATTGTATCAAACGGACGTTATCGGACTCGAATTTCGCATGATAAAATTACTTGTATTGATCAAGGCAACTGGAAACGACCAGGTAACTCTAGTCGTGATAAACCATACCGTTCGCCGTGTACCATGATGAGTGACAAACATTTGCGGTTTTCTGATATATGGCTTTCAGACTTTGTTGTTACATCTAATAATCGTATCTCTTTCGAATGGGATCCTAACCAAAAATGGGAAATGTCAAATTACAAAAAACCAAAAAAAGTGTTTGTTAATGGTTATCTCAAGTGTCATGGAAATGATCCATCGATGATTATTGTTGAAGATAATCAAGGAAACTCAGTGATGGAAATCGGGATTCCACTTGAGTTCACTTATGGAGGTGGTGATATGAGCCAATCAGAAGCAAACTTCATTATATCGATTGTGTTATTTATTCTGATTTGTCTTATGGCTTCGTGTATTTGTGGGGATTATAGTCATAATTCTGGATCAGATTTTTCAACTGGTTTGATAGTTGGAATGCTCGTTAACTCTGGGGGAAGTTCTAGTAGTGATTGGCGGGGAGGATATGGTGACGACTAGCGTTAGTGATGGACGAAGTGGTTCGATCCTGACCCAATCTACTAAAAATAAATAAAAACGTAGTACCTTTATAAAATGTAGTACCTTATTCAACTGTTTTGATATATAAAAGCATGTTTTTTTTTTTGATATAAATGAAACTATTTTCACTGTCCTTGCTTTTCATACTTTTTTCACATGTCCATTCAGCAGGTTTGTGTGATGATGCACCGTGCAATGGAGGCAGTTGTACCGATACCTCACCGACAAGTTACACCTGCGATTGTCTCCCAGGTTATACGGGAGATCAATGTGAAGGATGTCCTTTAGGGTTAGGTGGACAGAATTGCGACCATGACATCGACGAATGTGAGTTTAACGACGCAAATACTTGTTTACATGGTGGTACCTGCACACAAACCACCGATGGTACTACTCCTGCTTTA
>TARA_B110000902_G_C14294583_1_pt1 | contig 12359 bp, 9 predicted proteins | sample TARA_B110000902 | Tara Oceans TARA_B110000902 (sample SAMEA4398009) | marine metagenome | biome: Polar Biome; feature: [SRF] surface water layer (ENVO:00010504); material: water (ENVO:00002006), including particulate matter (ENVO:01000060) such as... | depth 5 m | reverse complement strand
GGTCTTGATCAATCTGCACAGGGAGGTATCGTATTGGGTAGCCCTATTACCTATTTGTATGATCGGTTTAGCAAAAATGGTAAAGAGCGGATAAAATATGCACAACTGCTAGAGCGAGATAGGCTGAGGGCTCAGTCGAGCGAAAAGTATGACGACCTTATTATTACCACCTTAACCAATTTCAACAACGAAGAGTTAGCCCAATTTAAGGTGTTTTGCAGTTTTCATCCGTCGTATATAGACCAAGTACAACTAGTAGAATTATACTACGAAATATTGCGATGCAAGCACGAGTATGAAGAGCTAGCTCCAAATTAAATTCCAATAGACTTTATTTCGCAATCACATCTTGAATGCACTGTTTGCCAAATAGCTCCACATTGCCATTCAAGAGAAAAGGGGTTATGAATTGTTGCACTTCTGCTCCCCCATTTAACCAATACATTACGCAGCCTTCATTGGTGCAATGAGCTCCGTTGGCAGTGTCATGATGAGCCGTAGTAGCCTTTACTCCTTTGTTTACTAGCCCTATAGCGTGGCCTATTTCATGCACTATTGTGCTTTGCTCTATTAGTGCTTTCTCTGCACGACTATTAGATGCAGATTCTATTACAGGCTTAAAAATGGCGATAGTAGGAGTTCCGTCTAAGTTGATACCGAGTATTCGATTTTCTGCCATACCATCCTGTATATAGAAACCATCTAAGAATAATAAGACAATATTTTTTTGAGGTCCTTTGTTTTCATTGGGTTGAAGGGCTGCAGCAAGTTGTACTATATTTTCCCTGGTATAGTTGTTTTGCTCCAGTCTTCCTAGGTTGGTCATATCATCCAGTGTTTTGGGTACAGATACAGGTATGTTCTTGGAGCTAAAGAGCGAGTTTATATTGGTGTCACACACATTCCAGGAGTCAAAGGTGTTGTACTTTGTATACGGCTCTGCCCCTTGCTCATAGGCCACCGTTATTTCTAGCGAACGAGCATTGGAGTAGAAGTCTGAAACAAAGTCTTCAGCGGGTTCTATCTCCTGCTCTTCTCCATTGCAGCCAGCAAGGGTAAAACTAAGTAAAATGGTAATTGCAAATAGCGGTGTAAGAGTCTTATTGGAGTAGCTATTCGTCATTTTTTTGGTAAAACAAAGATAGGGTATCTGTCATTTATTTCAGAATAGAAGGGTAAGTGTAAGGTATACAGCGTTTTGTGGTTTCAATTTTTAAATATGAAATTAACCATTTAATAATCAACAGTTGTGAAAACTCTTAACATACCTGATTATTTTTGCATAATTATTTTGAGACAACTAAACCTTATAATATGCCTAATTGTAGGCTTGTCTAGCTTTGGCCAAATATTGCCTAATTTTGGTGGGCAACGTGCAGGTCTTTCTGCCTTAAGTTTTTTAAAAAACGACATGAGCCCTCAGTCCTTTGGGATGGGAGGAGCAAGTGTAGCTAGTCCCGGAAACCTATACAGTGCAGAGGTGAATCCAGCCGCATTGGTTCAAGTAGGAGGTAGTGGGTTTGCTCTCAGCAATATGGTAATAGGTGCAGGTATAAACCAGTCATTATTCTCAGGCACAAAAATGCTAGACGATGGTTCTGTCATCGGTTTTGGGGTGAATAGCTTGAATAGTGGAGCTATGGAGGTACGTACGGAGTTTGAGCCTAATGGCACTGGGCAACAATTTTATGTAAATAACACTGCCGTGGGCCTTAGCTATGCCCGTAGACTTTCACAGCAATTTAGTATAGGTGTGGGCATTAAGTATGTCTATGAAGGCATCTCTACCTACAGAAACCATACAGTGACAAGTGATATAGGATTCTTGTATACAACAGATTTCAAAGGTCTCACATTTGCTGTATCAGTTAAGAACTTTGGAGGGAATTCTTCTTTGAGTGGAGATGATCTTGCGGTAGGATACAATAGAACTGTTGTATCCGTAGAAAAGTACACGGCACCTACCGTTTTTAAAATGGGATTATCTTTTGTGCCTTACGAGACAGAAACTAAGAAACTTTTGGTATCTGCTGAACTAAATCATCCAAGTGATAATGCAGAAAATATCCGCATAGGCAGTGAATTAAGTCTTAGAAAATTACTCTACTTGAGACTGGGATATAAACTGAGCGTAAAAGGACAAAATTTACCTACAGCAGGTCTGGGCATTAAAACCCGAATAGGACCTCACCCACTTTACATAGATTACGGAGTTAACCCTACCAATAGAATGGGTGTTCAACACATTTTTGGGATTCACATTCCTTTTAACAACGATACACGATGAGAATAAGCAGCGTAGCACAAGTTACAGTATGGGTAGGGATCGTTCTTTTACTATCTGCTTGTGATGGTTTTTTTGGAACCAAAACAAACACGGATTTTATAGAAGTGCCAACATATAGCCCCAGAGAGGTAGCCTATGTTCCTGTGCAGCCAGCATTAACGGCTTTCCAAGAACCCGTAGATATCATAGCGGGTTTTGATGAACTCATATATGTGGTAGACAAGGCCACAGAAGAAATAATATCCCTAGACGAAAGTGGTAGAGAGCTAGGCAGATTCAAAGTGCGTGGAGTACGGGCTGTAGCTCAAACCAGGGGTTTAGACTTATTAGCCATAGGAGAGAATACAGCAAATGTAGCAGGAACAGATTTTGACGTCACGTGTATCTACAAAATAGATATGCACGGCGAAGGAGCAAGCTTCGGAATAGAGTATGCCCGTATTACGGATACGATAACGCATCCTTTTTATTTTAAGTCTACCTTCTCCTCAAGCGATGCAGATGTACAGTTCAATAAAATAGCTGTTCTGGAAGACAATCGGTTTTATGTAACCAGAAAAGGTACAGACAATAATCCTCAAAAATTTGGTGGTCCAGATGATGCTGTACTGCTTTTTGGTGCGAATGGAACCTATATTACACCGGTAATCGTCAATACTCCGAACGGGTTTTTTAGAGACTTTTTTAAGCGTCCGATGGGTATTTCTAGTTTTGTGCAACCTCCACAGATATCGGCTGGTGGTCCAGATCACTTCGTTTTTACGTCTATAGGAGAAAATACATCAATCAAAGTTCAAGTTATAGATTATTTAGAATCTGATTTTGGAGCAAGCTATGAGCCACGCATACTGTTTGAGAGTGATTCTACCGTAGCAGATGGAAACCTTGCTACACCCGATAAATTTGCAGAACCAGTTGGTGTTACTATAACGGGAGATGGGACCAATTTTATTTTGGTCGTAGATAGGGCCAAAGATTCATTGTATCAATTTACTACCACAGGCTTAGAAGGAGTAAAACCTCCTGCAGGAGCAGCAAGCTCTAAGTATCAAATGGCTAGTTTTGGTGGCAGAGGTGAAGGACTAAGTCAGTTCAACGCTCCGAGTGCAGTAGCTTACAAAAACCGTATCGTTTGGGTTTGTGATACAGGCAACGGACGCGTATTACGCTTCAAGCTTACTACAGATTTTCAATAGTTAATACGCATTCACTAGTTGCTGACTTTCTTTTTTCTTCGCAGTCTAAAGTTATCAAATTGGTAGCGAAACGATAGGCCTATACCAGCTGTTTGAATACTGCTTTGATTCCCTAAAGTGGGGTCGGTAGTTCGTTTCTGAAAACCATTAATACGCACACGTCCATCTTCTGTAATATTATAGCTCAGATTCAAGTCATATGGTTTTCTAATGTCCTGGTTTTGGGAAGCCGCATCTACAGATGCAGCAAAGGAAAGTCTATCATTCAAAAATTTTCTGCGTAACGATAAGATAAGCTCTGCTTGGTCTGATTGATTGGAGACTTGGTAGTCTACCCCAAGTTTCACTCTGGTATCCAATTGTCCCAACCAATTATTGAGTTGACTACTTGCGAAATCACTTAGGCTATTTATTCCTGTATTTGCTACTCCATCTTCTGCTTTGTAGCTGGACCCAGAGGCAAAGCTAGGAGGTACAAAAGTTCCCAAAACCAATAAGGCAAATACTTGTCTATTTAACTCTTCCGGGTCTAGTTTTATACGTTCTATTGTTGTGTTTAGGGCACTGCTGGCATTGCCACTTAGTCCGGTTTGTGTAGGAAACTTGAGGTCGAAAGAAACGGCTGGGTCAAAGAGCAGGCCAGATAGTTTTAGGTAGCAGTCTACCGGGATACTTTGATTGTATTGCTCCAGATTTTCGGCACTTCCACTCATGAGTGTTTTGGGAATAGGGTATTCTCGTTTAATGGCTTCTAGGTCAATTTTTGCATTATAAGGATTGCCGTCCCAAAAAAGTGTGCCTCCTGGTTTTACTATAAAGTACTTATTTATAAGGTCCAACGCAGTGAAGAGGTAGTTTCCTCTGTCGATAGTAAGGCCACCGTACATGCTGAAATCACCAAAGGTGTTTATTTCCATACGAAGATTTCCATGCCCAGCTGCTTCTATTTTGTCGCCAAGTAGTTCGTCAAATATGAGTGTAACACTGGCGTCATCGGTTACCTCAAAATTAAAATCCATACGGACTCCAGCTTCAGATTTAAGGCCTTGGTTTAGCTGATTATTATCCTCTTGGAAATTGACAAACTCAACGTAGCTTAGATTTCCACTTGCCTCTATGTGGTCCAATGGGATAAATATTTCAGTACCCTTTCTGCTCTTGGCATTTATTTGAAGTAAAATATCATCCGTGGGTCCTATGATTTTCATACCCCCATCTACAAAAGCAGACCCAAAGAAGAGTTTGTTATCTCCACGTTCGGTATTCATTATTTCAAAATTTTCCAACTCGTCTATATTCAGGTCAAACCTAAAATTGGTAAAATTATGATGATTTACTTTTCCGCTTGCACGCCCTGTATTGTTAAATCGATCTACGAGTTGTGCATCTGTTAGGGTGAAGGAATTATAGTCGATGTCTACCTTTACAAATCCTGTGTATGCCGTTTGCAGATAGTCTACTACAAAGGATAGACTATCAATATCCATTTTTCCCACGAGCTTTGGACTGGTAAGTGGACCCGTGATTTTTATGTCTGTATTGGTATATCCTTTTATGTGCGAGGCCAGTCCGTTAAGGTACTTCTCAAAAGGTTTGATGCTACTGTTTTCTGTGAGCAGATGCAGATCAAGCGGAGATACTTTGTTCTGGAAATCAATGTCTCCTAAAATTTTCATGTCATTGAGGAGGCCTTCGCTTATACTCCCCTTTATGGCAACGGCTAATAGACTCTGGTTTTCACTGGTTAGACTCAAATTCCCTAAAGTATCATTGTCTAATTGCAGATGTGCAATATCGAGATTTGCCTCAATTATGGGGAATCCATCCCGATCGGAAACGTCAATAGACCCGTTGGTAATTCCATCTAATTTTAAATCAAAGCCAGCTAAAAAAGGAGTAAGGTTATCCAATTTAAACTCGGTTAAGATAACGTTGATCTTGTTGGCCTGAAAACCAGACGATGCTTCAATATAGAGTATCTGCTCCTCGTTTCTAAAGTCAAATGAACGCAGTTCAGTAATGCCATTTTGGTAGATGACATTGGGTGTGTTTGACTTACGGAGATTCCATGCTTCTTCATAGATGAATACCTTACTGCTTTCTACAAATACCAAAGCACTGTCGTTGGTATATACAAATCTACCACCTACGGCAAGGTCCAGTATGCTATCTTTTTGTGCTGTAACATCAAAATTGACAATGCTATCTGTTATGAATCCATTCACGTTAGATACATCAAAAAGAGTACTATCATTTTGGAATAATCCAGCCGTGTTTAGAGTGAAGTTAATGGGAGTGAGACTGCCATTGTTTCTTATTGTTACGTCTATTTTTGGGGTAGAAATAACGTCATAGTTGAAGCCGCTTATACGAGTATCTGATATCAGTTGGCCTGCGGCATGGTCGTAGGTGAAATGGATAGTGGCACTATCAAAATAGGTCTCGCCCAAAAATTCAGTATAGATGGAATCATACGAAGGAATAGTGACGATCAGTTGTATATCCTTAGTGTTGATAGTGTCTTCTGGTTTGGGAAACTCAATCGGGTAGACAATGTGCTTTATGTAGCCAAGGATAGATTCAATGTCTGATGGAATGAAATCTCCTTTTATCTCAGCATGAAGTAAATCGGAGAGGATAGTATAGGTGCGACTTTGATTTGTTTCTTCGGCAGTAATAGCCAGATTATTGATGGTATAGTTGGTGTTATTCCTATTTAATGTAAAACTGTCGAGGTCTATTTTTCCTATTAAATTATCAAGGTTATCTCCGGCTAGTGCAATGCTTCCACGGAAGTTTACCACGTTGTCGGTGCTATCCAAACCCAAGGTTTTTAAATTGATACCTACCACATTGGTAGTGATATCTATCGTGGGTTTCTCATTATTCAAATCTACCTTACCATCAAAATCGAAGTTAAAATTAGGGTCTATAATTCGTCCATTTCCTTGAAAAAGGTTCTCACTAAAAGTGCCATTTACAGCTATGTTTTTATAGTCATAATTGCTATATCCTATGTGGTGTATGTCTCCACTAATACTAGCAGATAATATTTTGGCCGTAAGCCCTTTACCTGACACCTGCAGATCGAATGAAGTGCTGCCTACCTTATCTATTTCCAGCAGTTTATTGAGGTCTATGTTGTCACTCCTGAGTGTTCCTTGATAACGTGCTATACCGTTTTGGGGTTGGCGATAGTGTAGTGCCGCAGCAGCATCACCTACAGCTGAGGTGAGGTCACCTTTTATTTTAAAGTCATTTATAAATCCAACGAAGGTCCCTTGGTACGATACCTGCCCGAGGTTAAGAAACTCGTTGGGTGCAGGGTCTAACTTTATTAGAGGGGCAAGGTCGGGAGTGTTTGTATTAAAGCTCTTCGCTGTTAGATCAAAATATGTTTTGTTTATATCTGGCAAACCTTTCAAACGGGCATAACCCGAGTAGGTAGTATGATTGCCTACCTTCAGATCCAGGCTACTACTCTCTAGGTTGGCAATTGTACCGGTTATTTTTCCGTTGCCGGTAATGAGCTCGTTATACGCTGTTAAGGAGTTAGTGAACAATGCAATATCATTGGTATGTACCTTGCTCTCTGCTAAGTTGGCTTCTATCACTACGCGTTTTATGAAATCTGAAAAATCACTGTAGCTCGCATAACTGAAACGCAGAAAATTGCGAATAGTGCTCTGTGGTGTTTGAATATGCAAATCGGCAAACTCCATAGTGGTAGGGCTAATGATCGTCTTAGCTTTTAACTCTTCTATTTTAAGGCCAGATTTTTCTGTGCCACTCATTTTATCTATCAAAAATGAGAGAGAGTCTTTGATAATCGTAAAGTTGTGCAAATGCCCGTTCAGATTTCTGTAGATCATGTTGTTCTCGTCAAACGCTCTACTGGTTGAAGGGGCCTTGTTTTCGTTGTAGTAATGAAATCGGGTATCGATTATTTCTACCTTGTCAAAAATTAGGGAGGGTGAGTTAGCAGACGGTTTGCCTGTTGGAGCTGGTTTGAAGTAATCTGTCAAAAACCGAATGTTTAACTGCGTCTCCTCTTTTGCTACACCTATGTTTATGTTGCCACCGGCTATCTTTATGTTATTTAGTCGTATCTTGTCACTGGTAAAAGAAAAAATGTCGTAGTCTGTTTGCAGTTCGCTAACATAGATGAGGGTATCTTCTTTTTGGTCCGCTATGTAGATATCTTTAGCTTTCAATGCGTCAAAATACGAAAGTTCTATCTCGCCTATATGTACATCTACACCGAGTTCTTTGCTCAGATAACGGGTCGCTTTATCTGCCGCATAGTTTTTGAACCACTTGGTTTGCACCAACGCCAATAGTAAAAGTGCCAAGCCAAGGAGACTTACCAATATGATGAGCGGTATTTTGATTATTTTTGGCAACTATATTTTATACTGCATATAAGCCTACAAACATACCTTGGAACAAGCAAAGAACAATTCACAACTAGCAGTACTTGGCATAGAATCGTCCTGTGATGATACATCGGCGGCTGTATACATAGATGGCAAGGTTTGTTCCAATGTGGTGGCATCACAAAAAATACACGAAGAGTTTGGTGGTGTAGTGCCCGAGTGGGCAAGTCGAAAGCACCAGCAAAACATAGTGCCTACGGTACATTCCGCCTTACAAAAAGCGGGGGTTTCTATGGCAGATATAGATGGTATAGCGTGTACTCAAGGGCCCGGTCTCATGGGGTCTTTGCTCGTAGGACATTCCTTTGCAAAAGGCTTGGCTATGTCGGCTAATATTCCATATGTGAATGTAGATCACGTAGACGCTCATGTATTGGCTCATTTTATAGATGGCGATATACCACCACTGCCTTTCTTGTGCCTCCTTGTCTCAGGTGGGCATACGCAGATAGTGGTGGTTCGAGACAATTTTGAAATAGAAATTATAGGAAAAACTATAGACGATGCCGCAGGTGAGGCTTTTGATAAAGCGGGCAAAATGCTCAACCTTCCGTATCCTGCTGGACCTATTATTGATAAAAATGCGAGGTTGGGAGACCCCAATGCATTTCAATTTAACACACCTAAAGTGGATGCTTTAGACTTTAGCTTCTCGGGTCTAAAAACGTCTATCTTGTACTTTTTGCAAAAGGAAGTACGCAAGGATGCATCGTTCATAACGAAAAATATAAATGATCTTTGTGCATCTATTCAGCATACTATTGTGTCTTATTTAATACGCAAGCTGGACAAAGCCATGGCAGAAACGGGTATAGTACACATAGGCATAGCCGGCGGTGTAGCTGCCAATAGTGAGTTGAGAGCTGCAATGCGTACCTTAGCAAGCAAGCATCAAGGTGTAGGCTATGAGCCTAATTTTGAGTATTGTACAGACAATGCTGCTATGATAGCATATGCAGGCAAGGTAAAATTAGAAAGAAAAGAATTCGGCACACTTAGTGATGTGTGTTTTACAAGGAAATGAAAAAAGGAGTAGCATTATTTATTGGGTTATTGGCATTTGTAGGGGCTATTGCTCAGCAAAACGATACCGCATTGCTAAGGTCGCTAAAAGTGTCTGAAGTAAAGAAATATCAACGTATACATGCTTTTGTAAGCAATATAGATACGTGCCTTATGGAGCAACGCAAACTCAATGCCTACGGACTAGATGTCTTTTTCTTGCGAAATCTTGGCTGCTCTGGATATAAACAAAGAGATATTGTACGTGCTACGTATGTAGGAAGAAACATGGTGAGCCAAACCTTGGAGAGAAATAATGAAATACTTGTTTCGTATGCCTTTGCTTATGATAAGAAGAAAAGGCAACTTGCTCGTAAAACAGAAGTAATACTAGCCAATGCAGACACCATACATACGGAGTATGCGTATTATAAAAAAAGAAGAGCAAAAATGCTAGACAGCACACGCCTGACATTGATAAATAAGGAAGGGAGTAAAACCTACATCAATAAAAATACGTACGATAAAAAAAAGAGATTGCTATCTGTGATAACAGTAGATGGTGATGGAAAAACCTTGGCAGAGACGAGGCACACTTGGGGTACAGATGGGAATATAAAATCTACGACAAATTCTTCTTTTGGAGAGAAAATTACCTTTGTGCAAACATTTTTTAAGTATGACCAAAACGGTCGTGTGGTGGAAACAAATGATACACATAGCAGACAAAACATCTACCTGTACACCGATACGGGCTTGCTGAGTAATGTGCTTGGGTATAATGCCAAAGGAGAGTTGGAAATAGAGTTCATGTATGACTATACCTATACCAAATGAGTGTAGTATATGTGTTTTTAGGTGGCGGATTTGGTGCCGCATGTAGGTGGCTATTGAGCAGTCAATTGGTGAGCAATAGTGAATTTCCCTATGGCACACTAGCGGTCAATTTGCTGGGTTGTTTCCTCATCGGAATAGCTAGTGTTTACCTCGTACAGCAACCCAAACTGAGTCTTTTCATTTTGGTAGGCTTTCTTGGCGGATTCACCACATTCAGTAGTTTTGGACTCGATGCATGGCACATGCTATCGTCATCAGACTATAAAAATTTTGCGACTTACGTAGGGTTGAGCAATATAGTAGGTATACTGCTTGTTATAGTTGGGCATAAACTAGGAATACTATTTACCGCATAAAAAGACAAATGAAAAAAACTATACTGATACTCCTGTGCTTAGTTGCTAGCAATGTGCTGCTGGCAGATAAGCTGCTCATACCCATGGACGCTTCGCAAAAGAACCACCTCAAAGCGTATGGCATCTCTTATTGGGTGCTAGAGAAAGATGTACAGGTAGAGTGGTTGCTCAATTACAAAGGAGGTAGCTTCCTCATGGATGCTTATGAAAATATAGAAAAAGAATGCCTGTTACGCGGTGTTTCTTTCTCTACCATTAGCGAGGCACAGGCCAATAGAATAAAAAATGAGATAGCTAATCCTGCCGTAAATGCAGATGTAGTGAAGCTGCTCAAAATACCGAAAATAGCAGTGTACTCGCCCAAGACAGCACAACCTTGGGATGATGCCGTTACCATGGTACTCACCTATGCAGAAATACCCTATGACGTTATTTTTGATGATGAAGTGCTGGACGGCAAGCTGCCCACCTACGACTGGTTGCACCTGCACCACGAGGATTTTACGGGCCAGTACGGTAAGTTCTATGCTAGTTTTCGCAATGCACCGTGGTACAAGCAACAGGTTGCCGAGGCAGAGGCTATGGCCGAGAAGCACGGCTTTAAAAAAGTAAGTGAGTTGAAGGCCGCAGTCACCAAAAAGATACGTGATTTTACTGCTGGAGGAGGATTCCTTTTTGCGATGTGTAGTGCTACAGATAGTTATGATATAGCCTTGGCAGCAGATGGAGTAGATATCTGCGAGCGAATGTTTGACGGAGACGCTATAGAGACAGGGGCACAGGCCAAACTTGACTATACCAAGTCTTTGGCGTTCAAAGATTTTAAGATAGAAAAAAACCCGATGCGGTACGAGGTAAGCAGTATAGATGTAGACCAACGTACCCGTAGAGTACGCGAGGCAAATGATCTTTTTGCACTCAATGAGTTCAGTGCCAAGTGGGATGTGATACCAACGATACTTACCCAAAACCACGAGCGTATTGTAAAAGGTTTTATGGGGCAGACTACTGCTTTCAATAAAAGCCAAGTGAAGAGTACAGTAATCATAATGGGTGAAAACAAAAGCCTCAACGAGGCTCGTTACATACACGGTACGTTTGGTAAGGGGCAGTTTACCTTCTACGGAGGCCATGACCCCGAAGACTATAAACACATGGTGGGAGAACCACCTACAGACCTAGCCCTGCATCCTAACTCTCCGGGCTACCGACTCATACTGAACAATATTCTTTTCCCGAGTGTAAAGAAGAAAAAACAAAAGACGTAGGAGATAATATCTAGGCTGTGAGATGTAGCCAAAACATTCATGGAATACTCCCTGTATAGGAGACGGATACCTATCCTTTTTGCAATACGTAATGGTAATAAACCATCTTACCATTACTCAATTCTGTATGAATGTTAGAACCTTTAACTCCTGCAAAATCATTCAGTGGTTTTCTTAACCAGCCGCTTACCATATTTTGAAAGAAAGCTAGCTTATATTCGTGAAATGCATCCAGTGCATTAACTACTTCCTTCGAAATTAATTCCTTTTTGAGCACCTCAAATCCTGCATCTCTGAAAACCGTATCAAGCTCTTCAATCTCTTCTGCAGAACGTAGGTCAGCAAACAGAAAGTACCCGCCAGGTCGTAGGACTCTGTTGACTTGCTCCGCAAATTTTTTCATGGATCCGTAGCAATGCGAAGATTCTACATTCACCACCACATCTACACTTTCATTCGCCAGTGATAGGTTTTCTGCATCGCCATGTGCGAAGGTTAACCCTTCTACCAAATGATGTTTATTGCTGAATTTGATTGCGTTTTTAGAATAATCAATTCCCGTCATGGTCTTGGGTTTAAGATTACGTTTGATGTACGAAGAACCTCCTCCACGTCCACTGCCTATTTCTAATACGTCTTTATCTGTAAGGTCCACAGCTGTTGCTACATGGTGGTACAGTTGAATCATATAGCGGTCAGGCTCTTCCTCCTCTTTCAGCTTTAGAGGAGGGGTATTGGATTGGTTGCAGGGTTCGTATCCGTAGTTCATATACGTCCACTCCTCTGTTGGGTATTTCCTTGCCAGGTGCTGATACAGTTTTTTCCAAACTGATCGTTTCAGCCGGGGAGAGATTTTAAGGAAGAAAGCAAAAATGTTGGTAATCATAGATTAATAATAAGGAGTGGCAATATACTGAAAATGAAGGCAATAAGGTGGAATATTTTTTATTGTGATAGTTGGGAAGGGGTTGTTCATC
>TARA_B110000902_G_scaffold233911_1_pt1 | contig 12366 bp, 12 predicted proteins | sample TARA_B110000902 | Tara Oceans TARA_B110000902 (sample SAMEA4398009) | marine metagenome | biome: Polar Biome; feature: [SRF] surface water layer (ENVO:00010504); material: water (ENVO:00002006), including particulate matter (ENVO:01000060) such as... | depth 5 m | reverse complement strand
CTTAAGGCGGCGCTTAGAGGCTGAGTCGACCAGTTTTAGAGTGATCTTTGAAGAGATTAGGGATTTACTCGCCAAGGAGTATTTGGCCAAAACTGGTTTGACGGTTGCCGAAATAGCTCACCTGCTAGATTATTCTGAAACGGTGAATTTCCGCAGGGCATTTGTGCGTTGGAATAATATGACTCCCAGCGAGTATCGTCAGCAGCAAGACTAATGCATCACAAGTTTGGCCGAATATGATTCTAATTAGCCGATGAATTCTTAGTACTGTGCACCTCTTACTTGATTAATAAGAGTGGTGCTATGAAAAAATTGATTGTAAGTCTGAGCGGACTAGCGGTGTTGGTTGGAATTTTTATACTGGCATTACCGACTATTATGCATAAGGCAGGAATGCATCCCGAGTATCAGGGCTCTACAGTTAGCCTGCCAGGCAAGCGTGCTCTGGTGATTACCACCAGTCACGATGTTCTTGCTGCCCTAGGCGAAACAGAAGGTCCAGCAACCGGGGTTGTAGCCTCGGAGATGACTCATCCGTATTACGTTTTACTTGATGGCGGTATGCAAGTAGATCTAGCCAGTATCAAAGGTGGGCAAATTCCAATAGCCCCTGATTCTTTAGGTCGTATGTCCGCCACTCCAGAGACGAAACGTTTTCTGCAGGATTCGATCTTCAAGGCTAAAGTCGATAATTCGATCAAGATCGACGATGTTGATTTCAGCGAGTACGACATTATTTTTCTGGCAGGTGGTTGGGGCGCAGCCTATGACCTTGGTTACTCTCCCGTGTTGGCACAGAAAATTAGCAACGCTTACTACGCTGACACCAAACCGGTTATCGGCGGTGTCTGCCACGGCGTGCTGGGTTTGATTAATGCCAAAGACCGCGATGGTGATTTATTGATTGCAGGGCGCCGTATGACCGGGGTCAGCGACAAGCAGATTAAAGAACTGAATATTGAAATTACCCCCCAGCACCCAGAAACTGAGTTGCGCAAAGCCGGCACCTTATACGAAAGCCAAACCGCGTTTCGCGATATGTTTGCCACCCATGTGGTCGTGGATGATGAGAAACGTTTTGTCACTGGGCAAAACCAAAATTCCAGCACCGAGACAGCGCACAAAATGATGCAGGTCATTGCCGACAGAGAGCAACAATAATGAATAAGCTACTTAAACTATTGATGTTATTACCAGCTATTTTATTTGTGGTTACAGGTGTTCGCTGGTTAGTGACACCGGGGGAAATAGCCCCTAATTTTGGCCTAACATTGGCTGAAGGAATAGGGCTTAGTACCCAAGTCGGCGACTTGGCCGGGTTTTTCTTAACGCTGGGCAGTTGTATGCTTATCGCTCTGATCACCGAGCGTCGCTTTTGGTACTATCCGCCCATGATGTTGCTGGGGATCACCGCCCTAGGTCGAATAGTCGCTTGGCTGTTCCATGATGCCACTCTTGCGGTTAGTCAGATCACTGTAGAGGTGGTGGTGACGTTTATTTTGCTGCTAGCTTCTCGTCGCTTACCACAGCAGGACTAAGCGAATGACACGAGCTTCTTTACCTCTAGCTTTTTGTGTCTTTTTTAATACCAGTGCTTTGTGTTTGGGTTTTGTGAGTACGCTGGTGTTTGCGGCCGAATCAGCACGCCCCAACATCGTGTTCATCCTTGCCGATGACCTGGGCTATACAGATATTGCGCCTTACGGTAGTGAGGTGAACACCCCAAACCTGAGCGCCTTGGCAGAGCAAGGTGTGAGCTTTACCAACTACCACACCGCCGCCAATTGTGCCCCAGCCCGGGCCATGCTGCTTACTGGGGTAGACAGCCATCTTGCGGGAGTGCCTAATATTCCCGAAATGCTGGCACCACAGCAGCGCGTGCAGGCAAATTATCAAGGTGTATTGGGTAGCGACGTTGTGACTGTGGCGACCTTGTTGGAAGACGGGGGCTACCACACCTATATGGCGGGTAAATGGCATTTGGGCATGGACTTTGATAAACGGCCTAGTCGGCGTGGCTTTACGCGCACAATGGCAATGATGGATTCAGGTGCCGATAACTGGGAGCAACGTCCTTATCTGGCAATCTATGAGCAGGCCAACTGGTTTGCCGATGGCGAGCGGTTTACCCTGCCGGAGGATTTTTATTCGTCGCGTTTTTTAGTCGATAATATGATTGAATTTATCGACAGTAATCTGCAAGACGGCAAACCCTTTTTCGCTTATCTGCCATTTATGGCGGTGCACTCACCTGTGCAAGCCCCGCAGAAATACATTGATCGCTACATGGATTTTTATAATTCTGGTTGGGACGCACTGCGTCAGCAGCGATTGGAGCGAGCTGTAGCTTTGGGCATCGTGCCAGCTGATACAGCCATGGTGCGCATGACGACAACAGGCGAATGGGACGCTCTGAGTGAAGAGGATAAGCGCTATCAGGCTAAACGGATGGCAGTGTACGCGGGTATGATTGAAGCGATGGATTTCCATATTGGGCGTTTAATTGAGTTTCTCAAACAGAGCGGGCAATACGACAACACAATTTTTATTTTTACTTCAGACAATGGCAGCGAGGCCAGTGGCCCCGATGACCCCAGAGCCTTTCCCAAACGGCTGGGTCCTGAAAACCTGGGATATACCCTAGACTACGACAACCTAGGCTTAAAGGGCAGCTTCAGTACCATTGGGCCAAGCTTCGCCAGCGCGGCGGCGAGCCCCTTGGCGTACTACAAATTCTACGCGGGTGAAGGCGGGCTGCGCGTGCCGCTGATCATTGCCGGAAAACCTGTTGCCCCCCAGCAACAACTAACGCCGGCCTTTGCTTGGGCAACAGATATAACCCCGACCATTTTATCGCTAACGGGCATTTCACCACCTGCGCAGCGTTATGGGGGGCGGCCCGTGCAGACTATTACCGGCCGCGACCTAAGCCCTCTACTTTTTGGAACGGCTGATCGGGTCTATAACGATGATGATTCTGTGGGCTATGAACTGACTGATCATGGTGTGTTGTTTCAGGGCGACTACAAGTTGGTGGTCAATCAGCCGCCGGTGGGTGATGGTCAATGGCGCCTGTTTAATATTGTGGGTGACCCCGGTGAGACGCAAGATTTGGCTTCATCAGAAGCGTTGCGTTTTCAGCACATGTTGTCTCGTTATGAACATTACCGACGTGATAATAATGTAGTCCCAGTGCCACCGGGTTATACCCAGATAAAACAATTCATTTCCAATTTGCTGCTACAGCAACGAGACGCTGCGCTTGTGTTGTTGCTAACACTGCTGCTGTTGTTACCATTTTATGTTGCCTATCGAATGAAAAGCCAAACGAAGAGAGCGGCTAAATGATGATGATGAAACTTTGGCATCATCTCGCCTATGCTATGGCTTCACTTATTACCCTCTTCGCCCCGACGTTACGTCGGGGTGTTTTTTTATTCACTGTTTGGCTGTTTTCGCCACTGGCGTTATCGACAGATATTGACGGCATATGGAAGCACGCTGAAGAACCTGTCTGGATAGAAATACGGCTCGACCAGAGTGACGGCGTTGTTGTACATAATGACAAATTTCCTGAGCGGGTAGGTAATACATTTATAAAAGATATTACGGCGGATAAATCTACACAGGGTTTGTGGCGTGGCAGCGTTTATATCCCTAAATTAAAAGACTACAAGAATGTGGAAATGTCTCTGTCTGAAACTGGCACTATGCAGATAATCGGTAGTTTCGGGTTTTTCAGTCGCACCATAGAATGGCTACAAGTCGATAAACTACCGGTGCAATAATAAAGACAGGAAAAAATTATCGACCAAAACTACCAAGAAAATACTACTAAGCTATTGATCAATTTAAGCCTTGATGTTGTCTGACATTGTATCCGTTGATAACGAGTTTCGCTGCTCAGTGCATAGTTAAGTTAATCTGGTTTGCTCGATGACTAAAAGCTGACGCTGAGATCACCGCATTAAAATTCTCTACGCAAAACTTTGACCCCGGTATATAGGTCAGTTTTTTCATAAATTCTTTGCTTCTACATATCAAGCGCTAGCAAAATAATTCAATATTGGGTGAGTGTAAACAATCTATATTCTCAATTACCAACCTATGTCTTAGTTAAACTATGGCATAAAGCAATGCTTGGCTAAGAATTACAGCTAGGCAAAACGAGCAGCTAAATCACCATATAAGGTCTGCTTAAGTGTTTTGAATATACCAGGCTCTTTGCTTGCCAGACTAACCGCCAGCTCTGTGGCTTTGGCTAATAAATATTCTGACGGTGCGGTACTGTCGACAAGTCCATCTACTATTGCTTCACTAGCCGTATAGCGTTTGCCGGTAAGAACAGCGTCTCGCAATGTGGCGGGGGGGAGTTTGGTGCGAAGGATATCCATCATTGGAGCAGGGATAGGGACACCCGCATCAACTTCCGAAATGCTAATCCAGCCACGATCTTCACGCATTATGCGGTAATCTAACGATAGCGCCAGAAAAGCACCGCCCGCAAAAGCATGGCCATTAATGGCCGCCACAGTGGGGAAGGGAAGAAGTAATAGGCGGCGGTGAATATCGAGCATTGTGCGGGCAAACTTTTTCAGTTCACTTTCATTATATTTTTTCATGACGTCAATGTTTACGCCATTACTGAAAAATTTATCTTTTCCTATCATCACTAATGCCGTGCCCTTATGGTAATTATTTTCCATTTCATCAAGGGCTACTAATATTTTTTCTTGCCAGTTAAGGCAAATGGTATTGTCTTGGTTATCTAAGGTGAGAATGTAAATATGGCCATCTTTGCGAAGATCTATCATTAGTTATTTCCTAATTAGTGGTCAAAAAATCTACCTAGCGCAGTAAGTTTTTTTTAGTTGCAGAGTGTTATCTAGTAACGAAGATCTTTAAAAGACTTTCCTTCAGCGGCCAGCCTTTTTAGCAAGGGGGCCGGCTTAAACCATTGCTTACCATAATTGCCTAAGGCATTACCGTGTTTTTCAAGGGCATCAACTACTGTCTGCAAACCGATGTCATCGGCATATTGCATCGGGCCACCGCGATTAGCTGGAAAACCATAGCCATTGCAATAAACGGTATCAATATCATCAGAAGAATAAGCAATGCCTTCATCAAGTACCTGTGCACCTTCATTAATTAGCATGTAAATAGTACGTTCGAGTATTTCTTGATCTGATATTTCACGCTGCGTAACACTATGTTCTTTTGCTAGATTGGCGGCAAGTTCAATAACTTCTGGGTCTTCTTTTTTGTCACGACCCTCGTATATATAAAAGCCGCGGCCAGTTTTTTGTCCAAAGCGACCTAGCTTATATAATTCGTCACAAACAACAGCATAGCTAGAGTCTCGTCCATAACAGGCTTCATAGTTACCTTGTCTTACCAGATAACCAACATCGATCCCCGCCATATCTATCATGCTGGGTAGCCCCATGGCTAAACCAAACTTGGTTAAAACCATATCTATCTGGGTTGGTGAGGCTCCTTCAAGCACTAGCCGGGCTGACTCGCGGGCATAAGGCTCTAATATACGATTACCAATAAAGCCCCAACATACGCCGCTGACTACTGGCACTTTGCGAATAGCTTTGGCCAGGTTAACGGCAGTAAGTAACACACTGTCAGCGGTTTTTTCACCACGTATAATCTCTAACAGTTTCATGATGTTGGCAGGGCTAAAAAAATGTAAGCCGATAACATCACTGGGGCGGGAGGTCACCGCGGCAATTTCGTCAACATTCAGGGTTGAGGTATTGGTAGCAAGAATTGCACCGGGCTTGCAGACTTCGTCTAATGCGGTAAACACTTTTTTCTTAACATCCATATTCTCGAATACAGCTTCAATCACCAAGTCCATATCGGCAAGATCACTGTAGTCGCAAGTGGATGTTAGTAACGCCATGCATTGCTCAACTTCAACTTCTGTCAGTTTTCCTCTTTTAACAGAAGCTTGATAATTTTTACGAATAACGCCCAAACCATGGGCTAGTGCTTCGGCATTTAAATCTAACAGAGTTGTTTTTATACCGGCGTTGAGGAAATTCATGGCAATACCACCACCCATGGTGCCAGAGCCTATAATAGCTATTTTATTGATCGATCGTGGTGTTGTTGCAGCGTCGATATTTGGAATAGTCATATTGTTGTTATCTGCATTAGCGCTGGTATTCATAAAAGAGCCTTGTTAAAACTGGGTTAAAAGAAGTCTGGTTTTACAGTGATGATGTCTAGCAACTGGCGACTGAATACCTTTTAAGTGGATTATAGAGCGGTCTCTAAAATGATACGGCTGATCTCGGGAGTCACTTCTCGCTGTTCACCTAGTTTGACTAACCCATTTTTCTCTAAATTCAGAATGATGTCATCAATATGTGAGCTATTTAAATCGACTTCACTTAACCGAGTGGGCAGCTGCATTGTTTTAAAAAAGGCTTCAGTTAATTCAATGGCTTTATCAATACGCTGATCGTCACTGCCATCTATTAAGTTCCAAACACGCTCGGCATATTGCAGTAGTTTGTCACGCTTGGCATCACGGCGGACTTTCATCACCGCAGGCAAGGTAATAGACAAGGTACGGGCATGATCAATGTCATACAATGCGGTCATTTCATGGCCGATCATATGTGCAGTCCAGTCTTGTGGTACACCTGCAGCAATTAATCCGTTCAGGGCTAGGGTGGCTGACCACATGGTGTTTGCTCGAATATCAAGATCGTTTTTAGTCTCGCTATCCAATGTTTTGGGGCCTTCTTCAATCAATGTGAGTAGTAGGCCCTCGGCAAAGCGATCTTGCACTTTGGCATTAACATCAATCGTTAAATATTGCTCCATGGTATGAACAAATGCATCGACCACACCGTTGCCAATTTGTCTGTCTGACAGACTTAGCGTCATCTGTGGATCTAGCACAGCAAACTGAGGGCGCAGCAGTGGATGAAAGTAGGTTAATTTGGCATTATAGCGCTCAAGCACCGCACTGAAATTAGATTCAGAGCCGGTAGCAGGTAAGGTGAGTACGGCGCCAATAGGTAAAGCTTGTTTAATCATGGCACGCTTAGCCACAATATCCCATGGATCGCCGCCGTCAAACTTAGCCGCAGCCGCAATAAATTTCGCGCTATCAATCACCGAGCCACCACCTACAGCAAGCAGATAATCGATATTTTTTTCTTTAATTAACGGCAGAGATTTTATTAAAAAATCATAGCTAGGATTAGGTTTAATACCTGAGAACTCATGCCATTCACGTTCTCCTAATGCTTCGATAACTTGGTCAAAGACGCTATTTTTTTTAATAGAGCCGCCACCGTAAATCAGTAACACTACTGCGTCTTTCGGAATTTCATTATCTATTTTTTGTACTTGGCTGTCGCCAAAGTGAATACGCGTTGGATTGTGAAAACTAAAATTTAACATGCTGCCACCTTGATAATGTGATCAATACAAATTCATCGTACAAAAGTATTTTTAGCTGGCATTAACTTACGCCAAGCGGTGTATTATTAAGGAATCAATTTCGGCCAAGTTGTGATGGCATAATGCTATAAGTGGCCGATTATGAACCTCTCATTTGTCTCTCAAACATTTATATTCAATTATGATTTTGTATTACCAGCACAAGCAAATAACATAATAAAAGGTCTTAAATATGAAACGTATTTTAATCACTGGTGCAGCCAGTGGCTTAGGTTTGGCTATGGCTAAAAAGTATGCCAGCGAAGGCTGGGCTGTTTGTATCGCCGATATCCAAGAACAAGACGGACGTCAAGTTGCTACGCAGTTAAGTGAACAATTTGGTAACGACTGCTTTTTTCACTTTCTTGATATTAAAAACGAAGATCAATGGCTGGTGCTGATAAATACCATTTCTGAACGCTGGTCGGGGTTGGATGCCTTAGTCAATAATGCAGGTGTGGCATCGGGTGGAGCTATCGATAGCTTATCGCTAAAAGATTTTCAGTGGACGATAGATATTAATTTAATGGGTGCAGTTAAAGGCTGTTATTTTTGCGTGCCGCTATTGAAAGAAAGTAAAGGCACATTAATAAATGTCGCGTCTATGGCAGGCTTAGTGCATATGAGCAATATGTCAGCATATAGCGCTTCAAAAGCAGGTGTGGTTGCTTTATCAGAAACATTGTTAAGTGAGTTATATCCTTTCGAGATCAACGTATCAGTTGTATGTCCAGCGTCCTTTCCCAGTAATCTTTTGAGTACTATTCGCAGTAGCAGCGACACTGGTGCAAGTACAGCTAAAAAAATGATGGATAGATCGCCAGTGAGTGCTGATGATATTGCAACGATGGTTTATGAACAGTCTGCCAAGGGTAAACATATTATTATTCCCACATTTCGCGAAACAATGTTGTGGCGGATTAAACGCTATATGCCAGCATTTTATTTTGTTTTTATGAAAAAATGGATTCATAAAATAATTAACAAATAGTTTTTAAAAATAATAAAATATACAGAGTTAAATTATATGAATTTTACTACAGACCCTCGCTTTGATTTCGCGCGCCAACAACTAGCTGCTATTAATGATGAAAATTACACATCAGTGATAGATTTATTTGAAACAGCATGTGCTGAATACGCCGATGATATTGCCTTTACCTGTATGGGGCAGGATATGACATTTGGTGAAATCGACGAGATGTCTGCAAACTTTGCCGCATTCCTGCTAAGCAACGATTGCTTAAAGCATGGTGAGCGGGTAGCCGTTCAATTACCTAATTTGCTGCAGTATCCGATAGCGGCTTGGGGCATTTTGCGCGCTGGCTTAGTGCTAGTAAATACCAACCCTTTGTATACCGAAAGAGAGTTACGTCATCAGTTTCAAGATAGCGGCGCAAGGGCGCTAATTGTACTCAATGACTTTGCCGCTGGTGTAGAAAAGGTTATTCCGGATACCGAGATTAGATTAGTGATTACGACCAATGCGCTCGATATGGTGGAGCCACAAGCTGCCCCTAATCTAAATGGACTAGGCGAGTCGGTAACGTTAGTTACCTTACTTAAGGCTCTTGAACTTGGTGCTAGTAAAAAACGGCCAGAGACTAGTTCAACATTAAATGACTTGGCGGTACTGCAATATACCGGTGGTACAACGGGTGTAGCTAAGGGAGCTATGCTAACTCACGGTAATATTATTGCCTGTGTTGCGCAGGGACGAAAACATCTCTCTAACGATGGCGATAAGCCATTTAATGGCTTACTAATAGCACCACTGCCGCTATATCATGTCTTTGGCTTCACGGTGTATCTGTGTGGAAACTTTGCTTCTGGCGGTCGCTCGGTATTAATTCCTAACGCACGGGATCTTGATAATCTGCTTGATACCATGAAGTCGCATCCGTTTAATGGTTTTGCTGCTGTTAATACTATGTTGGTTGGTTTAATGGCAAACAAAAAATTTGATGAAGTGGACTGGTCATATCTTGAGTGGACCATTGCTGGAGGCGCTGCTCTGGTACCTGACGTGGCAGAGCAATGGGAACGGCGCACCGACTCTAAATTGGTTGAAGGTTATGGTCTGTCTGAAACGACTGCTAATCTCACCTTGAATACACCGTCTACTCGTAAAATTGGCAGCGCGGGCAAAGCGGTGGGTTTTCAAGAAGTTAAACTAATGGACAGTTTAGGCAATGAAGTAGCTCAAGGCGAAGAGGGCGAAATTTGGGTGCGTGGTTCCCAAGTGATGATGGGGTATTGGCAGCGCCCACAAGCAACTGACGAGGCGATTAACGTCGAAGGTTTTTTTAAAACCGGTGACATTGCCATAAAACTGGATAACCACTTTTATAAAATCGTTGACCGGATTAAAGATATGATTCTGGTATCGGGCTTTAATGTATACCCCAATGAAATCGAGGGAGTGATCAGCAGCCATCAAGACGTACTTGAATGCGCAGTGGTAGGCATTAAAGATAGTAATTCAGGGGAAGCGGTAAAAGCGGTGGTGGTCCGCAGCAACTGCGATTTAACAGAAGCTGAGCTTAGAGAGTTTTGCCGTAAAGATCTTACTGCTTACAAAGTGCCAAAGTTTATCGAGTTTCGCGATGAGCTGCCTAAATCGACTGTGGGTAAAATTTTACGGCGCGAATTGCGCTAGCGGTTATTGCGTATTATCAAATAGAGTGAGCTAAAATGACAAAAAATAACAGCACTCTATTTTTGTTTATTTCTGGGTTGATCGCACTCATGCTGGCGTCCTGTATGTCTGATAAACCCCAACCCAAAACCGCACTCGACGATCCACCCGCGCGAATGGTCAGTGCTTTTTTTGGTTTAGATAACGGCTTGACGTCGTTAAGGTTTAAAGGTCTTGATGGAATACCGGTCACTTTCTCCAAACGAGTAGCAAACCCCAGTACACTCAAGCCAGAATTGTTTACTGTTATCACTCGCTCCGGCCATCGATCACATCCTCAACATACTACTACTCGTCCTGCAAAAGAGGCCAGTAAACGACATACAGTTCTGCTCATCGGTGAGTTTGGTAGTGAACCTGAAGATCCTCCTGTCAGAGTAGAAGTTACTGGTCCATTGATTCTTGCTGGCGCTGAAAACGCACAGGGATTATCAGTAAATGTTACGGCACTGCAGAACGGCCCATCGCTGGTGTTGGCTTATGCCGTTATGCCCATAGATTTACCTGGCGACCATCCGCCTGAGGCTAAACAAATTATTGTTGCCATTTGGGATGGAGGGGTAACGCCAATGGCAGGTGTTGCTGATAAAAACCATCGCCTCGGATATTCTGTTGCAATGACAGACGGCAGAATTATCCACCCCATTGCCCTTGGCGACATAGGCGGTGACAATTACGAGTATCTTTATTTGGACACAAAAGATACTGCAATAACCGTGAGTATGAAAAGCGGCCTGTTGATGGACCCCCGATCCGATGCCAATCTGGCTACGAGCGTTGAAGTTGCCGGCGCGAGTGCTTTAGATAGCAAGTAAGAGTTTATTTATCACCAAAGCTTATGGGTTTTTCTAAGGTAACTGCATGCCGGTTAAGAGGTCCTGTGGATTAGTTTTCACCCCAGATTCAGCCGCGGCCGTAAAATGATTGGTCATTTCGCTCACAAATGTCGACACCAGTTCTGTTGGCAAGCTATGACCCATGCCCGGATAGCTTATGTAGGTAGAGCCGGGAATGAGCTCATGGGTATGCAAGCCATGAGCGACAGGTAACACAGTGTCATCTTCTCCATGTAATACAAGTGTTGGCACGGCAATTGTGCGCACCTGTTCAGAGCGATCACCGCTGGCATAAATTGCCGTCAGCTGTCGTGGCACTGCTTCAAGATGAAAACCTAGATCATGTAGCTCCGCTTCGGTCATACCTTCTCGCCCATTTTCGCCGCGCCTTTCGGATTTAGGCAAATGGCGCGCACCGGTGCTAGACATAATTGACACCAAAGACGCTGTTCGCTGAGGATATTCTGCGGCAATAATCTGCGCAATCATACCTCCCATAGAAGCCCCAACAATATGTGCTTTTTCGATATCTAATGCATCAAGCACGGCAATGCTGTCTGCGGCCATATCGTTAAGGCTATAAGGGCCATCAACCTTAAATCCGGCCGTGTTTTTCAACCACTGCCACCACACGGCAGGCTCACCTAATGCGTCAAGCCGCGCAGACTCACCCGTGTCCCGATTATCAAATAAAATAACGCGATACCCCGCCGCCGCCAAGCCGTTAATAAAATCCTCGCGCCATACACGATGCGACCCGGTAAGCCCCATTATCATAAGCACCGATGGCGCGTTGATATCGCCAACGCTGGTATAAGCAATATCAATACCGTTTAATTGCGCAACGGTCATAGCTTGGTCGCGGCTGTAATCTGCCGACACCGCAGCACTAACAAAAAGTAAACCTATCAAAAAAATTAGAGCTAGTTTCATCCAGTATTCCATTTTATTGGGTAAAATTGTGATTTCATGCTTCAATCCTAATCGTTTTCAGCTGCAGCGAACCAAACAACATCGTTAACAGGTAATCTGCTGGCCCGCGCATTCTTTTTTTAAACACGACAATTTCTATGCTATGTGAAACCACTAGAAAGATGCCGAGCCCCTGAAACACCATAGGGAATGGCACTTGCGAAGGCTCTATTAGTGAGGCCACAATGAACATCCAAACAATGGATACCACTACTTTTCCAATCTTTAAACGTTGACTTAACTCCACCCTACATACTCTTGTCTATATTTCTGTTTCAAATTTGTGTGATAGCTCAGTCTGATGACAGCATGGCCTCAACACCCGTACCTTCAAGTAGCAAATCTACATCGCCCCGATCATATTCGTTCAGCGCTTGATAAATTTCA
>TARA_B110000902_G_scaffold266473_1_pt1 | contig 12375 bp, 13 predicted proteins | sample TARA_B110000902 | Tara Oceans TARA_B110000902 (sample SAMEA4398009) | marine metagenome | biome: Polar Biome; feature: [SRF] surface water layer (ENVO:00010504); material: water (ENVO:00002006), including particulate matter (ENVO:01000060) such as... | depth 5 m | reverse complement strand
CGCTTCTATGTTTCAAATTCTCAATGGGGATTTCCATGTGATTAATAGAAAAAATTTTTTATCTAAATCTGAGTTGTAATGAAAGTACTATGGTTTTCTGTAACACCTTCTTTGTATGCCGAGAATAATACTTCACATAATGGAGGTGGTTGGATTTCAGCTTTAGAGGAATTAGTAAGAAATGATAAAGGTATTGAGCTAGGAATCGCATTTGAACATAATGATACCGGCTTTAAAGTTGTGAGAGACAATGTTCATTATTATCCATTAAATTTATGGAAGTCAAGACGCCAAAAGATTAAAAAAAAATTGTTTTTCAGTGAAGAAGAAAAAAGGTTAGTACCGGAATGCTTAAAAATCATCGAAGATTTTGAACCTGATATTATCCATGTATTTGGCTCGGAATGGAGTTTCGGTCTAATTAGTCCACTTGTTAGCATCCCGGTAATAATACATATGCAAGGTAGCATTCCGCCATATTTTAATGCGCGTTTCCCGGCGGGATTCGGCAAATACGATTTTATATTATATAATGGATTTAATTTATTAAAAACGATCAGTCAATATAAAGCCGATTTATTTTTTAAACTAAGGGGTGCACGCGAAGAGCGAATACTTAAAAGTTGTAATTATTATATGGGACGTACTGAATGGGATAAATCATTGACAAGGCTGTACGCCCCAGATTCACTTTATTTTTATTGCAGCGAATCATTGAGAGCTCCTTTTATAAACTGCGGGAATATTTGGAAAAAACAAAAGGGAGATATTTTAATTTTTGTTTCGACTATATCTTCACCACTTTATAAGGGATCAGATTTAATATTGAAAACGGCAAAACTTTTAAAAGAAAATACCCAACTAAATTTTGAATGGAGAATAATTGGAACAAGTGATATTCGAATCCATGAGAAATTAACAAAAATAGAAGCTGATAATGTAAATGTAAAACTTCTGGGAACCCTCTCTGCAGATAGTTTAATTGGTGAATTGCTTAACTCAGACGTTTTTATACATCCTTCCTATATTGATAATAGTCCGAACAGTGTTTGTGAGGCACAATATTTAGGAGTACCTGTAATCTCGACTGATGTTGGAGGAATATCATCCCTTATTGAAAATGGGAAAACTGGTTTTTTGGTTCCATCGAACGATCCTTATATGTTGGCGTCGAAAATAATTACTTTGATCAAGGACGAATCTATAGCTAGATCTATAGGATTGAATGGTAGTGAAATTGCTAAGGAAAGACATAGTCAACAAAATATAATAACGGATTTAAAGAACATATATAATAAAGTGCTTTTAGATAATATCAATAAACCAAATAATTGAATGCAATGCATATTAGAGATGCCTCAATGTTTGAAAATTTATGCTGGTTAGCAAAGTTTCTTAGTTTACAAACACCTTGTTTGTAAAGAACAATTACTTTAACAGGATGCCAAAGAAACTACTTATATATTTACTGATTTTACTGGGAAAGTTGTGGTCCTATTTACATTCTTTTAAAACTAGCGAAAAGATTGGTGTAATTAAAGTAATCTTATTTTCAGCCTGGATTAGCAGAGAATTTAAATCCTTCGGAAAAGGATCAATGATATATTCTTTTAGTTCATTTCTAGGAGGTGAATTTATCTCGATTGGGACTAAGTGTACTATTGGGAAAAGAACTGTTCTTACGGCATGGCGCAAAAGCGGTTCTGACACATTCATGCCTCAAATTATTATTGGGAACAATGTTTCAATTGGACACGATAGCCATATCACGGCGATAAATAGAATTGAGATTGGTAATAATGTGCTAGCAGGGAAGAATATAACTGTTACTGACAATGCACATGGAAAAAGTAATTTTAAATTTATGTTATTACCTCCTGATAGGAGGCCATTATATTCCGCAGGTCCTGTCATTATTGAAGACGGCGTCTGGATTGGAGATAAAGTCACTATTTTGCCGAATGTCCGAATAGGAAAGAATGCCATTATTGGTGCAAATGCAGTAGTTACAAGAGACATTGCTGCGAACTGTGTAGCAGGTGGAATTCCAGCTAGGGTAATAAAATTAATTGAGAAAACTTGATATGGAAAAAAAAGCACGAGTGATATCCTTTTATTTGCCGCAATTTCATCCTATACCAGAAAATGACAAATGGTGGGGTAAGGGTTTTACTGAGTGGACTAATGTTGGAAGAGCAAAACCACTATTTAAAAATCACGACCAACCTAAGGTGCCATCTGAATTAGGCTATTATGATCTTAGGGTTCCTGAAACAAGAATTTCACAAGCTGAATTGGCAAAAGAGGCGGGTATTGAGGGATTCTGTTATTGGCACTATTGGTTTGGGAATGGTAAGAGACTATTAGAAAAACCTTTTAATGAAGTTCTTACGTCTGGACAACCTGATTATCCATTTTGTTTAGCATGGGCAAATCATTCTTGGGAAAAGAAAACGTGGCAAGATGACAAAAAAAATAAGTTGTTAATTGAACAAACCTACAATGGAATTACAGATTACACAGCACATTTCTATAGCTTAATTAGTGCATTTAAAGACAAAAGATATATACTTGTTGATAATAAGCCAGTATTTTATATTTGGGATCCTTTTGGTATACCTAATTGTGCTGAATTCTTAGATTTATGGAGGAAATTGGCTGTTGAAAATGGATTAAAGGGAATGTATTTTATTGGTTCATGCACCAATTTTGAAAATAGAGATAAAATTTTGCGATTAGGCTTCGATGCAGTAAATATTTCCAGATTATTTGATTATCAGAGATTAAATACCACTAAACTGAGTAGAGCGATAACCCATAGAGTCTTCAACAAATTGAAAGTTTTTGACTATGAAAAAGCATTAAGTTATTTTGTTGGAGCGGAAGAAAGAGATATTAAATGTATACCAACATTATTTCCTAATTGGGACAATTCACCACGTGCAGGAAGAAGAGGATATATATTCATTAATTCTTCACCAAAAATATTCAAAAAACATGTTAGACAAGTTTTAGAGATTATAAAAAATAAACCAAGAGAAAAAAGAATTGTCTTTTTAAAATCGTGGAATGAATGGGCAGAAGGAAATTACATGGAACCAGATTTGGTATACGGAAGAGGATATATAGAGGCATTAAAGGAGGAATTAGCCAGCAGTGAAGGTAATAAAGAAAAACATTGAACATAGTTTTAAATAATCGTTATGAAAAAAATAATAAAAAAGTCATCCCTTATTCGTTAGTGTTAAGGTATAGAAGATGGCGCTCAGCTATGATTTCGATAAAGTTTAAAAAAATGAATAACAAGGAAATTTTTACGGAGATCTATAAAACGAACCACTGGAGAAGTTTAGAAAGCATTTCTGGATCAGGCTCTGAGAGTACACAGGCTACAGAATTAATTCAAAACTTAGAAGAATTATTGAAGGATTTAAAAATAAAGACTTTGCTCGATATTCCTTGCGGTGATTTGAACTGGATGAAAAAAGTAAATTTGTCTAATATTGACTATGTCGGAGCGGATATTGTAGAGGAGCTGATAGAGAGCAATATCAATCAATTTAAAGATAAATCAAATCTCAAATTCTAAACTTAATTAATGATAGCTTGCCAACAAGTGACATAATAATTGTTCGAGACTGTTTGGTTCATTTATCATATGAAAATATCTTCAAGGCTATAAAAAACATCAAAGCCACTGGCTGTAAATATCTCTTAACGACCACATTTGTAAATCAGCAACAGAACTATGATATAGTAACTGGTGACTGGAGACCGATAAATTTGCAAGAGTATCCTTTCAATTTTCCAAAGCCTCTATTGGTGATTAATGAAAACTGCACAGAAGGTAGTGAAGTAAAAGATAAGGCAATGGCCTTATGGGAAATCAGTCAAATTTAGATATTCACCTAGAATTCGATTACGTACTTTTAGAGAGAGAACAGGATATATAGACTCATTAAAAGAAGAAATAAGTAGCAGCGGAAGTGATTAATAATGAGCCAATTAAATTATAAATTATTTGTGTGATAAGATTAATGAAGTGAAAAGATCAATATGAAGGCCATCCAGTAAATCGTAATCATTAAAAATGAGAATCGTTAACTTAGAAAAGAAAGAAGTAAAATAAAAGCAAAAAGTTTACGAGAGCAAGATCATTGGCTAATTACGCCTGATAAATCATGGCGAGAAGACTTCGGATTTATGTCGAGAAGCAGGTGTGAGTCAAGGTACCTTGTTCAAATGTGAAATCAAGTACTCTAGCATCAATGTGAGTCAGCTGAATAAGCTCAAGGATAAAAAGAATGGACTGTCACAATACAAGAAGATTGTAGCGGTGCTGACCCTTTTAGGAAGTGGAGTATAGGTGGAACCTCCAACGTATTTACCGCATCTACACAAAGATATGGTTGAACTTGAACAGAAAGACCAAGAAGCGACTCCCTGCTCGCATCTCAGAGTAGCTTTCACAGCCAATCTATGCGAACGAGACCTTTGAGCGGGGACTGTATTTATGAGGTGCTAAGCGACGGAGTGAAGTTCCGAAGCTTTAACTTAATCGAAGACGTAAAGAGAGAGTGCTTAAACTTGACGAGCGACACCAGTATCAACAGCAAACGAGTGATAATAGAGTTAAATAAGCTCATCGCATGGCGTAGAACGCCGTACAGTAGACGGGTTGACAATGGCCCAGAATACATCTCTCATGCTATGGGAGAATGGGCCGAAGAAAGAGGTGAAGAACTGAAGTTCATCCAACCAGGAAGCCCCTATCTAAACGTTGATTTAGAACGCTTTAACAAGAGATAACGCGAGGAAGTCTTAAAGGCATTCTCCTTTACTTGTATCAAAGTAGCGAATGCTTTATCATAAGCTTGGGCAAAGAACTATAACAATTAAAGACCGCATAATTCCTTGGGACACCAACCGCCCACAACCTTTGCGCGACAGCGACTTCGAAGGTCCGCTTCTTTTTCGCTGCTACCTGACCAACAATACCAATGGAAATCACTACTTTTAAGTGGTGCTCATTAGAATAAGCCTTCAGTTAGATTGATTGAAGATCATCCTTAAGATTATTCTTATTTATTAGAGAATTGCTTACAATAAGTTATGCAATGTACTCTCTAACCGAATATATGAAGGAAAATAAAATTAACAGAGCTATTAAAGAACTATTAAAACTGTCTAATTAGGCAGCTATATCCTTCATGATTTACTTAATTATATGCTTAATCTTCATTGTTCTCGTCTTCGCTGAGGCAGTTCAAAAATCTAAAACTATCTCGGCGATTTATGGTGGACTACTATGTTTAATAATGGTCTTTTTTGTTTCATTAAGGAACAAGGTGGGAACAGACTGGCCAGTTTATTATTATTCTTATTTGTTTGGTACTGATAAATTCGAACTAGGTTATAGGCTGCTTAACAATCTGTTTGGGGCACTTGGTATACACTATAATATATTTCTTTTTATTTTAAATTCCACTTCACTTTTTTTGTTCTACAGAAGTCTTAAGGATTATGCAATCTTTTTTGTAATAAGTCTTTTATTGTTTTATTCCGACCTTTTTTTGTACTTGAACTTCAGTGGTATTAGACAGGCAATTGCGGTCTCATTAGTTGTTTATAGTATAAGATTTTGCTTAAAAAAAGAGTTTTTATATTTTATAGTTTGTGTTCTTTTAGCTTCTTCTTTCCATATTACCGCTTTGATATTTATGGTTGCATATTTTATTCCAAAAAGAAAATTTCATAAAAAAGAAATGTTTTTATTTGCAATTTTCTTTGTTTACTTATCCACTATTGTTTTAAGTATTACAAAGTTTCTCGACGGCGATTTGGCTTACAGAGCTAACTTTTATTTGGAGATACAAGAAAATGATCCCAATTTAAGATTTCTGTATTTTGTGGGTGCAATAAAAAGATCTATTATTTTGGCAATGATTTTGATTTTTGGAGATAAAGTTCTAGCGACGGAAAATGGGAGTTATTTTTTTAATCTGTACATAATTGGTTTTGGTATTTATTTAAGTACATACCTGATCGCACCGGACATAGGTGTTCGGGCAGGGAGTTATTTTTTAATTTTTGAAATCTTTTTAGCTGGTAATTTGCTACTATGTAGTAAGAATTTAATGACGAGATTATTTATAATTACAATTTTTTCGTTTCAAGCTTTATATAAAATTACGACATACATGAGCGATGAATATTATCAATACAATACTATTTTTGGTTGATGAAAAGTATTTTGTTTTATTTTAATAGTTTGAGACCTTCTGGAGGGATTGAGAGGGTAATTGTTACGCTAACGAATAAATTAATTTCGGAGTATCAAATAACAATACTGGTTAAGGATGAACCAATATCATTTTATCAATTGGATGAAAACGTTAATTTGCAGTCCTTATCTAATGCGACAAATTTTAACATGAACAGCAGGTTGAGTCGAGCTATAACGGCTTTAAAATCGGCATATCAAAATTCAAAATTACTCGAGCAGTATTTGGTTAAAAATAACTTTGACTATTACTATTTAGCCCACCCACTAAATGTTTTAGAATTTCATTTAGCAAGAGGTGTGAATGAAAAAGACACTATCATTTCAGAACATGGAGCACCAAATGCTTATAATGTTATTTATAAATTAGTCAAGAAGTGGTTGTATTATAGAGCAAAAGTGTATGTTGTTCCTACAACTACTGACACTGTTTTTTATAGAAATCTGGGTTTTCCGGCTACATATCTTCCTCATTTTAGATCGATTTTACCGTATCATAAATCACCCTTGGACAAAAATATAGCTTTAAGTATAGGTCGTTATACTTCTGTAAAACAACAATTAATATTATTGAAAATTTGGAATGAACTAGTTCATCAACACGAAATATTAAATTGGCGATTATTACTGGTGGGCAATGGTGAACTGAAACTCCAATTTGAGGAATATATTCAAGCTAATGCGTTGGAAAATTATATATTTCTAAAGCCTTCAAGACAAGATGTAGAATATTATTATCAAAATGCGTCTATGTTCTTGTTAAGTTCTGAGAGTGAAGGGTTTGGTATGGTGCTGCTCGAGGCAATTTCATTTGGTTTGCCATGCATTAGTTTTGATTGCCCTTCGGGTCCAAAAGATATCATTAAGGACAACGAAAATGGTTTTCTAATTTCCCCAAAGGATGTATCCACGTTTAAACAATCTATTTTAAGATTAATGTTGAACCCCAAGTTAAAGCACGAAATGGGATTAAAATCATTTGAAATAAGTAAAAATTGGAATGATAGTAGGCTGTTGGAAGAATGGCGGGAGATTTTAAATTAATATTATGGTAAGCGTAATTATACCGATGTTTAATTCAGAAAATTCAATATTTTCTTGCGTTAGTTCAGTGTTGAACCAAACTTTTGATGGAGAAATAGAGATAATTATAGTAAATGATGGATCAACAGACAATTCTAAGGTAATTGTTGAAAAATTAATACGGGAAAATTCACAAAAGAATATTACGCTTTTTAATAAAGAGAATGGAGGCGTATCGTCTGCTAGAAATAAAGGTTTAGAAATAGCTGAGGGAGATTTCATTGCGTTATTAGATTCTGATGATGAGTGGTTTCCGAATAAAATTGAAAAACAATTAAATATTTTCAACTCAGATAATAGTATCGGCTTTGTCGGTGGTCTTATATTTAAGCCTGCAAATCTTGAGAAGGGTTATGTAGATATCCCTTTGGCGAAATTGATTTTCAAGAATTATTTCCAACCCTCAACAGTTATGTTCAAAAAAGAAGTACTTGATAAGGTAGGGTATTTTGATGAAACTCAAAAATATGCCGAAGAAGGTAACTATTTCATCCGAATTGCTAAATTCTTCAAATGTGTTTTATTGAACGAGCAACTAGTTCTGTACGGACAAGGAAAATTCGGTTTTGGCGAAAGTGGTCTTAGTGCTAATCTAAGAGAGATGGAGATAGGAGAATTGAAAAATTTGAAATTTGCATATAAAAATAATTATATTTCATTTTTTACTTTTGTTATTGCTATTTCATATTCAACTCTAAAATATATGAGAAGAATTGTCTTAGTAAAGTTTAGAAGAAAATGTTAAAAAGATATACCCTATTTGGCCTTGTGAAATTGGGTCTTTCATTCGTGTATACAAAACTGTTTTACCATAACCAAAGATTAATACGTTTGCCTTTTGATGTAAGAAATAAAAGAAATATTCATCTGGGATATGGTACAACAACTGGGGTAGGATGCAGAATAGAGGCTTTCCCTAATGGTAAGAATAGAATTGTATTACAGTTTGGTAATAATGTTCAGATGAACGACTATGTTCACATTACCGCCTCTGAAAGAGTGCAAATTGGCAATAATGTTTTATTCGCCAGTAAAATATATATATCTGATTGTTCACACGGGAATTACGCTGGAGACGGAAATGACAGTCATCCAAGTACAATACCTTCAGAAAGACAGCTTTTTTCCAAACCAGTGCTTATTGAGGATAATGTTTGGCTTGGCGAATTCGTCACGGTTCTTCCGGGGGTAACAATCGGAACGGGGACTATTGTTGGAGCAAATTCGGTAGTTTCAAGAAGTCTACCGGCTTACGTTATTGCAGTTGGCTCACCAGCCAAGCCAATTAAAAAATTTAATTTTCAAACTTCTCAATGGGAAAAAATTTAATACAAAATGAAAAATATTTTAATCACTGGTGGTGCAGGTTTTATTGGCAGTAATTTGGCGCTTAAGCTTGTTTCAAAAGGTTACAACGTTACAGTTCTTGATAATTTATCTGAACAAATACATGGTGCCGATCCGGAAAATGATTCACCACTTTATCAAAGTATAAAAGATAAGGTTACTTTTATTCAAGGAACCGTAACTAATAAGGAAGATTGGCGCAAGGCAATTAAAAATCAGGAAGTAATTGTTCATTATGCTGCGGAGACGGGTACAGGTCAGTCTATGTACGAAATTCAAAAATATGTTGAAGTCAATATAAATGGAACGGCAATAGGGTTAGATTTATTAGCAAATGAGCCTCATCAAGTAAAAAAGATTGTGATTGCGTCATCTCGTTCTATTTATGGCGAAGGGAAATATAAAAGTGAAGAAGAGGGTATTCTTTATCCCAAACACCGTACTTCAGCCTATATGGATGATGGGGATTTTGAAGTAAAAGTAGAAGGGTGTGGCCCATTAGTGTTAATGGCAACGGATGAAGAATCAAAGATACATCCATCATCTGTTTATGGTATAACTAAGCAAAATCAAGAGCAAATGATAATGACGGTGTGTCCAACATTAGGGATTAGTCCAGTAGCATTAAGATACCAAAATGTATATGGCCCCGGTCAATCTTTAAAAAATCCTTATACAGGGATTCTTTCTATCTTTTCTACTCAGATTAAAAATGGAAATGGTATTAGCATCTTTGAAGATGGCAAAGAAACTCGTGATTTTGTTTATATTGACGATGTTGTTGATGCTACTATTTTAGGTTTAGAAAAAGATGAAGCTAACAATGAAGTATTTAATGTAGGCACGGGCGAGCCAATAGATGTTATTACTGTTGCTAATAGTTTAATAAAAAACTACGACATCAATGTACCAGTAACCATTACCGGAAATTATAGGCTAGGAGATATTCGTCATAATTATGCCGATCTTACAAAAATCAAAAACAATTTGGGTTTTGAGCCAAAATTTTCTTTTGAACATGGATTGAAACAATTTACTGATTGGGTAGATAAACAAGAAACTCAACAGGATAATTACGCAAAATCTATAGATGAAATGAAAGCAAAAGGATTATTAAAATAATGGGCTCACAGAGTTTTTTAAAGAATAAGGTAATATTATTTTTTTCAATTCAAACATTTGGTCTTGAATTTGAGATTAAAGAAAAGTTAGAAGAATTAGGAGCGTCTGTTACTTACTATGACGAAAGACCAGCGAACAGTATTTTTTTTAAGGGTATTATTCGCTTAAGGCGTGCTATGGTGCAGAAAAGAATAGATAGGTATTACCTTGAAATTCTTGAAAATTCTTCAAAAAGAAAGTATGATTATTTATTTGTTAACCGAGGGGAAGTTGTACCTGAATTTTTTCTAGAGGAATTTAAAAAAACGCATCCAAATTGTATCTTTATATTTTATACCTGGGATTCATTTACTAACCATAGTCATCCTATAAAAATTTTAAAATATTTTGATAAAAAGTTTACTTTTGATTCTGATGATGCGATTAAATTCGAATTAAATTTGAGACCATTATTCTTTTTGGACAAATTCAAGGATTTAAAAGATTTAGTAAATATAAATTCGAAGTATAATTTAATTTTTTTAGGAACCGCCCACTCAGACCGGTATAAAATAAGTTCAGAGATAGATTCTTGGTGCAAGAATAACGATTTGACCACTTACGTTTATTATTATCTACAGAGTAGGATGGTTTATTTATTTAAAAGGGTTTTTGATAAATCGTTTAAAGAATTTGACTTTAAAAAGTTAAGTTTTAAGAGTTTAACGTTAGATACTATTTTAGAGCTTTATAAAGTTTCAGATGTAATTTTAGATATAAATCATCCACTTCAAAAAGGGCTGACGATGAGAACATTTGAAGCTGTAGGTGCAGGCAAGAAATTAATCACAACGAATGCAGAAATAAGAAAATATTGTTTTTTTAATCCTAAAAACATCCTTGTTATAGATCGTAACAATATAAATATAGACAAATCATTTTTTGAATTAAAATATGAAGATGTTGGTTCTGAGGCTTATCAAAAAATGTCAATTGAAGGTTGGATATATGACATTTTTTGTGATAGTAAGTCTAATTCTTGGATTGCTGGTATAAAATCATAAAAGGTAACGCAGTTTTTACAGGTAGTTCTGGGTAACTAGCTCAGAATTTACTGGGGAGCGGCACACTTTTGGCAGAAGCCGCCTAAGTTGGACAAATTATTGCGCGTGAAACTGAACTTATTTGGGTAAGTCTTTATTTTTAGCGAGGTCTACCAAAAAATCTATGTTTAGCGAAGAAGAATGGACCTTGAGAGTAAGCAAGAAATTTTTGTAAATTATTCCGGAGAATGATGTTCAATTTCTTTGTAGACCTACAAATCTTGACGTACGAAGAATCTATTCATGTACTTGAAAAAAGTTCATTTTGTGCCTTTCAATCTTTTATTGGTTGTCCAGAATTCTGGTGATTATAAACATTTGAGTCAAGTCTTCGGGTTAAAGAAAAAATTACACTTCGAAATCATAGAAGGTTGTATATATGAAGCAGTAGAAGAGACTCTTGGATATGTTGGTCGTATTAGAAAGGATAATGTAATTTTATGTCCTAACTCGAGCTTTGTCACTACGTCGAAATGAGGGATATAAAATTATTCGGAAAATAGGGGAAAGTAGTGATAATTCAAGTCGACATGGTTTTTAGTGAATTTGAATTGGAGGAATTAAATAGAATTAGTCAAGATTTTCAAGAAGTTTCTGCGTACATGCGCGAAATATTCATTTCATTGGTTTTGTTTACCAACAAATGGGAGGGTCTTTCAAAAGCAGCGATAGAAGCATATAGTTTTGGGCTTCCTTTACTTTTATCTAATGTTCAAGGGAACAAGGATATGATAAAAGGAAACGGCTTTCTTTTCGATCTTGGTGATGTTGAGAATCTGAAAAAGATTCTTATTGAAATATCTGATTTGTCGGAGGTTGATGTTCAAGACAACTCAAAGAGAAGTAGAAGCATGTTCGAAGCAAAACGAACATTGGAATCGATTTATAACATATAGAAATAACTATTTACCAAGTATGATACTCTTAGCACTTAACGAACTAAATCTTGACTATATAAAAGGATATGTCAGCCAAGGCAAGCTGACCAACTTTGGAAAACTGTTTGAACATGGTGTTGTCAATACTACAAGTGAAAGTAAATATGAGTTGCTCGAGCCTTGGATTCAGTGGGCAACTGTTCAGACCGGTAAGACTTATGACGAGCATCAAGTATTTCGTTTAGGAGACATGGTTGATAGACAAGACCTATATCAGATTTTTGAGGATTTGGAAAAGTCAGGTCTTTCAGTTGGAGCAATCAGTCCATTCAATGCTGATAATAGATTAGCCAGTTCGAAATTTTTTATACCAGACCCTTGGACGCAGACTAAGGCTAGTGGTGGATATATAATTGAAAGGTTGAGTAGAACGGTTTCAAGATTCGTTAATAGCAACGCGTCTGGAAAGGTTAGTCATGCAGATGTTATTTGGTTATTACTAGGTTTTACAGTTTATGTTCGAGTTGAGAGATGGCCTAAATTCTTTAAGCTGGTTTCTCTTCGGAAGAAACCAGGTGTA
>TARA_B110000902_G_scaffold265203_1_pt1 | contig 12377 bp, 10 predicted proteins | sample TARA_B110000902 | Tara Oceans TARA_B110000902 (sample SAMEA4398009) | marine metagenome | biome: Polar Biome; feature: [SRF] surface water layer (ENVO:00010504); material: water (ENVO:00002006), including particulate matter (ENVO:01000060) such as... | depth 5 m | reverse complement strand
ATTGTTTTTTTATATCTTCTTCTGATAGTTTCATGTTTTTCATTCTTTTTTTGAGCTAAAATAGTCTGGAATAATTCTTTCATTATGTCCTGCCAAAGCACATAAACAATAGCCTAGCATAGTATTTGATGAAGCAATAGGAATAATTAATCCACCTTGTATTAACCATATTGTAAAGATACCAAATAAACCCCCCCACTGCCGCACGAATCTTTCGTGTGGTAAATTAAATAATCATAAATTTTGATATTTAATTTAGAGGTTTTTGTTTCTATTTTCTTATTTTAGTTAAGCCCAATATAAACTTAACCTAAAATTTCCTGCAGCCTCTACGACTCTTATTCAGTTCGAGTTTAACTTCATCCCAACCACGACCTTTAGTTTCTCCAACGTTCCCCTGATGCCGCTAGTTTGCGCTCCCGCTAAGTTGTACTTAGTGGCGTCAGAGATTGGCAAGTCTCGCTCCCGCCACGCTATAGCGCGGTAACGTCAAAGATTGGTAGAAAGTATAGTATATGTGAAAGTAAAAAGCGTTTTTAGCTAGTTTACGTCCACTAAGTACAACTTAGCGGGAGCGACGACGTTCTTCAACGATCTTGTAATGTTCTTCTGAAACTAGTGATGGAGTATCCATTGAGTTTAGCGAGTCAAAAACAACGTCCAAAGTCAATCGTTTTGAATCGTCTTGTAAGAACTGACTAAACTTTTCAATTAATTTATGTCTTAACTCTACTGCTCCCATAATATTAGTGATTACTCTAACAAATATACTAAATTATAACATGATTTTCAATTTGCTAGTCTAGCATAAACGCTTCCATAGTGTAAATTACGGTATCTTTTAGCGAGTGCTGGCAAGTATTGCATTGGTAAACATAGGTTGTATTCAAGGATTTTAATTATTTTTTTATAAAAAACAAAGGAGAACGAACCCACATGCTAATTAGGTATTATAGAAATATATATTCATCAATGCCGACATCATTATTATTTGTAAATTTGCAGTAAGAACCGATCTTGATCTAAATAATTATATCCATTGGAAAGATTAATTGTGAATACATGTATCAGTCATAAAACAATAGATAAAACCAAATGAAAACAGTTGTTGTTGGTCTCTCAGGAGGCGTAGATTCTAGTGTTGCAGCCCATTTATTAAAAGAACAGGGCTACAATGTGATTGGTTTGTTTATGAAAAATTGGCATGATGATTCGGTTACGATTTCTAATGAATGTCCTTGGTTAGATGATAGTAATGATGCGATGCTCGTGGCTGAAAAACTAAACATTCCATTTCAGTCAGTTGATTTAAGCGAAGAATACAAAGAAAAGATTGTCGATTATATGTTTAAGGAGTATAAGAATGGGCGAACGCCTAATCCCGATATTCTTTGTAACCGAGAAATTAAATTTGATGTGTTTCTTAAAATCGCCCTTTCATTGGGAGCTGATTATGTGGCAACAGGTCATTATTGCCGAAAAGACACCGTTGAAAACTCCACGAATCCAACGCTTTATAAGCTGCTTTCTGGAGCGGATACGAATAAAGATCAATCTTATTTTTTGTGTCAACTATCACAAGAGCAACTATCAAAAACTTTATTTCCTATCGGGGAATTATCCAAACCCGAAGTGAGAGCCATTGCAACCAAATTAAATTTAGTAACGGCCGATAAAAAGGATTCTCAAGGCCTTTGTTTTATTGGTAAAGTCCGATTGCCTGATTTTTTACAACAACAATTGCAGCCCAAACAAGGTCAAATCATAGAAATTCCGGATAGTTTTCAAGCTTATAAAACCACCGCACCAACGTTTAAGTCCAAACAGGAAGAGTTGGTCTTTAAAGCCCGAAAATTTAAATATTTAACTTCCGATGGTAAACAAGTCGGCACCCATCAAGGAGCACATTATTTCACAAAAGGGCAGCGTAAAGGTTTGGCTGTTGGTGGGACTGTGGAGCCACTTTTTGTAATTGATACCGATGTAATTGATAATATTATTTACACAGGTCAAGGAAAAAACCATCCTGGACTCTACCGTTCTGTGTTGTTGGTACACCCCTCTGAAGTGCATTGGGTACGTCCCGATTTAGCGATCGAAGTAGGGCAGTCGCTTCAAGTCATGGCCCGTATTCGCTACCGTCAACAATTGGAGTCCGCTTGTTTATATGCTACAACCGATGGTTTATACGTTGCTTTTGAGTCGCCTCAATCGGCTATTACTGAAGGTCAATTTGTGGCTTGGTATTTAGAGGATGAGTTAGTTGGTTCGGGAGTAATTTCTTAGCTTGCTAAACACAAACATACGTACATATGAGAACGCTACTATTTTTAGGTATTTTTATAAGCTGTCAATTTACTGTATTTGCCCAGCAAGATGCATGGATTTATTTTACGGATAAACCAAATGCAAGTACATTGCTTTTAGATCCACTTAATATATTAACGCAAGCTGCAATTGATCGTAAAACCAACCATGGTGTGACAATTGATGAAAGAGATGTTCCTGTTCATGAGCCTTATATTACGCAAATCAAAGCGGCGACAGGAATTACATATTTAGCCAAATCAAAATGGTTGAATGCGGTGCATTTAAGAGGTTCAGAAATTGATATCAATAACTTAATGACCTACAACTTTGTGGCAGAAATTGTTTTTGCAAATTCTAATTTAAATACGCAAAAGGGATCGGTTCAAGATAAATTTGAAACCGAATCTAGTTTTACTGATTTCTCCTATGGAACGACTCAAAATCAAGTAGAAATGCTTACTATCGATGCTTTACATGTTGCCGATTTTACAGGTGAAGGGGTCAAAGTTGCTGTTATTGATGCCGGATTCCCCAATGTGAATACGATGTCTGGATTTGAACGTTTACGCACTGCGGGAAATTTGATGGGTGGTTATGATTTTGTAGATAGAACCACGGATATTTATAGCTCAACAGACAGTCAGCATGGCACAAATGTATTGAGCACGATGGCCGGATTTGTAGAAGATCAATTTGTGGGGACTGCACCAGATGCCACCTATTACCTTTTTAGAACAGAAGATGTATCTTCCGAAAACCCAGTGGAAGAAAGTTATTGGGTGGAGGCTGTAGAACGTGCAGATAGTTTAGGAATACACGTGATCAATACCTCTTTGGGGTATAAGGATTTCGATGATTCTAGTTATAATTATACAAGTCAACAATTAAATGGTACTACGGCTTATAGTTCTAAAGGCGCTAATATTGCTTTCGAAAAAGGGCTAATTTTAATTAACTCGGCAGGGAATTCAGGCGTGAATGGAATCACTGCACCTGCGGATGCTGCAGGCGTTTTAACAATTGCTGCGGTAGATGGTAACGAAACGTATGCTTCTTTTAGTTCTCAAGGAAGTGCCTTCCAGCTCACTCACAAACCAGATGTAGCCGCTCGTGGATCGGGAAGTTTTATTATTCGAAAAGATGATCAAATTACGCAAGCGAATGGCACGTCTTTCAGTTCTCCTATTTTAGCTGGAGGCGTTACTTCTTTAGTTCAGGCGTTACCAAACGCCACCAATACTCAAATGATGGCTTATATCCGTGAATCCGCCTCTCAATATATGAACCCCGATTATTTTATTGGCTATGGGATTCCTAATTTTCAATTTGCTTTAACATTAGGACTTAATGAACAGTCGATCAAAAAATTTGGTTTTGAAGTTTACCCCAATCCAGTAGTATCAAATTTAAGTGTAAAATTTCCGCATTCGATGGATGCTGTATTTGTATCGTTTCATAATCTCTTAGGACACTTAATTTATAAAACTCAAATTCAAAATAGGCAACCAATTCATATTGAAGCGTTTTCAAAGGGGCTTTATTTTTTAACAATTCAAACAGAAAACCAAAAACCGAGGACCTTTAAGATCCTAAAAAATTAGATGAAAAACGCCATCACGACACTTTTTAATATCCAATACCCGATTATTCAGGCAGGTATGGTATGGAACAGTGGGTGGAAATTAGCCTCGGCATCGAGCAATGCTGGAATCCTCGGTCTCATTGGTGCCGGGTCCATGTACCCCGATGTTTTAAGGACACACATTCAAAAGTGTAAAAAGGCCACAGACAACCCTTTTGGAGTGAATGTTCCGATGCTTTACCCGAATATTGAGGAGGTGATGCAAATTATTGTCGATGAAGGCGTCACTATTGTATTTACTTCTGCTGGAAATCCAAAGACGTGGACGCCTTGGTTGAAGGAACGTGGAATTACAGTCGTGCATGTGGTGAGTAGTGTAAAATTCGCCTTAAAAGCCCAACAGGCGGGAGTGGATGCGATTGTGGCGGAAGGCTTTGAAGCGGGTGGTCATAATGGCCGAGATGAAACGACCACACTAACGCTGATACCAATGGTACGTGCTCAAATCACCATTCCGTTAATTGCGGCTGGCGGAATTGCAACAGGAAATGGGATGATGGCAGCCATGGCTTTAGGCGCCGATGGCGTTCAGATTGGAAGTCGTTTTGTAGCTAGCAAAGAATCGTCTGCGCATGCCGCTTTTAAATCCGCAGTCCTATTAGCAAAAGAAGGCGATACCCAATTAACCCTCAAAGAATTAACGCCTGTTCGTCTTTTGAAAAATAAATTTTATCAAGACCTTCAATTGTTATACAAAAGCACCCCCACAGAAAACGACTTAAAAACTTTTTTAGGAAAAGGCCGCGCCAAACGCGGGATGTATGAAGGAGATTTGGAAAAAGGCGAATTAGAAATTGGCCAAATTTCGGGACTTATTAATGAGATTTCATCTGTTTCCGACATTGTAGACGCCATCATATCAGAATTTAATGCGTGTAAAACGCGTATATCAACACTCAATTTAAACAACCAAAATGACGAATAGAACGAATCAATTACAAGCGTTTGATCGTTTGTTGACTATTATGGATGAACTGCGCGAGCAGTGTCCATGGGACCAAAAACAAACTATGGAATCCCTTCGTCATCTTACCATTGAAGAAACCTACGAATTAGGCGATGCTATTTTGGATCAAGATTTACAAGAGGTTAAAAATGAATTAGGCGATCTTTTGCTGCATATTGTTTTTTATGCTAAAATAGGAAGTGAAACCAAGGATTTTGATATTTCGGATGTGATAAACAGTATTTGCGAAAAACTCATTCATAGACATCCACATATTTATAGTGATGTGGTGGTCAAGGATGAAACTGAAGTTAAACAAAATTGGGAAAATCTAAAGTTGAAAGAAGGCAAAACAAGCGTACTTCAGGGCGTTCCTAAAAGTTTACCAGCATTGGTCAAAGCAAGTCGAATACAAGAAAAAGTAGCGGGTGTTGGGTTTGATTGGGAGCATCCAAATCAAGTTTGGGAAAAAGTAGAGGAGGAGCTAGCCGAGTTCAAAGTCGAAGTCGAAAACAAAGACCAAGAGGCGATGGAAGATGAATTTGGGGATGTTTTATTTTCATTAATAAATTATGCACGTTTTCTAGATATTAACCCCGAAAATGCACTAGAACGTACCAATAAAAAATTCATTAAACGCTTTCAGTATTTAGAACGTAAAGCCAAATCTCTGCAAAAGTCACTTTCAGAAATGACGCTTGCAGAGATGGATGTGTATTGGGAAGAAGCTAAGAAATTATAAGAAATTACTGTATCAGTTTCTTAATTTTAGAATATTTAGCGTTCCAAGTTTGTAGGGCTGCTTTGTGTTTATCAATATTTTTATGAACCTCTTTTACGAGTGGATTGTCATCTTTAACATTTGAGAAAAATTGCAAGTTATTTTCAAGTTGATTGATTTCACTTTTAATCTCATCCATCTTTTTTCTTATAAAGATCACTTCGTTATTAAATAAATTCGGATCTTGAGAAAGTGTTTCTAATTTGAGACTGTATTTCAACGCCTCCAACGCCTCTTTATCCAATCCTAATTTAGAATAAAAACCATCGAGAGTTTTAAAGAATTTTCCATCAATAAAACGCTTACTTTGAACCACAGATCCTAATTTTTTCCAATCGGTCGAAAATTGGGTCAACGCGGCTAAGTTTTCATCTTTATCTTCACTTAATTCAAATGCTTTAAGCGATTCTAGCAGGGTGTTTTTTTGTTCAAAGGCAGCAACTTCATCTTCAGATCCATTGTTCTTTTGTTCGTGGTAACGATCAAAAAATGCATTACACGCGCCTCTAAAACGTTTCCATAACTTATCGCTGTCTTTTCTTGGGATATGACCGATCGTTTTCCACTTGTTTTGAATGTTTTTCATCAAAGCCAAGGTCGTTTCTTGATCCTCGTTATCTTTGTTTTGCTCAGCTATTTCTACCAATTCTAATTTCTTTCGGTAGTTTTCTGATTGATCTTTTTTTAAGCTCTTGTAATAGTTATTCTTGTTTTTATTAAATGTTCTAACGGCATCTTTAAAACTAGACCATGTTTTCTCATTTAACTTTGAGGGCACTTTTCCTGCTTTAAAAAAGGCATCTCTTAAAGCTTCAATTTCTTTAATAGTCGCTTGCCAGTCTTTGTGGGAGTCGATTGTTTTTTCAGCAATAGCTTGAATTTGTGCAATAATACCATTTTTGATTTCAAGATTTTCCTCAAATTTTTCTTCAAGTTGACTGTAATAGTCCTGACGTTTGTCATTAATCACTTTGGTAGCAGCACTAAAACGGTCCCAAAGCTCATCTTTATACTCTTTAGCAACAGGGCCTAATTCTTCTTTCCAAATTTTGTGAAGGGCTTGAAGTTCTCTAAAGGCTCTGTTTAAATCTGTTTCATTAGCAAGTGCTTCGGTACTGATGATAATTTTCTGTTTTTGATCTAGATTGTGTTTGTAATCTAAATCTCGAAGGTCTCTATTTAAGTGTAAAAACCCATAGAATATTTCAACATGGTGGCGGTAGTTATTCCAAGTGTTATTATTTTCACTCGATGGAATTTGGCCTGTATTCCGCCAGCGTTCTTGTAAGTTTTTAAACGTATTATAAGACGAGTTTACATCGCCTTCTACATTAATTAACCCTTTAATTTCTTCAATAATTTGCAAGCGAATCTCAAGATTTTGATTCAATTCTTGGGTTCTATTTTTTTGAAAAGATTGGTGCTTTTCTCTAAATGTTTTCGATAATTCGTTGAATTGTTTTTTTAACGGACTTATAAATTCAAAATCAATAGTGTTTCCACCTTCTGCTAAAAAGGCTTCTTTTTTTTCTGAAATTAAGACGCTAAACTTAGCGTTGAAATTATTTTTAACTTCGCTGATACTGTTTCGAACACTATGAATGTTCTCAGTTTTTAAAAGCGATTCAAACTCAGTTATTAAGGCTTCTAACGAAAGCGACTCATAAGTAACAACGGGGTCCTTTTCTTTAGGAGTCGGTTCCTGTTCAACCACTTCTTCTTGGTCTTCTGTAACCTGTTCAGCCACTTCTTCTGAACTTACTTCCTCTTCAGCCGCTTTTTCTTGATCTTCAGTTACCTCTTCAGCCACTTTTTCTTGGTCAGTTGTAACCTCTTCAGAAGGGAGTTCTGTTTTAAGTGTTTCAGTTTGTGGTTCACTAGAAGAAATCACTTCTTCTGGTTGATTTGTTGTTAGGGGAGTGGCGTTTAGGTTATCTCCATCTGCATCTTGCAGGTTATCATGCTCTGACATATCTTTCAATGTTTTAGTGGTTCAAGTACTTGAGGTATAAATATAACATTATCCCTCTAAATTACAAATTATCTAATTCTTTAAATTGATTTCTTTATTAGGAGTTCCAAATCTCCCATGATTTTTCGGCTTGTAACTGTAACATTTCAAGCCCATTTATAATGGTTGCATTTTTAGATTTTCCATTTTTTAGAAACAAGGTTTCAGCAGGATTATAAATTAAATCAAATAGTAAATGATTGCTATTTATAGATTCATAAGGGATCGCAGGACATGTATCAATATCTGGAAATGTTCCTAAAGGGGTACAATTGATGATGACCTGATAGCCCTCTATCCCATTGATTGCGAGTGATTTATAGGTGTATGTAACGTTTTTTGATTGGGATCTAGAGACATAATCAAATTGGATTCCTAATGATTTTAAAGCAAAGGCAACCGCTTTTGAAGCGCCTCCAGTTCCTAGTATTAATGCTTTTTTATGATGCGGTTTTAGATGCGGTTTTAAACTATTTTTAAATCCATAGTTATCGGTATTATACCCCGTTAATTTACCATTTTTAATTTTTATGGTATTCACAGCACCAATTTCTAATGCTTCTGAATCAATCGCGTCCAGATAGGGCAGAATCACTTCTTTATATGGAATGGTGACATTAAGTCCAGAGAGTGAATTTGAAGTCGTTTTTAATAATTCAAAATCTTTAATCGTCTCTAAATCAAAATTAGTATAGGTACAGTCTAATTTATTGGTTTCAAATTTATCTTTGAAATACCCCCTCGAAAAAGAGTAATCTATGTTTTTTCCTAAAAGTCCAAAAGTCTTCATATATGTTTATTTCTTTTTTTACCATACCAATCCAAACCCAATACAATGGCTGCACCAAAAACAATTAAGAGGAGTGCATACATGGTTTGCGAATTAAATTCTGGCATATAGCGTTGATAATTTTCAATGATCGGTTGGCCACTACTGTCCATTAATAAAGCGCCGAATTCATTTTGTTTAAAAAGAGTTTCTTTCCATGGCCAAACAACTCCCAGAGATCCAGTAATAAACCCCATGATAAGCGCGAGCGTCCTGTTTTTGTACCGTTTCAAAATATAACTTAATAGATGAGACAGACTCACCAATCCCACAATAGACCCCAGTGTAAAGACCAACAAAACTTTTAATAAGCGTATATGGTGTGGGTCCGACATAAAACTAAAGTCTCCAGAAAACAGGTATACAAACGTATCAAAAAGGACGTTTACAGAATCCACTAATAATAAGACATAATTCCCTAACAAAATCAAGATAAAAGAGCCAGAAAATCCTGGCAATGCCATGCCTGTGACGCTAATGATCCCACATAAAAATACAAACCAAAGGTGGTCGTTTTGCGTTGCAGGATTTAAAAAACTAATACTTAATCCCATAGCAATTCCAACGAAAGCAAATACAATTGTTTTTGTATTCCAAGATTTAAAATCCTTATAAATATATAAAATAGAGCCTACGATCATCCCAAAAAACACACTCCAAACATAGAGTTCGTGGCGCTCAATTAGGTAGTCCAATAGTTTTGAAATACTAAAATAACTAATGATCATCCCTGAAAAAAGGAGTGTTAAGAAACGGCCATTTACATAGCGGTAAAAACTTTTAAAGCGCCCGTTAAAAAATAATTTGATCGCTTTCAGGTTAAATTTCTGTAAGGAGTTAATAAATTCCTCATAAAATCCCATCACAAAAGCCACAATCCCACCAGAAACACCAGGCACTTTGTTCGCTGCTCCCATTAAGACCCCTTTTAGGATCAATGAAAATGGATGGATGTGATCTTGATTACTTTTCAAGGACATTTGTTTTGGTACTAATTTTTTCTAAAGTAAGAATAATTAAAATTCCGAGAACCATCAGTCCGATGGCTTGAAAAAGTTGTGGATCTCCATCAAAGTCAAAAGGAGAGATGCTTTTTTCGTTTAAGGGGACTTGCATCCCTTTAGAATTGATTCTATAGGTTAAGGCCACTTTCCATGGCCATATTTTATTTAAAGATCCAATCATAAACCCTGTGAGTAGAGCTAAGGTTAATTCATGGTATTTTTCAAACAACCATTTTAACAATTTTGAAAACGATAATAATCCGACGACTGCACCTGCCCCTATAAAAAAGATCGTTTTTAAATCTCTGGTATTAATAGCTTCCAATACTGGGCTGTAAGCCCCTAAAATAACCAAAATAAAAGCCCCTGAAATTCCGGGTAATATCATGGCACAAATGGCCAAGGCTCCAGCACCAAATAAAAATAAATTTGCATCCGATGATTCCGATGGGTTAAGGGTCGTAATGAGAAAAGCAACCGCCGCTCCAAGACCCATCGCAACAAATAATTTTAGATTCCATGACGAGGTTTTGATCTGTTTACCGACATAAATAATGCTTGCAAGAACCAACCCAAAAAAGAACGCCCAAAGTAATACTGGGTGGTGTTCAAGGAGCCATTTAACCCCTTTTGACAGCGAGATAACACTCACAAATACGCCTGATAACAGTGCTAACAAAAAATTCCCATTGGCCTGATTCCAAGTATTTTTAAACCCTTCTGTTTTTAAGTTTTTTAAAAGCGAAAAATTGATGTTATTCAGGGAGTCAATGAGCTCTTCATAAATCCCAGAGATGAATGCAATGGTGCCTCCAGAAACCCCTGGCACAATATCCGCAGCACCCATGGCCATTCCTTTTAGTGAAATTATTAAATACTCTAGTGGGGATCGTTTCATGGGTTTTTATAAAATAATTGAACTATAGCGGGTCTTTTAAATAGATGAACTCCCGCTCAAACACAACAAAAATACAACTATTTACTGATGTGTATTTTTAAAATTCTCGATTAATTGAAGCACAGCTTTACGTTGATAGACTTCTGGAAATAATTCTTCTAAAATAAAAACGTGTTCTGAATTTATATGCAATCCAGTCAAAAGGTGCGCATAGCCAGCATCCATATTATTGAGTTTCAAACAGACGCCAGAAAGTCTAAATTCTAATTCTTCGCTTTTTTGATGGTATTCTAAGGCTTGTACAAAATTGAATTTAGCAGCTTCATATTCGCCAAGTTTAATTAAAATATCACCTCGAGATAACCATGTATTCAATTCGCAATCGCCAAGTTCGAGTGTTTTTTTATAACCACGTTCCGCCTCCTCAAAAAGATTGAGTCGTTCGTTCATTGTTGAAAACAATAACCAGTAGGACGAATTATCAGCATCAATATCAATCGCTTTATTGATATAAAACAAGGCTTTTTGGTAGTCTTTTTTCGCCGCAAAAAACTTTGTTATACGCATCCACCCTTTGTCTAAGGCAGGGTCCTCGTCCACGGCTTGATAGTAATGTTGAAGTGCTAAATCGTTGTTATTAAGGCGTTCATAACAATAGCCGATTTTCACAAGGGCATAGGCAGTCGATTCTTCAATAGCCATAGTAATTTTATAATTCTCAATGGCTTCATCATAGCGATTTAATTTCTCTAATACTTTTGCTTTTTCTAGATAGGCACCGATAAATGTGTCATCGGAAATAATGGCAAAATCATAAGCTGCGACGGCCTTTAAAAGTTCTTTAGTTTCAACATATTGTTTTCCCAGTTGATGCCATGCCACTTCGCAATACGGATTTTTATCCAAGTAACTATTGAGGTATTCTATTGCTTCGGTTGTTTCGTCTAAAAAATCAAAACAATAAATAATATTATAGAGGGCCGAATAGTCTTCGACATCCAATTCAATACATTTGATGAAGTTTTTTTTAGCCTCTTGGTATTGATCTAAAAATAAATATTCCATCCCAATTAAGGAGTAGAGGTCTGCACAATCATCAGAAATTTTAATGGCACTTTTAAATACTTCTATGGCTTTTTCGTGTAGGTCTTTTTTGGAATAGATATTTGCTTTTTGAATGTAGAGTTCCTCATTATTAGGCTCTATTTCAAAAAGGGGGGAGAGGAGTCGATCGGCTTCATTTAATTTATTTTCAAAAATTAAAATTTCTACTTGAAATAATTTCAGGTTTAAAGACGCTGGATGCTGACTCAATCCAAGCTTAATTGCTTTTTTGGCAAGTGCAATTTTACCACTCTCTAAATAGTGATGAATAATATTTTCAAACTCACTCGAATCAAAGAAAAAAACGCTGTTGGTTTTTAACATCGACTCAAATTTTGAGAGTGTTACTTCTTGATTATCATCCGATTGACTGAACTCCATAAATGGTTTATTTACAATACTAAATTTAATGGTATATCTGCTCAAATCACCCAGATTCCTCTAATGTTTTCAACAAAATAATTAACAGTGTTGTTTAAATAGAATTTAGAATATTCAGAATGATCTTACACCCTTTTACAATCTCTTCTTTAGAAATGGTCAATGGTGGTGAAATCCGCACGGCTTTTGGCTCATAAAGCAGCCAAAATAGGATTAAGCCATCTTCTTTAGCTTGTAAAACAATTTTGTTGGCGATCTCGGACGAATCCACCATAATAGCCAGCATTAATCCTTTGCCTCTAATGTCTTTAATTAAAGGGTGTTGCAACTGTTTTTTGATAAGTGTTTCTTTTTCTAAAGCCTCTTGAATCAAATTAGTTGTTGTAATTTCTTCTAAGGTGGCTAAGGCTGCGGCCGCAATGACAGGATGGCCACCAAAGGTAGTAATATGTCCTAATTTTGGGTCGTCCG
>TARA_B110000902_G_C14294589_1_pt1 | contig 12382 bp, 6 predicted proteins | sample TARA_B110000902 | Tara Oceans TARA_B110000902 (sample SAMEA4398009) | marine metagenome | biome: Polar Biome; feature: [SRF] surface water layer (ENVO:00010504); material: water (ENVO:00002006), including particulate matter (ENVO:01000060) such as... | depth 5 m | reverse complement strand
AGAGGCAAACTCAAAATCATAGCTACCAAGCTACTATTCTTTGCTCCGAGAGCTAAGGCACTATTGAAGGTAAACACCGCAGAATTGCACAAGGTAAAGAGTAATGCTGTGACCAAGTATTGCCAAAAATGAGGAATACTTTGTGGTAACCAAAAAGACATTAATACGGTAAGGACAACTAAGAAAAAAGCATTGACTAAAAACTGGTAGGCTATCTTAGAGACGATGATGGCTCGACTATCTACCAAAAATTTGTAGTAGAGTAAACTTCCTTTATTTTCCATCAGAAAACTACGTCCTATGTTTTGTACCACTCCAAATATGAGTACCACATAAAAGAGGCTATGCCATACTTTGTTACTTGCTTCTTTCTGTATGGTGTAGATAATAAAGACCGACACAACAAGCAGTAGGACTAATGACCACAGAGCATACTTATTCTTTAGCTCCATTTTGAGCTCCTTTAGAAAAAGTTGTTTTATCTGCTTAGTTAGGTCAGTTTGCATAAATTTGCTACAGCAAAAATACATTTAATGTTACATCAATTACAGAAGTTATCAGAAGAAGAGCAAACGTTAGTAAGACGTTCGCCTATATGGGTTACCTTGCTTATAGCGTGTGCTGACTACGACATTGACGAGGCTGAAATAGATAGAGCCAAAGAGATCATTCATATCAAATCATTAACCATCAAAAATGACGTTAAAAACCTATACAAGGATTTGAACGAGCATGCAGATGAGGAGATTGATCTCGCACTAAAATCTCTTGTTGCTGGGGGCAAAGAAAGACTTGTATTCCTAGAACAACACATTGCTAAGTTGAATGACATCTTTCCAAAACTAGATCATGCATATTCAGTGCAATTGCACACGAGCTTGCTTAGCTTAGCGACATCAGTAGCTCAGTCTGAGGGAGGCATCTTTGGTATCCGCAGAATAAGTGCAGACGAGGCGAAGTACATTCACTTACCTATGCTAGATAAGCCGTGAAAAAAATATTAATAGCAAACCGCGGCGAAATTGCCGTACGAGTGATAAAAACCTGTCGAGAAATGGGTATCTCCACTGTAGCTATTTACTCGGAAGCAGACCGAGACTCTAAGCACGTACAATTGGCCGACGAGGCTTTTTGTGTGGGCCCTGCACCTAGTGCAGAGAGTTATCTGCAAGCAGAAAGGATAATACAAATTTGCAAAGAAAACCAAGTAGATGGTGTACATCCAGGCTATGGTTTCTTGTCAGAAAATGCAGGTTTTGTAAAAGCAGTGACCAATGCCGGAATCACCTTCATAGGACCGAGCCCTGAGGCGATAGACCTTATGGGCAGTAAGATTGCCAGTAAGCAAGCCGTAGAAAAATACGGAGTACCATTGGTGCCAGGCATAAACCACGCTGTAGAAGACATCGTTGAAGCTGCAGATGTAGCTAACCAGATAGGTTATCCGGTACTCGTAAAAGCAAGTGCTGGTGGTGGTGGAAAGGGAATGCGAATAGTACACGACCCTAAAAACCTAGAAAGCCAAATGAGAACGGCACAGAGCGAAGCTCAAAGTGCTTTTGGTGATCGTTCTGTTTTTATTGAAAAATTTGTCACTAGACCACGCCACATAGAGATACAGCTGATAGCAGACAATCACGGAAGCGTGGTATATCTACTGGAGCGTGAGTGCTCCATACAACGTAGACATCAGAAACTAGTAGAGGAAGCACCAAGTGCTGTACTCACAGATGCTCTTCGTAAGGAGATGGGAGAAGCTGCGGTAAATGTGGCTAAGGCGTGTAACTACTCCGGAGCAGGCACAGTAGAATTTTTGCTAGACGCGGACCACAAGTTCTATTTCCTAGAAATGAATACCCGCTTGCAAGTAGAGCATCCTGTTACAGAGCTCATTACCGGACTAGATCTAGTAGCAGAACAAATAAAAGTGGCTCGTAATGAGAAACTGGACTACGTACAAGATGACATACACGCCCACGGACACGCCATAGAGCTGCGTCTAACAGCAGAAGAACCTGAGAATGACTTCATACCTGCCATTGGCAGCATAGATGTATACGATCCGCCGCAGCATGATTGGGTACGATTGGATGATTTCGTATACGAAGGATATGAAATACCTATCTATTACGATAATATGTTTGCCAAGCTAATAGTATGGGGTAAGGATAGGACAGAAGCTATACAACGAATGATAATAGCTTGCAATGAGTTTACTATAGAAGGCGTACCTACTACTTTAGACTTTGGTCGCTTCGTAATGCAGCACCCTAAGTTTGTGGATGGGGATTTTGACACCAATTTCATCGCTCAATACTATACGCCAGAAGGTCGTGCAGAGCAAGATGCAGATATCAATAAAGCTGCTGCTCTATTCACCTACCTAGAATTTAATGAGCACAAAGAGGTAGTGGTAGCAAAGCATACCAGTGATGCTTGGAGAAAAAGAGCGGAATAGGAAAACTCAAACGCAAGGTCAAGTTTAAATCGCTTAGGCGAACACTGATCATTCTAATGAAATTAAGCTTTACCTTATCAATTATAATTTCACTGCTAATAGGTTGCCTTTCTTTTGGAGAAGAAACAGACTTTGAGATAAATTCAAAAGAAGGAATAAAAGCAGCATTCAGAATATTAAAAATAGACGCTTCTCTTATTGAAGAGGTACATTACCATAGGAACGAAGCAGATATTATTATCGTTAACTCAAAACTACCGCAACAAGTCTTCCCCTTCCATTCAATACTCGAATGACATACAGCGTATGATCAACTACTCTGTAAAACATCACGTAGTTGTCTTTTGAAACACTTCTTGAGCCATTCACTTATCTCTTGATTTTTATTCATAAAACACTACACTTTACCTATCTACACATTATTTTTGGCAGACCATTTTTATTTATATGAAAGATCAATTTTACGAAGTAGTACAACTCATAAAGCAATCGCGGGAGAATGCCATAAAATCAGTAAACGTAGAATTGATAAATCTGTATTGGAACATTGGCTCGTACATACGCCACCAGTTAGCTATATCTGACTGGGGAGACAAAACCGTAGAAGAGCTTGCAAATTATGTAAAAAGGCATCACCCTGAGCTTCGCGGATTTAATAAAAGGGGACTCTATAGAATGAAACAATTCTATGAAACTTATCATGAAATACAAATTGTGTCATCGGCGATGACGCAATTGCAATTGTCTGATAGTAAGGTGAATATAATTGTGTCATCGGCGATGACACAATATAAAGAAGAGGATATTAGAGGCACCTTATTGACACAAATAAGCTGGACACATCACCTCACTATAATGTCCAGATGTAAACGAGACGAAGAGATAGAATTTTATGTACGACAGGCAATAAAAGAGCGATATACTGTCAAAGAACTAGATCGGCAGATTTCGGCGGCTCTATTCGAAAGAACCATACTAAGTAAAACCAAGGCATCACCAAAGGCCAAAGAACTCCATCCAGATATTGGCAACACGATAAAAGACAACTACCTTGTTGATTTTATTAATCTCCACGAATCGCATAGCGAAGGAGACTTACAAAAAGGCCTCGTTAACCAAATGAAGGATTTTGTACTTGAACTTGGCAAGGATTTTTTGTTTATATCTGAGGAGTTCAAATTACAGGTAGGCAGTACTGATTTTTATGTAGATCTTTTATTTTTTCATAGAGGCCTGCAATGTATGATTGCCATTGAACTAAAGACCGACAAATTCAAACCTGCTCATCTTGGTCAACTAAACTTCTACCTAGAAGCACTCGATAAGGATGTAAAAAGACCACACGAAAATCCGAGTATAGGAATACTCCTCTGCAAAGATAAAGATAACGAAGTAGTAGAATATGCACTCAATACGTCACTTAGCCCTACACTAGTTGCCGAGTATAAGACACAGCTGCCAGACAAGAAAGTACTTCAAGCAAAAATGGAAGACATTTTCAATACATAAGAACATCCACACCTTGAACAAACGCATAGCACAAACAACCAATATCTCTGAGAAGCAAGTAGTAGCTGTATTGCAACTATTAGCCGATGGAGGCACTATCCCTTTCTTAGCACGGTACCGAAAAGAAGCTACAGGTAGCCTAGATGAAGTAGCCATAGAAAAAATAGATACCGAACACAAAAAACTGATAGAACTAGAAAAGCGAAAGAAAATAATACTAGAACGACTGATAGAACTAAAGGTAAACAAACCTGAACTAGCTGATCAAATACAAAACTGCTATGACTCCAAAGAACTAGAAGACCTCTACCTTCCCTACAAGCAGAAGCGAAAGACCAAAGCTACAGTAGCCATAGAAAACGGACTAGAACCTTTGGCTAAAATCATAATGAGTCAACGGCAAAATGACATTATGAATCAAGCATATCGATACGCTCGCAATGGTTTGAGTGCAGACGATGCACTAGAAGGTGCTCGCCATATCATAGCAGAATGGGTGAGTGAGAGTAAAGCGGCTCGTGATACCATAAGAACTAGTTTTGAGAGGCACGCAACACTTATAGCCAAAGTAGACAAAAAGAAGACTGCCGATGCTCAGAAATACAAGGACTACTTTGATTTCTCTCAGAATACAAATAGGATACCAAGCCATAGATTTTTAGCTATACTAAGAGCCGAAAAAGAAGGCCTACTCAAGGTAAAAGTAGAGATAGATACCGACAGAGCACTAGAACGACTAGAGCGAATATTCATACGCTCGAATGCAGATGCGGCGGACCACATACGCACTGCAGTAAAAGACAGCTACAAGCGGCTACTAGCTCCTAGTATAGTCACCGAAATACGCAAAGATGCCAAAGAGAAAGCCGACTTGGAAGCAATAGGTATATTTACCAATAACCTTACTCAGTTACTCATGGCTGCTCCGCTCGGCAGCAAACGAGTACTGGCACTCGACCCCGGTTTTAGGTCTGGATGTAAACTTACCTGCCTAGATGAGCAGAGTAATCTTGTGTACCACAGCACTATATACCCACACCCACCCCAAAACAATGCCGACGATGCTCGCCACAGAATAGAAGGCTTAATCAGGAAATACAACATAGAAGCCATTGCTATAGGTAACGGAACAGCAGGCAGAGAGACTGAGCAATTTGTCAAAGGATTATTGCCTAAGACGAGTGATATCCAAGTCTACCTCATAAGTGAAGCTGGAGCATCTATCTACTCGGCAAGTGAAGCTGCAAGGGAAGAGTTTCCCGATTTAGATTTAACGGTGCGTGGGTCAGTATCCATTGGCCGGAGGCTAATAGACCCACTAGCAGAACTGGTAAAAATAGAACCTAAAAGTATTGGTGTAGGTCAGTACCAGCATGATCTAGATCAGAGTAAGCTCAAAGCTAGCTTAGACAATGTAGTAAGCTTTGCGGTAAATAAGGTTGGGGTGAATGTAAATACTGCCAGCAAACACCTCTTGCAGCACGTATCCGGACTCGGTCCTAAACTAGCACAAAATATAATAGAACATAGAGATTCCTTGGGTGCATTTAAGAGCATAGATGCCATTAAAACTGTAAAAGGATTTGGAGCGAAGGCTTTTGAGCAATCTGCTGGCTTTTTGAGAGTAATAGGCGGCAAAAATCCGCTAGATGGAAGTGCGGTTCACCCAGAGAGCTACTCCATTGTAAAAAACATGGCCAAAAGGCTAAACATTGATACCCAAGAACTTATCGGGAATGAAACTCTTGCTGCAACTATACGCTTAGAAGATTTTGTTACAGATACCGTTGGCTTGCCCACACTTACAGATATAATCACCGAAATAAAGAAACCAGGTCTTGACCCTCGAGGAAAGGCCCAGTCTATGGAATTTGATGACAGAATACGCGATATAAAAGATGTACGTATTGGGATGAAACTACAAGGCAAAATCAGTAACCTTACTAAATTTGGTGCTTTTGTAGATATAGGTATTAAAGAAAATGGGCTTATACATGTTTCGCAAATAACAGACAGACGAATAACTGATCCGGCAGAAGTCCTGCACCTAGAACAAGTAGTAACTGCTCGCGTAATAGATGTAGACTTAGACCGAAAAAGGATAGGTCTAAGTATGAAGGATTAAAAAGGCTCACATAAAAAAGCCCTATTCACAGAGTGACTAGGGCTTTTTATATAATTCAATGTATGCTACTTGGTCACTACAACGCGTTTCACTATGTTCGCTTCACTAGAAGTAATAGCAACATAATATGTTCCGCTTGCAAAGTCTGATGTGCTTAACACTACTTTTTCTGTTGAATTGACACTAGATTCCCAAGATAAGATCTGTTTACCGTATATATCATAAACCGTTATGCCGTCTAAGCTCTGGTTACCTACAGAGATTACGTTTAATACATCTGTAGCTGGATTTGGGTAAACATGAATGCTACTTCCTTCTAGTTCGCTCACACTAGCGGTATAAGCAACTACTTGTACAAGTGTATCCGACCCACAATCATTGAATACAATTAACCTTACATCATAACTACCAATATTAAAGTTGGCCGTTGGACTATTCTGGTCACTTGTACTTCCATTACCAAAATCCCAACTTACCCTGTCCTGATTTGAGCTAGTATTCGTAAAATCTGATTTAAATCCTGAAGAAGACTTATTGTATATTGAGAAAGTAAATCCTGCTACTGGTAGCGGCACAATAGTTACCACGGTATTATCTGAGACCAAACATCCATTGGCATCTAGCTTGGTAACCGAATATGTATTTGATGTACTTACTGCTACAATCTGTGAAGTAGCTCCTGTACTCCAAGCATAACCACTTCCTGCACCAGCATCTAATATATCACCTACACACAAATCTGAAGTAGTAGGTAAAAAGTCTGTCTCAGGAGTGTATATACTAACGGTAATTTCATCTGTATCCTCACACCCATTGGCATCAGTCACTACTACAGAGAAAGTTCCAGAGGTGCTTGTGGTAATGTTTTGTGAAGTAGTGCCATTGCTCCAAGCGTAACCAGCAAATGATCCTGCATCTATAGTTACGTTTCCTCCGCACTGTGTTATATCGTTTCCTAAGTCAACTGTAGGCACACTATTTACGGCAACTCTCATTGTATCACTCCCTATACAACCATTTGCATTTACCACTTGTACGCTATAGTCTCCAGTGGTTGCTACAGAGATACTACTTGTAGTAGCACCGGTACTCCATAAATACTCACTGTAAGTACCTGCAGACACCGACACAGAACCACCACATTGAGCAGTGTCATTCCCAAGACTAAAGCTTGTAAGTTCGCAAGTATTATCCTCTATTGTAATACCAAAATCTTCCGACTCACCATGCTGTAGGGTTCCACAAGGTTCATTTGGGATATTGATATCATCAGCCATTATTCTCATTCTTAAAACCTTGCCTTTCACTACTCCAATAGTAGGTACGGTTATGGTGTCGTTTCTGTACCCCGAAACTAAAGGGCTGTACCATACCATTTCATTGGTAGTATCAAACTGTCCATCATTATTATAATCGATGTAAACCCTAACTCTATTCGAATACGTATTCCCCGCATTCACATACAGTCTAAATCCTTGATCGGATACTCTAAACGTATCCGTACATATACGCTCAGTATACGCTCCGTCCGAGTCTGCACCGTTAGACATATATTCTACATTACCTACCTTAACACCATATACTCCATCGTCCAAAGTAGTATTCCCGGTAGTAGGTGCACACACAGCAGCTACTAGGGAATCGCAGACATATAATCCATCTTGAAAACGCAATTCGTCAATAGCTATATCTGCACGGTAACCTGAACCACAAGTGGCAGAGAGTCTGAGTTTGGCTACTGCACCATTAAAATTGGAAAGATCTAAAGTTGCTTCTCTCCAAGCAGATGCATCTGCAGCCTGTTGCTCTCCAGATATCTGTCCCTGAGAATACCACCCTGTCCCTGTATCTGCCTCTACTTCTAATACACCCATATTAGCACCATACATATGAAAACCAAACACTAGATACCCTACAGACGGCATAGAAATACACCCCGACTGAATATAGGCCTTATCTCCAGCACTAGCAGGACTTGAAGCCTCTGCGTACAAATAATTTCCTGTACCACTAAAATCTTCTACGGGACCAGTACTGTTACTTAATGTACCGTTGGAATCTATCTCCCATAAATACGTGCCTCCATAATTTAGTGACCATATAGAATCTATGAAAGATACTGGAGCAGCAGAAATAGTATCAAAATCTTGCGTCCAGTTTGAAAATACTCTTCCACCGTTCACATTGACCGCATTGGTAATAGTAGTAGAATCTATATCTGTCCCTGAAGCATTTGAGCTTACGAGTTTTATAGTATACTGGCCGGCTGCTGTAAACTCGACCACTGGACTTTCAGAGGTAGCACTTGTTCCATTAATATAGTTAATAGTAGAGGGTGTTATAGTCCAAACATCACTGGCAGCATTGCCTGAGCTTGTGCTACTTAACGTTACTGAATTCCTTACGCATATATCACTTGAGCTTATTGTAAACGTTGCATTGATACTTGTATCTCCAAATACATTAGTGGTAAATACGCCTCTAGCGTGTGTTGCTATGGCTACTTCTTTATCAGAATCTCTTATTTGAAGCATATCACATCTCACATTTGCAAGACCATTGTTAGATGGGTCCCAATCTACAGTAGAAGCTCCAAGATTATTCGTAGACCACACACCTACTTCTGTAGCAAGCATAACCTGTGTTCTATCATTGGGATTATACAATGCCCAGCGTACTGGCATATCAGGCAAGTTACCTTCTTTGCTTTGCCAAGATGTTCCTCCATTTAGCGTTTCCCAAACCGAGTTCACACCATAACTGGAGTAAGTGACTAGAAGCTGATTATCTGTAGCTCCTACTTCTATACAAGAAATATACCCAGAAGGCAAATCATTATTGGGATCTAAGTCTACAGATGTTGGCGAAGTATGAGCATTGCTCACTTTATAGATTCCGCCACTTCCATTACCTACAAACAGAACATTTGAAGAATATGGAGAGCATCTCAAGTGAGAAGCTTGCACACCGTCGAGTGCACTACCCCCTACCGTAAGTGTATTAGTAGCTATAGTACCCGTAATACCAGATACTCTGTAAATCTCATTGGAACCCGCTGCTGCATACAAAATATTTGCGTCATCGTCATAATCTGCAGGATTAATAAATCTACCTGTACTGTTACTTGTTATATTGCCAAAACTTGCTCCACCGTTGGTAGACCTTCTCCAGTTGTTTCGTACATAAGAAGTAATCTGATAGGTAGGATTATCTTGATCTATAAAACAGAAAGCTCCGTCTCCACCTGTAACTTCTGTAGTGGAGTTAATCCCTGGCGAAGTAAACTGATGTGTCCCATTGTCTTGTGCTCCTGCAAGCATATAGTTGCTACCAGCAGAGTCTTTCATAGCTACAGAAAAAAATTGAGTTACATTATATCCATTTACACTATGAGAAAAAGAAGGTGACGAACTACTTCCTACATTAGAAGAGTAATACGTTCCTCCATCGTTGCCAAATAATGCAGCATTATTGGCCCCTGGCCTAAAAACTATAGCGTGCTGATCTGCGTGCACTTCTGGCTGACTAAATCCACCATACCAATGAGATATAGGAGCCCACGTAGTTCCAGAATTTGTCGTTTTGTGTAAGTCTATACCTCCGGCTAGCACTATAGCGGAGTTGGTAGGGTGCACAGCAAGTATAAGATCGTACCACGCCTGTTCTCGCGTGTAGTCTTTCGTAGCATCGTTTTGATATGTAGGAATAGTAAGTGTAGTCCATGTACTGCCTGCATTGGATGTTTTTTGTATCCACTCAACACCTGAAGAGGTATTCGCTGCTACGGCATATACTACGTTAGCGTCTGATGGTGCACAAGCAAGTTCTATCCTACGTATACTTCCTGCTCCCGTTGGCAGAACAGAGGTAAAAGTTGTCCCGTCATTGGTAGACTTTAAGATATCTGACCCTCCACTTCTTTTTGCAGCATAAATATCCCCGTTTGCAGCTATTTCGATATCAACATAGACACCACTGCCAGAAGACGACCAACTCGCACCACCATTATCAGATCTGAATAATCCAGAACGTGTAGCTGCTAGTATTCTTCCTGTAGGTGTTACTACCAGTTTCTGTATGTAGTAGTATGTGCCATTATTGGTAGAAGCTAATTGACTCCAAGTTTGTCCTGCATCTTCGGATTTCCATATTCCCTGTCCTCTTACAGCATCAGAGTTATACCAGCCCTCTCCTGTTCCTACATAAAAAGTAGAATCATCTGTAGGGTCGTATGCCATTGTAGTAACAGCCATATTTGCCCAAAAATCATTAACAGTAGACCAAGCTGTAGCACTACTTGTGATATCACTATTATACCACAAACCGCCTGCAACACCGCCGGCCCACACTTTCTTGTAGCCATTTGCTCCATCTGTAGGATCAAACATGATCGCACGTGTACGTCCACCTACATTGTCTGATCCACGCTCGTCCCAGTTTACACCAGTGATAGCTGTATATCCTTGATATCTATTGGCATTTATGCTATCGACATCATGCATAATATCATACTTGGTGTGCGATGGCACGGTCATAGTATTGGGATCTACAGTCATGTAAAAATCCTGTTCAGCAGCTAAGTCTGGCCTATCATACTTCGGTCTTTTTTTAAGGTCTTTCTTGGTCAATCCCTCTAAGCCTTTGTAAGCAGAACTCTCCCACATACTATCCAGTCTAGCTTTTAGCTGGTCTTGAGTGTAAGATTGTGCGTTAGCACTAAACGTAAAAAAAGCAACTAGAAGTGCTAGGGTAATTTTGAATTGGTTGTTCATATTATTCAGCGTAAAATCTTTCAAAAAGTGTGTAAAATTAGCCTAATTATCGAAGTTTTAAGAACATATATCTATATTGACCCTAATTTTCTTTTACACTATTAGAATCTAGAAAGCCCAAAAATGTCATCGTGGTATAGTCTTATAATACGGCTTACCTTTGTGCCACTCATGGAGTCTTTCGAAGAATTAAACATAAACCGCCAACTGCTCAACGCCATAGCCGATCTCGGGTTTGAGAAACCTACACCTATACAGGAGGAAGCTTTCCCGGTAGGCATGTCTGGCAAAAACATAGTAGGCATAGCACAAACTGGTACGGGTAAGACATTGGCCTATATGCTACCTATCTTACAGCAGTTGAAATACTCTAAAGTCTACAAACCACGTGTAATCATTCTGGTACCTACCAGAGAACTTGTGGTACAAGTAGTAGAGCAGATAGAGCTTTTTACCCAATACATGAATACACGCGTACTTGGCGTATATGGCGGTGTCAATATAAAAACACAGATGGGTGCCCTCACCCAAGGTCAGGACATCATTGTAGGGACGCCCGGTAGATTGTATGATTTGGCAGCCAACAGATCCCTTCTATTGCAAGATGTAAAAAAGCTAGTCATAGATGAGGTAGATGTAATGCTTGATCTAGGTTTTCGCTTTCAGCTGAATAATATATTTGAACTACTTCCAGAAAAGCGTCAGAACATTATGTTTTCGGCTACGATGACCGAGGATGTGGAAATACTGATTAACGAGAACTTTATTGATCCAGAGTTTATCGCTATTGCGTTGAGTGGTACTCCGTTAGACAACATACACCAGAGTTGTTACGCGGTAGAGAATTTTTACACCAAGGTAAATCTACTGACACATCTACTACAAGACAAAGAAACGTATCAAAAGATACTCGTATTCATAGACAGTAAGAAGAATGCCGACAGGCTCTTTACCGCTATGGAAGAATCATTTTGGAGTGAGTTACTGGTAATACACTCCAATAAAAGTCAAAACAATAGGCTGGCCGCCATAGAACGCTTTAATGATAACAACGCTCGTGTACTTATAGCCACAGATGTGATAGCACGTGGTTTGGACTTAGACGATATTACGCATGTTATCAATTTTGATACTCCAAAGTTTCCCGAGAATTATATGCACCGTATAGGGCGTACCGGTAGAGCAGAAAAAATGGGACACTCGGTACTGTTTTCTACCGAAAACGAACAAGATGCCAAAAAGGAAATAGAAAAGCTAATGGAGTACGATATTCCTAGCATAGACTTCCCTACAGATGTAAAGGTGAGTAAAGAACTAACTCTAGACGAGCAACCACGAATAATAGAAAAAAACCCACACAAGAAAAGATCATATGAAGTGGGACCATCTTTTCATGAGAAAAAAGATAAGAACAAGAAGACTCATAACCTCGGTGGCGGACAAAAGATAAAGATTAAAAAAGCCAAAAAATATAAGAACCCAATTAGCAGAGGCCAGAAGCCCAAGGGTAAAGGGTAA
>TARA_B110000902_G_scaffold265918_1_pt1 | contig 12399 bp, 11 predicted proteins | sample TARA_B110000902 | Tara Oceans TARA_B110000902 (sample SAMEA4398009) | marine metagenome | biome: Polar Biome; feature: [SRF] surface water layer (ENVO:00010504); material: water (ENVO:00002006), including particulate matter (ENVO:01000060) such as... | depth 5 m | reverse complement strand
CAGAGCGTGCTTTGCCCACATATATCATGTCGGCGTCGACGCGGCATAAGCGTAATATTTCGTCGCTAACCAATCTGTCGTACAACACCACATCGGCTTTTTGCATTAAGCGCAAGGCTTTAAAGGTGAGTAAGTCAGCATCACCAGGTCCAGCGCCAACTAGATAAACTTCGCCTTGTTGCGCGCCCATGCTATTAGTTAACAATTTATCAAAGCGCTGCTGTGCTAAGGTTTCGTTACCAGCGTATATATCTTCGGCAACAGAGCCATCAATCGCTTGTTCCCAAAACCGTAACCGGTTTGATGACTGAGTAATAGCCTGTTTGACTTTAGTTTTATTAGTTCCTAAAAACTCAGCTAGTCGGCCTAAGCCGCTAGGTAATTGAGTTTCTAATTGAGCTTTAAGTTTACGCAACATCATCGGTGAGCTGCCACCGCTACTAAGCGATATGACTATCGGGCTTCGATCAATAACCGCTGGAAATATTACATTACACAAATGGGGCTGGTCGACAATATTAACCCATAGATTGGCAGCTTTAGCATCGGCTGAAACAGCCTCATTAAGTGCCATGTCATCAGTAGCCGCAACTACCAAGCAGACACCTTGTAGGTCTTGCACTTGATATGAGCGTTCGAATACTCGGCCGACAGTTGCTTCGGCCAAAGATCGAAGTTCTTCAATTACCGCAGGAGCAACTATCGTTAACACAGCTCCACTGCGGCTTAATATCCTTGCCTTGCGCAATGCTAAATCGCCACCGCCAACAACCAGCATAGGTCTGCCTTGGACATTAATATTTAATGGCAAGTAATCCATTTATAAGACTCTCTAGCGTAAGTTATAGTGTTTTTACTTCGTTCATATAAGGCTGCAACACACTGGGGATAGACACACTGCCATCTGCATTTTGATAGTTTTCTAGCACCGCTACCAAGGTCCTACCAACAGCCAAACCAGAACCATTCAGTGTATGTAGATATTCGGTTTTATTGGTTGCAGGATTACGCCAACGAGCCTTCATCCGGCGAGCTTGATAATCTCCGAAGCTACTACATGAACTGATCTCACGGTATTTATCTTGGCCAGGCAACCAAACTTCTAAGTCGAATGTTTGTTGCGCAGAGAAACCCAAATCACCACCGCACAACATCACCTTTCTATACGGCAGATCTAAGCCTTGCAGTATGGCTTCAGCATGGCCAGTCAAATCAATCAAAGCCTGCTCGGAATCTTCGGGTTTTACAAATTGTACTAATTCTACTTTTTCAAACTGATGCTGACGAATCATTCCGCGAGTGTCGCGGCCATAACTGCCCGCTTCGCTTCTAAAGCACGGCGTATGCGCGACATACCGAATTGGCAGCTCAGCGGCTATTTCATCTCGCATTAGATTAGTTATCGGTACTTCTGCAGTAGGAATAAGGTAATAACCTTGATCACCTTTTAGCTTAAACAAGTCTTCTTCAAATTTAGGTAACTGGCCAGTGCCTTTTAGCGATTCAGCATTAACAATATAAGGGACATTTACTTCTTCATAACCATGATGCTGCGTGTGCATATCTAGCATGTATTGAATTAGCGCTCGGTGTAGCCGCGCTAAACTGCCTTTCATAACCGCAAAGCGCGCACCAGTAATTTTTGCAGCAACATCAAAATCAAGCAGTGCAAGCTCGCCACCAATATCTACATGATCTTTAGCTTCGAATTTTAACTTTCTGGGCTTACCCCATAGGGCGATTTCAATATTATCATCTTCAGTTTTACCAGCAGGCACTGCAGCTACCGGAATATTAGGCACGCCCATTAAAAAATCTTCTAATTCTTGCTGAACACGACGCTGCTCTTCGGTCATTGAATCTATTTGAGTAGAAATACTGTCAATTATTTGAGCAACAGACTTTTTAGCCTCGTCTGGCGATAGACCTTCACGTATCAGCTCGCCTACTTTCTTTGACGCTTGCTTACGCTGAGCCAACAAGTCTTGATACTGGATGTCAGCATGTTTACGACGTGCATCCAGGTCTTGAAAATAATTTTTATCAAAATCAAAACCTTTGACTGCCAGAAGCTCAGCTACAACGTCAAGGTCTGTACGTATTCTTTTAATATCTAACATTTTCTATTGATTCCGTTACAGTAAAGTTCTTGCGATATAAATTGCGCCGCCAGCTGCGCACAAGCACGCAACGACGGTAGTGACGACATAAATCAAGGCCAACATTGGATAACCTTGTTCATAAAAGTTAATAGCTTCAAGCGAATAACTGGAAAAAGTGGTGAATGCCCCTAAAAACCCCACCATCAAAATGCTTTTCCAATGAGGGTTAAACAGCTCCTGCTCGACTATGTATACATAGACAAGACCCATTACAAAAGAGCCAATAATGTTTACCAACATAGTACCTATATGCACGGTGTGATGGACTTGAACGGTTTGATTAAAATAACTAGAGGCTGCAAATCTAGCCAATGCACCGAGGGCTCCACCCAGCGCTATGGCCAACAATGTAGGCAGTGTCGCAGTCATCATTACTTACCTTCGTTAAAGATTAGTTTAGTCACGGTATCTTTTACTGGCACTTTGTTTATCCAACTCTTTTAAGTACTTTAATTTCTCACCAATCTTTATTTCCAAGCCTCGCGGTACCGGCTGATAAAATATCTGATCAGCCAATTCCTCAGGTAAATAGGACTCACCTGCACTATAACCTTCCGGCTCATCGTGTGAGTAGCGGTATTCGCCGCCATAATCTAAATCTTTCATCAAATTAGTTGGGGCGTTACGCAAATGCATTGGTACGTTATAGGCTGGCTGCTCCTTGACTGCCGCCATAATACTATTAAACGCGTTGTAAACAGCGTTACTTTTTGGCGCGCTGGCTAAATAAGCCAATGCCTGAGCCAAGGCTAACTCACCTTCTGGGCTACCAAGACGCGCCTGTACATCCCATGCATTCAATGCAATGGCAAGAGCTCTAGGATCAGCATTACCTATATCTTCACTAGCCATTCTCACTACTCGACGCGCAATGTACAAAGGATCACAGCCGCCGTCTAGCATTCTGGCTAACCAATACAATGCGCCATCAGGTGAACTGCCTCGCACTGCTTTATGCAAAGCAGAAATTTGCTCATAGAAAATATCGCCGCCTTTATCAAATCGGCGCACATCGCCCTGTAATACTTGGTCAATAGTGGCTTCGCTAATGTCAACGCTACCATCGCTGCTGCGACCTAGGTCAATGCCAATTTCAAGCAGATTTAATCCACGCCGAGCATCACCATCTGCACTGATCGCGATACGCTGCAACAATTTTTCGTCTAACTCAACATTAATTAGCGTTGCAGCAGCTTGTCGTAAGATTTCGATTAACGCCGTTTCAGACAGACTTTTTAACACATAAACTCTACAGCGCGACAGCAACGCGTTGTTTAGCTCGAATGATGGGTTTTCAGTGGTAGCACCAACAAACAAAATAGTGCCATCTTCTATATGAGGCAAAAAAGCATCTTGTTGAGATTTATTAAAGCGGTGCACTTCATCAACAAACAATATTGTTTTACGACCATTTTGGGCACGCTGTTGTTTTGCTATTTCAACCGACTGACGGATATCTTTGACGCCACTTAACACTGCCGATAAAGTCTCAAAGTGGGCATCAACTAGATTTGCTAATAATTTAGCTAGGGTTGTTTTGCCAGTGCCGGGTGGCCCCCACAGAATCATCGAATGCAATTGATCTCGTTCAATAGCTTCACGCAGTGGCATTCCCGCTGCCAGAATATGATCTTGGCCGATATATGCCGCTAATGTTTTCGGCCGAACTTTTGCGGCTAAAGGCTGATAACCACGTTCATCGTCGAATAGAGAATTAATCATTGCGAAGAATATCTACGCCTTCTGGTGGCGTAAAGCTGTATAAGTCTGAACTTTGCTCAGTGGTGATGTCCACATTGAAAAACAGAATTTCAGTAATCTGCTCAAAGCCATCGGTAATTTGTAATTGAGCGATTAGGCCGTCGGCAAACCTGACATAAATTTGCACAAATAGAGACGAGCTGTCTTTCGGTGATAAAATAAATCCACCATCATACTGGCTGACATTAAATTTATTATTCAGCGCGTCTACATCACCACTAAGTAGTATTGACGGTGCGTCTTGTTGACTAGCGATATAGTTCTCTACCGTCACTTGCTCTAAGTCAGCTTCGTAGCGCCACATTTTCTCGCCATCAACCACTACTAACTGTTCGTCTGGCTCGATGATTTCCCAGCGTAGTTTTGACGGCCGTTGCGCATGCACTATGCCAGCAGCAGACTGGATAAGCTCGCCGTCTTGAGTGTTAATTTGTTGGGAGAAATCAGCAGAAAATTGCTTCATCGCCAGCAACAGCTCTGCTAATTCGCTGCTAGCGCTGGCCAACGTTTTTGGAACTTGAGTCACTGTCAAGACAGTTAGTAGCAATAGACAAATCTTTGTAGACATAATTATGCTCTTGGCGCCGGTGGCGCTAACACTTCACGTTGGCCGTTGGTGCCCATTTCAGATACCACTCCAGCCGCTTCCATGGTTTCAATCATTCGTGCAGCGCGGTTGTAACCAACCCGAAGTTTACGTTGCACCGAAGAAATAGAGGCTTTACGGGTTTCAGTGACAAATGCTACCGCTTCATCATATAAAGCGTCACTTTCGTCGTCACCACCGTTTGCTCTTTGCTCGGAGGCAATGCCTGGTAACACTCCAGCGGCACCATCGTCTATTAAGTCTTGAATATAACGTGGCTCGCCTTGTTCTTTCCACGCGGCTACCACGCGATGCACTTCGTCATCTTCTACAAAGGCGCCATGAACACGCACTGGCAGACCAGTACCAGGCGGTAAATACAACATATCACCCTGACCTAATAACTGCTCGGCGCCGCCTTGATCCAAAATAGTTCGTGAATCAATTTTAGATGAAACCTGAAACGCGATTCGAGTAGGTACATTTGCCTTAATCAAACCAGTAATGACATCAACTGACGGCCGCTGCGTTGCTAAAATCAAATGAATGCCGGCAGCTCTAGCTTTTTGCGCAATACGGGCAATTAGCTCTTCAACTTTCTTACCGACAATCATCATCATGTCGGCGAACTCATCTATTACGACAACAATAAACGGCAAAGTTTCTAAGTCGGGAGCCTCTGGCACGCCATTTTCATATAAACTTTCGTCTTGTGGCAGCACCCATATTGGGTCTTTAATTGGCTCACCTGCATCAATCGCGTCTTGCACTTTACGATTAAAACCAGCTAGATTCCTCACGCCCATGGCAGCCATTAGTTTATAGCGCCGCTCCATTTCACCTACACACCAACGCAAACCATTGGCTGCGTCTTTCATGTCGGTAATTACCGGCGTTAATAAGTGCGGAATACCGTCATATATAGCCAGCTCCAACATTTTTGGATCTACCATAATCAAGCGCAGCTCATCCGGCCCTGATTTGTACAACATACTAAGGATCATGGCGTTAACACCGACTGACTTACCCGAGCCAGTGGTACCAGCAACCAATAAATGTGGCATTTTTGATAGGTCTGCCACCACAGGTAAACCGGCAATATCGTGACCGAGCACTAAGGTTAATGGTGACTTAGCATCTTCAAATACTTTAGAAGACAATACTTGCGACAGCATTACCATCTCGCGATCTTCATTAGGTATTTCAATACCAACGTATGGCTTACCCGGAATAACTTCTACCACTCTGACACTGATAACCGCCAGCGAACGGGCGATATCCTTGGCAACACCAGTAATTTTACTGACCTTAATACCGGGTGCCGGCTGAATTTCGAATCGAGTAATTACCGGCCCGGGGTAAACCGCAACAACCTCTGCTTCAATGTTAAAATCGTTCAGCTTAAGCTCTAATAGACGAGACATACCTTCCAGGGCTTCTTTTGAATAACCTTTTTTATGATCGGCTGTTGGTTGCGACAGTAAATCCAGTTTTGGCAGCTGGCTTTGGCTAACGTCACTGCCGAATAATGAGGTTTGTTTCTCTTGCAGAATACGCTTACCTTGTTCAGCTTTTTTAGGCGGTTGGGCGATTTTCACTGGCACGCGTTTTTTCTCTTTTTCAACGCTTTCCCTGATCGCTATTTGACGGTCCTTTTTCTTTACTTCAATTGTTTTTTCTGCAACTCGCTTTTCGCTTCGCGTCTTCCATTTAAGCTTCGCAGTTGCAATAAACTGCAGCGTAATGCGGCCGGTTTGATCCATCACCGACAGCCAAGAAAAATCAATGAAAATGGTTAAGCCGTAAAGCAAGATGGCAATTAGAATAAGCCGCCCACCAATGACATTAAAAGCATCATGGGCACTAGTGCCGACAATATTACCCAAAATGCCGCCGGGACCTGCTGGTAAATCATTGGCGGCAACAGAATTAAGCTCAGCTAGGCCAGTAGTGCCAATCATCACTAAAATAAAACCCAAAAAGCGCATTCCTACGCCAAACCAGTCAAAGTTTTTGGCTTGCAGCCGTTCGTGGAAAATAAGCCAAGCACGATAAGCAATCATAATTGGGAATAGAAAGGCCATAAACCCACAGAGTGAATACAGCACATCAGACAACCAGGCACCGGTTAAGCCGACAGTATTTTTAGCGATGTCATTGGTGCCGGTATGGGACCAACCGGGATCGGCTGGATCATAACTGACTAAAGCGATAAACAAGTATATGCAAACCGCCGCTAGGCCAATAAACGCGCCTTCTCGCAACCGATGACTAACTACATCTTCGTCTACAGCAACCTTCGTTTTATTCTTATCCACAACTAGCGCTTCGCCCATATAAAAAGTTAACTAAGCTTAACGAATTAACCCTCTCTATTCTATGTTTATCAGCCCCTTGGGGCCTATCTACGCTAATTTGATCAATCATTGGTCAATCCTAAATAGTGACTTAACATTCGCTGGCATTTCAGCACTATATTTGTTCAAATCACAGGTCTAGGGTATTTGCTATAGCGTAACTAACATGCTTGTTTTTCTATCAATAAACCCCATAAATAGCTGATAAACACCATCAACAAACATTAAGGAAACTGCAGTAATGAGCGACATTCAACACCATCCACTACTTATTTTAGGTTCTGGCCCCGCTGGCTATACCGCCGCCGTTTATGCTGCCCGTGCCAATTTGAACCCTGTACTTATTACCGGCATGGAGCAAGGTGGCCAATTAACCACCACCACTGATGTAGATAACTGGCCTGGCGATAACGATGGTGTGCAAGGCCCAGAGCTAATGGTGAGAATGCAAAAACACGCTGAACGCTTTGATACTAAAATTATATTCGACCATATTCATACCGCCAAACTCAATGAAGCCGGTCCACTTACCCTTATCGGTGATCAAGCAACCTATACCTGTGACGCGCTAATTATTGCTACTGGCGCTTCGGCTCAGTATTTGGGTTTACCTTCCGAAGAAGCGTTTGCCGGCAAAGGCGTAAGCGCCTGTGCAACTTGCGACGGGTTTTTCTATCGCAATCAAAAAGTTGCTGTTATCGGTGGTGGTAACACTGCCGTTGAAGAAGCTTTATATTTATCAAATATTGCGTCTGAAGTTGTATTAGTCCACCGCAGAGAAGGCTTGCGGGCAGAAAAAATATTGCAAGATAAGCTATTTGAGAAAGCTAAAACCGGTAACGTAACCCTAGCGTGGAACAATACATTGGACGAAGTGCTTGGCGATGACAGTGGCGTCACTGGTATGCGTATTAAAAGCACTGCAGACGGTGCCACCCAAGATATTGATCTACAAGGTGTGTTTATCGCCATTGGCCATAAACCAAATACTGACATATTTGCTGGCCAATTAGATATGAAAGACGGCTACCTAACTGTTAACAGTGGCACCAACGGCAATGCAACCGCCACCAGTATCCCCGGTGTTTTTGCCGCGGGTGATGTAGGCGACCATATTTATCGTCAAGCGGTTACATCGGCTGCATCAGGCTGTATGGCGGCATTAGACGCCGAAAAATACTTAGATAATCTAGAACAAGCTTAAAACTATTATTCAAATATTGGTTACTGCCTGTTGAATATTTCTTGGTTAACCGCTGATTGTGAGAACTTCCCTAGCGTAGATAATGCGCTAGAGGATCCTAATGGGCTGCTCGCTGCTGGCGGAGACTTATCGAGCAAACGTTTAATCACCGCCTACGCTAATGGCATCTTTCCCTGGTATGACGACGACCAACCTATTCTTTGGTGGTCTCCTAATCCACGCGCCGTTATTATTCCCAGCCAGCTACATTGTTCCAAAAGTCTTAAAAAATCCATCCGCAAATCAACTCTCAATTACACATTTGACCAAGCGTTCGCCGATGTTATTTACCTGTGCGGCGCAGTACGTAAGCATGACCAAGGCACATGGATAACCGAAGAAATGCGTAATGCTTACCTACAGCTTTACCATGATGGCTTCGCCCACTCGATAGAGATATGGGACCAACAAGAATTAGTCGGTGGTTTATACGGAGTCGCACTAGGTAAAGTATTTTTTGGTGAGTCTATGTTTAGTTTGCAAACCAACACATCTAAAATGGCCATGCTTGCCATCAGTAGACATTTGGCTGGCTGCGGCTACAAACTTATTGACTGCCAAGTTGATAGCGATCATTTATTCACTATGGGAGCAGTATTAATGACTAGAAAGGACTTTATTAAAAGCTTAAAACCATTGGTAGCTCAGGCTCCCGCAAGTCATCCCTGGAATGACCAAAGCTCAATGCTGGTAAAAGATTTATTGGTATAACAACTTGAAAAGTGGAAATATGACCGGCAAGCTTAATTAATTTTATCGTCTATAAACAACCCCATTTAACTGTTAAACACTAACAATCCAAAGTTACTGTTGTGTTGCGATAATTGTGTTGTCTAAAAGAGCCAGTCATAATCAGACCAGCACTATTAGTTTTAATTGAGGTCGATTTGAGTACACAGCAACAAATAAAAGTTTTTGCCACTAAGCCTCATCCCTGTAGCTATCTGAGCGACAGAGATGCAACGACGCTGTTCATTGACCCTAATGTGAATATCACTAAAGAGTTATATTCTCGCCTATCTGAACTAGGCTTTAGACGCAGCGGCGAACATGTATACAAGCCACAGTGTGAAAGTTGCCAAGCCTGTGTGGCCACGCGCATTCCCAGCACTACTTTTATGGCGTCGAAAAGCCAAAAACGGGTGCTAGCAAAAAATAAAGATGTTGCGATTAGTTTTACCAACACTATTGCAGACGACGAGTACTACCAGCTCTACCAAAGTTATATCACTGAGCAACATAGCGATGGCGATATGTATCCTGCTAATCGCGAACAATACGACAGCTTTTTAAACTGTCATTGGGATAGCAGCACTTATATGACCTTTAGACTGAATGGTAAGCTCATCGCCGTTGCCGTCACTGATATAATGCAAGACGCTATGTCCGCCATATATACCTTTTACGACCCAGCGCTGGCCAGTCGCAGCCTAGGGACTTTTTGTGTTCTCAGCCAAATACAGCATGCCCAACAGCAAGGCTGGCCCCACCTCTACTTAGGTTATTGGATCAAACAAAGCCCAAAAATGGCCTATAAAACAAAGTTCAGGCCTATAGAAGTACTAAAGCAAGGACAATGGCAGCCTTACACACCTTAAATCTTTGCTTATAGGCCAGTTTTAGTGCAGAATTCGCGCCTTGTTTTGGCTGGTCAAAACCTTTGCACCAGTAAATTGAACCCAGTAGGTAATGTTTGAATGGCAAAAGAAGAACAAATTGAAATGGATGGAGAGGTTATTGATACTCTGCCGAACACAACATTTCGAGTGAAGCTAGAAAACGATCATGTGGTAACAGCCCATATATCTGGAAAAATGCGTAAAAATTACATTCGTATTTTAACTGGCGACAAAGTTAAGGTTGAACTAACACCTTATGATTTAACCAAAGGTAGAATTACCTACCGCGCTCGATAGCAGCGAATGGGGCGCGATTCCTTCGCGTCTTATGATTTTCAACTGCATCACCTACTTGATACCTGACGATGCCTTATCGTTGGTGTACCTCTATAATTGGTTTTCTTAAAAAACTTTGTACTGCCCTCAACATTGTTCAAGTCTACGATTCGGATAAACGTTAAATTAAGTAGAGAACAATATTTGAGGGTTGGCATGTTAAGTGCATAACCAATACTAATATTAACCTACCTCGCAGTTGCTACAGGTGTTCCAACGTCTGCTACTGCGACATATATTGGTAAATTGGTCTATGGCGATCTCGTGGAAAAGTTATAATTCAAAAGATTTTTACGACGAGCTAATAACAGAATCTGGCAACCCACGACAGCCAGCGAGAAAACTACTTTCCTATTTAAAAACCCTATCCAATGAAGACATAGATGCGCGTAAAACCGCAGCGGAAGCTACCATAAAAGAGATGGGTGTGTCTTTTACTGTTTATACCGATGACGGCAATATTGACCGCGCTTGGCCATTTGACATCATTCCTCGCACGATTAGTAAAACCCAATGGGATAAAACCGCCATAGGCTTAAGCCAACGATTACAAGCACTAAACCTATTTATTGACGATATATATCATGATCAAAAAATAATCAAAGATGGTGTTGTGCCAGAATTTATTATTAAAGAGTCACCCAACTATCTCCCTCAATGTGAAGGAATAACGCCCCCTTTTGGGGTGTGGGCTAATATCTGTGGCTCTGATTTAGTGCGTGACGGTAAGGGTGAGTTCTACGTCTTAGAAGACAACTTACGAGTTCCGTCAGGTGTATCGTATATGTTAGAGAATCGCGCCATCATGAAACGCGTGTTTCCAGAGGTATTTGAAAACGTTGATATCGCCCCGGTCGGCGAATATCCGGCAAAACTGTTTGAAACTCTTGGCGACTTATCGCCACGCACCACCAGTCACCCAGTGATAGTCGTGTTGACCCCTGGCATTTACAACTCGGCTTATTTTGAACATGCATTTTTAGCGCAAAGAATGGGTGCAGAGTTAGTCGAAGGTAGCGACCTTGTGGTGCACGATGACTGCGTTTTTATGAAAACCATTAGTGGCCTAGAAAGAGTCGATGTTATTTATCGACGTATCGACGACAATTTCTTAGATCCTGAAGTCTTTAATAAAAAATCTAAATTAGGGGTGGCTGGCTTAATGCGGGCTTGGCGGGCTGGCAATGTTGCCATTGCCAATGCGCCTGGCGCTGGAGTTGCCGACGATAAAGTTGTCTATGCCTTTATGCCGCAAGTGATTAAGTATTATCTCGATCAGGAGCCACTACTTGCCAATGTAGAAACATATCTCTGTTATGAAGAAAAGCAACGCAGTTATGTACTGGCCAACTTAGACAAATTAGTCGTTAAACCTGCTAACGAATCTGGTGGCTATGGCATGTTAATAGGGCCGCACTCAACTAAGAAAGAGCGCGAGACTTTCGCCGACCTAATTACCGCTAACCCACGTAACTATATTGCCCAACCAACACTGGCTTTATCAACTGCCCCAACGCTTATAGGCAAAGAACAAATAGAGCCGCGTCATCTCGACTTACGCCCTTTTGTGTTACAGGCAAAAACCAGTTATGTGACTCCTGGTGGCTTAACTAGAGTCGCCATGAAAAAAGGGTCGCTAGTTGTTAACTCTTCTCAAGGCGGCGGCAGTAAAGACACTTGGATTGTCGACAACAGCTCGGAGGGGAAATAATGTTATCTAAAGTTGCCGAGCGAGTTTATTGGACTGCGCGCTATATAGAGCGGATTGAAAGTACCGCCCGTATGATAAGTATTTACGACAAGTTGTTATTTGACTTGCCTCGTGTGGTAAAAATTACCTGGTATAACTTGATCGTCATTAATAGTTTAGAAAGCGACTTTAGTGACCGCTATTCGGTAAGAGATGAGCGCAACGTTGTTAAGTTTTTAATTGCCGATGACAACAATCCAGGCTCTATTGTTAGCTCACTAACAGCGATTAGAGAAAATATACGTACTACCCGCGATGTTGTGCTGGAAGAAACATGGGAGCAAGTTAACGAACTACATATGATGGTAACTCACCATTTAAAAGATGGTGTTAATCGCAGCAGTAGACACGAATTTTTAGAAAGTATTATAAAAGGCTGCCACCAAATACAAGGTTTGCTATACGGTAATATGCCTCAGGATGCGGCTTGGGATTTTCTCTCAATTGGTCGCAGTCTTGAGCGTGCAGATATGACCACCAGAAATTTAGATGCGGCAATGGCGGCGGTAATCGATTTAGAAGGGGATGAAAATGCCATCAATAGCGAGCAAATAATATGGGGGAATTCTCTGCGCTCACTTAATT
>TARA_B110000902_G_scaffold113424_1_pt1 | contig 12400 bp, 12 predicted proteins | sample TARA_B110000902 | Tara Oceans TARA_B110000902 (sample SAMEA4398009) | marine metagenome | biome: Polar Biome; feature: [SRF] surface water layer (ENVO:00010504); material: water (ENVO:00002006), including particulate matter (ENVO:01000060) such as... | depth 5 m | reverse complement strand
TTTTTTTTAACTAATAGGCAACTATTTAGTGGGTTTTTAATTGTTTTCAATAACTTTTTAGAGGTTCTTATTGAAAGGAAGTATACATAAACTTACTTAAAAAAAGTGAATTTTAAGTGGGGATTAACTCCATTGTGAAAAAAGATATTAACGATTAGTAAATAGGAAGAAAAGCTTCGAGCTAATGTCCCCATAAAATTCGTATTGCTACAAAAACAGCAATAATGAGTCCACCGTAAATAATTACTTTTTTACCAGCTCCTTTATAATAACGCTCATGGTTTTTAATGTCTTTTCTATAACTATAAATCATTAAAGCAATGAAAGAAATGATAAAAAAGATCATAAAAATGATTCTTCCTGTAGTAAAATAAGCACCTAATAACATAATTTAAATTCTTTATAAGTTGTGAATTAATAGCAAAAAAGAAGCCTTTTTTTTCAGAAAGTTTCTATATCTTGTTTTTCTAAAATCAACCTAATTTGATTTTGTAAATTTACAAATTAAATGAAGAATGCCATTGTTTTTGGAGCAACTTCTGGAATCGGAAAATCATTGACTGAAATTTTGGTAAATGACGGTTATCAAGTTGCCATCACAGGAAGAAGATTAGCGTTATTAGTAGCCCTTAAAAATAAATTTCCAAATCAAATTTTGGTAAAACAAAATGATATTCAAGATGTAAGAGATGTCGAAAAAATATTTCATGAAATTGTTGCCGAATTTGAAACAATAGATTTAGTCATTCAATCTTCTGGCGTAGGTTTTATAAATCCAAAATTAGAATGGAATCATGAAGAACAGTCCATAAATACGAATGTTTTAGGCGTTACAAAATTGTATACCTTAGCATATAGTTTGTTTAAAAATCAGCAATTTGGACATTTAGTAGGTATTTCTTCCATCGCTTCCCTTCGTGGAAATCGTGCTGCCCCAGTTTATTTTGCGTCCAAAGCATATCAAAAAGCATATTTAGAGAGTTTGTATATAAAAACGAAATCTATAAAATCTAAAAAAGTTTTCATTACGGACATAAGACCCGGATTTGTCAATACGGCAATGGCGCTAGGCGATGGTATTTTTTGGTTAGTTCCATTAGAAAAAGCAGTGAAACAGATACACACAGCCATCAAAAAGAAAAAAAGAGTTGCCTACGTTTCTAAACGATGGAGATTGATCGCTTGGGTGTTAAAAATTGCTCCAGCTTGGTTGTTGAAAAAAGCACTGTAAATTGAAGCGAGCAGTTTATTGCTACTTCTAAATAGTAAGAAATTTAAAAATATAAATAAATATAACTTGATTAATTTCCCCTTTTGGAGCTATTTTATTGAGACCTATTAAACCGACATAAAAATGAAAAACAAAATCGCAGCAGTAACAGAATTTCACACCGCTTTTAAATTAAACATGAATCAAGCCCCAATTGCAGATATTGGCGAAGCTAGAAATTCACTTCGTTTTAATTTAATGGCAGAAGAGAATGAAGAATATTTAGAAGCTGCCCAAAACAACGATCTGGTCGAGGTAGCAGATGCCTTAGGTGATATGTTGTATATTTTATGTGGAACGATCATAGAACATGGAATGCAGGATAAAATTGAAGAAGTCTTCAATGAAATTCAACGAAGTAACATGAGCAAGTTAGGAGAGGATGGTCGACCTATTTACAGGGAAGATGGTAAAGTTTTAAAAGGTCCAAACTATTTTAAACCCAATATTGCCTCCATCTTAGAGAAATAAAAATTTTATAAATACCGGTTATACCAACTTTCTTCAATGGGAATTTCCCAATTGTTATCGAAGTCAATTTTTGTAGTAATTAAATTGTCAAAAATGATGCTTTTTGCAGTAACAGCTTTGTTCTTTAATAATTTTTTAAAGTCTTTCAAGTCTTTGTATTGTACAAATTCACCTTGCTTAAAACAAGCATTCATTTTGTCTAACAAGGCTACGTCATATTCTTCTTGTAGTGTCAAGATAAAAGAAACCGAAGTGTCAATATCTGATTTTGTGAGAGATGCATCTTCATCATCAGCAAAAAAAACAATGAATCTGTTGTATAGAAATTTATAGGATGCCTTAAAGTTTTCAGTATCAGATTTCCAATTTTCTAAAAAGGTTTTTATTTTATTTTCAATCCCTTCAATTTCATTTGGATAAAACTTTCTGCTAGAAGGGTAAACCCAAACTTTTGCGTTTTCGGTAATTATGGAATAATCTACAAACATTTAATATAATTTTCGCTGCAAATATACAGAAAAGAAAAACCGTAAATCAACTTATTGACCTGCGGTTTAAAATTTTAAATTTTAGAGATTAAGCGTCTTTTCTTTTGAGGTTTTTAATCAGCGCTACAAAATCATCTTGTACATTTTGCCCTTTATTTTTATTGTACCAAATTTGTAGATCTTTTTTAAATTCTGGGTCAAGGGCACCATGTCTTGCTTTGTAGTCTGCGACCATTTTAGTAGCAATAGTAGGTCTTGGTCCCCAGGTTTGGAGTACATTATTTTGCTTATCTAATATTAGTAACTTCGGAATCGCTTGAGCGCCATTCGTTAAAAATAAGTTCATTAAATCTTCCTGATCATCTCTTAAAACTAATTGAAGATTGATCTGCTTGTTTGCTGCAGCAATTTTATGAATAACAGGTAAGTTTTGAGCAGCATCTCCACACCAACCCTCTGTTAATACTAACCAAGTTTGGGGTTCGTTAATTTTTTTAATTTCAGCAATTGTTGTCGCATTTATTTGAATAGTTTTGTTTAAACGCTTCATTCTTTTGTCATTTAACAAACTATAATTTGTCAATGCTTCAGATTGTATATGCCCTGTCGCTTTATTTTCATCCAATAAACCCCTTACCAAAGCGCTAAACTCTTTGTAAGTATAAGAATTTTCTAAACTTTCTTCAATGATTTTTTTCATTTCTTTTGCCTTTTATATAAAGGTATTTTTAAATTAAAATTGCGGAAGCCTTCGTTCTCATGAATGCTTATTTTATTCTTTTATGTAGACGAAATATAACAAATAGCTTACATGTTTATTCTGGAAATAGTATTGGTAAAAATAAGGTTTGTTACAATTTTCTTAATTTCAGAATTGATGCTGTGAAAATGTGTATTTTTACCACTTATAAAATGAAGTCGTGAAACAAATACTACCCCTATTGCTGTCTGTAATTTTATTTTCTTGTGGAAATAATAAGAAAAATTCTATAATTACTACTCAAGAGAAACCTGCATTAAGTGTTGCGAAAGTCCATGTTGCTATAGAAAATATACAGCCTGTTTTTGAAGAAAAAGTAGCAAGTTGGCAAGAGTTAAAAATGGTGAATTCTTTTTTAAAGAAATTTAAAAATGTATCTCCTAAGGAAGCCTTAAGTAATGCTTTGGAATTAAGAGATTTGGTTGTAAACTTAAAAGATAGTTTAAAAGCGGAAACTTTTGATATCCCTTCTTTTAATGCAAGAGTAAATCTTTTACACACGGAAACATTACGTTTGGCAGATTTAACATTAATTCCAGCCATCACTTCAGAAGAGGTGCATTTACAAATAGATAAAACAATCGCCGCTTTTTCTGCTGTAAATTCAAAAATAAATACCTTGCTTTCTAAAAAAAAGTTTGAGGATGAAATAGATGTTACCATAGATTTTATAGGAATCGACTCTTCAAAGATGGATTTTGTTTCTAAAGAATCGATCATCCTTAAGGGAAAAAGTAAAAGGAAAAAGAAATTTCTAAAAAACAGGAATTAAAAAAAAAAGATTCAAACTGACAAAGGGCTATTCAGTAATAAAATAAATAAAAACCTTAAGAAACAACTTCATTTACGGTCTTATAAATCAAATCGGATTCAAATCCTTTTCGCATTAAAAAATCGATTAATTTTTTCTTTCTTTTATAGATATTTGTTTCTTTAATGACTTCGTTTCTGTTTTCAGCAATCCTATATATGGTTTCTATATAGGCAACTTCATCAATTTCTTTGAGAGCCGTTTTAATAGTGAAAGTAGAAATGTCTTTAAATTTTAACGCGTTAACAATGCGTTGTTTCCCCCAGTTTTTTATCCTGAATTTTCCTCTTGCAAAGCTTTTTGCAAAGCGTTCTTCATTTAAGAAATTATCTTTCATTAAGCTTAAAAGAATCATTTCTTTTGCTTCGGGTATTAAATGATAGTCCCACATCTTTTGTTCCACTTCTTTATGACACCGATCTTGATATACGCAGTAGTTTTCTAGCTTGCGTTTAATTTCATCAACAGTAAAAGATTTTTTCTTCTGGATCATTGTTTCGAAAATACAAAAAGAGGATGAAATCATTGTGACATTATCCTCTTTTAATATAAAATAGTTAATTTATTTGTGGCGCTTTTGTATTCCTTTTTAACCACATTTTAAACCGGGTAATCAAGAAAAATAAAATAGGAACAACAATTAATGTTAAGAACGTTGCAACGAAAAGACCATAGATGACCGTCCAAGCCAACGGTCCCCAGAAAACAACATTGTCTCCACCAAAATATATATTTGGATTGAACTCACTAAATAAGGTAAAGAAATTAATGTTGAGACCAATTGCCAATGGAATTAAACCTAAAATAGTAGTAATAGCAGTTAGTAAAACAGGACGCAAACGTGCGCTACCTGCTTTTACAATACTCGCAAACAGGTCTTCTTTTTGTAAATATTCGTTTGCTTCTAATCCCAATTTAATTTTCTTTCTATCGATTAATAACTGTGCATAATCTAAAAGTACAACACCGTTATTAACAACAATTCCCGCCAAAGAAATAATACCCATCATGGTCATCATAATGACAAAAGGAGCTCCAGAAATAACCAACCCGCCAAAGACACCAATGAAACTTAAGAATATCGCTAACATGATAATCGCTGGTTTTGAAATCGAGTTAAACTGGAAAATTAAAATAAAGAAGATTAAAGCCAATCCGGTAAAAAAAGCACCCACTAAAAAATTCATTTGCTTGTTTTGTTCCTCAATTTGACCTGTGTAATCAATTTCAACGCCTTTGGGTAAATCTTTAAAATTCTTCATTTCATTCTGAATTTTTTCAACAACAGCTCCTGCATCAGTTTCTCCTGCTGCTAGAGCAGAATAAACAGTTACCACTCTTTTTTGATCTTTGTGTTTGATCGCACTAAATCCAGAGTTGTTTCTTTGAGTTGCTAGAGTAGAGACAGGGATTTCTTTTATTTTTCCAGTAGCCATGTCTCTAAAGATGATGTTCTGATTAAAAATAGCACTTTTGTTATAGCGGTCTGCTTTGTTGAATCGGACATAAATATCATAATCTTCACCATTTTCTTTGTAGATACCTGCTTTATTTCCAAAGATAGCAGCTCTTAATTGTTGCCCAATTTGTCCAATGTTTACTCCTAATTCTCCCGCTTTCTTTCTATCAACAACCACTTTCATTCCTGGTTTGTCTCTGTTTACGTCAATTTTTAATTCATCAATACCAGCAACACTTTTTGTGTTAATATAGTCACGCATTCTTTCGGCAGTACTTATTAACGCTGTATAATCATCTCCTTGAATTTCAATATTTATGGGAGCTCCTACTGGGGGGCCATTGGCGTCTTTTTCAACAGAAATTAAAACTCCAGGATAAATACCAACCAGTGCAGTTTGTACTTTTTGACGTAATAATTCGCTATCCAAACCTCTACGATACTTGTATTCTCTCATGGAAGCTGTAACCTTTCCTTTGTGGGGCATTTCTGCAGCAGAACCTCCGTCTGTTTGTGGATTTCCCGCACCCTCACCAACCTGAGAAACGATGCTTTCTATCATGAAGTTATAATCACCATCCATGTAGGCATCATCATACAGAATAGTTGCTACTTTTTCTTCGATACGTTTTGTAATATTGTTTGTTTTTTCAATATCTGTTCCTTCGGGATATTCTATATAAACAATAATTTGATTTGGTTTGTTGTCTGGGAAAAATTCTACTTTCGTTCTTTGCGATTTTAACGATTCTCCAAAAGCCATGAAAGCAACTATTAAGAGCACAAATGTGCTGAAGGTTAGTAGGTAAGGAGTCCAACCAGACAGCGCTTTTGTTAATTGTCTTTCATACCAAGATTCTAATCGTGGTAAGACTTTGTTTTGAAAACTATTTGCCCAACCTCTTAAGAACAAACGATAGACCCAAAGCATTACCGACGTAAAAATCATTAAGCTCCCTAGTGCACTGTAAGTGCCTCCAATTAAAAAGATAAGGAATCCTATTACAGCCATGACGCTCGTAATAATAGTGATTTTTTTAAGTGGCATGTTTTTATCTTCTACACTCATGAATTGAGAAACCAATACAGAGTTAAAGAAAATTGCCACTAATAAAGAAGAACCTAAAACGGTGGATAGTGTAATGGGTAATAGCTTCATAAAATCTCCCATTATTCCTGGCCAAAGCCCTAAAGGAATAAATGCTGCAACAGTGGTTGCTGTTGATATAATAATAGGAAAAGCAATTTCACTAATTCCTTTTTTAGCAGCTTCAATTCTCCCCATCTTTTCTTCATCCATTAAACGATATACGTTTTCTACCACCACGATTCCGTTGTCTACCAACATTCCAAGTCCCATAATCAGCCCAAAAAGAATCATTGTGTTTAAGGTATATCCTAACATGTTTAAAATCAGTAAAGACATAAACATGGACATTGGAATTGCAAACCCAACAAAAACGGCGTTCTTAAAACCTAAGAAAAACATTAAAACAACCACAACTAAAATAACGCCAAAAATGATATTATTGACTAAATCATCTACTTGTCCAATTGTTTTGGGAGATTGATCGTTTGTTATGGTTACTTTTAAATCTTTAGGAAAACGATTGGCAATGGCTTTGTCTACAATTTCTTGAGTTTTTCTTGCAGCATCCACCATGTTTTTTCCAGCACGTTTTTTAATGTCTAACATCACAACAGTAGCCCCTTTTTCTCTCGCATAAGTTGTTTTATCCTTGTCTTTAAAAGAAATAGTTGCGACATCTTTTAAGTAAATAGGATTGTTAAATTCAGATTTAACTACAAAATCTTCCAGTGCAGAAGGAGTGTTAATTTCACCGATAATCCGAATGGTTCTTCTTTGTCCGCTGGTTATGAAGTTGCCCGCAGACATGGTCATGTTACCGTTGCCAATTGCAGAAGTAATATCGTTAAAACTAACTTTTGCTGCCATCATTTTATAAACATCTACAGCAACTTCAACTTCTTTGTCTTGTGCACCTCTAATAGCTGCTTTCTTAATTTCGGGTAAATCTTCAATTTCTTGCTGTAAATATTCACCAAATTCTTTCAGTTTATAAATAGGGTAATCACCAGAAATATTAATATTTAAGATAGGCATTTCTTCAGAAAGACTTAAATTGAATATGTTTGGCTCCACTTTAGCACCATTAAATGTAGGCCAATCTTCACCAGAAGTTTCGGTGTCTATTTCATCTTTAATTTTTTGTTTCGCCTGTTCTACCGAAATATTTTCATCAAATTCAACAATGATGATTGCGTAGTCTTCTTGAGACGTAGAGGTTACTTCAACGACATTGCTAATCGTTTTTACTTTGTCTTCTAAAGGATCTGTAATTAGCTTTTCAATATCTTCTGCAGTATTTCCAGGGTATACAGTACTTATGTAAATTTTAGTCTCTTTTACTTCAGGGAAACTTTCTCTAGCCATACTAAAGTATGCTGTAATTCCATAGAAAAACAAGACTCCCATGATTGCATAAATGGTTGTTTTATTTTGAATTGCCCAAGAAGACAATTGAAACTCTCTGTCTATTTTTTTTTGTTTTGCCATCATTAATAGGTTATTTATTGATCACTTTAACGGCCTGACCATTGTTTACGCTTCGAGCGCCTTCTTCAATGATTTCTGTTCCAATGGGTAAGTTTTCTAAAACTTCAATCAAATCCCCTTGTGTTTTACCTGTTACAATAATGATTCTCTCTGTGATTGCTTCTTTGTTTGCCTTTTTGTCTTTAATAATGTAAACAAATTGTGCTCCGTTTGCATTTTCTGAAATAAGACTTTGCGGAATTAAAACGGCTTTTTTGTCGGTGTAATCATTAATTTGCAGTTTTGCAGTAAGATTTGGTTTTACATTTCCGTCTTTATTTATAACTGGTATTTCGATTTTGAAAGATCGATTATTTGGATTGATAAAACTCCCCACTTGTGTAATTTTACTGTTTAGCGTCTTGTCAAGAACAGGGAAATTTACTGTTACTTCCTTGTTTTTTTTCACGCTAGTAATATAACTTTCGGGTACTTCAGCCTCAATATACATTTTGTCTAAGTTGATAATTCTAAAAACTTCCGCACCAATTCCTGGCGCAATAACGGTTCCTTCTTCTTTGAATATATCATCTATAACCCCTGAAAAAGGAGCTCTAATTGCTGCTTTAGATTGCTGTTTTTTAAGTTGTTCTAAGCTGTTTTTTTGAGCTTTATAATTTGTTTTTGTTTGTAAAAATTGCATTTCTGATCCAATTTTTTGATCCCACAAACGTTTTTGACGCTCAAACATCGTTTTCGCTAATTGTGTCGTTGCTGCTAATTGCGCAACTTGATTGCTTAATCCACCATCATTAATCATTGCTAACAATTGCCCTTTGGAAACTTTTTGACCTTCTTTTACAGCAATACTTTTTAAAATACCAGGCATTTCAGGGTAAACTAAAATGTTTTGTTTTGTTTTTACACTTCCTTGAAGTTCTATATAGTGTTTGAAAACTTCTGCTTTAGCTGTAATGGTTGTAACTAGTGGAAGTTTTTGAAGAGTATCTTTCTTGGAAATCGCCCTATTTATGGCTGCTAAATCTTTGTTTACAGCTTCTAAATTGGTCGTTATTTCTTTCTTTTTAGCGGTCAATTCTTTCAATGTTCCTGAAGAAACAATGTCTTCTATAGTGTTCTTTTTTTCTTCTCCACAAGAAATTAAAACACTGGTTAGGATTACGAATGCATAGATTTTTTTCATAATAAATTGTTTATTTAATTGGTATGTTTAATGCGTTTTCTAAAGTTGCCTTTTTTGCAATTACTGCCAGCATTGCTTGGACGTAGTTTTGCTGTTGGGCATATAATTGGTTTTGGGCTTGTAATAAATCGAAGCTAGAAGAAATTCCTTCAAAGAATTTTATGCGTTGTTTTTTTTCTATTCTTTCTGCCAAACCAACAATTTTCTTGGCCGTACTGTAATTTTTGATGCTCAATTGGTATTCGATTTTTGCTTTTTCTGCTAAAACCTGCAAACGTTGTTTTGTTTCTTCCAATCGAATATCCGCATTTTCAAATGCAATTTTTGCTTGAGACGTTCGCGCTTTTCTTCCGAAGCTACTAAAAATAGGAACCTGTAAACTGACCCCTAAAAGTGATGAATTATACCACTGTTGTTTGCTGTCAAAAAACGAAAAAGAATCTGAAAAACCCTGAGTACCATAATTTATAAATGCACTCAAACTAGGCAAGGCTTTACTTTGCTCCAATTTCATAATCAGCCTTTGTTTCTCTTTATCGTTTTCAGAAATTTTAAAATCGATGTGATTCAAAAAGTTAAATTCGGTAGCAATTAGTCCTAGATTCACGTTGTTTTCTGCCAAACCCTCTAGAGAATCTGTCAAAATTAATGTTGTTTTCGTTGGGTTTCCTAGAGAAAGATTTAGCATTTGGTATGCAATTTCTTTCATTCTTACAAAACTATTTAGTTGGTTATTAAGATTCTCTAAGGTAATTTCTAGTTGTTGAACATCTTCTTCTTCGTTCAAACCATTTTCGTAGATTTTCTGAGCATCGTTAAAGTTCTTTTGTAAGATGGTGATATTCTGTTCTAAAATAGTGATGCTTTTTTCTGTGACTAAAACATTCCCATAGGCATTAATAACAGCTTCTCTAGTTCTTAATATTGTTTTTTCTTCCGCTTGTTTTGAGATCGTTAAAAATGTTTTAGCAGCCTGTAATCCCACTAAATAGGATCCGTCAAATATTAATTGCGACAAGGTAAGAGTCGCATTTATGTTTTGTTGGGTTCCAAAAACTACCGGAATAAACCCATCAGGAGAAGCCGGGCTACTTTTTCTATTTAAATTAAAAAAATCCTCAACAGTTTGTACCACAGACTCTCGATTGTCAAAAGCTGCTGCAGGTAATAACGAAACTGGCTGTTTTAAGAAATTTTGATAGGCTACATTCCCATTGATTTGAGGCAATCCAATGGTAGTTGTTTCCCAAACTTTTTTGTTTGCAGTTTTTATATTATTTCTAGCTGTTCTTGTATTGTAACTATTTTCTACAGCAAATTGTATGGCTTCATCCATAGAAAATTTCATGCTTTTTTCTTGTGCTTTTACATGCAGTATGAAAGCAAAAAAACAGACGATGTACACGTGCTTTTTCATTTATAATTGGTTGTTTTTTAGTTGATTTTCTAATTCTAATATTCCTTTTTTTGTTGCAATTGCTCTGGTGTGGTATGCCAATACTTCTTGTTCTAATTTAGGTATTTTATTATTCTCGATGGTGTTTTCATGAATGCTAGAGGCTAAAGAAAAATAAAATTGAGTTGCTAAATTTATAGTAACATCCACTCTGTAATATCCTTGTTCAATACCCTTTTCTATGTTTTTTTGTAAGCACCCAGAAAAAAGAATTTTTTCCTTTTGCATTGTTTTTTCATGAATTTTCGGATAGTACTTCTTCAATTGATAAATAGGGGAGGAAGACGCATTTTGAAACATTTTTTTCAAGACTTTCTTAATCTCAAAATTTTCTTTTATGGGGTTAAATTCTTGTGCTGTTATTGTGTCAATAATTTTAAAATAAGAAGCGTGCAGTGCGCCAGCACTTTCTTCAACCAAGGCGTGTTTATTTTTAAAATACTTGTAAAGTGTTTTTTTAGAAATACAGAGGTTGTTCGCAATGTCATCCATTGTTACACTCTTGAAACCGAGTCTTAAGAATAAATCTACTGCGGTTGCTGTTATTTTATCTTTCATAAGCAGTCACAAAAATACATCAGGAAACTTTATAAACCAAAAAAGTTTCCAAAATTTTAATGATTTTTTATATTTCAATAGAAAATGAAATTTCTTTCATTATTTTTACAAAAAATTACGGATTTGGACATTTTACATTATCAAAAAGACTTTATTAATTTTTTAGAATCTAAACAATGGGTCAGAGCACCTAAAAATTTATATGAGCCTTTAGATTATATCCTAAAATTAGGAGGAAAACGAATGCGCCCTATTTTAACATTAATGGCAGCAGATATTTTTTCAGGGACTTATCAAAAAGCAATGCCAGCAGCCTTGGCTGTGGAAGTTTTTCATAACTTTACATTGATTCATGATGATATTATGGATGCTGCACCTTTGCGTAGAGGTAAAGCAACAGTTCATGAAAAATGGGATGTCAATACCGGAATTCTTTCGGGAGACGCCATGTTAATTTTAGCGTACCAGTTTTTTGAAAATTACGAACCTATTGTTTTTCAAAAGTTAGCAAAATTATTTAGTAAAACAGCTTTGGAAGTTTGTGATGGTCAACAATTAGATGTGGATTTTGAAACGAGAAACGATGTTACGATTGATGAATATATTGATATGATTCGTTTGAAAACATCCGTTTTAGTGGCAGCTGCATTAAAAATGGGTGCCATTGTAGCAGAAGCAAATGAGGAAGACGCTGACCTAATTTATGATTTTGGCTTAAACCTTGGGCTTGCCTTTCAACTGCAAGACGATTATTTAGACACCTTTGGAGATCCAGCTACGTTTGGGAAACAGATAGGGGGGGATATCATAGAAAATAAAAAAACCTACTTATATTTAAAATCATTGGGTATTGCCAATGAAGAAGACCGTAAAAGATTACGTGAGTTTTACGATCAAAAATTAGAAAATAATACAGCGAAGATTGCAGAAGTAACTCAGGTTTTTGAGTCAAATAATATTCCGGTACTTATAAAAGAAAAAATAGCAAATTATACAGAAAAAGCTTTTGAAACACTTTCTTCAATGCGTATTTCAGAGGAAAATAAAGAAGGTTTAAAGAATTTTGGACTTTGGTTAATGAACAGATCTGTGTAATTATTTTTTTTAAAAAAGTATATTAATAATTCAAAATAAACAGTACATTTGCAGCCAATTATTTGGTCCCATAGCTCAGCTGGTTAGAGCATCTGACTCATAATCAGAGGGTCCTTGGTTCGAGCCCAAGTGGGACCACTTTAATTTATAAGCTTTACAGAGATGTAGGGCTTTTTTTTGTGACCCTCTTCCCTTTACTGACACGCTCTAAACCGCTATTCAATAATTCAATTTGAATAGAATATCTTTTTATAGCACTTCCAAAGATGAA
>TARA_B110000902_G_scaffold267188_1_pt1 | contig 12428 bp, 10 predicted proteins | sample TARA_B110000902 | Tara Oceans TARA_B110000902 (sample SAMEA4398009) | marine metagenome | biome: Polar Biome; feature: [SRF] surface water layer (ENVO:00010504); material: water (ENVO:00002006), including particulate matter (ENVO:01000060) such as... | depth 5 m | reverse complement strand
TTGGCAAGTTCATCTTCAGTAAGCTTTTTGTTGAGTGGGTTAACTAAGTAACCAGCTCCCGCATTTTCTAAAAGCTCAAAAGGTAATCGGCTTTTATCACAAAAAGGTACAGTAGTAATAAGCACCTTAGCCATAAATTTTCCTATTTGTTAAATGTAACCAATTATACAATACGATTCGTATACTGAAAACGCAATAAATCAATCGACTAGCATGTGTGCTCTTTACTTTACCTATACTCTTATCACACTTAAAGTTACTAGCTAAGATGCTTATAAAATCCCTTGTTCTCGACACATTTTATAAAAATAACTTAATTTATTTTTTGTTAAGTCCACCCAACTCCCAAACTCTTCAAGCCGCCCTTTATTTAACACATAAATAATATTAGCCCATTTAACTGTTGCTAATCTATGAGTGACTATAATCACAGTTCTATTCTGTGAAACATGTTGGATTGCTTCGACAACCATTTTCTCAGAGGTGCTATCAAGTGCACTAGTAGCTTCATCTAATATCAAAATATCAGGATTATTTACAACAGCTCTAGCAATGGCTAAACGCTGAGCTTGCCCCCCAGAAAAGTTCACGCCTCCTTCACCAACAACACTGTCATAACCATCGGGCAAACTCTCAATAAAATCGCTAATTTGCGCCATGTTTGCAGCAGATTTTATAGCATCTAAACTTATATCTTTTTTGAAATAAGCGATATTCTCACGAACCGTACCATGAAATAGCAATACATCCTGCCCTACATATCCTACTTGACTTAGTAGGCTTGCCTTATTTAGCTCTTCAAGAGTATTAGCATCATAATCAACCTGACCAGTGCTTAAGCTTTGCGCTCCAATCAACGTATTAAGCATTGTCGTTTTCCCAGCACCAGAGCTCCCAACAAAAGCAACCACCTTCCCTTTAGGAATGCTTAAGCTAATGTTATCCAAGGCCTTTACACGACCAACATGCTCTACAGATACATTTTTTAGTGTTATTTTACTCTGCAGCCCATTAAACACTACGACACCATCCATTTCCTTTTCAGGTAGCGTCTTGAAAATAGAATACAAATTTTCCACATCTGGTAGCATCGTGCGTATATCAATAGGTGTTCTAGCCAAAGTGGCAAAAGAAGGCAACACACGAGCCAATCCCATTGCAAAAAAACCGATCGTGGCTACTTGCGTTGCAAATGCATCCGGCGCTCTCCAATATGCCACCATCATGCCAATAAAAAGTGCTGAGAATGCAATCAACTCAAATACATGACGCGGCGAAGCTAACAAAAAGGATGTTTTCACATATGAATAGCGAGATATTTCATTTTTCTCTGAAAAAATACCAACCCAATGCTTATCAGCACCAGCCGTTCTAATAGGCCTTATGCCTCGAAGCCATTCCGTAGCAACCGCACTCATTTCTTGTTCAGCACTTCTTCTTGCCAATGAAAGCTTATAAGATACTTTTGTTAATGGACGTGATCCAACCAAATATAAAGTTGCCCCAAACGCAATCATACTTAATGTGATAACGGGGCTTGTATAAAACAAAACAACCATCACAAAGAAAAATCGTAAAAAATCAATGAAAGCTCTAGGCATCATGTACAAAAGTTTTGATAACATGATAGGTGGCATATTGAGGTTGTAGAGCAAACCTCCGGCCCTTTCAGTATCAAAAAAACTTAACGACGCATTTTTATATCGATTAATTAACTCTTGTCTATATTGCTTTAATATAGCGCCACTTGCGTGAGCCGCCATATACTCATGCAGCAGGGACAAAACACCCTTTAATATAGTTAAGAAAAGGAAAAGGGAGCCTGCAGCTAAAAACCCATCTTTAATTGGAATGTAGTGGAGTATCGTATTCACAAAACCTAACAATACTCCGCTCTCAGCATTATGGGCCGGCGGGGAAGCTCCTACAAGATTATTAAGCATGGGTAAGAATACAACAAGATTCAGCCCTTCAAGTAGCCCTATGACTAAGCCAAGCATTGCCAATAAGGAGTAAATTTTTATATGCCTTTTCATAAAAAAGACAATAATATTAAATGTGCTAGTTTTTGATACTTGTTTATTCATTACGCTCCACTGTATTAAATATTTGTTTGTATTTTTTCTTAAAACACATATCAAAAACAATCACGATCAAAAGAGGAAGGCACCACCAAAACAAAATAATAGAGAAGGCACTTGTAGCATTTGCTTGATAAGAAAGAAAAACCATCAACCCATGCATCACATATATCTCGTAAGTGTAAAAACCTAAAAACCTAAAGATCATATGACCTTTTGTAAAAATCGGTTTTATTGAAGCAATTATTAATAAAGATAGAGTGAATGTAATAAACGGGCCTATAGTAAACTGAACCCCTTGTGTAACAAAATTGTATTTAATTAAAAAATACGCTCCTATTAAGGTTACCAAGATACATAAAATACGGTAAACGTTCCTAGTCAGCTCAAAACGGCAGCTTCCGCCTAGGAAAAGCATCATACCAAAAAAATAAAATCCGACATTTCCCGCAACTGTCCTATCATCAATTAAATCTCTATTACCTGTCAAATAAACATTAATCAAAGGGACTAAGAACACTAATGATAGGCCAAGGATCCACTTCCCAATCAAATGTAAACCTTTAAGTTGGCAAGCCCCTATGAATAACAAAGGTGTTATTAAATAAAGTTGAATTTCAACAATCAGTGTCCACAAAACGCCATTTGACAACTCCCCTGTATATGAATATTGATAAGGAAATAGAACGTACCAGTCATTAATATAAACTGTACCTAAAGCAAAGCAAACGACTAAGCAACTTAATAAGAGCAGTGGATATATACGCTTTATTCGACTTAAGTAATAGCCTTTTGCCGCCATCAAATAGCCAGACATCAGTCTATGCTGAAATGATTTTGCGTTAAGGTATCCAGAAAGAATAAAAAAGCACCATACAGCAAGACGCCCGGGAACAGTTGGAATACTAAACAATGCAGGCCCAAGGTGTGCAAATATTACCCATTGAGCCAAAACCATCCTAAAGATATCAATATTAATTGAACGTGCTTCAGTAGTAACCTGCCAATTAGAATCTTCTGTCAAGTAGCCGCACTCTTTCATTTAATAAAATTCTAAGTATGAGTCTAGTCATAAAGTTAGGCAAGCACTCCCTCAACACTTTTTTAATACGCTACTTCAAAGTTAACTGGACTAACCCAGTCGCTTGTTGAATGTCTGCGTATGCGGTGATAGTAACATTCAATTGTAATCCCCCCATTTCTAATCGAAGTTAAAAGTAGAGATTAAGCTGTATTCAGTAATTGCCTAGGCGGTATGCCTTCAATTGCTGTATGCGGACGTTAATTATTTTAAGACCAAAACCACTTAGTGATCAATAATTAAGCTTGTTTAACAGACTTAAACAAATGTAAATTAAGCCATTCATGCCGGGCATGTTCGATTAAATCGCTCGATATAGGGATTTTGAGTTGGTTTGCCCGGTTGAATATAGAGCAACTTTATTTGCTGTTTTATTGTCCAGTCTTTCAAGGTTTGGCTGATGTATTCAGGGCCATTGTCTGAAATTAAAAAAGCTAAATTATAATTTATAAAAGCACTACTAAAGGTCTTCACGAAACAGTTTTTTAGCCTTTAAAGAAAGCTCCTCATATCCTGACGCAAAATCAACAAATTTAGTTGGATTGTAAATTGGAAAAACATTTTGTGTTGGGTCATAAAAAATTGCAGGGACTGATAAATAGTCAGCAATATATACTGGTGAAGAGTATGGAACAGAAAGAACAACGTCTGACGCTAGAATCAAAGAGTATAGATTTGTTTGTGAATCAACCAACTCAACCACACCATTGTCTACTGCAGCATTCACATAGGTAATGTATTCATTAGCATGTTTAGGGTTGAAGTAACGTTTATGCTTTAAAAGAACTCTAACTTTAATATTACTTTCTTCAAACTCTAACTTTAATTTTTCAATCGCCTTAAAAAAACCAAGCATATTATCAAGGCTATAATAATTACCGTAAAGCCCAATTGCCTCCGCATACTCCTTATTAACTGGAGTTACGTCAAAAACAGAAACAACAAATTCGTTAGGATTTTTTTTCTTTCGATGTGAACCCTTTGCTGGCAAATGCCATACGATTGGGCCGACTACATTAACTTCACTGCTAATACCTAATGAAACTAGATAATCAGCATAATCTTGTGTCCAGACCCAGTGTGTATCAACTTGTATATAATCATAATTCGGTAAGGACGCTTTTACTGGGTCATCTTTATACGCAATAGATATGGTATTTTGTGCATACCAAACCATATGCGTTTTAAAATTCCTCTTAGGTAAGTGGTTCATCCACAAAGGTTGGGCGGAGTAGTTCGAGTTAGTTACGACAGTTGAGTCGATTAGGTTTTTATCGTTAAGATGGCATGCAATCGCATGGTATGCAAAGTCTCTAGCTAATAAAGATAGTGCAGGAAATCGAATGATTGCTAACCAGTAAAGTAACCCTACTTTCGTATGCTGAACAAGTAATTTTATAAATATGCTAAAACTAATAGGGTTACCTAGTATCAAAGCAAATAAAGGGAAACGAGCATATTCAATGAATGATGTATTCGTTGATACCCTCATCTGTGCAAGTTGCACAATTCTGCGCTGACAATCTTTTAACGGTGTTATCGGACCTGATTTACAATAGTCAATAAACCTAAAGTCATTCCCCTCAACAATAAGGTTTTCAACACCAACTCCAAAAACAAGAGATGCAGACCCTTTAGGTTGTTTGGTAGTAACTAGAGATCTAATAGCATAGAGTAATCCATGAAACCAATGTAGATGAAACTCTAAAATAGACTGTAATAATAGCTTCAATGAAATATTGACTGTAGCTGCTTTGCTATTGAATTCAACGCCACTAAGATTTAATTTTCCATTCGCCGATGAATCATCATTGCCATCTTTAACAGCACAATGTTTAAAGTAAGGTGTAAGACCAATTTCTGTAATTCTCTGTATAAGCCTATCTACTAAGGCTTTTGTTTTATATTGATCAAAAGGTGTGACTTTAGACAACAGTACTATTCGCAGGCCATGCATTTCACTTTTAAATTGTGAGTACACTTGTGGTGAGTAAAATTTTTGGGAATTCATATATTTCTTAAAAGTTTAAATGCTTCAAAAGGCGCATACCTTACTCTAAATGCAATACCATGCTAACAGACTGGCTTGATGTAATTAAAAGTGTATTGGTCTTCTCAACTTTAAAACCTGATTTTTCATAAGCTTTGATTGCATACTGGTTATTAAGATTAACACCTAGTACTATTTTATTAATATGACAATGTTCTTTCAACCACTCTGTAGAGGCCGCAATCACTTCAGAAAGGACAGCTTTACCTTGCCAATCGCTCTCCCCTATCATGACACCGACAACGGCATAACGAGCAGTGTAATTGATAGGCTCATATTTAATATTACCAATATGGTTAAAGTCACTTCGCGTAAATATACCTAAGAATAAAACATCGTCTTTAACATTTCGTTCTAATATATATTTCCGTATATGCTCAATATGATTTTTTTCTTTAGCTGTTGCTATAAACCCTAAGCTTGATTGCTCATCAAGCCATCGTGCATACTTAGGACTTGCATCTTCTGATGTTAAAGTTCTAAGAATAAACCTATCTGTCTCAATATGAATTTCACCATCTACCATATGCAGAAATCAACCAACAATGTCCCAACTTATAGCTGTACCTTTAGCCACATCGACAGCCACCTTTCGCCCAATTAATAAATCATAATATTTTGGTGGCAACCCCAAACCAGGTCTAATCGCACGTAAGTTTTTAGTTGTAAAAAGTTCACCTGCTTTCATATCTTCAACTATGTATAAAGACCTTCTGAATTGAAGTGATTTTTTTTCAGCTTCAGTCGGCCCATAATTGATACGGCCCAACGCTTCCCATGCTCTTTTAGTATCTACGACTAACTGTGCCATCTCATGTGGTTCCATAGAAAATGTACTGTCAACACCACCATCGGTTCTATCAAGCGTAAAGTGTTTTTCTATAACAGTAGCACCCAAGGCCACACTAGCAACAGACACCCCAATCCCCATCGTATGGTCTGACAAACCCACTTCACACTGGAACATCTCTCGCATATGAGGAATCGTTAAAATATTGGTATCTTCTGGCGTAGCTGGGTAAGTACTTGTACATTTCAAAAGCACCAAGTCCTGACAACCTGCTTGACGTGCGGCACGTACGGTTTCATCAAGCTCAGCTATTGTTGCCATTCCTGTCGATATAATCACCGGCTTACCTGTCGCAGCCACACGCTTGATTAAAGGTAAGTCAGTATTTTCAAAAGAGGCTATTTTATAAAATGGTACGTTAAGACTTTCTAAAAAATCTACCGCTGTACTATCAAAAGGCGAACTAAAAGCAAGCATGCCCAATTCATTAGCTTTATCAAATATTGGTTTGTGCCATTCCCATGGCGTATAAGCCTCACCATATAGTTTATATAGAGAATTCCCTGCCCATAAATTTTCAGGGTCGCCAATGTGAAACTCTCGCTCATCCAAATCCAAGGTCATCGTATCAGCCGTGTACGTCTGAATCTTTAATGCATGTGCACCTGTTTTCGCTGCCGCCTCGACAATCTCTAAAGCACGCTCTAAAGACTGATTATGATTACCTGACATTTCAGCGATGATAAAAGGCTGATGTGCCTGTCCAATATTGATATCTTTAATTTTCATAGATTTGTGCTTAGTTGTTTTTTAATTAATATTGCCAGTGCTTCAGCGCGCTGTTCATCATACCTGTAATCATTAAATAAGTTTACTATTTGATTACCTACTAAAGACGCATTTAGCACTTCTTTCTGGCCAAACATAATAGCAACCGATTGGTAATGTCTACTAGCAAAATGACTTTCATTAAAAATAGTCCGCATCAGTTTTGCAGCGTGAGGCGTCAATATATTAAACCGCCATTTATTATATTGAGAAGGCATCGCCCACTCTTTCAAATGCTCCGTATAAATTTCATTGAGTGTTAACCGTCGGATTAATGATTGCGTTAATTTCTCTTCAATTTTTTTTAAAATATCATCACTGCATACCTCCGTGCTTCGCTCGTCTAGCCACTCCGATGAAAAATCAAAAATAACCTTCTCTTTCACTTCAAAAGCGTCATGAAAGCTTTTAACTAATGCATCATGTTGTGCGTCATTATAGTTCGACCAGCTAACCTCTTTCGGCTTCGTATTGTATATAGCCCACCCTGTATGTCCAATCTCGAGTAATTTTGAATATCCTGTGCTATACAGCTCTATATCAGACAGTGCATTCTGTTTCTTTAATGACGGCTCAATTAAACACCGATCATCAATCACAATGCTGTCAGGAAGCTGCTCTTTCCACTTTTTCAGGTGCTGGTTAAAAACTGGATCTACATAACCGTATGAATGTACATACAATAAGTTATATTTATTATCCGTATCCTCTTTTGCTATTTTCAAACAGGCTTCCCAGTCTATACAGTATGTTGATAAACTGATGTCTACGAACTTAAATGCAATGTTTAATTTACAGAAAACAGCAGGAACAACAGGACAAATGTTTGCAGGTAGCAAATATACCTGCTTAGGCAAAGAAGTGCTTTTTAAAAAATCATATAGTACTGCAGATGCTCTTCTTGCAATTTGAATATTCTTCATCTAACAGGAACCTTTATCAGCGCTGACACTAAGCGCTTAAGTCCTTTTCCATCGATAAGCGTTTTCCCCGCTCTCGCATGGATGTCGCGCGTTTGAGAATCTAACATTTTATGAATAGCAGCATCTAAGCTTTCAAGTAAATTTGGCGCATCCCAACTTAACGCTTCCAAGCCAAATCCTCGGCTAACAAAACCTTCAATATCAGCTAACTGATTATCTATTAGCGGAATAATAACTGGAGGCAATCCTCTAGAGGCCATTTCATAAAGGGTTTGCCCACCTCCGCAGATTGCAAACTGAGCATCACCCATTAGTTGACACATCTTTTTTGCATCACAATCATGGTGTATCTTCACCTGTTCAAAAGATGAGTAATCGTTTTTTTCAGCGCCCGAACCCAAAACCAGGTTGATGTTTAATGTAGGATAATTTGCGTTTAAATGCTTAATGATAGGGAATGATAACTGCCTGATATCAGCGCCCCCAAAAGTCACCAAAATATTCCTTTTATCAGCATTGTCACTATATTCACCCTCATAAAACTCGGGTCTAATACAACAGTATTCTGCACCTAATAGATAATTAACATCAGGGTTTCTAGGCAAAAATGAATCATCCTCCGCCCCTACCGTCCAGTTGATGACTGTTCCCCCTTTGTGATCTCTTTCTGGAAAATCATCAATAACAAATACATTTTTTTTTAGCTTGATTAGGTCTTGAAAAAAACGTTCATTTACGCGGAATGAATCAACTAGCACATGTGTTGCTTGATGGGCATCAATAAATGCTAACCACTCGTTTTTCCAGTCTAACTTTACGTTAGTCCCATTTCTATCATCATAAACTTCCATCAACACTTCAACATTTTTGCGTTCAAGTTCAGTTTTAATTGAGTTGCATCTATTAAGATGTCCGAACCCAATTTGACTACCACAGTCAGTGAAAATTAAAAACTTTGAACTATGAATAACCATCGATACTCTTACTTACGAACAGCAATATAGTCCCAGCGCGTCAAACTATCAAACGGCTTACCATCTTCATCTATTTCAATATGTTTAGAATAAGACTGAACCGAAAGACCATGGCCTTCTAGTTTTGTTACAAACGCCTCGGGTGACGTATAAAAAAGACCTTTAGGGACAATAACAAAAGGCTCGCTAGTGAAAACAGCTACTAAAGCTTGCTTCAAACATACAAAAAATGCTGTAATTCCTTGGTTTTTCAATACCCAAAAAAGCCATTGAGTGATTGAATCGCCATATTTTTTACCTTCAAACTCATCGATATCCGGCACTTCTCCAAAGAAAATATGCCCTCCTGACTTAGTGACTCTTCTCATCTCTAGAATCGCTTTATCAACGGTAGCTTCAGTTTGTAATATATGAATTGTAGAATTAGAAATGGTTGTATCAGAAAATGCATCTGGAATGTTGCTCAGATTATCCAACAAACCCAACTCAATAGAAATGCCCATGGACCTAGCGCTAGCATCCTCAAGCATATGCTTTTTCACCCTCAACACTTCTTCTGGAGTTGGCAGAATGCCAATTAACCTACCTAGCCAACCATTGACACCAGCAACACTTGCCTCCTTTAAAAACAACCCATCTCCACAGCCAATGTCAACAACAACATCATTTGCTTTAAAGCTTAGCTTGCCAATAATGTTATCAATAACAAATTGTGTTAAATCTGGCCGTCCAGTTCTACCCGTGAGTTCGTTAATATCTTTCGATTTTGATTTTGCTCTATAGACTTCCACAAAATCTGTAGACTTATATATTGTCATTTACAACCTCTTTAACTGAATCATAAAATTATCATTACTATTTGTTATTACTCTAAAAATCATCGTATTTTTTGGGCTTCATTCGCCCCTCTTTAAGGATGCTCATAGAAGCCTCTCCTTCGTTAAGAATTAAATCTATCACTGACATATGTGATGCAAACTCCCCATGCATTTGTCTATAGACAGGGTGATTATACTGATGGAAAACGACATCAATGCCAGCCTGCTTGAAGTGACTGATATCTTCTTGCATATAATCAAAAGCGCCTGGCGGTGATATGTATTGGGTTGCATTTAGGCTTAAGCAAATATCAATTAAGCGCTCGTGCCTATTATCTTTGTGAGGCACTTTAGAAGCAAGTATTCTAGGCGTAGATATCTTAAATTTATTGCAAACCACTTCAATAAACTCTACATTCAAATCTGACAGCAGCTGCCCTTCTTTTACATTGGCAAGCCAATCTAATATCCACATTAGGTTACTTTCAGCGTAATTTGCTTTTGAATATGCATGTTGAACCGTTGTGATGGTTTTCTTAAAATGATTAAGGTTACCAACGGTTGCTTCACTTATTGTTGTTTTAAGTGTTTTAGAATATGTTACTGGCAAAGAGAGCCAAGACGGCCCTCCTGCACCTTTGATTTTATTACGTTGCTGCCAACTTTGCTTAGAGAACTCTACTGTGTCTAAATAAACGAAATGATCTGCCTGATCAATCAGATCAAAGTAGCCAACCCAAGGTGAAAAAGTTGGTTGCATAATTGCTATAGATGTCATTTATAATATTCTCACCAGCATATTCATTATTAATCAAATATTTAAAAAATTAGTTTTTTCGAAATAAGCACGTATTTCATTAACACTGGCCGCTTTGCCAAAAATCCATTCATCAAACAGGTGCATCCTTCCATACGCATTCAAAAAATTATCTAAAACTTCTTTTTTTTCATAAAAACTAGACTTTGGAAACTTATATGAGACTGGTGTTTTTAATATTTTAAAGTGTTCTGAAATTACACCTGAAACTGCGCCCAAGTCCACAAGCTCATCCCAAATTTTATGTGTATAAGCTTCTGAGTTCTGATATATATCGGCATCAATATCAGTTAATACCTCAGCCAAAACATAGGCCCTACCTTTAGGTGCTTTACCTTTACCATATGTGCTAGGTGCTGAAGCCCGATAAATTAAATGGCTTGTGTCAAAATCTTGTACCCACGTAAACTCCCCTACAGCAGTTTCTGGGACATCAAAATAAAAAAGTACCATTGGTATATTATGAATATCTTCCGACAAGTCAATATCTAAGTCCATGCATTTTGCTAAAGCATGCGCGCCAGATGTCCAAAACACTTCACTGCATGTAAGGCTTGATGAGTCAGTCAACTGCAATGTTAGGCTATCATCTTCTTCCTTTACAACCTGTTGAATAGCGGTTTCAACTTTAACTTGAACACCTAGGTCGTCAAGGTGTTTTTTTGCTAATTTTGCAAAAGCTCCCATCCCTCCATTTGCTGGATAAAAACAACGATACTTATAATTATTGGCGCTATCGATTGCATCACGTGTAGCATTGTCAGGGTTAGGATTTAAAAGTAATTCATCAATGTTTGGCAGTTGTTTTAGCAGCCCAGCTACACTAGGTTCAACTAAGTTAACTCTTCTAGCCGGAATGGCTGAAAATGCGACCGAAGAAATGCTTTTAGCTTGCGTACGTAATATTTTCTGAAGTGCTTGCTCTAGCAATTTAGAAAGCTTGGCGCCATATCTAGCTGTTAAATACACTTCAAGATTTTTTTTAAGCTCTGGCTTTAATACCCCGTCATCGAGCTGCGCTGTATTATTTAAAAAATCTAACAAACATTCCAAATGCAAATCGCTAGGTAAGTGAGAAAAGTCTGGGCATTCAATGCCTTCTGTGTGAATGCCGTTAAACACCGATTTTACTTTAGGGTTTAATCCATTAGGTTTTTCACCTAATAAATCAAAAATCAAATTTGTCGTCATGTCATTTTCATTTGAGAATACATGACAGCCTAAATCAAGCTGGAAACCATCCCAAGGTATTGAGAAGTGAATGCCGCCAAGCTTTTTACCTTGTTCAATAAGTACTACATTAGCACCTTGATCAGCTAAATGTTTGGCTGTGACTATTCCTTTAAACCCTCCTCCAACTACAGCAACTGTCGGCTTCATATAACTCCTAAACTAGTCTTGTCGTTTTGAAAAAAAATCACCCTTGCCTGGAAAGTAACACGCATCAATTTAAAAACTTCTTATACAAATCGGTTCTACGATCGTGTCGCGTTGAGAAACCTTCTCTAAATGATTTTATTTGTGCATTACTTACTTCATACATGGCTAGCTCACCCTCTAAGTGTTCTGGTATTAACAACCCCCCATCAGGGTTGTAAATAACTGAGCTACTTTCATATTCCAATCCATTCCCATCAGCGCCCGTTCTATTAACGCCAATCATATACACTTGGTTCTCGATTGCTCTAGCTTTAATTAAGGTGAGCCAATGATCCAGTCTTGCTTTAGGCCAATTAGCTATATTAATCAAAACATCGCTTTGTTGAGCTAATGCTGAAAATAATTCAGGAAACCTTAGGTCATAACATATTGAGAAACCTAAACTCAGCTTACCAAGTTGCATCCTTGCCAAGTGACTGCCTGATTGAAAGTGCTGGTTCTCTCCTGAAAAACTAAATGGATGTATTTTGCTGTAACGTGCCTGCTCCGTACCATCACTAGCAAATGCAGCTAACGTATTGCGTGGCTGAGCATCATACTTAAGCACAACGCCTACAATTAATGCAACGTTGCTAGCGTCAGCTATTTCAGAACATCTCTTAATTGATTCAGAATCATCGGCATTT
>TARA_B110000902_G_scaffold102440_1_pt1 | contig 12480 bp, 8 predicted proteins | sample TARA_B110000902 | Tara Oceans TARA_B110000902 (sample SAMEA4398009) | marine metagenome | biome: Polar Biome; feature: [SRF] surface water layer (ENVO:00010504); material: water (ENVO:00002006), including particulate matter (ENVO:01000060) such as... | depth 5 m | reverse complement strand
AAAAAAAAGACTTACTAATTTTAGTAGGTCTTTTTTTTTTGATCTATTTTTAATTCATAAAATGATATCAAGATGAAACAAAAATTACTTTTTTTATGTTCTTTAATTTTAGTGTTGAGTTTTAGTGCCAATGCACAAACGACAACTTCAAAAATAAAGGGAACCGTTACAGACACGTCTGGCGAAGCATTATTTGGAGCAACTATTACAGTTTTACACCTTCCCACAGGTACTTTATCTGGAATAACGGCTCAAGAAAACGGTAGGTTCACCGTATTAAATTTAAGAGTTGGAGGTCCCTATAAAGTAACTTTTAGTTACTTAGGTTTTAAAGAGCAAATGGTAGAAAATGTTTTCTTAACGCTTGGAAAAACGACTAACTTAGATGCTCAAATGACAGAAGAAGGGCAAGCTTTAGATGAAATTATAATTTCTTCTTCTAAAAACAAAACGTTTAATAGCGACAGAACAGGAGCTCAAACAAGTATTAGTAGCACACAGCTAAAAGCATTGCCTACAATTTCTAGATCTACTTCAGATTTTACGCGTTTAGAACCTTCTGCAAGTGGTGGTTCTTTTGGAGGAAGAAATGACCAATTCAATAATTTTTCTTTAGATGGGTCTATTTTTACCAATCCATTTGGATTAGATGCAGCTACACCAGGTGGACAAACAAATTCACAACCAGTTTCTTTAGATGCGATCGAACAAGTTTCTGTATCTATTGCACCGTATGATGTTACACAATCTGGTTTTACAGGTGCCTCTATTAATGCGGTTACCAAAAGTGGAACAAACGAATTTAAAGGAACCGTTTATGGTTTCTACAGAAATGAAAATTTAACTGGAGGTAAAATAAAAGGAGAAGATGTTTTTAAACCAAGCCTATCTCAAAATCAATACGGAGTTAGTATTGGTGGTCCAATTATTAAGAACAAATTATTCTTTTTTGCTAATTTTGAAAAAGATGAAGTAACCGAATTAGGTTCATCCTTTATTCCAAATACAGGAAGTGGAGCGATTAATGAATCTCGTGTTTTAGAATCAGATTTAAAATTGGTAAGCAATATCTTAAGTCAAGTAAGTATTGGTAACGGAGAATTTTACAATACGGGCGATTATCAAGGGTTTACGTATGGAGCAAGTTCTACAAAAGGGTTGTTTAAGTTAGACTATAACATTAATGAGAATCACAGAATGTCTTTAATTTATAACTTCTTAAGAGCTTCTAAAGAGAAGCCAGCACATCCAACTGCCTTAGGGTTTAGAGGTCCTAATGCAACCACTTTGCAATTTGAAAACTCAGGGTATGAAATAAATAATAATTTAGACTCTTATCTTGTAGAATTTAATTCTACATTTAATGAAGAAACAACGAATAAATTACAAATTGGTTTTACACAATTTGACGATTTCAGAAATGCTTTATCTACTCCAGCCCCTACAATTACGCTCTTAAGTGGAGGTTCTAATTACATTATTGCAGGGCATGAGCCTTTTTCTATCAATAATAAATTAGATCAAAAAGTGTTTCAAGTAACGAATAATATGAACTTTTTTAAAGGAGATCATGTATATACGGTAGGTTTTTCTTTTGAAAAATTTCAATTTGATAATTCTTTTAATTTAGGTGCTTATGGCGCTCAAGGTGTGTTTTTTCCAACAGGAGATATTTCTGAATTTAGAAATACTGTCGGAAATCCATCAGCAGAGGCAGCTTTAGTTGCAAATTTTCAAGGTCAATTTGATGGAGCAAGAGCAGCGAATGCAGAAAGGTTGGCAAATGGAACTGGAAATCCAGGAGGATTTGCTTTGGCAGAAACCAATGTAGGTCAATTAGGGGTGTATATTCAGGATGAATGGGAAGTAAATGATAAATTAAAGTTAACCTACGGCGTTCGTTTTGATAAGCCTTTATTTTTCGATTCTTCTCAAAAGGCACAAGAGGTCATAGACAATGCATGTTGTTTTGTGCCAGATATTCCTTACACAAATCCAAATACAGGAGAAACTGTATTTTTAGACAATAGAAAAATGCCGACAAATCAGTGGTTGGTATCCCCTAGATTTGGTTTTAACTGGGATGCGAAAGGAGATAATACTCTACAAATTCGTGGGGGTACAGGATTATTTACAGGACGTTTACCTTTTGTGTGGTTAGGCAACCAAATAGGAAATCCAGAAGTATTCTTTTACCAAGCAGTAGATCCAGATTTTAAATTTCCACAAGTTTGGAGAACTAATTTAGGTGTAGATTATAAATTAGAAAGTGGATACGTGCTTTCTGGAGACGTTTCGTACACGAAAGACACCAATGGAGCACATGTTCAAAACTGGGGTTTAAAAACTCCGACAGCAACTTTAAATGGTGCAGATGGGAGAGCGTATTATGAAGATGCAAATAAAGGGAATAATGCCTATGTTTTTACAAATTCTGATAAGGGAAGAACGTATAATTATACAGCAAAAATTGAAAAAACATTTGATAATGGATGGTATGCAAATATGGCATATAACTATTTGAACTCAAAAGATGTAAATTCTATTGAGGCAGAAATTACAGGAGATGCCTTCGCTTTTAACCCGGTAATTGGGGATGCAAATACAGATGTTTTGGCGTATTCTAAATACGGAAATACGCACAGAGTAATTGGTGTTGCGTATAAAAAGTTTAACTTTTTTGGAGAAAGTGCTCCTACAACCATCTCTACATTTTTCGAATACGCAAAAGGTGGAAGATTTAATTATACCTATGGTGGCGATATAAATAATGATGGCTCTTCGGTAAATGATTTATTATACGTTCCTACAGCATCAGAACTTTCACAAATGCAATTTACAGAAGCGGGTCAAAGTGCGAGTTTTGAAGCGTATATTCAGCAAGATGCTTATTTAAGTGGAAAACGTGGAGATTATGTAGAGCGTTACGGTGCTTTAGCTCCTTGGAGAGGTCGTTGGGATGTTAAAATATTACAGGATTTTAATTTTAATATTTCCAAAAATGAGAAAAATACACTTCAAATTAGCTTAGATATTTTAAATATTGGAAACCTTATTAATTCGGATTGGGGTTTAGTGCAACAAGCAAGAAATTTACAACCTTTAGGAGTAACGGTAGATCCAACAAGTTTAGTACCAACATATACCTTTGACAATAGTTTAAAAGAAACTTTTGCTACTGATGCTGGATTACAATCTAGATGGCAAGCACAATTAGGACTGAGATATATTTTTTAATTCACAAAGAAAATGAGATATTTGAACCGCCCAAAAATGGGCGGTTTTTTTTATAAAAATAACAATGAAATACAGACAACTTACTAAAGAACAATTTGAAGGTTTACATAAAGAATTTGCACAATTTTTAGCAAGTCAGCAGATAGATGTAAAAGAATGGAATCAAATAAAGAAAGACAAACCAGAGGTAGCAGAAGATGAAATGAATGTTTTCTCTGACGTAGTTTGGGATGATGTTCTAACAAAAACTGCATATATCGAGCACTTTTCTGAAACATCTGTAAATTTGTTTAAATGTGATGATGAAGAGATTCACAGAATAGCTATAAAAATTACCTGGGATATTAATTTATTGGAGCAAAAAGGTTTTGAGTGGTTAATGCAAAACCCTATGGATAACTCAGTTGAAATTTTTAAAGGTACCAAACCGTACTTTTCAGAGAGAAATGTAGAAATTTTCGATTTAATTGAAAAAGGAAGTGTTATTTCTAAAGGAGAAATCTTCGAATATTTTAATACCTTAGTATCCTAATTAGTTTCAATAGTTTATACTTACCATTAATCGATGTTTATGTGCATTTTAGCGATACTCTTATCTAGTTAGTCCCTAAATAAAAATAAATTTTTATTAATATCTTATATTTCGATGGTAAAAGAGAAAACAAAAGAATGAAAAAACAACTGAACGTATTGCTAGTTGAAGATAATTTAATTGAGGTAATGAAAATGAGAAGAACCGTTTCATTATTAGACTTAAAGCATAATATTATAGTTGCTAACAATGGTGAAGATGCCTTAGAACATTTAGAAGATAAAAGTAAGTTTCCTGATTTAATTTTATTAGATTTAAACATGCCAAAAGTAGGCGGTATCGAATTTTTAGCGATCTTAAAAAAAAATAACGAGACAAAACACATACCTACTGTGATTTTAACCACTTCAGACAATCAAAAAGATTTAGAGGAGTGTTACAGGTTAGGAGTTTCTGGTTATGTGTTGAAACCTTTAAAATACGACGATTACGTGGAAAAAATCAAGAATGTACTGTCTTATTGGAGTATGAATGAGTTAAAAAAATATTAATATGAAAGGCATCATTTTTACTGAATTTTTAGACCTAGTAGAGGAACGATTTGGATTAGAAATGGTAGACCAAATCATTTGTCAATCTAGATTAGAGTCTCAGGGTGCATATACATCAATAGGTACTTATGATATCTATGAGTTTTTGCAACTACTGCATAATTTAAGTAAAAACAAAAGTATTTCTATAATTAACTTACTGAGCGTATATGCAACACAAATTTTTTCTGCTATGCATGCCATTCATCCAGAAATGCTTGTAAACTACAACAATCCCTTAGAAATGATAGCTGCTATGAATCAGCATATAGAAATAATATTTACTACAAAAAATGCTTCACCCTCAGGGTTGTTAAAAGCAGAGTCCTTTTCACCCTTTCCTTTTTTTATAGTCAAAGAAAAAACTGCAAATTTATTAATTATAAATTATAAATCTAACAGGGGCATGCAACATTTTTGGCTAGGATTAATGCATGAGATGTTTAAACATTTTAATGAAACAGCTACGATAGTATTAGAAAAAATAAAAAAAGATGGCACAGAAATAAAATTCACGATCAACAAAAATTAATGAGCCAGGAAAAAATTGACATATTAGAAAGAAGCTTAAAAAGAGAAAAAGCAGCAAGAAAATCTGCGGAAAAAATATTGGAAGATAAATCAAGAGATTTACACTTCTTATCAGATGAACTTAAAGCAACTAATTCTAAGTTAGAAAATCTTTTACATGAGAAGTCTAGCCAATTAAAAGGTGTTTTTGAAAACATTATAGATGCGTTTGTCGTTATAGATCTTTGGGGCAATGTTATTAAATTTAATGACGCAGCGACCCTTCTTTTTGGTTATAATATTGATATAGAAGCTTTAAATATTTTAAGTCTAATCTATGTTGAAGACATGGAGTATGCAAAAACTTCTTTCACAGATTTGCAAATAAAAGGTTTTTTTAAAAATTATAAAGCAAGAGTTTATACCAAATCAAACGGAGTAAAATGGGTGCATATAAATGCAAGTATAATTTACGATAAAGATAAAAACCCAATAGCAGCTCAGGGTATTGTAAGAGATATTACAAAAGAGAGAACTTCAAAGGAAAAACTTATAGAATCAGAAAATAGATTATCTACACTCGTATTAAATCTAAATAGTGGTATTATTTTAGAGGATGAAAACAGAAAAATAGTGTTATCTAACACAAAGTTTTGTGAATTACTTGACAGAGATATGCATCCTGATGATTTGTTTGGACTGGATATTACATTGCTATCGGAACAAAATAAAAATTTGGTTAAAAATCCAGAGCTATTTGTAGAAGGGCTGCGTGAAATAGTTGAAAAAAAGGTTGCTGTTTTTGGAGCTCAAATAGAAATGATTGATGGTAAAGTGATAGGAATAAATTATACGCCAATAATTCTTGATGGCAAATCAAAAGGATTCTTATGGACGTTTACAGACATTACTTTAGAAAAAAAATACAATTTAAGCCTAGAAGCACAAAAACTAAAATTCAGTAGTATAATTGCCAACATGAATTTAGGATTGGTAGAAGTAAACAATGACGATGAAATTCTTTTAATAAACCAAAGTTTTTTAGACATGTCTGGTTACTCTGAAGAAGAGTTATTAGGTGAAAAAGCAAACCGTATCTTATTCAAAGAAAAAGGAGATAATATAATTTTACAACAAAATAAACAACGTTTAACAGGAGATTCTAATTCTTACGAGTTAAAAGTAAAAAATAAAAATAACGAATTTAAACATTGGTTAGTAAGTGCAGCACCAAGCTATAACTTGTTAGGAGATATTGTTGGCTCTATAGGAATTCATTTAGATATTACAGCGCTAAAGAATTTAGAACTACAGAAAGAGTTGATATTAAGAGAATTAGAAATCAGTAACAATCAATTGCATGAATATGCGCATATTGTTTCTCATGACTTAAAATCTCCATTAAGAAGTATTGATGCTTTAGTTTCTTGGATTAAAGCAGATAATGTCGGTAAATTTGATAAAATAACTACACAAAATTTTCAGCTATTAGACACTACCTTGGAAACCATGGAAAAATTAATTTCTAATGTTTTAAAATACTCTAGTGCAGGATCAAAAGCAAAAGAGAAAGAAAAGGACATAGACCTAAATAGCACCGTAAGTGATTTAAAAAACATGTTACTTATTCCTGACAATATTTCTATTAAAGTACTAAACAAGTTGCCTACTGTTCAAGGAGATAAAACAAAGTTTCAGCAGTTATTTCAGAATTTATTAAGCAATGCTATTAAGTTTTGTGATAAAGAAAACGGAATCATAGAAATAAATTATGTCGATAATAATACGTTCCATCAATTTTCTGTAAAAGACAATGGTATTGGAATTCCAAAGAAATACCACGATAAAATTTTTCAAATTTTTCATTCATTAAATGAAAGAAAAGATTCAACGGGAGTAGGATTGTCGATAGTTAAAAAAATAATTAATTTACATGAAGGAGATATTTGGTTAGAAAGTGAACCAAATGTGGGAACTACTTTTTATTTCACTATAAAAAAGTTAAATGAAAACCGCCCAACGTTAAAGAAATAACTATTCTAATTGGGGAATACGTATTTGATTAGGTACAATTAATATAGCTTTTATGGCATAGCTTGTAAAACTTGATGGTCACTGTTTAAAAAAAATAATTAAACCCAATATTGTCCAAGTAGTAATTCCAGAAAAATTACCAATTATTAAAGGTGATAAATACAGATTAGAAAAATTATTTTTTTATATTTTAGACAATGGAGTAAAATACAATAACCACGAAACAGCAGTCATAAAAATAGGTTACAAAGAACAAACTGATTTTTGGGCTCTTATATAAAAAACAATGGTAGAGGTATTAAAGATAAATATTTTGATAAAGTTTTTGAGGCTTTTAAAAAATTAGATAAAAAATAATAAATCTGCAGGATTAGGGCTTTCTGTAGTATAAAAAATAAACATTTATAACGGTCAAATTTGGATAGAATCTAACCAAACTTGGGTGCTACTTTTTGTTCTAACTTAAAGAAATAAATATGCAAAAACCAAATTTAGAGTATATTAATAGATTATCAAGAGGAGATAAGTCTATTAAAGCAGAATTAATAGAAGTTATAAAAGCAGAATTTCCAAAAGAAAAGAAAGAGTATTACGAGAGCTTAGAAAAGAGGGAATTTAAAAAAATAGAAGAAAATGTTCATACACTTAAGCATAAAATTAGTATTTTAGGGCTTGAGAAAAGTTATGAAATCGCAAATCAGTTTGAGCACAATCTTCGGGAACATAGTTTAGATAAAAAAGAAGATTTCGATAAAATTTTAATAGCAATTTCAGATTACATAGAAACTATATAAAGATCCCTATGAATTGTATTATTATTGATGATGAAAAATTAGCTAGGGTTATTATAAAAACCCTGTGTCAAGAGATTGGTTCTTTAAATATTTTAGAAGAGTTTTCTAATGCTATGGAAGCAATTAAGTATCTAAACGAAAACAAAGTAGATCTTATTTTCCTAGACATCCACATGCCAAATTTTAATGGTTTAGATTTAATTAGAAGCTTAAAAAATCCGCCAAAAATCATCCTAATAACTTCAGATCCAAAATTTGCAATAGAGGCATTTGAATATGATTTCATTATAGATTATCTGCTAAAACCTTTAGAACTTCCCCGTTTTAAGAAAGCAATTGAAAAAGCAGATACAAAAGAATTAAAGTCAGCTCCGAAAACAACGAAAGCAAAACCGGGGACTTCTGATATTGACAATGATTTTTATATAAATATAGACAGACGTTTAATAAAAATTGATTTACCGAGTATTTACTTGATAGAAGCAAAAGGGGATTATATAAAAATAAAAACAGAAAATAAAGATTATGTAGTGCACTCTACATTGAAAAAGATAGAAGACAAATTACCAGATTCTTTATTCTTAAAAATACACCGTTCTTTTATTATTAATATTAAAAAGATAATAGATATTGAGGATAATAGTGTGTTAATTCAGAAAGACGTTATTCCTGTTAGTCGCTCTAAAAGACCAGAATTAATGAAACGTTTAGACCTGCTTTAGTAGTTGGTCTGCATTAAAACCAGTTTTCATCGTTAGAAAAAGTGCTAAAATCGAACATCAACGGTCAAATTTAACTTATTTATTAGATTTGTGATATATCTTCTATATCATGAAAAAAATACTATTCTTTTTAATCGCGACAGTAATTGGATCTTTACACGTGTATGGGCAGTTTCATCAATCCGTTGGGGAATCAAATTCAGCTAAAATCCAGAGTTCAATTGGTGTAGATTTTGGCACTGTAGCTGATTTTATCATCTTTACAGGAGTAGGAGCAGTTGCCAATACAGGAGTTTCTACAGTTACGGGTAATGTTGGCTCTAATGCAGGCGCAATTGCTGGTTTTGGACTTCCTTCCGTCTTAAACGGAGTTATAGAAAACGCAAACGCAGTTACCTTGCAAGCTTCTTTAGATTTAGCAGCGGCTTGTATTGAATTACAAAATATTCCTGCAACAATAACAGATCATAGCGGTATTTTTGGAAGTGTTGATGGAGAAACTATTTTTCCAGGTGTCTATAGTATTGCAGCAGCTGTTGCTATTACAGGAACATTGACTTTAGATGCGCAGGGAGATCCAGATGCTATATTTCTTTTTAAAATTACGGGAGCATTGAACTCAGTTGCCGGAGCTACTGTTCTTTTAGCGAACGGAGCTTCTTCAGACAATGTCTTTTGGATTGCCGTAGGTGCTGTTGGTCTCGGAGCAAACACAACAATGATTGGCACTGCAATAGGCTATCCTGGAGCAGTTTCTTTAGGAGCAGGTGGTGCTATGGATGGAAGACTGTATGCAACTGTTGGTGCAATTGCTACAGACTCATTTGAAGCAACCATTCCAGTTGCAATTATAGCAGATACAACGATTCCTGTAATTACTTTAACAGGAGACGCTGCAGTTTCATTAGAATTAGGAACAACTTATACCGACGCTGGAGCCACAGCAAGCGACAATATAGACGGAGATATTACTGGAAATATTACAACAGTGAATCCAGTAGATATAAATACTGCAGGAAGCTATACACTCACCTATAATGTTAGTGACGCGGCAGGAAATGCAGCAGCTCAAGTTACACGAGTTGTAACAATCACCCCATTACCAGCGTATAATTATCTTGGTACCTATACCGCAAATGGAACCCCTCTTTATTTAGAAACTCCTGGCGATGTTCTTTCAACAGAAGCGCAAGAAACTATTAGTAACTCACTTCCAGACGGATACCCTGTTTCAGATTACAATCCTCAATATATTAGTTCTGGGTATGATACAGATATTCAAATTGAAGCAAGTACAGATGTTTGGGTAACCTTTGTAAGTGAAGGAGTAGCAACTTCAAATGTTTTAGGTTTTTATACATATGACGTTAATAATCCCTTAGCTACAGCACCAGCAAAAGATGACATTACAATCATTTTTCCAAATATATCAAATGTAGAAAGTGGAGGTGGTTTAGTAGTTGGTGATAAAGTAAATATAGGAACTTTTGAAGCAGGTATTGGAATCGGATGGGTGCTGCTTAATGATGCTTGGAGTTCTAGTGAGGAAAATGTTGGAGATGCTGCATTAAATTTATATTCGGATATTAATTTTAATCCAGAAACGGATGAAACGTTAAGAACTCATAACGTATTATTAAATGATGTAACGAATGAGAGAATTGTGCTTGGGTTTGAAGATTCAAGGAGAGACGATGTTGATAATAGTCAAGATTTTAACGATGCCGTTTTTTATATCACTGCAAGTGCTTATGAATCTTTAATTACAAATAATTTTGCCGATATAACACAAGCGTATGATGTTTCTTCAGGGAATGACGGTGGTTTAGAGAGTAATGGCGATTTAGCAAATTTAATAGCAAAAAGAAATTTTAAAAGAAAAAAAGAAGGGAATTTATTAAATAAAAAAGAAGCGCAACTAAAATTTAATAAAAAGCAATTTAAAGCCAAAATTAATACAAATTCTTTGATAGATTATTTGCCAGAGACAGGCATGTATCAAACAGAAACTGCTAGCGTTTCTAGTCCTACAGATTTATTAGGAGTTACAAATGCAAAAGAAATATTCTCTATAGATTATTACCAAGGAGAAAGAAGAATTTCTGCTGTTTTAGCAACAACAACTGAGAACGCAATCTATGATCATTCAAAAATTATTTGTGATCGATTAAATAGCTCGAGTCTCGAAGATATTAGAACGGTAGAAACAAGAGGGCATCAAATTATAAGTTCTAAAATAAAAAGAGCAACCGGAGAAATAGAATATACCTTAAGTTTCTCTATTAAAATGGGTACTACAGAAAACGAATTGTTCAGTTTCTGGAACATCGATCAATATCCGAGTGGTAATTATCAGAATTTTCAAATCTGGGGAAGCGCATTCTCTCAAGTATTCTCTATTGCAAATTTCATTATAGATAAACATACCAATGATAACGGATTAATAAGTACTAAAGTAGCGGAAGTATTACCAAATGTATTTGTAAAATCTGGTTCATATGCCAACGGAGTTCTTGAATTATTCCTGGTAAATAAAACCAATGAAACTTCTATTATTTTTGACGGTAATATTGCAGAGACAGAAGTTTCAGAGCATAATAACGTTACGAATACTTTTTCTTTGACAGGAAATTACAATGAAGTGTTATACATCGAAACAGGGGTCTTATTTGATATTGGCTTCTCTTTACAAACAAACGCTACTGCGCAAAAAGATGCTTTGTATCTTGCAGACGGACCTTGGGGTTTAGATTATTTGAATGATTACGCTATTGTAGACGAATTTAAAATTCAAGTAGGAGAGCGGAATTATTCAGAGGATGTTTATGAAGTAGATAGAAATGCAAGTGCAACAGGTGAGGTGAAAGGGAATATTAACTTATTCAGACATTTATTGCCAGGAGATCAAACTTTAGACGTAACTGATTATAGTTTGATGAATTTTTCAGTACGCAATAACCAATCCATAGAAATTGTTGTTATGCAAGAAGATAATAGAATGTGGGAAAATAGATTGCGCTATACAATTCCTGCAAATTCAGATGAAAAAGCATACAACATTGCGTTTACCGACTTTAAAGATGCTGAGGGCGTTTTAGTTGAAATCACCAATATAAAAACAATTGTATTTTCAGTGATTGGAGATTATGTAAATTATATTCCGTTTAATATAACAGTGAACGATTTATCTCTTATTTCACAAAGTACGTTAGGCACAAATAATATTGCGCAGGTCAAGGAAAATAAATTAATAAATTATCCAAATCCGTTTACTAACAGCACAACTATTAGATTAGCAACAAACTCTGAATTTATTCAAATTAAAGTATTTGATATATTAGGGAGACTTGTAGATCATAAGAAATTAAACACAGCTAATTCTAAGAATGAAGCAAAATATAATGTACCAAATTTAAAATCGGGAATTTACAAGTATCTATTAAAAGACGATAATAACAGTTCGCATTCTGGAACGTTTATTGTCAATTAATCCCCTATTTACCCCCCATTTTTTAATACGAAGGCAAAAGTTAATTCTTTTGCCTTTATTTTTGTAATAATTTTTTGAGATGCATCTTATTTGAATTATAATTGAAGTGTGTTCTAAAAGTAAAACCAAATTTAGCCTCATAAATAGGATTACAATTCAGTTACTTTTTAAAATTTATGAAGTGTTTTAGCTCGGCATATTTTTTAAATGCTAAAGGAAACTATTGTATTGAATACTTAAAATACATTTCAAAATCAGTTTGTTATTCAATAGAAAGTAGGAGCAAAGAATGGTTAAACTATGCCTTTAAAATTTTAATTAAAAGAGGTTCTTTTCTTCGTTATGAATAAGATTTAGATCATTAATGGTATTCCTTTTTTTATCTATTTTTTGGATACATAGTATCCCTTTGGAGGAAGCTTTATGAAAGAAGTTTAAAATTAGAGCGCGATACACCGATTACTATAACCATCATATCCTCATAAACTTCTTAAAAGAAACGTATAATTAGGTCTTTAAAAGATAATAAATTATAACAGGAATTTCATAAAGCGATAGGACTTTGATTTTA
>TARA_B110000902_G_scaffold5877_1_pt1 | contig 12485 bp, 15 predicted proteins | sample TARA_B110000902 | Tara Oceans TARA_B110000902 (sample SAMEA4398009) | marine metagenome | biome: Polar Biome; feature: [SRF] surface water layer (ENVO:00010504); material: water (ENVO:00002006), including particulate matter (ENVO:01000060) such as... | depth 5 m | reverse complement strand
CCCCCCCCCCCCCCCCCCGCCGTGGGAACTCAGGCAGAAACCAGTCGAGTTATTCGTGCAGCATTTAATGGCCTGCGAAGATGCCCCAATTGGTTGAAGTGCACGGTGTGATGTCTGCGTGTTTGCATTTGGTGTGGTCGAAGAAATCGAAGTGGTTGAGGCCGAATTCTGTTCTTTTTTGGTAGCATCGTGGCAGCAATTTGTTGTTTTCGTTTAGCCCCTTTTTGTTTGCGACGCTGTGCTGCGTGAGCACAACCCTCGTTGTTGCTCTTGGGTTTGGCATAACGGCCGCAATGCAGTCTGGGCAGTAGCACCATTCTGTGCATGTTTGCAGAGCCTTTAAGTAGTGTTCTGCCCAGTTTCGGCTGAACAGCCACCCTGATGCACCTATTCCCGTTGTGATTAAGCCGTATCCTGCGTTGACCATGTATCGTGCGGCTAACGTTTCTAGAGTGGCTATCGGGGTGCAAATGTGGTGGTCTGACTCGACGTAGTAAAAGAAGTCGTGGTTTGTTTCGAGCATGCGTTGAAGCAATACTGCTAGTTTTTTTGTGTAGCATGTGCTTGTATATTCGCTGCATGGGAGGTCGATCGTGTCGCCTGCCCAGTGCGCCTTGTGTCCGTTGATGTCGAAGAAGTGGCACCCTTGGTGCACGATGTCTGTTGGGCGAATTTGCGGTTCTCGCATGACTGCGCAGAGCACTGTTAGTGCGGCTGCTGGCGGAACAGTTTTCATGTTTCGTTGGTGCCTCTGTGAATTGAATATAGTGATTGCGACGTTTTTGCAACAACCTGCACGCGGGAGGCTGCGTACTCGTTGCCGAGCTCTGCTGCCCGCCGCCACCACCGGGGGTTGTCCGTCTCCTCGGCTAGGGTCGCCGCCGCAATCTCGTGGCCCAGGCTTGCGGCGGCCTCGAGGAACACGAACGCGAGGAAGTAATTGGGGGTGCACCCGCGGCCGGAGTCGTACGCCATCGCCAGCGTGTTCAGCTCGGCACCGGTTGCGGTTCCGGCCGCGGCGCGGGCGCTCAGCACGCACACCAGCAACTGCTCGGCGGCCACGCGCGCGGGGCGCATATAGCGCGGTGGCGCACCCCAATTACGCCTCTTTTTTCACTCGCGCCTTTTGCGATGCAGTTTTATATTCTTTGAGCACGGTCCACCACGCGCGGGCTGCCTTGCGGATGGTGGTCCGCGTCTCGGCCGACTGCGAAAACAGTTCGGTCGTGGACCACATTGGGTTGGGTATCCTGATAAATGCCGGCGATGCTTATATCGGATGGACAACACGTTTCGCACGAAGTGGAAATGGCACTGCTGTGCCTCGTGGCGGCGGCAGCAACCGCGGCTAGCGCCGAAGTGGTGATGGCTTCCCTTTTTCGGCCCGGGACTCTTGTGGCCGATGTTTTGCAGACCGCCGCAAGCTGCAACGTCTTTGAGAACGGAATCCACGTCCACGGTTACAACCCCCTTCACGGCAACACCGCAGTCGTTGGCTACCCTCTCCCCGCCTCCCCTTTGCACCACAGTTACCGGTGGCTGCACACCCACGCTCTGCATTCTGTGCCGACAAGTGCACTAGCTAACGGCAACAAAGACGCATTCCACGATTCCGCCGCACGAGCTTTGTGGCGCACGAGTCTAAACCTTGACGCGTGGGCCGTGCTTTTTGCCGCAGAAGCCCGCGGCACATCAGACGTCGTTGTGTGGCTAGAAAACGACGGCTTTCTGCGCGATTGCGACACAATGCGCAGTGCACTGCACCGTTTCCGTGCGTCCGGTGCCAGCGGCGCCTCCTGCTATGGCCACAACAGCGCAGTCTACCACGGGGATAGGACTGTGTGCATGATGTTTGCGCGGAGTGCGCTTTTCGCTGTGCTCCGGCACATTCTTGGCTACCACATGGTGCAACCGCTTGACTGGATTCTGAGCGACTTTTCGCGCTCGCAGTGGACTACGTACGACGTGGTAAAGCACGGCTACTTTGGGAAGCAACACCGTTCAACGCTGGATGCTTGAGCAAAAAAACACCAACCTTTAATTGGGTGTAATGCCGTAATGGCGCTGAATATTGTCTGTTCTGCTGGTAGGTTTTGGTTTCTTTGAGTGTGAGTTCGATTTTATTTGGGCAGCTAATTTTGCCGCCGAATTGTCAAACATGGTTCGTGCAATGATATCGTGATCGGTCAAGCACGCTGCAGTTTGGCAGGGGTTTCCCCAATTCTGAAGACGTTTTCCCCAGTAATGGTTCATTCTCAACACGCGTGGATCTGCATCTTTAGAACTGCCAAGGAGCAGATGGTTGTGGTGCACTTGTGAGCGAACACGTGTTGGTCTGTAAATTGGCTTGTCTAGTGCATTTGCCGGCGAGGGTGTTCGTCGGACAATTCGCTCGATTACCCATTCTACTGGAGAAGTTGTATCGTTACCCAGAAATAAAAAATTCTTCATTGACAGCTCCGTTATTTCAGGTTGTGCCAACGCATTAATGGTCCGCAGCAACCACCCAAAGTCAAAATCGACGGGTGAAAAAGGATATTCATCCACATCAACTGCAACTTGCCAATCGCACTTGTGTCCGTGCGTGTCAATTGCATCTTGGTACGCTCTTACTTGCGTTCCCTGCAAGGTGTACGGATGATTATATTTCCCCCAATCTTGATACACGACACTTGGATACGATTTCACCCAGTCACGCAGCGATTCGTTCGCGGTCATGTGGCAATCATACAAATAGATGGTTTGAATTCCGGCATGAAGCATGTAGTTTATCCATTGTCCAAGTTCAAATAGGCCCCATTTAGCCTTGTCTTCTGCGTATATTCGTACAACGATTACAGCGTCTACACGTAAGTGTGGCACTGTAGCACGATTGTCCGCAGCACCAATTTCCGGCGTAGGTCGCCGTGTTGCCATCCCTGGCTTGGTCGGGGCCTCTCGACTCATCGGAAGTGCCTTCGCATGAGCGCCGCCGTCCCCTGGGTGGGGTCGTACTGCGCGAATACCGCGAAAAGGAGGCAATGTCGTGGAATCAACTGCTGCTGCTGCGTTCGCTCGTTTCGGTGCTGCTCGAAAAAGTGCGAAAATGAGCAACGGCGTCGCAACGGCTGCGATTCTCTTCCATTTCCATTTCATTTCAGAGCGCATCCGCAATGAAATGCACGCATATATATTTGTCGGTGCACGCACGCACGATAGATACTATGACGCACTATATTTTGGGCCAAATTGCCCTCCAGCACTGTATCAGGACCCTTCTCGTCTTCGAAATTGACCGCACCGATTTTGTAAGCGGCAATCATTTGAGTTAGGCTGAATTTTTTTGTGCTTATATATAATGAAAATAAGAACGTTACTGTACATCATTCAATTATAATTGAACTGTGCTGCGTGCGCCTAGGACTTTGTGCCACAGGTGTGAGACGTTAGCAATAATCTCATCGCTGTACAGACGCTGCGAATATCGTGGAAATTTGCTTCTATGCCATCTACAGCCTGAAACTGTAGACTGTACCCCCCCCGGCAATTTCATGCGAGACCTGTGAATGGATTGCATAGTGCGTGGTGTTTTAACCCAATGAGCCCACAAAAACCTTTGACACAGGTGCGGCGCATCCCGCAGTTCAAATGGTCGCTGTGGTACATTATCACTGGGCCACCATAACCGATTTTGATCGTCGATAATCTCCACTGTTGTCTCCAGTAACGACACCAGATAGCCAATATTTAACGCAATTGTTTGCGTGGAAATAAAGGGAAGTGATTGCGTTGCATAACCGTAATGTAAATATCTGACCATTTGGCTGTCAAACAATAAAAAATTTTCGTCTGGCCGTGCCAAATTTGGATTGCAATGAAATCTTCCGTAGATCAAAGGTTTGGCCATTATTCGTTGCCGAAGATAAAAAAGCACATTGTGCAAGCACAGGTATCCATCGTCGTCCGTTCTTAAATAATAATCACACTCGTAGTTGTCCACAAAATACCGCATCGCAAACAGCTCCCGTTCCGCATTGTTAGTATTGTAGCCTATCGTACCATTTCGCAAAACTACGTCCGAATTCAATTCTACACCAACACCTTCAGCGTCGGCAAAAAAGCGGTACGTTACGTCAAAATCTAAATTGCTGGCCCATGTACGCCTAATAGACTCTCTGAGCCGAGTATGACCATTAGCAGATCCAATACCAATGCACAAAAACATGCGACGTCGATCATATGGCAGTGCAGATAAATGCGTTGTGATAAAAAGCAGCACTTGTACTGGCGCCATGCTGTTGTTTGAATACCCGGTTTTGCACCACGGTATATATAAAATCCTTTATTGCAAATCGGATTTGGATTGGCGACGCACGCGCATAGTTTGGTAGATTACATCGTAACATTGTGGTGGGTCTTCGTAAATAATTTGCCCCTTTCGCAGACAATGTGATCTATAGTTCAGTCTCTTCATAAACGCATGCACGTCGTTTTCTTTAAATCCGGCCGCAGCTTGCAATTTCAGGTCGCGTTCTACGATCACAATTGGGCGCTGCGTTCGCAAAAGATGCATCATGCCTTGCAACGCTGGAAGTTCGTGTCCTTGTGTGTCAAGTTTGACAATGCGAATTTCCGGAGTAGCTTGCAGCGATTCGATGTAGTCGTCCACCCGCATTGTACGAATTTTGACTAATTGCGATACCCCCCCTACGTTTGCGACTGCGGCCGCAGATGTCATGGCTGCATTATCATCACGAGAAGGCAAGTTAATCCAACTTTGCCCGGTAAAATGTGAAGCTGCCGCGGGAACGACAATCCCTCGCGAAGCAAGAAGCTTGTTCTGTGCAATGTTAAATGCGGCATGACCCGCCGTTGAAGGCACTGGTTCAAACGCTATTACGCGCCACCCCATTTGCAAGAGTGGGAGCGTACTTTGTCCCCAATTTGCTCCAATATCAATTATAGTACCACAGGGTGTAAGCGGCGATTTGTACAAGTTTGATTCGTAACCGTATCCACACCTGTTTCCTCTTGGAAATGTAAAACTGTAGTTCCATTCAGGACAGTATGTCGTTTTAACTCCGTCAGGTCGTATTGGCGACGCAGGTACAAATTGCGACGATGATAACGCCGGACACCCCACTAGCCCCTTGTTTATTGACGCTGCACGTTGTTTCAAATCCTTTTCCATCAGCACTTCCACTCTGCGTCGCAATGCACTATCGGAGTAAAAATCACGCACTCGTTCATGTGCCCCAGTTGTATGCGCTGCGTTTTTTTTACCCTGAAATATTGACGACAACCCATCTGTACCCCAACCGTTTGCTCCAAACTCTTCCCATGCTCCAATTTGACGCAGCAGACGCTCGGTATCTTTCGCGATTGTTTCAACATGACCCAAAAACGACGCAACGGGCATCCACTTGTTGCAATCATACAAATCACATTGCGGATTCCAGTGCACGTCGCGCATTCCGGCTTCAACCTTGGCCACAAACGTTTCAAAATCCCACTTAAGTTTCTTGTTGTGATACGGATGGTTTACTATTTTGTCCAAGTAAGCAGACAAAAACCTTTCCATTGGATCACGCCAAAAAAGCACCTTTGTCCACGTTTCGTCGTTGAGGATAGATGTTGCTTCAACCGCGTCGAGATTGAACAAATAAGTCAACCCATTTCGTGAAGGGTCGTGCGGCAGCGTCGTTGCCGGTCCGCTGTGCGCATAGCCACGTGGGTTGTTGTACCGAGTTTTCCAATCCTTGAAGCCCTCCATGCGTCGAAAGAGTCGTTTAAACTCTTCGCACGAGTTTTTCGGAATAGACCAAAATAGTAACCTAAATTTTCGAATGACAATTGGACTCCCCTCCCACTGGCCTTTTTTCATTATGCGGTTCGATACGTTCACCTCCACAATCCCTGTGGGCACCGCCGTCCACTCCGGCAAGAAATGGTCCTCGTATCGAACCTTCACCTTGTTGGTCGGGTGATCAAGCTTAAACATGTTGCCGTAATAAACAACGCGTGCATCCTTGGCGAGCCACGCAGCCCACCACCCAAACGTCCCGAGCGTCAGAATAATGCCGTCGCACAAAGATAGAATGGCCATGTCCACCGCCCCGGCCCGGTCCTTCGGCAACACGACTACGTTGGCATTGTTTGCAAAAAAGGGCTGCGCCTTGCACCACTCCACTTCCATTGACACCACGACAAACTGGTGACCCGGAAACTGTGCCATCGCAGCTTCGAAATAAGCCGCAGGAGGAAAATCGAGGTAGCCGTACGCCATGTAATCGCCGCGCCGCACGTGTACACCAACAAGTTTCTGCTTATTGTGGCGCAAGCCGGCCAACACAACCCGCGCTTTTTCCAAAATAGTTGGCTTAAAATCAAACATTTTCCTGATTTTTGGCGCAACACGTTCAAAGTACTTTGCAGATTGAAGATAGGTGGCAACGTTCACAGCTCCAAGATGTGCACGAACGCGCACAGGAAGCGACGCATCGTGCACGGCATAACCGGCTTCTTTAATTGTGGTTTCTGCCCGACGCGAACAGTCGGACGCAAAAGGACCATTGAAAGTCTCCCGTAACGTATTAAACGAAAATGCACCGTTTGGGTGACCCAAACAAAACGAGGCGCCGGCCTGCTCCGCAATGCCGAACGCAGACGCGTACTCAAACATAAGATTGCCAAGACGCCCGACCGGGTCGATCGATAGAGCCGCGTTGCGCGTGTGGGATACCTTGAGCCAATGCGTCCCGCGCGTGTCCACATGCTGCGTATCTACTGAGTAGGCCACAGAATTTAAACCGTCCGTTTTCCACTCGGCTGACCCCCGGGACATCCGGCCAATTTGCGCAACAGTTTGGCGGTACCCGTTTTTGTCCGTTACTCGCTTCGTGTGATACGCATCGTCAAGGCACCGACACTTTCCCTTCCCTTTTGCAGGGCGTCTCAGTGCCTTTGTTTGGGCGAGAAGCCCCGCCATCCGAAACCGGTGGTACAGGTCGTCGTCCTCGCCGCCCCACCCTACTGCTTTGTTTGTGTACCCGTTAATGGCTATCCAGTCGCGGGGTGTAGCTTGAACAACGCCGCCGGCATATTGATGATAAGGTACGCTTCGTCGGAAACAAGAGATCTCAGAGCACACCTGCGTTGGTTTGTCGCACCACTCGTAATTATCGATTCGGTCCACAAACATGTCGACATCGTGCGTCACGATGCATCTAGCATGCGGATACTGCACCATTGCCTCCGCTATACCCACGTTTATAAGCCACGCGCGATTGAACGGTTCGTCGTTGTTTTGTTCAATGACGTACGTGTGAAAAGTAACACTCGCATTCTTCCGTCCGCGCGCTTCCAGGTGCCGCATGTGGAACCGGTAGTGACGGTGTCGATCTCGAAACGGAAAAACCAACACCACCGATTTTTTTGATGTCGCGACCGCCTCGGACCAGCAGAGGCAAAGGAGGAACGTCACACCCACACAGACGATCGCAGTCATCATTCGGACGGATCGACGCACCCGGTTTGCTGCGGTGTCCATGCACTGCGAAATACAGAAAAACCCAAAAGAGCACACCAAGCCTAGCAGGAGTATAAAGCCGCGCTCCCGCTCCGAGAACAAACGACACCGCCACTTCATTCACGATGGCGACCCCTCACGGTCTTGCGCAAGATCACACGATGGCCACTTTTCGCGGTGCTGCTAAAGACAAATGGACAAAGGGTAAAGAGTGGCTCCACCGCAAGGCAAATAAGGTTCTTGACAACCTCATGTACTTTCAAGCGTTTGATATAACTGGTGAAGTCCAAATTGCCGGCGAGATATGCTTGAAGGCAAATGACTCGTGGGGAAACGCCGTCACTATGAACAACGTCAAGAGCATGATAAAGTACAATGGATTAGGCGGGAGGAACGTGCCGATTAAATTCACTGGTACAATGACAACATTGTTCGACGGCACTACCCCGGCGGCCCTGTGTTATAAAGACAGTCCCAACAAAGTCACGATCGTGCTCAGCAAGTCGAAGAGTCATCGAGACTGTGCCTTGAAAACTATCATGGGACTGAACGGAGGCACCATAATTGCGCCCCTCAATTTTAAGGAGATTGCTGTATAAAAATATTTCTTTTATGTACACAACAGTAAAACAGAGCCAACGGTGCCGCAGAGGTGCATGACGGCGTGCGCGGCGTAGCGCGGGTGCGAGCGGTACGGGAACTGCATCGTCGTGACTTTCGCGGCAACGACGGCCACCGCCAATGCGATGGCAGCAACGTCCGGGTCGGCGCGCTGCTCGTAGACCAGCGAAGCATTGTACGCCACCCACACCCCTACGAGCACGCGGTCGAGCACGTCAGACGCCGTGTTTTGGGCCGCGCGGTCTGGTCGGTGCGCGTACGTCGAGCACACCGCATTGCTGCAGTGCACCACCACGCCCACCAGCCGTCCCTGCGCGACGCACAGCGCCGCGGGCACCAAGAACGTGCACGCCGTAAGCTGGAGCAAATTTGGGCACCCCGTGTACCCCGCGTCGCGCGGCGGCACCAGCTGCGCAACGCCGGTCTTCGGCTCATCCGCGCACTCCGCCATGCGTCTCCCGGCACAATGGTGGTCTGCGTTAGCCAGGGGCCTTCTTGGCCTTCCGCTGATTTGTCCTCTTCCGTCGCCTCGCCTCCCGCTTGACAAACGCGCAGCTTTCGGCCAGCTGCGTGCCGACAATTCCGGCCGAGCACGCCATCTCGACCGCACGGTCGGCATCCGTCTTGAACATGCCGATGTCGGCGCGGTAATCCGAGGCTTCCCGGACACTCTCAAACTCGAGCACCTTTATCTTGCACACCGCGATGGCCTCGTACAACGACGGCATCGCGCTCGACACCACCTTGAGCGATTTCCGCGCCGTCGCCTGCGTGCACACCAGGATCGCAAGCGCAGCAGAGAGCATCTCCGCCATAACGATCAGCGCAAAGACAGTGCTGCCGGTACGCTCGACAGCGGCAGGCCCGCGTGCGGGCTCGGTGTGCTCGACCGCCAGCGTCTTCTCGAGAACGCCGCGGGAAAAGGTAATGTTCGCAGCTGTGGTGTCAAGCATGTGGCGCATCAGAGCATGCGCCTCGGTCAGCATGGTGTCAGTGATGCCTAGCAGCGGGACGTTCGGCATGGTGCGTGAAGTACAGAGGTCGGTTCAGAAGTGTGACGTTGAAACTGGGATTGTGCCGCTTTTATCGTCACTTTTTTTTTTCAAACCTGGTTTGGTCCAAAAAAAAAGTCATGTTTATTCCATTGGATCATAGTTTATAGTGGACACTTCTGGTTCTGGTGCTGCGCGTCCTGTCCAATTGAAGATGTCATACGGAGCCTTTTCGCACGTGTGACAGGCAAAGACGGAGGTGCACTCTACGTGTGCCCCGCAAGATGCACATTTGGGTATTAATTCCGCTAACTCGTCGTTCTCTCCCCGCGCTTGACTCTCGTCAATGTCCTCAGGATCTTCGCCGGAGTCCTTCCAGTAGGTGAGCATAGTCAGGTTCCGTGCTATCCAAGACGGAACAGCGTACGATATTCCATCCACGACAGTGATACCATTCTGCTCATCGGCCATGATCTGAAAAATCGAACCGGGGAGGGGCGGGGGTGTCAGCGCGCAATCCATTGAGCTAACCTGGTTCGGACACTATTTTGAACCGACAGGATAATGTTCATTTTTTGGGATGTGAAGGGATTTGGTTTCTTGTGTCGCTTTTATCGTCACTTTTTTTTTCAAACCTGGTTTGACTTTTCGTCCAGTTGAAAGCTAACAGCATATAATTTCGAAAGTCTGAACCACCGCATACACTGACTCATGTGGGCACCAAGCCTCCCCGGTACATATGGCGCGTGCTCATCGGATGACACTGCAAGGTGGGGCGGGATGTGGATAGAGATTCATTGGGGGGATCCGCGTACAGGCAAGTCAACCAATGCAGAGCAGCGCCGGTGCGCTCGCATTGCCGTGGTTGAGGGCATGGAGTGGCGAAAATTTACGCCGCAGGCATGGATCGACTGTTTTACTGTGAACCGGGACATACTACTAACCGGTCTGCGCTATGCAAAGATAATTGTTATTCACAATGATAATCCTGCCACGTGGTGGCCGAATGAGAGTAGCGAGAGCAAGTGGAACTTTTTTGGCCGTGTTACGTATATTCGATATTACGGGCCCCATTCCAATAACTTTGAATAAATAACTTGCATTTTTTTCAATGGTCGGCCAGGTCATTCGGTGACGTCGTCCTCGCTTCCGCTCTCACATGCGTCGTGCTCGATCGTAAACGCAACATACTCGGCGGTGCGTCCCGTTGAAGGAAACCACCACCACGTGAACGGCAGCATCACCACCGGAACTGCCATCGTGCCGACCGCCAACACGGCCGGGAAGTGATCAAACGCGCACACGCCGTCGGCAAACGTGATCCCGGTCAGCAGCGTCGCAGCATTGCCGTTGAGAGCGGCCACAGAGGCTCCCAGGTTTTGCATCCCCGCCACGATCGCGTACACAATGCACTCGGACTGCTGCGGGCACACCCGTGCTGTCAACACCACCATTGCCATGGTGCCGAGCATGTTGACGACAGAGCCAAGGCACGCGTCCCCAAACAAGTACGCACTGTGGTCCGCCAGGCCGACCGCAGTGTTCCACCGCGACACGATTGCAATATCGACAAACGAGACGGCAACGCGGAGCAGAATCGTCAGCCGAAACAACGGCCCGCAGCGCCATTGCGAAAAGTACTGCTGGAAGAGGAGCACGCCCCCCGTGGCACATACCGCACTGGAGATTGTCGCTACCGTCAGATAAAACGTCATCGAAAAGGCGGGCCCCCCCGGGACGCACAGGATGTCGGCGGTATAAAAATAATCAAGGGTGCCCGCGAACTGAGTGGCCGTCGCAGACGACAGGAACATGAAGACCGACGCCCGGGACAGCTCGGGCGGCATCAGGTGCAGCGCAGCCCCAGCAACCAAGCTTGTTGCAACGCCCGACACCGCGAGCTGCACTTGCCACGAGGGTGAGGTTGCCGCCGCCGCCACCGAGACCGACGCCACAATCATCAGAACCGTCATGTGCACCGTCCACCGCTGCGCGCTCGGAACGCCCGCTTGCGTGCGTACTACGGGATCGAGCATCCACCCCGCCGCGGTGGGAACGACGATCTGGGCGCACAGCACGGCCACCGTCCACAGCAGCAGTTGCACATTGCCGTCGTCGGCAACGGGCCCGGCAACGAGCGCGACCATTATCTCCGACAGCATGGTCATGAACCACACGTACGACACAATGCTGCTGTCAGACGGTGTGCCGCGCATGAGAGTCACGTACCGACCCTCCGACAGAATGTCCGTCGTCGCGAGCTGCACGCTGACGGCGGTGGCGAGACCCGCCAGGGCGGGCAGCGGCAGGGTGTCGTACTTGTGGGCCAAAACCACCGCGGCGGGGACCCCCACCGCCGCTGCTGCAAGCACGTACCACTGCTTGGTGCGGCCGCACAGCGGAAAGAAATCAGCCATGCCGACAATCGGCTTCAACGCCCACGGGATCAGAATGATCAGCGCGTATGACTGATACTCGACGTTGGTTGCACCCGCCACCGTCTTAAACAGCGGCAGCAAGGCCAGCCGCAGCATGCCGCCGGCTCCGCCCTTAAGACCCATGTACGCACACGCCAAAAACGCCAAAAAACGGGCATCGTAATCGTGCAACAGGCGGCGACCAAATGCAAGCATGCCAGATGGTGGTGCCGTGCACTGATGCGGTGCTCGGCGTGCGCCGTGCCTATACTTAAGTGGCAGAGTTGTCAAAATGTGCTGTTCAAATATACTTTTTGAACTTTTTTTTTTCGGTTCATGTTCGAACCAGCATAGCTCAGTGGTAAGATCGCTAACCAATTTTCAAAATATCCCCGGTTCAATTTTTACAGGTCATGTCTGAAAAATGGAAAACCGGCCTATTGTCAGCGCTTGCTCTTTCCCTGCTAAGAAATAAGAAAGCACTGCACAAACAACGTAAACTAAAGAAACTAAATGACATTGCCCAAGGTATCTCCAAGACCATGACCCTGACACCTGCCGACATGAATACGCTGATGGGTTTCATCAAGCAGAACCAACACTGTAAGACGCGAAGACTAAAACCAGTCAACACTCGCCCTATGAAAGGTAGCACATTAAAGAAATACGGCAGGTACAACCAGCCGGCCGTACAACACGACGGACTTACCTTTGGAATTTCATAATAAACACACCCTTTTTTTTGGTTTTATGTCGTTGTATATAAGGACCGTCTACACGTCGCAGTAAAACAAGGCAAGTTGGCATGCTTCGAACATGTGCGTACGTGGCGCTTCTGTGCACGGTCGGAAGCGGACAAGATGTCCGACGGCAGGTGTATGACGCCACCACGTCAACGACGACAACAACGACCACAGCAGCATGCTCGTTCTATACGGATGAGTACGC
>TARA_B110000902_G_scaffold157025_1_pt1 | contig 12486 bp, 8 predicted proteins | sample TARA_B110000902 | Tara Oceans TARA_B110000902 (sample SAMEA4398009) | marine metagenome | biome: Polar Biome; feature: [SRF] surface water layer (ENVO:00010504); material: water (ENVO:00002006), including particulate matter (ENVO:01000060) such as... | depth 5 m | reverse complement strand
ATTTAATACTAGGACACAAGTGGGTGAAGGAGCAAGACAATGAGTAACTCAGTCAGGTGGCTTATATGGGTCATGATTTTACTTGCACATGGAACTTACTGGGCCACGCAATTATCTATTCCCAGTTAAAACCTAAAGGAGCAAGACAAATGAGTACTATTTATACTAACAGGGCTAATTTACCCCTGTCATTAGCCGTATGGCTAACTCACGATACGTACGATCACGATGAACGTAGTACCCAAATTTCTGCCACTTCATTAATGCGATCTGTAAGACAAACTGTATTAGCAGCACGAGTGCCTGAAGAAGACCGTATATCTGATATTACCGACGTTGCAGCAAGTCGTATTGGATCAGCAATTCACGACATGATTGAGTCCGCTTGGGTCACTAATTACAGGCAGAACATGTCACGCCTAGGCATCCCTGAAAAAGTGATTACTAAGGTGCGTGTAAACCCCTCTGCAGACGACTTAGAAGACTACCCTGACACTATTCCAGTCTACTTAGAACAACGCTCAGAGCGTGAAATAGACGGCTTTATCGTATCCGGTAAATTCGACTTTGTAGGTGATGGACGACTGGAGGATTTTAAGTCTACCGGTACCTACACTTACCTAAATAAAACCAATGATGAAAAGTATATTTTGCAGGGTTCCATTTACCGTTGGCTTAATCCAGACATCATTACTCGCAATGAAATGGCAATTGCATTCATCTTTAAAGACTGGTCTGCAGCTAAAGCCGCAGCCTCCAGTAATTACCCTAGTACGCCCATGTTGGAGTACGTCCTGCCATTGAAGTCTATTACCGAAACAGAAGGTTATGTGCGCACCAAACTCGCACAGATTAAGCAATTCACTGACGCACCGGAAGACCAGATACCTGAGTGCACTCCAGAGGATCTCTGGCGTAAACCTACCGTCTGGAAGTACTACAAGAAGCCTGAAGCTAAACGTGCTACTAAAGTCCATACAAACGCAGCAGAGGCATATGCTTTTGCTAACCTCAATGGTGGTTTTGTTCGTGAATTTCCTGGTGGAGTAACTGCATGTAAATACTGTGACGCTTTCTCAGTGTGCACACAAAAAGATGCCTACTTAGCATCAGGCGAACTAATTATTAAGACCTAACCCTACAAGGAGTCAAGTATGCGCGAATTAGAGTATTTTAAGCCTAGTCTGTGCAAGTACAATGAAACATCAGAAGACCTAGTTAAAGTGCTTATGCAGCACTGTGAAAACGAAGATCCCATGTTTTTCCGAATGCTTGTTTCTTACTATTTTGCCAAAGTAGCCTCCACCATGCGTGCTGAGATCCTACTCCACAACAACACCACACTTCCTATCAATATTTACGCCATTAACCTAGCACCTTCAGGGGCAGGCAAAGGTAAATCCAGAACGTTTATAGAAGATAAAGTTCTTTGTCTATTCAATGATCGTTTTAAGGATGAGACCCTCCCTTTAGTTGCACAACGTAACTTAGCTAAAATCGCCAATAGCCGGGCAAATAAGCACGGTACAGATCCTAATGCAGAGTTAGATATTGTTCATGCAGAGTTTAAACAATCTGGTGAGTGGTTATCCGCTTTTGACTCTGCTACTGCACCTGCTCTGAAGCAATTACGCCATAAGTTATTGATGGCAAAGGCAGGGTCACTTAACTTTGAGATGGATGAGATTGGTGACAATTTAACGTCAAACACTGATGCGTTTAGTAAGTATTTAGAGCTATACGACAAGGGCCAAATCAAAGAGTCTTTAGTAAAAAACACTAAGGAAAACGTACGCTTAAGTGAAGTTAAAGGTTCAACCCCATGTAACCTTTTAGCGTTCGGCACGCCATCTAGCTTGCTGGATGGTAGTCGTGTTGAAGATGAGTTTTACTCTATGATGGAGAAAGGCTATGCAAGGCGTTGTCTTTTCGCTTTTGCTCGTGAAGTTAAGCGCAATCTTACGTTATCTGCCCGTGAAATACAGGCACAACGTTCTAACCCTGCAAGCCATACGTTCATTACTGCTCTTGCTGAACGCTTACGCGTACTGGCAGGAGAAGTAAACTTTAACAAGCAATTGTTACTCGACAAAGACGAAGAAATTCTTCACATTGAGTACTCATTGTATTGTCGTGATCGTGCAGATAAGTTAGGTGACTTTGATATTATTCGTAAGACCGAATTAGAGCACCGTCACTTTAAAGCGTTAAAGTTAGCAGGCAGTTACGCATTCATGGAGGGCAGTGCCCAAATCCAGGAAGAGCACCTTTACCAAGCCATCGCTATTGTCGAAGACTCTGGTGATCAACTGGATAGATTATTAACGCGTGAAGGCCCGTACATTAAGTTAGCTAAGTATCTAGGTGAGATGAGGCGTCCTCTGACTCACGCAGACTTACTTGAGAGTTTACCGTTCTACCCTAAAGCAGCAAACATTCGCAATGACATGTTGACGAATGCGATTGCGTACGGGTACCAGAACCATATTATTATCAAGAAGTCATTTCGTGACGGTATTGAATTTCTAACAGGTGAAAGCCTAATAGAAACTGATATCAACAAGTTGACGGTATCTTACTCGACACACGTTGCCCACAACTACCTCAATGAAACCGTAACATGGGAGAACTTAGAGCAGTTAACCCAAGCTAACGGATATCATTGGGTATCACACCATGTACTGGAAGGGCATCGCTGCGAAGAAAAGGCAAAGCAAGGCTTTAACTTGATCGTAATTGACGTAGATGGTGGTACTCCACTGAGCACAGCACAGGACTTATTTAAAGACTACCGGGCTATGTTCTACACGACCAAACGGCATGGTGAGAATGGGCAAGATCGTTTCCGTATGATCCTACCTATGAAGTACACGCTTAAGTTGGATCGAGATGACTTCAAAGAGTTTATGCAAAACATCTATGAATGGCTTCCCTTTGCAGTCGATGACCAAACAGGCCAACGTGCCCGTAAATGGTTATCTCACGCTGGAACTATCAGCTCTAGTGACGGTGAACTGTTTGACAGCCTACCGTTCATTCCTAAAACCAGTAAGAATGAGGAACGTAAGCAACAATTACTTGATCAGCATTCGTTAACAAACCTAGAACGTTGGTTTATTAACAACACTGGGGACGGCAATCGGTCTAACCAACTTATCAAGTACGCCTTACTACTCGTCGATGGCGGGCAAACCATCATGCAAGTCGAGCAAGCTGTACACAATCTCAACAACAAGTTAGCCAGTAAGCTACCAGATGATGAGATTCATCAAACCATTATGGTGTCTGCTCAACGCGCCATTCAAAAGCGGGCTGCTTAGCCCAGACCCCATTACCCCTTTTTTACCCTCCAGGGTACAACACCCCCGCGCTGTATGGCTCTCAGCGTGTTCGGGGTACAACAAGGGTACACCGCAAGTACTACAAGGGGACACATCCGTGTCCTTTTGTGGTGACTAATCTAAGAAGGAGAAACCCATGACTACTGCAGTCAATGATCATCTAGTATTACTAGGTGGTAAAGCGGCTTCTGGAAAATCAGCTTCATTACTGAATTTGAGAAACCCTGAAGGCGTCATGTACTTAAACTGCGAATCAGGTAAGAGATTACCATTTCGTAGTAAGTTCAAGGAATTCACTATTGTGGATCCTGCTCAGGTAGAAGAAGCGTTTCAACACGCTGAAACACTTCCTGACGTTCATACCATCGTAGTTGACTCACTTACGTATCTGATGGACATGTTTGAATCCACTCGTGTTATCAACAGTGCAAACACCATGAAAGCATGGGGTGAGTATTCCCAGTTCTTTAAGCGACTAATGCAGCAACATGTAACACGTTCTACCAAGAACGTTGTATTCATAGCGCATCACTTAGACGTACTTAATGAGCAGGAGATGCGTATGGACACCCATGTGCCCATTAAAGGTGCATTAAAGAACAATGGCGTAGAAAGTTACTTTTCATGCGTCATTGCTGCCAAGTCAGTAGGTGTTAAAGACTTATCTACCTACGAAAATTCTCTTCTACATTATTCTGAAGAAGAAGAAATGCTTGGTTACAAGTATGTTTTTCAGACCAGAAAAACTAAAGGCACTGTCGGGCTATCTGTCCGTGCGCCATTAGGGATGTGGGAAACATCAGAAACATACATTGATAACGATATTCAACAGGTGTTTGATCGCCTTAAAGAATATTATAGCTAAACCTAAAGGAAAACTATTATGAATTTAGCTTCATTAAAGACCGACAGTTCAATTCAAGACGATACAGACACGTTAGGCGGTTCCCAGCGTATTGAAGTATCCGACATTTACAACTTAACCATTGACTACGCCTACTTTGATACTTCCCCTCATGGGTCTATGGCACTGAAACTCCAATTTACGTCTGATACTGGCAAAACGCATCAGCAAGCTCTTTGGATGACAGGACGCACCGATAAAGGAGGCAACAACTATTACACCCAAAAAAATGGCGAGCGCCGTTACTTAGCTGGTTTCTCATTAGCCAATGACATAGCACTACTTACTGTTGGTTCAGAAATTGGTGACTTGGAAACTCAGGAAAAGATGGTGAAGTTGTGGGACTACGATGCTAAGGCAGAAGTACCAACTAAGGTACCGATGTATGCTGAGCTTGTGGGTAAGAAAATCACAGCAGGCATGTTACGGGCTACCGTAGACAAGAACACCAGGCAAGACGATGGCAGCTATGTGAATCAAGGGGAAACTGAAGAGAAAGTGGAACTGCATAAAGTCTTCCGCGCCCGCGATAGACTGACTCGCACAGAGATCGTAGCTGAAGAGACTGAAAGTGTATTTCTAGGTAAATGGATCGAAAAGCACAAAGGGACTATTGCCGATAAAGCGCCTAAAGCTAAGGCACTGGCTGCTAATGGTCAACTTGCACCAGCGTCCCTTGTTGCTAAACCTGCTGCTGCTGCCAAGCCTATTGGATCTTTGTTCGCATAATGCGAATAGCGGGATTAGACCCGTCACTCTCAAACTTTGGTATGGTAAAAGGAAGCCTTGGTTTTGACCAGGGCTTTCCTGTATTTGATCTGGAAGAATTGTTATTACAAGAATCCAAGTCAGACAAAGCCAATGCTAAAGTTGTTCGTAAGAACAGTGACGATATAAATCGCGCTAGATCATTGCATGATGCTATGCAGGGGTTCATTCAAGACGTAGATCTTGTGATCGTCGAAGTACCTGTTGGCTCTCAGTCAGCACGCGCTATGGCGAGTTATGGGATCTGCGTTGGACTCTTGTCTTCCATCTCACAACCGCTCATTCAAGTTACACCTTCCGAAGTCAAACTGGTAGCTGTCGGTTCTAAAACCGCAAGTAAAGCACAAATGATTGACTGGGCTACAAACTTATACCCCAACGCTAATTGGCTTAAACACAAGCAAAAAGGGGAGTGGGTATTAGGTAACAAGAATGAGCATTTAGCAGATGCATTAGCAGCTGTTCATGCAGGGCTAGCAACCGAAACTTTTAAGCAGATGACTGCTTTTATACATAGAGAATAATCATGCGTATAACATTACAGAATGATGAAATTGAAGAGGCACTTAAGACGTATGTCTCTTCTGTAGGTATTAACTTGGACGGCAAAGACGTTGATCTCAACATCATTGCTGGTCGTGGTACTAATGGCACCAGTGTTGAAATAGATATTAGTCCTGAGTCTACTAGGGCTAAAAAAACTGTATCAACAGTGTCTAGCAGCAAAACTAAGCCCAAAAACGCAGATTTAACTGTAGCTAGGGCTGTTGTGGCTCCTGTTGTAGCTTCTCTTCCTGGGCCTACAACTAATCTAGTTGAAGAGGAATTAGAAGAAGAAGTTGCAGAAGTGCCAGCTAATTCTAAGTCACTCTTTGCCTGATGAAGAAACTAATCATCTTTTTTAAAAGCCTTTTTATATTCATTACCGTGGCGTTGTCAGCAGCACTTATTTACTTTGTGACAATTCTAGGCGGACTGGTATTACTAGGGGCTCTTATATTCTTTCTCGTGACAGAGTATTACAGAGATGAACCAAAAGATGGCCCATAAGGGCCATCTCTTAGTCTTTATTAGGAAGTTACTAGGGCACGCGCTAGGAATGGGGTTTTCTTCCAGTTTCCTCACTCCTACTCTCTAGTGGCTTCACTAATGAAGATTCACTCCTGTTGAACTAGCAATAGTTCCTTGGCTACGATTCCCTTGTAGCCTTTTTTATTCCACACATATAGAGGTATCCAATGGAAACCACCGCTATTTATGAACAAGCATTGCGTGCAATCGCATGGCTATCTGAACCTAATTCTTTAGTTGAAGACATCGCATCCACTGCACTACTAGATACTGATCTCTTTGACTTCGGGGACAAAAACCAACTTGAGTTGTTTCCAGAAGAAGTACTCTTTTAGTTTACTTAATACCCGTAGCGTGCATCAGCCCATTAATGGTCGCAATCTCGTCAATAGAGCCCGCTGCCACCCCAAATGGGTTCTGGAAGCGACTAAGCAATCCGTTATTTAAAAGACTTGAGTCTGTCGGTGCCGCAAAGTCAAAGTAGCCCTGCCCAATCAGCAGTGCTATAACCCCAGTAGGGTTCTCTTGAAACAAGTTAATAATCGGTCGCTGAATCCGGAAGTAATACTTCGAGAACATCATTAAACCCATGTCGTTAAGGTACTGAATACCTTTACCTGTAGGTACATCGTAGTTTACAAAGTTAGCTACAATACGCTTCATGGCTTCTTCTTTTGACAATGGGTTCTTACCTCGCTCAGTGTAGTACTTATACTGTGCATACCGTGCAGCAAAGTCAGATACCTGCGTAGACTGGTTTAAAAACTTATACCCGGCTGTGTCTTGAGACAATGTAAGGTTGCTAGCTACTGTCTTTATTCCTTGCGGAATATTGGCAGTTAGTCTCTCAGTTTTCTTAAACAGTTTTGATTTATAACTGAATGGGTCATCCCCAGTATCAATGTCCTCCACAATAGTCTGGAATAAGCCAGCATCAATCAATTCCTTTACAGGATTATTTGCTAATGAGTTCTCCAGTTCAGCAATACGCGCACGCGTCTTGTCTTGCTCTGCTTGTGTCATTGGCTGCGCTTTTAACATACTCTGCAGTTTAAATAACTCAGTATGTTCTTTCTGATAGCGCAACACACCTTTCCACGCTACTGTCTTATGCTTGGCTATATCTACAAACGGAACACCGCTCATTCTTAGTAACACTATATTACTAATTACGTTACCTACGAGTGTAAGTCCAGTTTTAACCACTAAGATATCTTTAGCAGCTCTGATAAGCTCCTGCCATCCCGCTTCGCCTTGACGAAGACGCATTACCAACTTATCCCCAAATACTTTACCAAACGTTAGTTCCAATGCTTTTACTACAAACTGTTGCGTCCTGGTTCGATCCAATGGATCTGCCTGCCACAAGTCTGTAATACTGGCTTTACGATAACCAAATACCGGGTCAAACAATTCACGGCGAATCATTAACATGTCCCCGTTAAACTGATCACGCGCTGTTTGCTTAGCCTCCTCCGGTAACAAGTTCCAGATCTCACGTACTTTTGGATCAGATGAGCGCTTACCAACCATCATATACGCTGCTTTGTCTGTGTCTTTTGCGTACTGGTCACCCAGCTCTTTGACCATTTTTTCGTTGATATCCTTAGTGGCTACCTTATCTATCAAGTTACCTGCCATAGCCCCCATTACGTCAGTTATGTCATAGCGCTTTTCTAGCATATTGCTGCGGAATCGCTCTTCCATTTCATAACGGTAGTCCTGTACGTTACCTTTATGATCAAAGATTGGAATCATCTTTGCACCTTTACCGTCGCCTTTAGTAGGCTCAACAAGTTGCTGATGAAGTGAGTTAATTTCGTTTTGTGCAGCAGTGCGGAAGTTATCAACTAAGTTTATACCCCCATTCTCGCCTACGGCACTCATTGCTTCACTCAATGACGTACCCATAGATGATTTATTAGTGTAAGACATCACACCAGCAAGACGAGAAGCAATACCTCCATCTTCTACAACCATTGCAAAAATAGGGGGGCGTACACTCCCATCAGCGTTATAACCACTAGGGTCGTAGCTATCACGTCGAATCATGTGGTCTACTCGGTAACCTTGTGCTTTAAGCAGCTGTACCTCTTCAGATGAGGCTGCAAACTTAACAGTTAGGTGAGGGTTAGTAATCTGGTGCATGTAACCCTTTACTACGTTCACTGGGTTCCCATCAAAGATAGTTTCAAAGGCGTCCTTTTGAATAGCCGCATGTTGATGCAATACAAATGACACACCATTACCGTCTTTTCGTTCACCTTCTTGTAACGCCAACTCTTTAAACACCGCTTTTTGTTTAGCGTCTACGTAACCCAAAGCCTGTAATGTAGCCAGTTGATCGATTAACGGTATGGCTTTTTGGGCACTACGTTTATTGATATTACGTTGGCTATCCCCGTAAAGCATCGCAATGTTGTGGGCATTCTTAGACAGATTACGGTTAGATGATGCGTTCTCAACCATGTACAAACCAAGTGCCTTAGCTTGGTTGACGTAATAAACACCATGCTCTGCCGCCAATAACTTGGTTTCCAGGTCTTTCATCTTCTGTTGCCGTGCATCATCGTTAATCACCAGCTCAATAATGCTGTTGTAATCAACATCTTGATCCAGTAGCGAAGACAAATCCGTCATAAGCATGACTTTAGTGAGTGCAGCTTCCTGTGGTTCAGTTAGTTCTTTACCAAAAGCCTCTTTAATCATTGAACGAACACTGTCTTTGACTTGCTTACGCTGTTGGTCAATGTCACGGTTTGACCACCGAAGTAAACGCATGACCTTACTGTTAAGGGCAGTCTCGCCCAAGAACTCGTTAGCAAGAGACATGATTGTGCCGTTACGTTCCTTTAGGTGCTTGTTACGTATTCGTTGAATGACGGTAATGAAGCCATCAGCCTTATCACCTTCAGTAAGGATGCTTGCAATACGAACTGCTTTACCTATTTGGGTCTTAGCAGGCGTCTGTAACTTCTTACGTAGCCCTGTCATTTGTCGAGTGATAAACGCATTAGGGCTACTCTCTGACACATGCTGTTCACGAAGAATACGTTTGCGCTTCTTTTGCTCAATGCTTGCAAGATCCTTCATCAAACGTTGGGTTTGCGTACCTACTGATCCTTTGAAAGAAGAGGGTGCACTGACTAAACGGGCTAACGCAGCCAGCACTAAATCACGTATCCGCACAAGTAAGGCACCAAAAGAGTTTACTTTCTGTTGTGCCTGTACACGAGTCGTGTCTACTTTCTCTAATACTTGACGTGTAGGTTCGTGAACCATTGCCATAATAGTAAACGCTTGTAAGTAATCCGCTTGGTTTGACCTAATGTTCTTACCTGCAGACTCATCATAAACGTTAGATCTGCTAGTTGTCTTAGGTGAGAATAAACGGTCATAACGTGCTTGTGCTAAATCCATATCACCTGAGTCATCCAGAAAGTCCTCGGCCTTCAGCTGCGCTTTCGCCTGCGTCCATAAGCTTTTCATAGCGGTAGACTGACTTCCCTGGTTAACTATATTTGAGCCCAATGTTGCTTCTAATTGTTCAGCAACATACGCTTCTTGATAACTCATACCAAACAAGTTGGACAGGGATGATGTAAACGGCACTGTACCGTCTTTTAAGTGCTGTAGGAACGTAATGTCCTGATCAGCGTTAGCATCTTCCATCTGGCGTATAGGCTTGCCTAACACTTGCTGTAGCGTGTCTACGAAGGTGGCCTGCAATGCAGATAACTGCTCAACGTGTTGGTCGCTGCGCTTGGGTTGCCCATCTAGGTTACCTAGTGACTCCAGAATCTGTGCAGAAGTCATTTGCTCTATTTCTTGTGAAGCTGTGCTGTAATCCATATCACTAGGCTTATACAAACGTGCCTCTGACATAATCACACCCGCATTCTCCATCAACTCGTATAACGCGTTGTTAGTAGCAGACTCATCTGTCTTGCCAAATATGATCTTCTGAATGGCATTGACCATGTGACGGAAACCCGCCATGACACGCTTGCCTTTGATCTCCATCTTCCGTGACTTTAAGTAGTTCTGGAAACCTTCATTGGTCATACCCCAAGTGATGAACTCATCAATGCTGGAAACCATAGGTTGGTTACTGCCAAACGTTCTCTTAAAGACAGGATCATTCTTAACCCGTGTCATCAATGCATCTAAATCAGCAATGGCTTCACGGACTGCCTTGGGACGACTTGCCGCAGGGTCTTCTAAGAAACGGTTAATCACTGCGTGGATTAATTCATGAGCAATAGTTTCTGAAGTCATTGCATGGTCATGGAAACCAGTAGACTTCAGGTAAACCGTGTGGGTGTTACCGTCGTAGACTGCACGAGCTGTACGTAGCGCTTTAGAGACTGGTTCAGACAGTTCTAAGTCAACATCTGGCTCAACTAATACCACTGCCGCATCGCCTAAATGCTCACGTATACCTGTCAGTATTTTACTGTGGGCAGTACGCTTATCAAGGGTATCCAGAACCAATCCAACTAATCTATCCACATCTGGATTTTCAGTGGCACGTAAATACATTTGCACAGTGTGTAACGCATCAGGGTCTTCGCTTGTAGAGGTAAAACCTAGTTCACTGTGAGTCACATCAATGTCAGGAGAGTCTTCTGACTGATCTTCTTGAAGTGGACTAAAACCCACTCCTTCAAGGTTGTACTGGGTCACATGACGAATCTGTTCTATCAACGTGTCTTTATCTGCGCCTATCTCTTTGGCTTCCTTAAACGCCTTGTTAATCACATCTCTGTCATAGTACTTCCAACGCACACCGCTACTTTTACCAGACATAAACTCATATATAGTGTTGTCTTCCGCATACTTGATCATTTCTTTCTTGGCACGTACTGCAGACAGATAAGCCGCTTTAGTCAAAGACATATTCTTCATGGCTTTGTGAAAGACGTTGTTAAGCGTCTTTGCTGTGTGCTCTGCCGAAAGTACACCGGTATAAAAACCATCGTGTACGTTAAGTACTGAAGCAAAGTTCATGGTCTGTAAGGCAACTGCAGCGTCTAATGAATGAATACTTAGTACTGTGGGGGATACACCCAGATCATCAACCCATTGACGATTTTGGCCTGTTGAGTTAATAGAATTTACACCAGCTACTTTACGACCTAGCTTAGTCTCTACTTTATAAAGCTTAGTGTTACCCTCACTACGCCCTTGTTTAGCTAACTGGATTAACTCGTTTTTATCCACACTGAAAGCATTGTTAATACCAGGGATTGCGCCCTGCAAGTCGTCTATAATTTTTTCTATAACGCCAATAGGGAGGTCATCGTTCTTAGTAATGGTTAATGCAGCGATTAGCTTACCTCGTTCTTTTTTGACAGCTAACGTAAACAACTCAACAAATTGGTCATTAATGCCTTTAATCACTTCGTTGTACTTTGTACGATTCTCCATGAACGTACCAAACTCTTGCTCTATAGCAGCCATTACAGTATTGCCGTGGTTATCTCCTACCCATTTGCGTAGGGCAAAAACACCTTGATAGTCTAGCTTTTGTTCCATGATTGTATTTGGATCAAGGGTAGGGAGTACGTACAGACCCTTAGTTAACAACTTAAGTTCATTATCTAGTTGAGCCAACATTGCTGAGCGTTGTGCATCAGTACCTGAACCATTAACAATGGTTTCTATTTCCTTAAGTATATTTTCAACAAATACATCAGACACTGAATTAATAATGCCTTTTATACCTGCACCGTAGACCGTAGTCATCAGAGGCTGTTTAGCGCTATCACGGTTAATCTTAAAGAGCCTGTCTGCAACTTTAAACTCTGCAGGTGCTCTTGCTTTTAGCATAGCTAAGTTCTGGATCCACTTCTCCGCAAGACTTTCATAACTATCTTTATTCCCACGAGCTTTAAACTCACCGTAAGAGCGCATGCCATTAGTAAAAATACCGCCTTGTGCCAGTATAGATTTAATCTTTACATCACCAGGCATAAACTGAATTGCACCAATCATAACGCCGTTGGTAATACCATCGATCTCAAACGCTAGATCTGAAGTAAATTTATCACCATTAGCTGCTACCATACGTGCGTAGTTAGTGAGAGCGTGCAGTGTACTTGTACCTTCACCACCGGCTTTAATACCATCAACGATGGCCTGTTGTACCTGTTGTAAGTCAGACTCACTAAGGTCACGCACATCTTGAATCTTAACCAAAGCATCAATGGCTTTTTGGAAAACAGGCTCAGCAAGTTTAGTCTCAACTGCGTCGAGTACTTCTCTACGAGTTAACGCATCAACCTTTCGTTTGTTATTTCCAACGCCAACTGTGACACCAATACCTTGTGCCACCCCCATTAAGAACAGGGTACGCTGCTTGTTGTTCTTTGGATCAACTTGAGCAACCCACTCATTCAT
>TARA_B110000902_G_scaffold141444_1_pt1 | contig 12503 bp, 21 predicted proteins | sample TARA_B110000902 | Tara Oceans TARA_B110000902 (sample SAMEA4398009) | marine metagenome | biome: Polar Biome; feature: [SRF] surface water layer (ENVO:00010504); material: water (ENVO:00002006), including particulate matter (ENVO:01000060) such as... | depth 5 m | reverse complement strand
GTTAAGCCAATGATGGATCGTTCTCAAATGCTAGATGATGCTGGCAAGATTATGGATGATGTTCAATTTGAGGAAACATTAAGATATGTGTACCAAACAATAACAACTGGTGGCATTAATAAGGCTCAAGGATTAACTAGACCCAGAGGCATGGGTATTAAGCTATCAAATAAAGGCTCAGAGAAGCGTGTACTGCATTTTAAAGATGCTGACTCATGGATGCAATACAATAAAGAGTACGGCAAGGGTGACATCTTTAGCACCATTACAGACCACTTTCAAAACATGGCAAATGATACTGCCTTGCTTCAGTTGTTGGGAACTAACCCAAGGAATATGTTTGATAACTTAAAGTTTCAAGCAGAAAAAGCAGCTATAAAAAATGGCAAACCTTTAACTGGTAAAGAGAAGTTATTGCTAGAGTCTAACTATAAGGTAGCTTCTGGTGAGATTAATGGCGGAGAGCTTACCACAATGGCTGATGTTGGTAGTGCTGTGCGTAACGTAATGGTAGGCACTTATTATCCTGCTGCATTTCTCGCATCTTTTACTGATGTTGCAACAGTCAGCTTAACTGCTGCTTATAATGGAATGAATGCTTTAAGTGTAATGCGAAGAGTTGCTGCTGTGGATGGCGAAGAAGGAAGATTGTTTGCCGCACAGATTGGTATTGTTACTCAGTCATGGATGGGAAGACAGCATTCCACTAACAGAATAGCAGACACTTTTGGTGTTGGTGTTGACGCTAAGATTGCTGAAGCAACTATGAGGTTTTCAGGGCTAGAGGCTTGGACTAACAGGGTTAGAAAAGCATTTGGTATGGAGTCATCTGCTCATATTGCTAAGAACTTTAACAAGCAATTTGACAATTTGCCTCCTAAAATAAAAAAGCAATTTGAAAGCTACGGAATTACTTCTGATGACTGGAATGCTTTTAGGTCTACTAAAACCATGGATCAAGATGGAGTTAAGTTTGCTGACTTCACTAAAGACAAAAGCATGAAGTTTCACGCTATGGTTTTAACTGAAACTGACTTTGCTGTTCCAACTCCAGGCGTTAGAGAAAGAGCCGTATTAACTGCTGGCACAAAAAGAGCAACAGTTGAAGGGCAAGCAATACGCCAGTTAGCTTTTGCCAAATCTCACCCAGTAACAGTAATGATGACTCACTGGAATAGAGGAATGCAGCAAGGCACTATGGGCGGAAAAGTTGCTTACCTTGGAACATTTGCAGCAGCAACAACTATGATGGGTGCTGTAGCAATTCATGCAAAAGATATAGCCAAAGGAAAAGAACCTCAAGAGATGAATGGGGAGTTCTGGAAAAAAGCATTTCTAATGGGCGGCCCTGCTGGACTTGTTGGCGATTACACTTTGTCTGACCCAGGCTCTTACGGCAACTCTCCAATAGAATCTGTAGTAGGCCCAGGAGCGCAGTTCTTTAACAGAACTTTTGATTTAACTTTTGGCAATATCCATGAAGCTATTGCTGGCGAAGAGATGAATGTTCTAGGCGATATTGCTAAGTACGCAAAGTACATAACTCCAGGAACTTGGCAGACTGACATTATATTTAATTCTATGATGGATCAGGCAATTCTTTCAGTAGACCCTAATTACCAAAAAACTATTAACAGCATTCGCAGAAGAGAGCAGAAAGAAGTTGGTCGCGGATTCTTTTTTGGGCCAGGTGATACAGTCGGAGATTTGTTCGACTAGCTGTATATTTTTTAACCAATTTTTAGTATAATCAACTAACTTAAACAGGAACAATATTATGTCAAATCCATTTGAAGGTGTAGGCGCTTCACTTAACGGTTCAGTGCAAGACATCGAGCCAGTTACTCCACATGACAGTAACTTGTTTGCTAATGGCACTGTAGCTATTGGCCTATACATTACTGTTGGCGGTGCAATTAAAATTAAAACTGTTAAAGGTACAGATCGAACTATGACAGTACCCGATAACTTCTACTTGGTTTGCGCTTGCAAGCAGGTATTTGCTACAGGTACTGCTGCAACAGGCATTCACGCACTGGTGGCTTAAATGATTGGTATTGGTTCCGGCTTGTTTAAAACTGCTATGACACTTAGCGGTAGATTTATTCCTAGCACTTTGTTCTCTAATGGAGAGCAGGGAGCTTGGTTTGACCCTTCCGATTTATCATCCATGTTTCAACTTTCTGATGGAACTACTGCTGCGGCTGTTGATTCTCCTGTTGGTTATATTAGAGATAAGTCTGGCAATGGTAATAATGCTATTCAAGCTACATCTAATAAGCGACCTACATTACGACAGGCTGACGGTTTATATTATTTAGATTTTGATGGTGGTCAGGGCTTGCAGGTTGCGTCTTTAGATTTAACTGCAACTGATGAACTAACGCATTTTACAGGTCACACAAAAACAACCTCTACAGACAACGCTATATTGCTTGAGCATAGTTCTAGTGCAGTTAATGAAAACGGTACTTTTGCTGTTAGCGCACCCCAAAATTCTACCAATCATTATCTTATTGCAGCTAGAGGAACAGTGCGGTCATCTGATGCCGTTACCAGTGCTACATACGCAGGTGCTTTTACCGCTGTTACTACGGTTACAGCAGACATATCAGGTGATTTAATAGTAGGACGTATTAACGGTACTGAGGTGGTTAGAGACACAGGTAACATGGGTGATGGTAATTTTGCAGACGAGCCTTTTAACATTGGCGCACGGAACGCAGGAGCTACTTTACAATTTACTGGTTTTTTATATCAGTTACTTGTTAGAGGTAAGGTATCAAGCACTTCTGAAATTGCAGATACTGAACAATACATTGCCAATAAAACAGGAGTTAGTTTATGAATACATTTGCTACAGTGGTTGTAACAAGCGCTAATAAAGCGGCAGCACAGAAAGTAATAAGTGCTTTGTATTCTACTCCTGCTACCGATACAGAAGATGCAGTTGTTTCAATTCACGGTACTAACTTTTTTGATACTAAATTAAAGAAAAACCTTAAAACTTATTGGGCAAGTTCAGGTGCGTTTCTTACTGATGAGCTAACAGCTTTAACTGACAGCGGGCTAACTTATATTGTTTATCTAGGATACAACTGGAAGAAGGCGTTAGCAGATAACAATCTTACAAAAATAATTATTAAGGAATAAAGATGTCTGTTACTGGCGCTACTACAAGAAATGATTATACCGCATCTTCTGGTCAAACAGTTTTTCCATATACGTTTCAAATCCTTCTTGCTACTGATTTAAAAGTATTAAAAAATGGTGCGGTCTTAACTCTTAATTCTGATTACAGTGTTTCAAATGTTGGCGTTGCTGGCGGTGGAAATGTTACGTTATCTACAGGCGCAGTTTCTTCAAATACTATTAATGTATTTTTGGCTATGCCTATAAATAGAACAACTCAGTATCAGAATGCTGGTGATTTTCTTGCAGCAGATGTTAATGGCGATCTTGATAAAAGTTATGTAGCTATGAACCAGTTGCAAACTGACATCCAAAGATCAATAGGATTAAAAGATCAAGACCCTACAGTAAGCATGGAGCTACCATTAGCTTCTTCTAGGGTTAATAAGTATTTGTCATTTGATTCAGCAGGCAGCCCTATAGCTTCCAGTGGAACGCCAGTAAGCGGTACAGGTTTTTTATCAGTTTTAGATTTTGGCGTTGTTGCTGATGGAAGCACAGTTAATAATACAACATTACAGACAGCTATTGATTTTGCTGTCTCTGTTAATAAGCCATTGTACTTTCCGCCAAGCTCTTCATTTATTGCCATTACTGAACCAGTCTATGTAAGAAGTAATTCTCATTGGTTTGGTGAAAGTGAGATACGCAATGTTAATCAAGCAGGAAATATTAGCTCATCAGCATTAATGCCTGGAGCTTTTAATCCTGTTTATTTTAGACCTTACAACACTGCTGTTACTGGTTACACCCATTACCCTATCAACGCTGTTAATGGTGGGATAACAATAACAACTACAACAGCATCTCATGCAGGTAATTTTGCCGTAGGTGATTTGGTCTGGGTATCTACTGTAACTACTTGGGTTGGTAGTGCAGGAGACTATCCTATTGTTGCACACCTTGCTGAAGTTCTTACCGTTAATGCAAGCACTGGGGCTATTACAATAGACAACCCCATCTCTGAGCGTATAGCTGCGCTGTATGGAAGCCTTCGAGTTTGTAAGGCAGAAGATAGCAACATATCTGACATCATTGGAAACCCTTTGGAGTTTTGTAGGAACGCTACTATTGATGGCATATCTATCTCTGCTCCATACGGTTCTGCCATAATTCGTGGGGGTATGTATAAGTGTGACTTTAGGTTTAAAGATATTGTAGGCATGAACTCTATATTTGCTAACGCCTTTTGCAGTACATCTGTAAGAGCGCAAACAGTAACTTCTAGTAGAAAGATGTGTGACATTGCGGGCTTCTCTAGCAACTTTTATATTCTTATTGATACAGCAATTTACGATGGCAGTAACGCTGAGGCTGACTTGCCTGCATACTGTCGTGTAGGTGAGTGTGGTTTTGGCGGGACTATCGAGGTTATAAACAATAACTGTGGCGGATACATTGATCCCGACCCTCTTGTAATGATTGATACTTCTCGTAATGTAAGCCAGATACATCACATGGTTAATGCTCCAGACCACGGGTCAGAAACAGGATCGGGCGCACCATTTAGAATACAGCAAGGAGTTACTTCTAACAGACAGATTTATATCACGGCTGTTGCATGGGCTGGTAGCACCGCATACGCCCTAAAAGACCGTAGAATAAATGATAGTGGTAAAGGGTATCAGTGCATTACATCAGGTACATCCGCAGGAACAGGAGGCCCAACAGGTACAGGAAGCACCATCACTGACGGTAGTGTTGTATGGAAATATGTTACTAATGTAGCAGCAGTTGGCGCAACTGTTCTCAACTACGGAACCGAGTTTGATAGTCAAGGAGCTAGTAAAACCGCTACTAAAAAAGTGTACCTAAATAATATTATTGTTCCATTAGGTTCTGGAGCAGGCAAATACACAGTAACAGGAACGAACACCACGATTACTATGGGTACAGCTTTAGTTGATGGGGATAGAGTTAAGATTGGACTTGATAGTGATTATCAAATTAAAACTGAAGATTGCTGGATGGATATAAACGCCAAGCTTGGATCAGCCCCTACAAGAGCTGCCTTTATTAACGATGGTGCATGGGATGCAAGCCCACCTACTGACAGCGTTTTGCGTAGATGTGGATTTAAAAATCTAAATGTTACTTCTGATGGAGCTTATACTACAGGTACAGCAGTTACACTTTATGGTTTTAATTCATATATCGACAGCGCCCTATGTAATTTTGGTAACGTATCTGTTGCTGCGGAAGCTAAGTATGCTGACATCAGAGGGTACTATGAAGATGGTGCAATTAACAATTCAGCAAGTAGTAGAGTAAAGATTACATCTAAGAAAGGTATGCTGTGTGACGTGGGCAACCAACTAAATGACCAGATACTCATACAGACAACATCTTATACTTCTCCATTGATTGCTGTGTTTCCTGCTAACTCTTTGTACATTGATGACAGGTTTAAGATTACAGCTACGGGTAGAATTACTGGAACTGCTGACGAAAAATATATTACCTTTACTGATAACAACACAACATTTTTTACCTTTACTATTGCAGCATCGGCTACAGGTAATTTTACTTTAGAGATTTATTTAATAGCTCAAGCAACAGCGCAGTACACTGCATTTGGTGTTTTGAATTTAGAAGGTTCTGATACTGTATCTTATGCTACAGATTCATCTGCTAACTATGCTCAAATTAATACGTTTACAGTTGCAGCTAAAGTTGACAATACGGGTGATGGGGTTAGATTCCACAACCTTGATAGTGTACTTATTAAGCCTTATCATTTTAACTAACTAACTAACTGGACAGTGATATGTCTAAAATTAAAGGTTCAACAATGGAATCAACTAAAGAAGTGATAGACATTGCCGCAGCATCGACTGGAGTGATGGCATTAGCAGCATGGCTCCCACCAGTGGCCTCAATCTTTACTATAATTTGGTTGGGATTAAGGATATATGAATCCGAAACAGTGAGAGAATTGTTAGGCAAAAACAAATGAATGTATTATCTTTAATTAAACCAGTCACAGCCCTTTTAGATAAATGGATACCTGATGCAGACACTAAACAGAAGATTGCACATGAACTCGCAACGATGTCAGAACGACACGCGCAGGAAATCGCTATTGCTCAGATCGAAGTCAACCGAGAAGAAGCAAAAGGCAACTGGTTCCAAGCAGGATGGAGGCCAGCAACAGGTTGGGTTTGCGTATTGGGATTTGGAGTAAACTTTTTAATCTCTCCACTTGCGGCAGGCTTTGGGATTGAAATACCTCAAGCTGATACAGCAACTATGTTGCCCGTATTGATGGGTATGCTAGGGCTTGGAGCTTACAGAACTTATGAGAAAGTTGAAAGGATAGCCTAGATTATGCAAATGCAATACTTCGACATTAAAGATTTTGACTGTACAGAAACAGGTAACAATAGTATGCAGCCTTTTTTTCTTGAGAAGTTAGATGAGTTGCGACATCGTTGCGGGTTTCCATTCATAGTAACTAGCGGGTATCGTGATCCGCTACATTCAATTGAAGCTCGCAAGACTAAACCTGGCTCCCATGCTCAAGGGATTGCTGCTGACATTCGTATTCATGGTGGTTCTGAAGGGTACGTTATAATCCAAGAAGCTATGAAGATGGGCTTTACAGGAATTGGGGTAGCCAAGACGTTCATTCATCTGGATACCCGCAAGACTGTTCCTGTTACTTGGTGCTATTAACTCTCGTTGTATTCCAGCTCTAACAGCAGCTCACAGTAGTGTATGACCTTCCGTATATCTTCAGCACCATTCTTTTCGCGATGGCGTGTGATGTACTTGATGACGTTACCCTCAATAAAGCCCAGCTTATTCTTGTAGGTGTACTCGATTGGCTGTATCTCCTGCATATAGTGGCTGCCACCTTCCTGCTTATTCAGATAGCTCATACTTCTTCCTTAGATAGTTAAGTGACACAGGCATCTCATCACACTGCCCATCATTGACTTCATGTAACATCCAAACACCACGCCAGCTACTATTAGTCTGCGCTGTCAGGTAGTCTTCATCATGCTGATAAAAGATACCGGCAAACAATCCAATCATCGGTTTCATATCTGCACGATTAGAGAAAGCAATATCCCTATCCTGAACGTGACCCATGACACAGCTCATGTGCTTCTTGGTTAGCATTAGCCTAGCACTAGATACTGGCCTACCCATAATCCCGCTAGTGAAGTAATGAGAGTAAGCAATGCCGTTAATAACCACTACATTTAAGAAGTTATGAACTTCCCAACCCATTTCTTCTAGCATCAAATCCTTATACCCAATCAATCCTTCTAGCTTTGCGTCAGATTCAACTGCTCTTTCAATGCGGTGTTCATGGTTTCCCATTGTAAAAACTAAACGTGGGTTCCACTGCTTCTGCTTGTTAGTAACCAATCGCTTCTGCTCTTCCCTAATAGGGTCAAGGAATGCTCTCATACCTTCAATGCCGGAATTAATATCATCAACATACCTGCGGCCTTCAAATGATTTCTTACCTACATCCCAGCTAGAAAGGCTTGGCATATCCCAGTGATCTCCAATGTGAACAATCACTTCTGGTTTCTTTTCTACTGCATACTGTCCTGCCCATCTCAAATGAGATAGATCGCTACCAGGTTTTACTTGTGTGTCAGGGATAATCATGTGCTTCATAAATTACTCCATAAAAAAAGCCCCCGTTAGGAGGCTATATCTTGATATGCAATAGCGGCAAGGCCACCAATTACAATAATAATTGCGAGTGTCACAGTAAAACCCCAGTAATTTGTAGAGGGGCGGATTATACTCGCTATTGTTGATAATATATAATGATACATATTCATAGATAACATACCGTAAATGATATATTACTCTGCTTCTTTTACAAAAACACCATCTACCATCTTACCCTTGCGATACTTAATATCATTATAGGCATGGTACATACATTCCCACAGGGTTAATTTGTTACGATGTGCGATGTTAATTAGGACTACAATGATGTCACCAATGTCATCTACTACTGGCTGGCTATGCTCTATGTTGCCGCGCAGCTCATCTACTTCTTCTAAGAGCTTACCAAATTGCTGAGAGTCACTAGAGCCGTCGATCAGATTGCGATCTTTATGCCACTGAATAATCTTTTCTTCTAAATCCACTAGCTTTTCTCCATCAAATCAAACCAAAGCTGCACTTCAGTCTTATCAGGGTAGGGGTCGTTATCCCATTCCTGCATATAAATTTCATCACCATGGGCCGAACATCTTGCATAGTCCAGACCCCCATCAAGGAAGTACAATTTGCCGTTGTCGTCTTTATAGTCTACACATTCATTAGTATGTTTACTTTCAAGAATCTTCCCATCAGGGGTCTGTAATCTATTTCTTATTAGCTTCACGTCTTGCCTTCCACTCTTGTTGCTTGTCCAGTGTAAGCAAAATTAAGCCCGTAAGAAAGCCGCCTACTATTATTACGCAAACGGCTACACTTAACGTCAACATTAGAATGGAATGTCTTCGTCAATAGGGGCGGTGCTTTGCGCTTTAGCTGGAGCAGAATCGCCATCAGTAAAGAACACCTTACAGTTACCAAGAATAGGAGTTTTAGTTCCTGCTTCTCGCTCTTCAGGTGAAGTTGACTGGCTAATAAAACCATTGTTCTCGTACTGGTCTTGCTCGGCAGTATCAATAAATGTAGTTAGGTCAAGGTAAGTGCCTTTTGCACCCTGAAATAAACGCTCTTTATCAATTTTTGTGACATCAATTTTAATGCTTAATCCAACTTTCATACCAGTCTCTCCGTTTCGGTTATAATTGTGTTGATGGCTTCATATATTTGAACCCCCAACTTTTCAATAAATTCTTCATTACGATCCATACGAACTAACAAGTGCGGCATCTCTGGGTGGTAACTCATAAAATCCCACCAATCCCTGCCAGTAATCATCATACATCCCTGGACTTGTTGATAGTATTTGCTGGGTACTTTACCTGATCTCAAGTAAGACACATGAACGCTATCAGAAGGACATTTTATCTCAAGACCACCATCGTTGCAAACTAATCCGTCAGGACTACAGCCAAATTCACCACTATCATCTAATATAAAACCAGTTTCTACTACTTCAAAATCAGTAATAAATTCATACGCCTCTCTAGCTTCTGGCTCTAGGAAATTACCTCTCTCCATGTGATCATTAGTATAAAATGGTTTGCTTTTTCCGGTTAATCTTTCAGCAATCATCTCATTGATGTATGACTCTGCTGAACCAGAAGGCTTACCTGCACCAGTTATTAGCTTACTAAAGTTTGATGCTGATGGCCTGCCCAGTCTGGAGGCAAGCCATTTTGGTGATCCCTGTTCATGCTCAAGTATAATCATTAATCACACCTTGTTGTTCCCCAGGAGTCAGTCTTGCAGACAGTACCATTACTGAAGCGAGTATTGCCCCAGCTATCCGTCTTTGACGTTGAACCATCACCGTAACGGGTTGTTCCCCAGCTATCAGTCTTTGCGCTTGAGCCGTCTGAGCCACGAGTATTACCCCAACTGTCAGTCTTATAGGTTGTGCCAGTGCGAGAGTCCTTAGTATTGCCCCAGCTATCTGTAGTCATAGTTCCGCTAGTGCCACCGCAGTTGTATCTGGTGTTGCCCCAGCTATCCGTCGTTGCTGTACAAGCAGCACTCACATTAAAAGAAACAAAAGATAACGCTAATCCAACAATCAATAACTTTTTCATTATTTCACCTTCGCTTTTAGTGCGGCTAATGCTTTGCTGTAACTGACGGCTAACATACTGTCAACCGAGTGAATTTTAAAGTGTTTCAGGAATTGATTAACGTCCGTACCTGTCAACTCAATTAGGGCTTTAAGTTCTGATGCTTGCAACTCATTGATAACTTCATTAGACCCTCGAAGCATTGCCGATTCTGCATCGTCATCCACTTGAGGGATACCAGCCATTGCAGCCAAGCCATATCTGCGAGCATAGGTTATACAGCTACCACCAGCCTGCGGGTCTTTCTTAACCATCGGTAGTAGAAACTCTTGTTCTAGCCATTGCCCAGAGGTGTGCATTAATCTGGTACAAACACCTACACTTCCTTCTCCACTGACGGGGAACTGAACGTAGCTCAATCCGTTTTTAAAGAATGGCTCCTTAACTACTTGCATAACGTCAGACAGATTGGCGTATTTTGATTTAAAGAAAGGGTTTGCCGCGCCTTTAACAGCACCGCCCATCACTGCTTGAGCCTTACATAAAGCTGTTGCCAGCTCGTTAATTAGTTCGCTTGATTTCATTAGTTAAATTCTCCTGCTGATTTCATTTGCTCAAGGACATAACGTGCGCCATATCCAGTGTAGTACGCTTGAGATTGGTTATCCAAAGCGGGGTTTCCTAAATCACAATCAAGATCACCACGATCCAGATCATCTAAAAACTCTCTATCTTCACTCATAATTCTATCCCGTATAATTTATACATTCTATCACGTTGCTCACTACTTTTGGAGAACTGATCTATTTGTTTTTTCATAAAATATTTTGTTTCTTCCTGCCTAGCTTTAACCGCAATCAGAGCTTCGTCAATTTCCCACTGCTCCATTGGCGGTAACTCTGGAGGTTTTGTATAAAAATCTAAATCATCTGCATCGCGTCCAGTTAGCTTTTCAATAAAGCCGTCAAAGTAATCATAATCTCCAGTTCTTGCTGGGTCTTCACATCTAAAATCAGTCATTTAAAAGCCTCCATTATGTAAATTGTATGCGTGACCACCAGGTTTTTTAAGTATTTCTTTCAAAGCAAACTGTAACAGTTCAGAACTATGAATTGATTTTTTCCATTTAAAGTCATTCCAATAATAAACAAAATCATGTGCGCCTATCTTATAGTAACAACCCATTATTGCACCTAAAGCACCTTTTGGAATCTTATCTTCATGCTCAAGTTCATTTATTTGTTTTTTTGTGTATTTTTTTGATCTTCCCATTTCCGTTTCTCCTGTATTTGAAGCAACATATTACCACCTGAAAATCAATTGTCAACAACTCTTGCAAATTAGTTTACCGATTGCTATGATACAACCTCAATTAATTAAGGAATAAATATGAACATCATTAAGGCTCTATCTTTTTACATGGAACAGAACGGCTGGACTAAAGCAGAGTTGAATCGCCAGTCTGGTGTGAACTTGGCAACCATTAGCCTAGTAATGAACGGCCATCGTGGCGCTTCACTAACTACTATGAATATGTGGGCAGACAGTTTCGGCATTAAGCTGAGTGAGTTTGTCGCAGCAGGAGAATAATATGAGTCAATCAGATAGAGTCCTTGAATACCTACAGCGCGGGAAAACCATTACTACACTTGATGCTTATAGTGAGTTGGGCATAACTAGGTTAGCCGCAAGAGTATGGGAACTGAAGCAGAAGGGATACCCAGTAAAATCTACTGTTCTTAAAGTGATTAACAGATTTGGTGAGAAGTGTTCCGTATCTGAATACTGTTTAGAGGGTGAGTAACATGGATAAAAAAGGGTATTACGCAATCATACCTGCCGATGTACGGTATGACAAAAGGTTAAACGCTAACGCCAAGCTACTCTTTGGTGAGCTTACCGCCCTGTCTAACGAGAGAGGGTACTGCTGGGCATCGAATAGGTATTTCGCTGAATTGTATGAAGTATCTGTTCAGTCCATTAGCATTTGGGTTAGAGCCTTAAAGGAATGTGGGTATATCTCATTACAGTTGGAGTACGTTGAAGGTACTAAACAGGTGAAGCATAGGTATATTAAAATGGTGGGCAACCCTACCCTAGAAAACCTTAATACCTCCCCTAGAAAACTTGATGACCCTACCCTAGAAAACTTTCAACCCTCCCCTAAGAAATTTGATGACCCTACCCTAGAAAACTTTAAGGTTAATACTACATCTAATAATACAATTAATAATACAATGAATAGGGGGGTTATCACCCCAGAAAAATTAGTGAAGAAGTCGTTTGTTAAGCCAACTCTTACTGAGGTTATTGATTATTGTAATGAGAGTCAGGCTAACATTGACCCACAGGGGTTCATTGATTTCTATGACAGTAAGAACTGGATGATCGGCAAAAATAAGATGAAGGAATGGAAGGCGTGTGTCAGAACATGGAAGCGGAAGGAAGCTGAAAATAATAGAGAGAAGCACGAAAAGATTAAGGCAAAACAAGCCAAGCAGTCTAGCAGTCTAAGAAATAAAACCATTGAACACCAGCTAACAGATACAAGCTGGGCAGATTAAACTAGGAGAAAATATGTGGATATTACCAAAGAATTACCAACTGTCATCGCATTTTGTGCAGGATATG
>TARA_B110000902_G_C14294613_1_pt1 | contig 12535 bp, 9 predicted proteins | sample TARA_B110000902 | Tara Oceans TARA_B110000902 (sample SAMEA4398009) | marine metagenome | biome: Polar Biome; feature: [SRF] surface water layer (ENVO:00010504); material: water (ENVO:00002006), including particulate matter (ENVO:01000060) such as... | depth 5 m | reverse complement strand
CCAGCAGCGACCGCAGCACCTGCAACCGCAGCAGCGACCGCAGCAGCAGCAGCAGCTGCAGCAGCTGCAGCAGCAGGGACAGCATGCGCAGGGCAGTCCGTGCCCAGTTTTCCATTGTAGAAGTACTCGAACGTCGTTCGCGTCACTGGTCCAACGACCACGTCCTTGGGTTGCATGATGACATGCTTCTCGTCGTGCCGAATTCCCAGCATCTGGCGGTCCATGAGTCGAATCTGCACGTTGACGGTGATTAGGCCAGGCGAGGGCGCCGTGTCCATGATCGTTCCTAAGCAGTAGGCCTTGCACAGTCGCTCCTTGTCATCAGAAAACTTGACGTGGTGCAGGACACGATTGCAAATCCCCGAGAATCCGAGCTGCGGCGCCATCGGCCGTCCCGGTGCATACTCCATGTCCAGATGCTGACTCGAAAACGGAACCCACTGGTAGCATTCGAAGCCGCCGTCCATTCGTCTCCAGACGAGACCAATGTAGACGCGATCGCCGATCATCGGTCGCGAACAGTATAGGTTGCGAATCGTCGTCGGATTCTGGACGGCAACCAGGACGCTCGTCGTCGTCGTCAGTGGCTCAAACATCCGAGCCTGATCAATGTCCATCTCGTCCTGCGTGTTCATCAGAAACCCGTCCAGCCGCCAATCGAGAGCGGACGCCTCGTCGTCCTCGTTGACGGCGAGCTCGCGGTTCACCGCGTCGAGCCCCGCCAAGATGTCGACCCTCATCTCCGGCGCCATGTTCCTCGCATTCGTCAGAGTGTCTTCCCTTCGCGCACAGAGAAACACTGGCGAGCCAACGATGCCCAGGTTGGTGGCCGTCCTGCACACTCTATTGTAGGGTATGCAGACGTTGGTCTTCTTGTTGCTCTGCGAGGTGGTCGGGAGGACCGACGGTGTCGCGCCAAAGGGCGCCAACCGCGGGTCCACCGGCGTCCCGAGGTTGGCGTCGAGGCTCGGCTGCACGCGTGTGAGGTAGTGTGCCGTTTGCGGTGTCTCAAACGTCGTCATGGAAACGTCTCCGCCTTCTTAGACTCTGAAAAACTTTTTACGTTATCATACACCGTCACAGCTACCGATAGCGTCGTCCTGGGACCGCTGAAGCACCAGCAGACGGCACAGCTGCATCCTCCAGAGTGCGACGCTCGTCAGCACCATGTGCTGCTCCTCGACATCGAAGGTCGCGTTGGCCTCCACCAGCATCTGCTTCAGACCGTCGAGCACCAGGTAGCCGTGTGGCCGCGCCGCCTCCAGCGCCGACATTCCCTTCTTTCTTGAAGAAGGAAAGACCTGCCTTCCCTCTCTCGGTTTTTCTCGTTGGGCTAGGATACCACGAGTCGCAAGGCAGACTCCTGCTGCGCAACGAGCGCGCGCGTCACCACCGCCTCCACTCGCGCCTGCTCCAGATTCGCCGTTGCGATTCTTGGATCGAGCTCGCCGAGCGTCACCCGAGGCACAGTCGCAAAGGGAGACTCGTTCTCGTCGACCTCGACCGGCGCGAGTCTCACAGACACCTCCGACATTACTTTTCGTAGCCTCACGGTCCTTGGAGAGGCTCCTCACACAACTGTAGAGGCAACGTCTCCCAAGGCACTCGCGTCAAACATTTAAAATGAAGATTTTTTGAGGCGCTAGTGGAAGAGCCGAATTCGGCCCGTCGCACGGCGGCAAAATGCCTGGCACAATTGTCGTGTTCGACATTGAAACCCAGGACAGGATCTCGAACATGCCAGGCACCGATCGCGACGACCAGGTGTGCAACCTGCAGATCAGCTGCCTCTCGTTCCTTGTGTTGGATGCGGACACGATGCTCGATCCCGAGGAGGCGGCCGTCGAGGTCGAGCGAGCCGCGATGGTCACGCTGTGGCGCGACGAGGATCAAGACGGCACAGGCCCATTCGAGCCGCTCTTCGAGGCCTTCGACGACGCCGAGATCATAGTGTCGTACAACGGGCTCGCCTTCGATCACCTCGTGCTCTTCAAGCATTGCAGGCGTGGCCGCACCGAGCGGCATCTTCTCAAAGCTCACGATGCCTTCGCGAGGTTGCGCTGCAACACGAGGGTATGGTTCAAATTGGACAACCTTTTGAAGTCCAACGGACTCGAGACCAAGACGGCCAACGGACTCGAGGCCATCACGATGTGGAACGAGGGACGGCGCGAGGAGCTGCAGATCTACTGTGAACAGGTGAACGCAGAAGCAATCGTCACACTCCCAGGGGCTCACACACACACACTCGCTGCTGCGCAGGACGTGCGGGCTCTGGCGCGCCTCCTCTGCCTCCCCGAACTCGCGCTTCCCAACACGACGATCACCGTTCCAAACTACGTATTTGGTATCGCGAGCGCCGTGGCGGCGAGTCGAACGTCCAAGCTCCTGAGCATGAAACGCAAGTTTGAGCACCTTGCAGAAGAGCCGAGCACCGGTGCCGTCGTTCGAGTTGATGAATGATTTCATACAAAATGACGCAGTATGCTGTAGGAGCCCTTTTGCTGTCTTGTTCAGCAGCGGCGCATGCCAGATGATTACCAGCGCCCCTTTCCCGAGCTTTCCACCATTGCGGAGGCGGTGGACTTTCTCAACGAGCTCTTTCAGCGACAGCTCGAGCGCTCCATGGAGCGCTCCACACCGCCAAACGAATCGACAAACGGAGACGGCCGCGCCAAGAACGCGTTCTGGACGTTGCTGCCACCGGAAGCGCAGCGCCGCTTCTTCCTCAAGCTCGTCAGCAAGCGTCCGTTCTGGCCCAGGGTACGGACGCTCGTCGGCGCGCCACCGTACTCGTTCCTGCGACCCGAGGACGAGGGTGTTCTTCGGGCGTCTGGCATCGCGCGCGGACGCGTAAACATGGCCAAGGCCGAGTCCACCGCCACTTCGTACAATCAATTCGGTCATGGTCACTATGAGGACGGGGTCGGTCGACTGTATCGGGTGATCGTGAAGGAGCATCCACGAGGGAACGAGCTTCCGTGGATCGGGCTTGCTGCGGGGGTTCGCGTCGTTGCAGACGTGCGGATCCGGAAAAGGAGCCAGACGAATCGTATGGCAATTTTCAACGGAAGCCATGGAACGATCTCCCAGGCTTCTTTGGTCTTCCCGCGCATCGGCGACATGCTGCTTCTTAAGCTCGTGTCGTCGCTGAGGGAGAAGAGCAACGACAACACCGACGACGACGTGCTGAGAGCGAAGGTGGACGTGGGCAAGCAAAAAGCAGCCGGTTCCCCCATTGCTCGGCTAGTCCTCAACGTGCAGTGAGCAAGACTGTTTTTATTTTAGAATAAAATAAAAAAGGAGTGAGATTGTTTTTCAAAATCGGTTAGGGTGTGATCGGGCTCGACGGCGGCGCGCTGGGGCTCGGCCGCTGCCGCAGCGGCGGCGGCGGCCGCGGCGCCAGGACGGTCGGCGGCGGCCCCATCGAGGCTCGAACATGGACGCCGAGCTCTCGCGCGAGCGCGTCGAGCTCCCTCTCGTACTGTTTCAGCTCATTGCGAAAATAATTGTAAGCATCGAAGAAATGATTAATCTTCACCGCCCCGTTCTCGTCCGTTCCCGTCTTGAGCTTTACGACCTCCAAGCGAAACAGATGAAGCGTCTTCCTTACTTTTTCAAACTCCACTTCCATCTGATCACGCTGCCGGTTGGTGTTCTCGGGGTCATTGTACCTAGCCACCAGAAAATGGGCCAGTCTGGGCTTGAAGCCGGCAAGCATGTCCTTGAACTCTTCGAGTGTCTCGATAGTCTCCCTTTCAAAGTCCGCAAACGAGTTCATCCCTGGATTCCACACATTGATCGGGTCCCTGTCCAACGGGGGCGGGTCGCCTGGGCCCGCCGTCGCGCCTGCGCGACGGGCCTCGCGCAGGCGCGACAGATTCGGAAGCATCCTCGGGAGAGGTGGGAGCCCCGCCCTGGGGGCGTCTTGCCGGCTTTACTCGTTACTATCTCGAATCTGACAAATTGAGAGACCCTCCAGAAGAAAACCACTCGCCACGCAATCAGCTCGAAACGGACAAACACGAACACTCGCTCCGGACCAGCCATCGTTTTGACCGCACCGAGGTCAGCTACCCCCAACCAAGAATTAAATTGCCCTCGTGGAGCTCCGTCGGCAGAGAGCGTCGAGCTCTCGGATCGAGATCGAGCCCCGACCGGCGCTACGACGTTTTGCATTCGTCGGAATCAGACTCGCACCACGCCAGTCGCAACGTCCTTCCAACGCATGCCATCACAGACCAGCTTGGCCTTGATGTCATCCTGCACGGCGCTGACGTACTTCGAAGTCCTCATCTTCATGCTCACATCTGCGGCCTGGTGGCGAGCCGAGACGGCGACCCGACCAGTCGACACCGGAATCTCGTGGAAGTTCACAGCGCAGTCGTTTTCCGTCATGCAGGCTACTCCGTTGCGGTAGCTGTTGACGTTGAGCTTCGTCTCCAGGCTCGCGCGCACGGCGGCAAGGTCGATTGTGTGCGGCTGGCAGGGCGTCTCGAAGCAGGTCGTGTGGCTTCGGTCGCACCTGCCGTCCTTCAGCTCGTGGACGCATCGGCGCGCCTTGGCGTGCGTGAACTCGGCGTCGTCCTTCATCCTGTCGGATGCGTCTGGCCCGGCGCGTCGGACGATGGCGGCGGCGTGCTCGGCATTCTGCTTAAACCAGGCATACTGTGTAAGGTCGGCAACCACGGCTGGGTGCACGTCCTTGGCGCTCGTCTCCGTCGGAGCACCGCATTTTTCCTGGCGCATCGTCACCAGCTTTGCGTCGAGAGTCTTGATCAATTCGTCGGCCTCGACGCAGCGCAGCTTCTCGGCCGTCACCAGCGCCTCCTTGTTCACGATCTGCTGCCGCGCCTCCTCCAGCGCCGCACCGAGGCTGGCCAGCGCCTCGGTGTGCTCGGCATCGGCCGTCGGCTGCGCGGCGGTGGCAGCCTCGAGCCGAGCGTTCAGTTCTACATTCTCGGACAGGAGCTTCTCGTGGAGCTCCGTGTCGGCGGTCTCGAGCCGCGCCTTGAGCGTCTCGTTCTCGGCCTTGAGTGCCTCGTCCACGGGAACCGCGGCCGTCGCGAGCTCCTTGGCCGTCTCGAGCCGCGCCTTGAGCGTCTCGTTCTCGGTCTTGAGTGCCTCGTCCACGGGTGTCGCGGCCGTGGCGAGCTCCTGAGCGGCGGCGAGCTCGGCTTTTGCCGTCTCGATCCCAGCGCAGAGCGCGACGTTTTCGTCGACGAGCAGCGCGTGCTTGCCAGTGGTCTCGGCCATGGTCAGCTCCAGCTCCTCCACCCGCTTCACCTCCTTGTCGTAGGAAGCTTGCAGCTCGACGGCGCCACTGGCCTGCATTGCAAACTTCGAGGCGTCCATGTCGGAGAGCCTGGGCACCGCGACGAGCTCGGCGCGAACGGCGGTCTCGCGCTGCTGCGCATTCTTGACCTCGGTGGCCAGAGCGACGATGCGGGCATGCGACGTCGCCCGCTCCGTCTGAAGGGCGGCGTTGCCACGCGCGACGCTCTGCTCCGCGTTGCCGATGCGCTCCGTCGAGCGCTTCAGTCGCTCCTGGAGGTCGTCGACGATTCCGTTCAGCCTCATCACTTCAGGATCGTTCTTGGCCACGCCGCCGGTGATGTAACCCGCCTGCAGCATCTTGTTGCCACCTCCGGGGCGGCCTGCGGTCACCGACGTTCGCGTATTCATTGCAGGGAGCGTAAACCTCAGCCCGGCCCCGGTGCTGGCCGCGACGGGTCGCGCGGCGGCGGCGGCGCCAAGGTCGAAACTCAGCTGACGCGGCGCGGTCGGCTGCAGGAAGAGCGCCGGTGTCTCGGCGACCGGCGGCTCCGGGGCCACGGCAGTGTCGGTACCCGCGAAAAAGTTTCGAAGTGTGAACTTCGACGCCTCGTCGGCCACCTGGCGCGGTCGGGCGCTCATGTCCCACGCAACGTTCCTCTTTTCTTAGTACTTCCAAAACACAACCACTGTTATCGTCTTCGGTTCGGACGAAAAAAAATCAATCGGAATCGAGAGGAACCTGCAGGTCCAGCAGCACCATCCGACCACATTGAATACCAGTAGGATCGATCGCCAGGCCCTCCAGCACGCTCTCTGACCCCAGCCCTCGTACCTCACCGACGACTCCACCCGTCTCCTTGACCGTCTCCACAAACGCCTCGATGGCGTTGGGGTTTTGGACCAGGCTCGCAAACGACACGACGTGACGCGTCATGTGCGTTTCCCGCGGCTGCTCCACCTCGCGGTTGAGCTCGAGGTGGGTCTTCAGGTCGACAAGCGCGGCCAGGCTTCGGTCGAGGCTGATGACCTCCTCCGTGGCCAGCGCCTGTGGGACGCCGCGCATGGGCATCGTGTTGGCGGCGGCCTCGGAGTGCGCCAGGTCGAATGTCGCCCCGACCTTGGCGTCCACGCTCCACAGCGGAACGACCGCATAGTCACCAGTGGCGAGTGCCTTGGGGCTCGCTCCCGCGACGGACATGACGCCGTCGCTGCTCGGACGCGCAAACCGATAGTGCGGGCTCGCCTGGCCATGCTTGCGCAGCGTCGCGTTGGTACAGAGCGGGTGCTTCATGGAAAACGACATCTCGACCTTGGCATGGTAGAATGCGTGCTCGCCCAGATCACCAATGTCGAGCGTCTTGTGCGTCCTGGTGATGTTGGGCGAGAGGCTGGTCGCGACGCGTTTGTCCATGCGGTACCACTCGGCCCGCTCCTCCCGTTCCAGAGGGTCGTGGGTGTAGAGACGCGACGACGCAAACGAGGTCCCCTCCATCGACAGCGGCTGCAGGCCCGTGACCGGGTTGACCAGAACCGGTTGCTTCTTCATGGTCTCGTACGAGGACACCATCGTGCGCTCGGCTTCTGGCATCCGCGCCGTCAGCGTCTCTGGGTAGAGCGCCTCGAAGCGAGCGCGCGTCACCTCGGACCGCACCGAATGGGCAAGGTCCGTAACGTTGGGAATGCTGCCAAGAGCGCCGCGCTCCAGAGCCATCGCGAACGACGCCTTGGGAAGCGCCATCGCGATGGCGTGCCCCGCCAGCGAGGTCGACTTCTCGTTGGCCGCGTCCGCGTGGCCGGCATTGGCGGCGAGGACGGTGGTTCCGAAGACGTAGTGCGCTCCCAACGAATTGGCCACCGCGCGCAGCGCCGGGAAGGAGGCCATCTCCTCTGCCGACGTGCTATCGTTGAGCGAGACGGCGCGGTTGATCGTCGAGATCGTGTCGGCGGCGCTGCCGTCGCAGTCGTCGGAGTGGAAGATCGAACGGGTCGCCTCGGCGCGCCACGACTCGGACTCCACCATTTTCAGACCCGTCGGCGTCACCGTGGGAGTGCCGTCGACGCGGTATGGCATCGAGAATGCGCTGAAGGCGGACATGGCGTTCGCCACAACGGGGGCCCACATGGCCGTGGCCACGATGCTGGGCGTCTCGAGCTCCTTCAGCAGCTGCGCATGCTCCGTAGTATCGAGCTCGGTGCGCAGGCATGCGGAGACGATCTGCTCGAGCGTGGCGTCGGCAAACTTGGCTGGGGTGTCGTTGACCGCCGCCGCGGGCGCGTAGCGGGACCCGTTGTATCCGACGGGAACGCGCATCACACTCTTGGTCAGGTTTTCGATCTCAAACTTGAGGTTTTCCACCAGCGACCACGAGGTATCGTACATCTTTTGGAGAGCGAGCTCGCTCTCGGCCAGTGCCCTGGTCTCCGCGGCGTCCTCGTGCCAGACGACGCTGTCGACCTTGACCTCGATCTCCGCGCCGTTGGAATCGCGCATCAGTCGATGGATGCTCGGCTGCGCGACGGCCACGACGGCCTGGTGCGCCGACCAATTCGAGTATCTGACCGGAATGGTCTGAAACGGAACTGGGACGCTGGCAGCCACGGTCCTGGACAGCGACGTCGCGAGTGCCTCGAGGTCCGCGGCGGCCGTCTCGTCACCGAGCGTCCGCTTGACTTCCATGCCCGTCTGCATCTGTTCGGCCAGGGCCTTCATCTGGTCCAACGTCAGACTGTGGTTGGCGAGCAGCGTCGTGAGCGGCTGAGACTCCGTGAAGATGTCCTTCAGCAGGACGCTTCCCTGTCCGGACATTGTACCGACGAGCGTACCGTTGATCGAGGCGCCAGTACGGGACGCCGTCAGATTCATCCGCGCGCGTGCCGGAAGGACGATGGTCGCGCCCGCACTCGGTCCGGCGGCCGCCTGGTACTGCTTCCGAACGTCGTCGGGGACCATAGCCATCGTCTTGGCCGCAATCGGAATGCGGATGGGAGTGAGCGACTCCGTGACCAGCCGAGACGTCGCCTTCTCGCTGTGCGTCAGCGCAAAGTCCGTCTCGGCACGCGCCGCGGCGGCGCCGAGCGCACCGGCCTTGGTGAGAAACTCAGATCCAACGTCCGCCTCGACGCGCTTCGCATGGAACCGCAGCACGTAGTCTGAGTTCATCGGCTGCTCTCTCCCTGTTTGATTTGCACACAAAAATCGCATTATCAAACTCACACAAACACATTCGGAGCCAGGTTCTCCTCGTCGGAATCCGAGGTGGCGTCGTCGGACGAGATCGCGTCATCGAGGACCATCGAGGGATACATCATCGGTACGGTCAAGGTCTGGCAAGGAGCGCGGCACTTTGACGACGGCAGGCGCCTCGGCGCCCTGTCTTCTGCGTCCTGTGGCACCGGAGGCACGTCGTTGGGCAGGAACACGCACTGAATCACACAGGGCAGCAGCGTGAGACCAAGATGGCACGGAATCGTGTTTTCGAATCCCCAGAACGCGAGCTGCTTGCGACGCTGGCCGGTGCCAGTGTAGATCTTGCAGACGTAATAGTAGCAGTGGAACAGAATGCCAATCTGGCCGATGCAGGCGTTCGCGTTGTGGCCACGTGCGGTGACGTACGTGTGTCTCATGAGGTTGTAGAGCGAGTCGGTGAGCAAGGTGTTCTGCTGCTCGGTGTTGCCTGGCACACCGAGCGAAAAGGCGCAGATGCAGGCGTTGCGGTCGCCACCATCCATTTCCAGTGGCCAGATCTTGCCGATGAGTCGCTCGGCGTAGGCGTCGCCGTGGAGCATCGTGGCGGCGTCGTGGAGGTCCTTGGGGTTGAGGATGCGCGGCCGCAGCTTGCAGGGGTGGTCGTCGTCCCGAGCGTCCGACTCGGCGACGGACCTCATGACGACGCGAACCGCAGTCTGCATCGATTCGTTGGCGCCGTGGACGCCGCCGAAGCGGCGACTGTACTCGCGAAGCAGCGCGTTGCCGTACTCGCACACCGTCCTGGCGTTGGCCGTGGCGGCTTGCGCCCAGAAGATCACCGGGTGCTTGATGTAGGCGAACTTCCAGAGCTTGCTGGCGAAAAGCTTGGTAGCGTCGTAGAGGTTCCACCAGTACAGGACGCTCGATAGAATCTGGCACGTCTCGGACGTCGTCTTGACGACGTGCGCGTCTGAGTACATCTTCACCGACGTTCGCGGGTCGGCATGGAGCAGAAGGAGATTCACCATGATCTCGCTTCTGCGCGTCTAGGATACCACGTGTCGCAAGGTCTTCTTTTCATTCTTTCGATCAAACGGGAAAAAAAAACCCACAACACTCACTCGACGCGCCGCCGCTTGGTCTCGAGCTCGTCGTCCTCCACGAGCGCGGCGTCGCGCTTCATGCCGTCGAGTGCTCCGGCCCGTTGCTCGAGACCAGCGACGATGCCGGCGACCGTGGCGCTGGTCGGCTGGAAGAGAAACTCGGTGATCGCCTGGAGCCACGGAGACGGGTCGTGCTTCTCCGGAAGCTGGATGTTGTACGGCGGCTTGCAGAGCACCTGTGCGGGGATGGAGTGCTTGCACGCGACGGCTTTCACCAATGCATCCGTCTTGTCCTCCTGCGACCATTCCGAGGACTGCAGCAGCTCCACAAAGTCCATCTCGATCTCCTTGTTCATCAGGTTGCAGACCGTGCTTCCAAACTTGTTGCGCTCGCTCGTCGAGACGGCCTTTCCCAGCTTCTCGACCCAGAGACTGAGCCGATCGGAACGACCGCCGTTGTGGACTCCATGAGGCGTCAACGCCCGTACGATCATGCGACTCGCCTCGCGACTCGAGGCATCCATCACCAGCCCGAGCGTGTCTCGAAAGGCGTTTACGTTGCGGCTCAGCGTCTCGTCGCTGCCATGCAGCTTCGTGAGCAGGATCTCGACCAGCATCGGGAACGCGTCGAGGTGCAGCTTGGCAACGTGCCGAATGAGGTCGGACGCGCTGCCCGGGGCGGCATGGAGGAGACTGGTCAGCGAGCTGTCACGGTTGTGCTCAAGCCACTGCTGAAGAATGTAGACCACCAGGTGCGTCTTGGTCTCGGATCCCACGACACTCTTGAGCGCCATCACCAGAACCGACGAGAACAGCGGCGATGTGTAGTCCCAGATGGACGAGAGAGGGTCGTCGGGATTCGGAGCGTGTACCAGGATCATTGCTTCGACGGCGGCCATCCAGTCGGACGGATCGACGTCGCTGCGGGTCTGTCCATCGTTCGGAATCATGATGGTCGACTCGTGGTTCACCTCGAGCTCGTCGTAACCGGAGCTGTACGAAACGAGCCGGCTCCACAGGAGCGAGAGAGGGTCGCCACATCCGACTGTCGATTCCGAGCGCAGGTGGTTGCGCCATGCGCCAACCGCCAGCTTGTAGACGGACGCCAGAATTTGCGGCAGGTTGGGGCCCAGCACGACGCCCCGCTTCCTCACCAGGTTGGAAAAGGCCTCCTCGATCGTCTCAATCGAGAACAGCCGCGTCTTGACCAACGTGTCCAGCAGAAACGTGTCGTGCGTGGAAAAGTTCATCGCGAGCTCGAGCGTGGAGACCGTCTGCAGCGGCCCCGTGTGATGCACTACCAGCAGCCGCTCCGGAGTGCGACCATGAGCGATGTCGAGCAGCAGTGCCACGAGCTCCTTCCAGGCAGCGAGGTCGCAGGTGAAGTCCCTGCAGCACGGATGCCCGACCGTCGGCAGTGGCACCGTCGTCACGAACCGGCGTGTCCAGGCGTCGTGGTTCTGCTGCCACGACTGGGAGCGGTGTGTGTCCGAGTTGAAGACGGCGTCTCCGACCGCGATTGCCAAGACGCCCAGATTCCGCTCCAGGGGGAGAGGAAAGCATCCGTTGACCCGTTGATACGACGAGAGCAGCTCCGTCGCGAGCCGCGGCTTGCGGCACTGGCAGATGACCATTCGCAGAAACTCCTCGAAGTCCTTGCTCGCAAGGTCCTTGAAGAAACTCTCGGTCGCTTCGTTGGCCGGAAACGACGGCTCGCCGGCCGTCGTCCGCGAATGGCGAATCCCCTGCCAGATCATGGGAGTTCCGGACGCGTCCATGCTCTTCAGAGCCACGATCAGAAGCTCCCAACGAAACAGCTCCAGGGACTCCGGAGTCGAGAACAGCCCGGACAACGAGGTGTGTTGCTTGCCGCTCAGGATCTCGAGCATCCCGACCGAGCAACGCACACTGCCAAGAATCTGCGCTTTGAGCTCCTCGTCGTGGTGCGTGAGCATGCCGGACACGTGTTTCGGTAGCTCGTTCAGATACTGCGTCGTGATTCGCTTGGTCCTCGACACCTCGAAGCCCACCCCGCTTCCCGGAGCGCTGTAGACAGACACCTGCGGAAAAAAGTCCATTTCGCTGCTGCCGCTTCGTTTGTCTTCTACGCTTCTAGGATACCAGGTGTCGCAAGGCTGTTTTTGTTTTAAAAGAAAAGACACTCAAAACGGAGCCCCTTGAGCATCGAAGAGCTCGGCTATCGGCACGTTGACCGGCCCACCCGCGTCCGCGTCGTTGGGCGCGACGCGATAGGAACGATTCTGCAGGACGCGCAGAATCTTGCCCTTGAGCTTCTGGTCGCCAGATTTGAAGAAGACGTCGTCGTGCTCGCGCGGAAACGAGAGGCGCTTCGGAGGCTGCGACGGCTGCACGACGGGTGGCGGCGCCTTCGTGCGGCCGAGCTCGTGGTCGAGTCGATTCTTGAATTCATCGAAGCGCTTGGGATCGTCGGCACAGTTGGACTTGAGCACGGCCCACACGGCAGTGTGGTGCCTGGTCTCCAAGGCCAGTTTCTTCTTCACCTCCGCGAGCTCCTCGGTGGTCGAGGTCGCACGCTGCTTGACGAAGGACACGATAGAGTCGGCCTGAGCAGCGGTCAACAGTGGCCGCTCGTCCAGATCCTTTTTGAGCTGGACGAGCTCCGCGTCGACGGCAGCCTTGGCCTCCTTGAGCGCCTCGTGCTCACGAAACAGCGCGCTCGACTCGTCCGGAGCTTGCTTCTTGGAAGCGTCTTCGTGCGAGACAGACCCCTTGCGCTTCTTGGCGACCAAACGGTACAGTCGAAAGGAATGCAGCAGTTCGAGCTGGATACCGTCGTAAGTCTCGAGGTCCGTCCTCGTCGTAAAAAATTTCTTGTAGGACGTCTGTGTCTCCTTGTCCTGGTCCGTCCACAGCTGGGTCGTCGCCTCGGCCCAGCAGCTCGACAGCAACCCCTCCGGGCAAGGTGGCTTTTCCATTCTCTCTCTCT
>TARA_B110000902_G_C14294617_1_pt1 | contig 12561 bp, 9 predicted proteins | sample TARA_B110000902 | Tara Oceans TARA_B110000902 (sample SAMEA4398009) | marine metagenome | biome: Polar Biome; feature: [SRF] surface water layer (ENVO:00010504); material: water (ENVO:00002006), including particulate matter (ENVO:01000060) such as... | depth 5 m | reverse complement strand
GTCACCCACTAATGGATATCTGATTTGGGCCATGTGGACGCGAATTTGATGTGTCCGGCCGGTTTCTAACTTTACCGCCACATGGGTATGAGCCGGATAGCGCTTAATTACGCGATAATGAGATATCGCTTCTTTACCACCTTCAACCACTGCCATTTTCTTACGCTGAGTGGGGTGACGACCAATAGGCATATCAACCTTGCCACCGCCTGTCATCACATCGTAAGTAATCGCCTCATATTCACGTTTGACGGTTCTATCATGCAATTGCTCTGCCAAATTGGCATGAGACATTAAAGTTTTGGCGATAACTAATAAGCCCGAAGTATCTTTATCTAATCGATGCACAATACCTGCACGCGGTATATTGGCCAAATCAGGACTGTGATGCAGCAATGCATTCAGCAAAGTATCATTAATGTGTCCAGCAGCCGGATGCACAACTAAACCGGCTGGCTTGTTTATCACCAGTAGATGCTCATCCTCAAATACCACGGTCAAATCCATCGGCACTGCTTCCCAGCGCGACTCTTCTTCCATGGTTGCGTCCAACACTAATAAATCGTCTTGGAAAACCTTGTCTTTGGGTTTTGCAGTACTGCCATTTACCGTTAACTCACCCGATCTGATCCAGATTTGTAAGCGTGCACGAGAGAAGTCATCGAACAAATGCGCGGCAACCTGATCTAATCGTTTACCATTATCACTTTCTAAAACTGAAGCTTGCTTTTGTATTATAGTTACCATAAATAATCACTTCTAAAGGCCCTGTCGCCTTGGGCTGAGGGGCGTAGTGTGTTTAAATATCACTTCAAAAGCAAACTCTGTGGAATAAGCTAACTATGCGCGTTATCGTTACATTTTTTATCACCGCTGCAATGATAATGAGCGGGTGCTCTTCAACCGAAGAAATCACTGATGAAGGCGATTCGGAGAAGCAAATATATCAAGCCGCCGAACGTAGTATGAGCAATGGCAATAACGATATGGCCATTAAACATTTTCAACTACTTGAAGCACGCTACCCGTTCGGCCCATATGCTGAACAAGCACAGCTAGAGTTAATTTATGTCTACTACAAAAACATAGAGTATGGCGCTGCGATTGAAGCCGCATCTCGATTTATTCGCCTCCATCCACAGCATCCAAATGTTGACTACGCTTACTATATGAAGGGGATGGCCAGTTATAGCGAAGGCAAAGGTATGTTCGAACAGTTTACTCCTGTTGACTTAACCGAACGAGATCCCGGCGGCGCAGCGATCGCTTTTAGTGATTTTTCGCAGTTACTTAATCGCTTTCCTAATAGTGACTATGCCGCTGATGCTAAAGCCAGAATGATTTATCTGAGAAATATATTAGCAAGAAGTGAAATAAATATAGCTAACTATAATATGCGACGTACTGCTTTTATAGGCGCAGTAAGACGCGCTCGCTACGTGGTAGAACATTATCCAGAAAGCCCTGCAGTACCTGACGCACTAGCGTTAATGGTGCAAGGTTATATGCTGCTTGATCTTAATGACTTGGCTGCAGACTCATTAATAGTTCTTAGAACTAATTTCCCAGACCATCCTAATTTAGACGAAGAAGGTAATTTTATTCCTGTCTATGGTTTAGATGGTGCAGACGGCAACTGGCTAGCAAGTGTTACCGGCGGTCTATTCGGCAGAGACGAACCCAAGCAAATCAACAACAAAACCGAACTCAACTAATACTGGTCATTATAACCATGGATAAAGCGTCAATTATTCGTGAGATGAAAGTCTTGCCTTCGATAGATACTAAACTCGAGATAGAACGACGAGTATCTTTTATCAAAAAAACACTGCTTGCTAGCTATTCTAAAAATATTATTTTAGGTATCAGCGGTGGTATTGATTCAGCTTTATGTGGCCGACTTGCCCAACTTGCCGTCGACGAAATAAATAGTGAGTCCGAGCAAGGGTATCAATTTATCGCAATACGCTTGCCTTATGGGACACAAAAAGATGAAGAAGATGCTCAGGCGTCAATCAACTTTATTGAGCCTAGCCATAAAATAACGATTAATATAAAACCAGGTGCGGACGGTATTCACCAAGAGGTCAGCAAAGGCCTTAGTGACAAGAGTTTGTTAACCGATGACAATGCATTAGTTGACTATGCCAAAGGTAATTTAAAGGCCCGAACGCGCATGGCGGCCCAATACGAGGTTGCAGCGCTAATCGGCGGTTTAGTATTGGGTACTGATCACTCAGCTGAGAACATTACTGGCTTTTATACCAAATGGGGCGACGGTGCCTGTGACTTAGCGCCGCTGTTTGGTTTAAGTAAACGTCAAGTTAAGCAACTCGCTAAAACGTTGGGAGCGCCAAAAATTCTGATCGAAAAAGCACCAACAGCTGATCTTGAATGCTTGCAGCCCCTTCAAGCTGATGAAATAGTGCTTGGCCTAAGTTACGATCAAATAGACGACTTTCTTGAAGGCAAAAATATGGACAGCGATGTAGCGGATAAGCTCATTGCGATATACCAAAAAACTCAGCATAAGCGCTTAGCAATACCTACTATTTATGACTAAGAAAAATTCGCGCCGCAGCTAAAACGGTAACTATAATGCCAACGCATAGTGGTAACTTAGCATTAAATAATCCGACATTCTTTACTAAGCTATGTGCCTATCGAATGATCATCGGCATACTACTATTTGCTATGCATTTTGTGGTTTTCGAGCAACCTTTACTCGGTTCACGAGACCCTTTGGTATATTTAATAACATTATTAATTTATACGATAACTAACGTTACTCTGCTACTCAGCTGCCTAACCTGGCCTGATTTAAGCAAGAAACCAAGCCTAGTATTAGCAAGCCTATTTATGGATATTGGCACTGTTTATTTTTTAAAACTTTCTAGTGCTGATACGGCGGCAATGCTGCCCCTGCTATTAGTATTGGTGGTTATGGTTAGTTCGATGTCGCTAAGCGATAAAATGGCAGCATTGACCGCAGCTATGGCTTCGATAGCGGTGCTTGGAGAAAAAGTAAATTCAATACTTACTAATAATACCAGCTTGGACAGCCTATTTGATGCGGGGGCCTACGGCACTGTATTTTTTATAACTTTTATTTTACTTAAGCACTTAGCTGCTAGGGCTCAATCTACTGAGACGATAGTAAGTGAACAAGCCGCCAGTATTATTCGACTTGAGGAGATCAACGAGCAAGTTGTAAATAAAATGCACACTGGAATACTTGTGCTTAACAGTTCTCATCGCATCTCAAAAATCAACTCTGCTGGGATTAATTTACTGAGCAGTTTTTTCAATAAGCCAATTGCTGTAAATCAAAGCATCCCCGCTACTATCGATCACCATCTCCAAGAGTGGCTGGACAGCAATAAATTTAATAAATCACATTATATTATTAGCAATGGCATTCAAATAAAACTCAACTTTTCTTCCTTAGGCCATTCTGATGCGCCCAGTATTCTAGTTTTTATGGAAGATATGAAAAAATTACAACAACAAGCACAAAATTTAAAACTAGCTTCACTTGGGAGATTAGCAGGCAGTATCGCTCACGAAATAAGAAACCCATTAAGCGCAATAAGCCACGCATCGCAATTATTAAATGAACAGCTTTCTGATGATATCAGTAATAATAGGCTAGTAGAAATCATTAACAATCAGTCTCAACGAATTGATCAAATTATTGAAAATGTACAATTGCTGTCGCGGCGAGAAACATCAAATATAGCGATATTCTCTCTCAATAAACTGTTAGAAAATATTATCAGTGAATATATATATTTGCATAACAGCAACGCAAAAATCAAACTGACTGGTATTTCTAAAGATGTCTCCGTAAAATGCGACCAGCAGCAACTAAGACAAGTTCTCAACAATTTAATAGAAAATGGATTACGCTATAGTCATCAAAATACCGCAAATTACTCACTAGAAATAAACCTAGCGGTTAACCATTTAACTCAATTATCAAATGTTGAGATAATTGATGATGGCATAGGTATAGAGCCTAAGGTTGCCTCACATCTGTTCGAGCCTTTTTTTACCTCGGAGCATAATGGCAGTGGACTAGGCTTATATATTGCGCGTGAGTTATGTGAGGCTAATCAGCTTAATCTGGCATATATTAAGACAATTGACGATAGAACTTGTTTTAAAATATCATTTCCACATCTAAAACAAGAATTATAAAAAATGCCAGACTCAGCCGATATCGTTCAAGACCACATCCTGATCGTAGATGATGAACCTGATATTCGAGAGCTATTAGATCTCACCTTAGTACAGATGGGCTATTTGGTAACATCTGCTGCCACGCTCTCAGATGCTAAAAAAGCTATTAATCAGCAGCGTTTTAGCTTATGCCTGACAGATATGCAGCTACCTGATGGCAATGGTATAGAGTTAATTAAATATATGAAACAACATCAGCCACTAACGCCTATTGCAATGATTACAGCCTTTGGCAGTGTCGACACCGCAACGTCAGCGCTAAAAGCTGGAGCATTCGACTTCATTTCTAAACCAGTAAAACTTCAGCATATTCGAGGCCTAGCTGAGGCAGCCTTAAGTGCTAACAATCAGAGCGCTAACGGAGAAACCAATAAGGCAGTCGAACTACTCGGCTCAACCAAAATTATAGAAGATTTACGACATACAATTTCGCGTGTCGCTCGCAGTCAAGCACCTGTCTTTATTAACGGTGAATCAGGTACCGGCAAAGAATTAGTAGCTAGATTAATCCATAATAACGGACCCAGAGCTAACGGGCCATTTATTGCCATTAACTGTGGGGCTATACCTGCAGAATTAATGGAAAGTGAATTTTTTGGTCATAAAAAAGGGAGTTTTACCGGTGCCTCTCATGATAAAGAGGGGCTATTTGAGGCTGCTAAAGGCGGAACCCTGTTCCTCGACGAAATAGCCGACTTACCGCTGAGTATGCAGGTTAAATTGTTAAGAGCAATTCAAGAAAAAGCAGTTCGGCGAGTTGGTGACAATGAAGAAAAAAATACTAACATAAGATTATTGAGTGCTACCCATAAAAATCTAAGCGTAGAAGTTGATCAAGAAAAATTCCGTCAAGATTTATTTTATCGAATTAATGTCATTCAAATCGACGTTCCAAATCTTCGCAATCGGGCCGACGACATCCCTCTGTTGTGTAATCACATTATCAAACGCCTGTCTCAGGAATGGGGCTTAAGTATTCCAGGCTTAAGTAATGACGCTCTTGAAACTCTGAAGGCTTATAGCTTTCCAGGTAATGTCAGGGAATTAGAAAATGTTTTAGAACGTGCATTGACCTTATCTGACGGTAAAAATATAAGCAGCCTTGACCTACAATTACCAACTGACACCCTAGCGCAGAAAGCTGGGCCTATGGAAAAATTATCAATTGACCATATTAATTCTATAGAAGATTATCTGGAGGAAATTGAAAAAGATCTGATCAACCAAGCATTGGAAAGAACTCGCTGGAATAAAACTAAGGCAGCTGCTTTACTCGGAATATCTTTTCGCCAGCTACGCTATAAATTAAAACGCCTGAACATTGATTAATTAGCCGTTATCGCTTGCATCAACCCAACGTAAACCTTGAGGCAAACTAAAAGTTATGTTCTCAGGAGTACCTGGAGTTTCCTCTGGTGCAGATGCGCCATACTGTTGTAATTTTTTTATCACATCTTGCACTAATTGCTCTGGTGCCGAGGCTCCCGCGGTAACGCCGATAACACTGACAGCCTCTAACCACTCCGGTTGGATATCATCTTCAGAATCTATTAAATAGGCCATAGTACCTTTACGCTTAGCAAGCTCTGCCAGCCTATTTGAATTAGAACTATTGACAGAACCAACAACCAGCATCAAATCGCATTTATCGGCTAAGCCTTTCACCGCGTCCTGTCTATTTTGAGTGGCATAACAGATATCATCTTTACGTGGCCCGGTTATATTAGGAAAGCGCATACGCAAAGCGTCGATAACCCTAGCGGTATCATCCATCGATAATGTAGTTTGAGTTACATAACTTAAGCAGTCAGGATTATTAACTTCCAAACTAGAGACTTGCTCTTCGTCTTCAACCAAATAAATAGCGCCACCGGTATTGATATCATACTGGCCCATCGTTCCTTCTACTTCAGGGTGACCTTTATGACCAATAAGCACACATTCTCTTGCAGTTTTACTATACCTAACCACTTCCATATGGACTTTAGTTACTAATGGACAAGTCGCATCAAATACTTTTAGCGCTCTATTTGCCGCTTCAGCTCTAACTTTTTTACTAACGCCATGGGCGCTAAAGATCACCGTTGAATCGTCGGGGATTTCATCCAACTCTTCGACAAATATAGCGCCACGTTGGCGCAAATCTTCAACCACAAAGCGGTTATGTACAACCTCATGGCGAACATAAATAGGGGCGCCAAATATTTCCAACGCTTGATTAACAATTTCTATCGCTCTATCAACGCCCGCGCAAAAACCCCGAGGATTAGCTAGAATAATTCTAGTATTTTCCATTAGCTAACCTCTACTATTTTGACTTCAAATCGCAGTAACTTTCCTGCCAACGGATGATTAAAATCGACTTCGATCTGGTCACCTTGAAATGATTTAACAACGCCGGGCAGCTCGGCTTTGGCGGCGTCAGCAAAAGAAATAACCGTACCAATTTCCAAAACCATGCCACTGAATTGTGCGCGTGAGAACAACTGAACATTATTAGGATTAGGAACGCCAAACCCATTCATCGGTTCAATCATAAACTCACTTGTCGCCCCCGCTTTTAACCCTAATAAATTAAGCTCAAAACCAGGTAACATGGTGCCGTCGCCTATTTTAAAACTGGCGGCGTCTTTATCCATATTTCCATCGACTAGCTGACCATCCTCTAAATACAAACTAAAGTGCAGACTAACCGTCGAGCTTTCATTTATCGCTAAATCATTCACCAGTTTTCTTACCTTGTAAAAATGCATCTAAAATTAATAGTGCCGCACCAACAGAAATAGCGCTATCAGCAATATTGAATGCTGGGAAATAATTGTCTTGATAATGCACTAAAATAAAATCGACCACATGCCCTAGCATTATTCTGTCGTACACATTACCGATCGCACCACCTAAAACTAATGCAAGCGCTATCGCTAACAACTTCTCATGCTGTTTAAGTCGGTATATCCACACCACCAAAACAGCGCTTACAGCGACAGCTACTGCAGTGAAAAACCACCGCTGCCAACCCCCAGCGTCACTTAGAAAACTAAACGCCGCGCCTTTATTATAAGCTAAAATTAAACTAAAATAATCAGTCACTTTAATAAAACCATTAGCAAGTTCTGTTACAGCTAAGCTCTTGGTCCACTGATCAAGGGCTATAACAACAAAGCTTATCAGATAATAAATTTTCATTAAATTTACGCGTAATGACGGACTTCGCCGTCACCATCTATATTATCGACGCAACGAACGCACAGCAAGGGATGCCCTTCGTCATCACCAACATCTTCCCGATGATGCCAACAGCGCTCACACTTTTCATGAGTCGATGCCTTAACGCTAACTCTTAAACCATTTAATTCAGTCTCTGCTCCATTAGAGTCATCGGCTAAATCACAAATTTTCGCTGTCGAAGTAATCAACACAAAACGCAACTCAGTTTTCAATTGCTCTAGATCAGCACGTAAGCTGCCATCGCAATAAAGTACAACCTCGGCACTTAAGCTACCCTTTATTTCTCCAGCGCCACGCTTAACCTCTAGTTCTTTATTTACAGCTGCTTTAACAGCCATCATTCTTTCCCAATAAGCGGCATTAAAATCAGTGTCGTTATCTAAGCGGAACAGCCCCTCATACCAAGTTTCAAGAAAAATTGATTCGCCTCTATCACCTGGAATAAAGGCCCATATTTCATCAGCAGTAAAGCTTAATACTGGAGCAAGCCAACGCGAAAGCGCCTCGATAATGTGATACATAGCAGTCTGCGCAGAACGCCTAGCTAAGCTATCGCTCTGCGTGGTGTACTGCCGATCTTTAATAACATCTAGGTAAAATCCGCCCATTTCAACCACACAAAAGTTATGTAACTTTTGATAAAACTGATGGAAATGATAAGCGTTATAAGCCTCGATAATTTCATCTTGTAAGCGCGCGGTTAAATCTACAGCCCATCTATCTAATGCCAACATATCCTGCGGCGCAACTAGGTTTTTGGTAGGATCAAAACCATCAAGATTCGATAAGAAAAAACGTGCTGTATTACGAATACGTCGATATGAATCAGCCGTGCGCTTGAAGTTTTCGTCTGACACGGTCATTTCATTGCGGTAATCAGTAGCAGCTACCCATAGGCGCAAAATATCAGCGCCTAAGGTTTTCATCACTTGCTGTGGGGCAACCACATTACCAACTGATTTCGACATTTTTCTGCCGTCGGTATCAACCGTAAAACCATGGGTTAAAACTTGCTTATAGGGCTGCTGACCAAACGCAGCAATACCGGTTAATAAAGAGGACTGGAACCAACCACGATGCTGGTCGGAACCCTCAAGATACAAATTTGCCGGCGACTGAAGATAATCTCGTTCACGCAATACGCAGGCATGACTGACGCCTGAGTCAAACCATACATCTAGGGTATCGGTAACTTTTTCGTACTGGTCAGCGTCATCACCTAGGAGCTCATTAGGTTCTAGATCAAACCAAGCATCTATGCCCTCTTGCTCAACTTTTAAGGCAACTAGCTCAATCAGCTCAGCTGAGTTTGGATGCAGTTCGGAGGTATCCTTATCGATAAACAAGGCAATGGGTACGCCCCATGTACGTTGACGAGAAATACACCAATCCGGCCTACCCTCAATCATACTTTCAATACGCGCCTTGCCCCAAGCAGGCAACCATTCCACTTCATCAATAGCCTTGGTAGCCTGGTTCATCAAGCCATTTTCATGCATGCCAATAAACCACTGTGGCGTTGCTCTAAAAATAATAGGCGTTTTATGACGCCAGCAATGTGGATAACTATGATTAAACTCTACATGTTTCAACAACATATGTTTTTCAGCTAACAAATCAACAATCACAGCATTTGCTTTAAACACATGCTGGCCTTCAACAAAAGGCGTACCCTCGACAAAAACCCCATTACTACCAACAGGGTTATAAGTCTCAATACCGTAGCGCTGACCGACTATAAAGTCGTCTTGACCATGCCCTGGGGCAGTGTGGACATTACCCGTACCCGCATCAGTGGTAACGTGCTCACCCAATATAAGTGGCACTGTTTTGTCCAAAAAAGGATGATTAACTTGAATATTTTCAAGTAACGCGCCTTTTACGACCCCCAATATTTCAAAATTAGTTGCGCCATAGCGGGCTACGCATTGCTCCAACAGCGCTTGAGCCAAAACAATCGTGTGCTCAACGCTATCAATAACTAATGTAGCTAACACGTAATCTAGTTCAGGATTGACCGATACCGCCATATTGGCTGGTAGTGTCCAAGGTGTTGTTGTCCAGATGACTACAGCGACATCACTACCTGGCAGCCCAAAAGCAGCACTCAAGCTATCGTCAGTGGCCATAAATTTAACATCAATCGCCGATGACACTTTATCCTGATACTCAACTTCGGCCTCAGCTAAAGCAGAGCCGCAGTTCATACACCAATGAACGGGCTTAAAACCTTTTACCAAATGACCGTTGTCTGCAATTTTTCCTAAGGTACGGATAATATTTGCTTCAAACCGATAATCCATAGTTAAGTAAGGATTATCCCATTCGGCAAATACACCTAAACGCTTAAAGTCTTCACGCTGGCCACTAACCTGCTTAGTTGCATATTCACGACATTTATTGCGAAACGTCTTAGCGTCAACTTTTACGCCAGCCTTACCAATTTTTTTCTCCACATTTAATTCAATTGGCAAACCATGACAGTCCCAGCCAGGCACGTAAGGCGCGTCTAAGCCACTAAGCGTTTTTGACTTAACAATGATGTCTTTCAGTATTTTATTGACTGAATGCCCAATGTGAATATCACCATTGGCATAGGGAGGGCCGTCATGCAAAATAAATTGCTCACACCCACTGCGGGCTGCACGAATTTTTTGGTACAACTCACTTTCCTGCCACTGCTTTAGCATTGCCGGCTCACGATTAGCTAAATTAGCTTTCATTGGAAAGTCGGTCTTAGGTAAGTTTAAAGTTTGCTTATAATCAGCCATGTGTATTTTCTACTGGGTTATCGCTTACGCGTTTATTTGGTTATTAAAGTACTCACGCCCTTTTTCAATATCGGCATGAATTGTTGTTTTTAGCTCTTCGATTGAGTCAAACTTCATCTCATCACGAATACGATGCCGAAACACCACATCAATGGTTTTACCGTACAAGTTACCACTGTAATCAAGCAGGTGAACTTCTAAAATAGCTTTAACACGGTCACCTATTGTTGGCCGCGTACCTACGTTGGCCATGCCATGATAAGTGTTACCATTAAAGCCACTCACCTCTACCGCATAAACACCAGATAAAGCCGCGCGAAATCTATGTAATTCCATATTTGCAGTGGGTATCCCTATCGTTCTACCCACTTGACGACCATATACAACTTTGCCACTTATGGAATAAGGCTGTCCCAACAGTTTTGCTGCTTCGTCAAAATCAGCATTTTCTAAACACTGTCGTATTCGAGTGCTAGAAATTCTCTGGCTATCCTCTAAAACTGACGCGGTATCAACAACATCAAAACCTTGCATTTGACCGGCCGCGCGCAATACCTTGGTATCACCCTTGCGGTCTTGGCCAAAGCGTAAATCATCACCAACAACAATATACTTAACCCCTAGGCCATCAACAAATACATGTTGAATAAAATCTTCCGCAGTCATACTACGAAAGCGCTCGTCAAAACGGATTCGTAACACACGATCAATACCTAATTTACGCAGCGCAATAAATTTTTCTTTAAAACTCATTAGCCTTGCCGGGGCCTCGGCTGGCGCGAAATATTCACGAGGAAGTGGTTCAAAACAAATTACCACAGTGGGCAGAGCAAGCTCTTTCCCCTTCGCCACTAAACGCGTCATCAGCTCTTGATGGCCTAGATGAACGCCATCAAATGCACCAATAGTGCCCACACAGCCACGGTGTCGTGGTTGCAGGTTATGTAAACCCCTGATTAATTCCATCGATGCAGATCTTAGTGATCAAATAAAGGCCAGATTATATCCTAGAGACACTGCCACGCCTACTAATCAGCCGTTATTAGCGGGTTTAAAATATGCGGGGCGAATGCCCAGTAAGACTAACGAGCCAAAGTAAATCAACCCACCAATGGCACACAACCCCAACAAGCTCAAACCACGTTGCCACCAGTGTTGCGCCAGCATATCCACGCTTGACTGACCAACCCAAACTAAGGCGGCACCCATCACTAGGGACGCCGCTAACAACTTAACCATTTGTACAAATTGCCCTGTAGCCGCCTGATAGACACCACTATTCACCAAGCCACGCCATAATAATATAGCGTTTATCCAGGCTGCCAAAGCGGTTGCTAAAGCTAAACCTACATGGCCAATCTGCCAAAAGTGATGTAATGGTAATACTAAAGCAAAATTGAGTACCATATTGGCGACCATCGCGATGATGCCTATTTTTACTGGTGTTTTAGTATCTTGGCGCGAGTAATATCCGGGCGCTAACACTTTAATTAACATAAATGCCAGCAGGCCAGCCGCATAGGCTCGCACACTCAGCGCTGACATAGCTATATCACGCGCGGTCATTTCGCCGTATTGAAACAAGGCTATTAAAATTGGCTCAGCCAATACGATTAACGCCACTGCAGCGGGTAAGGCGATCATTGAAACCATGCGAATCGCCCAATCCATGGTCTGTGAAAATTTATTGCCGCCGTCGTTAGCCACATCTCTCGACAGACTAGGTAAGATAACAGTAGATACTGCGATCGCAAAAACTCCTAACGGCAATTCAGACAAGCGGTCAGAAAAATACAACCACGACACGCTGCCAGTGGGTAAAAATGACGCCAATACGGTATCGAGTAATAAATTAATTTGACTAACCGAAACGCCAAACAATGCCGGCACCATTAATTTCAAGATGCGCCGCACACCGCTATCTTTCAAATCCCATTTTGGTCTTGGTACCAAATCTACTCTATATAAAGCGGGCAATTGAAACAGCAGCTGAGCCAAGCCTGCAACAAAGACACCCCAGGCTAGGGCATAAGTCGGCTCAACCATTGTCGGCGCATAACAAACAGCGGCAGCTATTAATGACAGATTAAGCAATACCGGTGTGACCGCCGGCACCGCAAAGCGACCATAGCTATTCAACATGGCGCCAGCAAAGCCAGTTAGCGAGATGAAAAACAAATAGGGGAAAGTGATACGAATTAAACTGGCGGTAAGTTCCATTTTTTCAGGCTGATTACTAAAGCCTGGCGCCACTACATAAACCAATACCGGAGCTGCCATCACCGCCAAACCAGTTACCACAATTAAACTGCCACCTAAT
>TARA_B110000902_G_scaffold265221_1_pt1 | contig 12592 bp, 10 predicted proteins | sample TARA_B110000902 | Tara Oceans TARA_B110000902 (sample SAMEA4398009) | marine metagenome | biome: Polar Biome; feature: [SRF] surface water layer (ENVO:00010504); material: water (ENVO:00002006), including particulate matter (ENVO:01000060) such as... | depth 5 m | reverse complement strand
CGGTACACCTACGGCTTCCCCCTCGGCTACCACCACGGCATTTAAATAATCTATTTCAGTTAATTTATCACTGCTTAAATCCCACCACATAGAGGCCCGCACAGTTGGGTCTACAGCTAACATTTTCTGAGCTATTAATTTAAAAATAAAATTTGGTAGCGACAAAATAATAGGAATTACCGGCCCGGGAACTGCCGCTACTTTAGGCATTTTTATATCTTTGGCTTTGGTTACCGCTATTAATTCGCGCATTAGTAGCGCCATAACACGGCGATAAGCGCTGTCTTCGATCATTTGTTTTACCGGAATATCAGCCAAGGCGTTTACAGCGTTAGCCAAATTAAGCTGCAGCTTGGCCCACAATAAAGCCTGCATATGATCACAACTTTGGGCCGGCAATAATGGGCTATTTATATGCGCCGCGATATTGCGGGCAATAGCTGGGCAATCAGCTAGCTCTTCAATACTTAGACTGCCTTCAGAGCCGCGATGCAAATGGCCATTTTTTGGCTCAGCCACATTGAACACCACCATGGCGCGCATAACTTTGTTATTGGGAAATTTAGCTTTAACGCCTTGCTCTGAACCCAAGCCATTTTGCACACAAAAAATAACTGTATTGGGCCCAACGAAAGTGGGTAAATCAGCTAAAGAGCTATCAATTGCGGTACATTTAACTGTAATCCACAGATAGTCACACGCTTGCGAGGCAGCTGCTTCAGCCAGCTTATCGACGGAAATAAACGAAACTGTGCCTATATTGGCTATGTGATCTTGATAGTCGGTTAACATTAAACCATTACGTAGCTTTGCTTGTACCGACGGCCGCGCGACCAAGCTTACATTCATCCCGCTATTAATCATTGAGCCGGCGAGATAACCACCAATAAGCCCTGCACCAAAAACTACATGCTGCATTTTCTCTCCGTTAAGCAGTGACGGCCCGCTTGGCCAGGCAAATTAAGCAAAGTTAAGTCGCCAACTTTGTCGTTTTGCACTAGGTTTAACTATTAGTGTCTATTATATAGGTCAAACCAACAGTTGCCATGCAAACATCAACCGCCGCACCACAACTATTAGCGATTCGTGATATAGACCTCCAAGCTGTTGGGGGCAAAGCCTATGGCTTGGCCAAACTGGTTGGCATTGGACTAGCTGTACCCGATGCGTTTGTGATCATTAACGCGCAAAAACATACTGACATAGATGGGCTAGCTGACTTCTATCAGTCTATTGGTGGTGGCCTAGTTGCGGTGCGCTCGTCAGCGATTGGTGAAGACGGCGTTGACAGCTCTTTTGCTGGGCAATATGAAACCATTTTGAATGTTGAGGGCATGACTGCATTGAAGCATGCCATTAACCAATGTGTTGCCTCACTTAATAGCAGCCATGCCAGTGCTTATAAACAACAACAAACTGATAGTAGCGAAGCATCTATGTGTGTGGTGGTGCAACGCATGATACAACCCAAGGCAGCCGGCGTATTGTTTACCGCCGACCCTGTTAGCGGCCGCCATGACCGACTGGTGATTGACGCCGTCGCTGGCTTAGGCGAAGCCTTAGTCAGCGGTGAAGTCACCCCCGACCACTATGAGCTAAACCTTAATAATGAGTTGTGCCAGCAAGAGCTAAGCAATGAGCTGGCGTTACTCAGCCACGACCACATTAAAGCATTAGCCGATGGCGCGAGAACCGCCAGCGAACAGCTAGCAGCGCAGTTAGACATGGAGTGGGCGATTGACGCTGATGACAACTTATACTGGCTGCAAGCACGCCCGGTGACGACATTAGGTACTGACTTAAATGAGCTAGATACAGCCATTGACCAAAGCGATGTGATTACCCGCTGCAATGTTGGCGAAATGATGCCCGGCGCAGTTTGCCCGCTGACGTTTTCAGTGCAGGGCCGAGCGATAGAACATGGCATGCAGCACATGCATGTATGTTGGGGCGTGCGGCCAGCGATCACCGAAGAGTGGACTCAGTTAAATTTGTTTTTTGGCCATATGTTTCTAAACATGAGCGGCGGGATGAAAAGCGCTAGTTATGTTTCGGTCAATACCGTTGAGACTATGGCACAGAGCTTGTGTGGTCGCCCTATTGCTGAATTGAAAGAGCCTGATTATAAAGCATCGCGCTGGCGGCGCTGGTATGGCAGTTTTAAATTTTTGCGTTATTGCATGGCCGCTAAAAAAACTATTATCGAGTTTGAGCAGCGCTTTGATCTATTAGCGGTGACGTTATTAGACGAACCTAAAGCCATGATAGCGAAGCTAGATGAGATGCTGCCTTGGCTAAATGAAGTCACCGAAGTCCATCTGCGCTCGTCTGCCAGCTCTGGGCTGATGGAGGGGATTGTGCAAGGAATTGTCTCTGAGGGGCAACGCCCACCAACGACTAAGCAACAAGCAGATGCAGCTAAGCTGTTTGCTGGCGCCAGTGATGTTGAAAGTGCCTTATTGGTTGCCCATTTAGACAGCGTGGTAGATAAAATTGCTGACCACCCTGACAGTCGCGAGGTGTTTGCTAAAGGTGATAGTGAAGCGGCGCTTAAGTGGTTACAGAGTCTTGCGTTGTTACAAGATAGCCAGGCCGCAAATGCCGGTACTGCGTTTAAAGAATTTTTAGCTCGCCATGGCCATCGCTCCTATCGTGAACTCTGCGTTAGAGAACAAGGTTGGATTGACCGTCCCATAGCGGTGGTCGAAACCATGCAAGCCGCCTTAAAAGCGAGAGATAGTGGCAATTACACGCCAAAACAAACACCTAAAATTAATTTAACTGGGCTCAGTCGCGCGCTGCGCTGGCTGCTGCCAAAAGCCCACTATGCCATTCGCCAGCGTGAACATACTAAGTCGATGATGGTAATGACTACCCATCGCTTAAAACGGGGCTATCGCCATTTAGGGGAGTTATTAGAACGAGCAGGTCATTTAAGCGATGCCGACTTAGTATTCTTTTTAACCCATGACGAGCTAAAAACCTTTTGCCATGCGCCTGCTGCTAGCAGTAATCAATTGGCTAAACAGCGGCGAGTGGCTTTGTCGTTTCATGAGAAGCTGGCGTTTGATGATATTTATGTGGGCAACCCTGAGCCAATTGTTTACCAGGCTAGCGAATCAACTGTGGAAGGTGAGCTAATTGGTCGCCCAGTAAGCTTAGGTGTGGTTGAAGGCTATGCGCGAGTAGCAACAACGCTAAGTGAAGCCGCCGGCTTACAACCGGGCGAGATATTAATCACTCCTATTACCGATGTTGGCTGGACTCCATATTTCAGTTCCATTGCCGGTTTAGCTACTGATGTTGGCAGTGCCGTGTCCCATGGGGCAGTAATTGCGCGCGAATATGGTTTACCTGCTGTTGTAAATTTACGCATTGCCACTAAAGTATTCAGCACTGGTGACTATGTGCGCCTAGATGCCGATCACGGTACTTTAAGCCGCATAGCCCCCCCCAATAATAGTTAATATTAATAACAAATAGGGATACAACAATGAGATCATGGCTAAAAGCTATCGGCTTCATATTACTAGTGCTCGTTATAACTGCCGCGCTTGCCTTCTATCAACCTTGGGCTAAATACTCCCCTGCTGGCATGAATGGAACTTTTTTAGAGGATGAGCGGGTCGAGAACTTTCGTAATATGGATAAGCTTTATCCGTCACAACTTATTCACAAAGCCGAGCAAACTCATCAGTGGCCAGTTGACCCTAAGCCACTTGAATTCAATTATGAGTTTGATGGCAAAAATATTGCCCTGTCAGATAATCTTGAGCGCACTAATACTACCGGTTTAATTGTGATTAAAGACGGCGTTATTATCCACGAACAATATCGTCTAGGTGAAACTAAAGATAGCTTGCACACCAGCTGGTCGGTGGCGAAAAGTTTCGTCGCTACCATCGTCGGCATGGCAATTGACGATGGTTTAATTGCCAGCGTTGATGATTCAGTCCAACAGTATATACCCGAGCTAACGGGTAAAGCCTACGGTGAGGCAACAATTAAAGATGTATTGCAAATGTCGTCCGGAGTAGATTTTTTTGAATCTTACGGCGCTGCTGGTAGTAACACGGCATTAGCCTTTTCAGACGTACAAAAAATAACTAATGCTGCATGGATATTTGGCCTCAACATGAACGAGTTAGTTGCTGACTATGGCACGAAAGAAGAGCCTGGCACACGCTGGGAATATCGCTCTAGCGATACTCAAGTATTAGGTTGGCTAGTTGAAAAAGTAATGCAAAAACCATTTGTAGAAATTATTGAACAGCGGCTATGGCAGCCTGCAGGCATGGGGTCAGATGCCAATTGGTTAGTAGACAGTAGCGCTCAGAAGTCAGCGGTTACTTTTTGCTGCCTTAACGCAACCCTGAGAGATTTTGCTCATTTAGGCGAGTTATATCGCTTAGGAGGTAATTGGAATGGTAAGCAATTGTTATCGAGAGAATGGATAGTGGAAGCCACTACTCCTGACCGTCCACATGTACAGCCAGAAAATGTGAGGAAGTATCGTGGTTATCAATATCAATGGTGGGTACCCAAAGACTATGATCGTGAATATTTTGCCTCAGGTATTTGGAGCCAACATATTTGGGTAGATGAAAAGCGCGGCGTGGTTATTGCCCGTACTGCAGTAGACCCAAACTTTACTGCCAATATGAACGAGAACGTAACAATGCTGCGAGCAATTTCAGCCTATGTTAGCCAGTAATTAAAGATGTTGGATAACTAGCAGATACAAAAAGCCCAGCATCTGCTGGGCTTTTTGTATCTTACATGTTGCTCCGCCAGTTAAATAACCGCCGCTAACCGAGTACCTTGATCTATTGCACGCTTGGCATCAAGCTCCGCCGCTATGTCAGCGCCACCAATTAAGTGATAAGGCTTAGTTAGGCCATCAACGAGTTCCCGCAGTGGATCTTGGCCCGCACACAGAATGATGTTATCCACATCAAGTACTTTTTCTTCACCATTAATTACAATGTGCAAGCCGGCATCGTCTATTTTCTTGTATTCACAACCGGGCATCATCTTAACGTTTTTGTTAATCAGACCAGCACGATGAATCCAACCGGTCGTTTTACCTAAGCCGCCGCCAACTTTAGATTGCTTACGTTGCAATAGTGAAATTTCACGGGCCGGTGTTGGCACTTGGGCCTGGATTCCTTCGATACCACCCCTAGCTGTCATTGTCATATCCACGCCCCATTCTTTCATGAAGGCCTCAATATTAAGACTCGTTGGCTCACCGCTATGGACAAGAAATTCCGACACGTCAAACCCGATACCGCCGGCACCAATAACCGCTACTTTTTTGCCAACTGGTTTACGATGTTGAATAACATCTAGGTAATTCATTACTTTTTCGTGGTCAACGCCTTCGATATTTGGCGTGCGCGGGGCAATCCCAGTGGCCAATACTACTTCGTCGAAGTCACTGTTGTTTAACAGTTTGATATCGACGCGAGTATTAAGTTTTAACTCGACCTTACGCAGCTCTATTTGTCTACCAAAATAGCGTAGAGTCTCTTCAAATTCTTCTTTGCCAGGGATTTGCTTGGCGATATTAAACTGACCACCGATTGTATCAGCAGAATCAAACAATGTGACTTGATGACCGCGTTCCGCTGCGCTAACAGCAAACGCCAGACCAGCAGGACCGGCACCAATCACTGCCAATTTTTTCACTGCAGTGGTTGGAATAATATTTAACTCAGTTTCGTGACAAGCGCGTGGGTTAACCAAACAGCTAGTCATTTGACCATTAAACACATGATCTAGGCAGGCTTGGTTACAACCGATACAAGTATTGATTTCGTCGGCTTTGTTAGCTGCCGCTTTAGCCACAAAGTCTGGGTCAGCCAAGAACGGCCTAGCCATCGACACCATATCTGCATCACCGCGCTGCAACACTTCTTCGGCAATTTCTGGCGTATTAATGCGGTTAGAGGTAATAACAGGTATATCGAACTGATCACGAAATTTAGCCGTTACCCAGGTAAATCCTGCCCGTGGCACTTTAGTGGCGATAGTAGGAATACGTGCTTCGTGCCAACCAATACCGGTGTTGATAATCGTCGCACCGGCTTTTTCTACGGCTTTGCCCAAGGTCACAATCTCATCATAACTACTGCCACCTTCAACTAAATCAAGCATTGAAAGACGGTAGATAATAATAAATTTTTCACCAACCGCTTCACGCACGCGACGCACAATTTCTACCGGCAAACGCATACGATTTTCGTAACTGCCGCCCCATTCATCATCACGCTGATTAGTACGGGCTGCCAAAAACTGATTAATAAAATAGCCTTCAGAGCCCATAATCTCTACTCCGTCATAGCCGGCTTTTTGCGCCAGCACTGAGGAGGTAATAAAATCCACTATTTGTTGTTCAACTTCTTCACCAGTGGCCGCCTGCGGTTTAAACGGATTAATTGGAGCCTGAATAGCAGAAGGAGCAATTGGGTTTTCATTAAACGCGTAGCGGCCAGTGTGCAAAATCTGCATACATATTTTGCCATCTGCCGCATGTACTGCATCAGTAATAATTTTATGCTGCTTAGCATCATCATCTGTTTGCAATGACTTGGTATGCTCATGAGTAGCGGCCCGTTTACTGGGGCCAAAACCACCGGTAATAATAAGCCCTACACCGCCACGAGCTCGCTCGGCAAAAAATGCCGCCATCCGCTCCATACCATTTTCGGCTTCTTCAAGACCGGTATGCATAGAACCCATCAAGACACGATTTTTAAGCGTAGTGAAGCCTAAATCTAGCGGCTCTAACATTTTTGGATATGGATTTGCGCTCATTAATTTATACCTATGTTATTTATCGAAATTCAATGTCAGAAAATTAGTTTACGATTCAGTTGCAGAATAAAGCCCGCTTACTCCATTTCAACTGCCGTTAGTTTTTGCCTATTATCCAACGGGTTACCACATAATTCCGCTTTAACTTTGATACCGTTAATCTACTAAGCTTTGCGCTCTGAGCCAGAATGGAGGCCCATATTTGGTGGTCTTTATTTTTTCAGGTAATGACATTACTCAATATTGGCAGCTTATTTGTATATCTAATTGAATAAAACCCAAGCCAACTAGACGCCGTCAAGTTTGGAAGACGCTAAATTAGTCGATAATTTTGACGGTGTCAAGTTTGACTGCTACATTCGCTGCCATGAGCAAAAGTACTGACCAGCTAAAGCGTCCTAAAAAGACCTATCATCACGGAGATTTACGTGAGGTATTGATTGCTGCCGCAGTAAAAATTATCCGCGAGGAAGGCGAAGACGCCCTGTCTATGCGTAAACTTGCCACTAACACTGGAGTTTCTCGCACCGCCCCCTATCACCATTTTGGTGACAAGCAAGACCTACTCTGCGCAATCGCTGAGGAAGGCTTTAGGCGGTTTGATTTACTATTTAAACAACGAGAGCCTGGTGACGATTTACATAGCCATATGCAAAGGCAGTTAAAGGTTTACGTCAATTTTGCCATTGATAATTCTGAATATTATGATTTGATGTTTTCTAGTCGTATTTGGAAGTCGAGCAATATTAGCGAAAGCCTAAAGGGAAAAGCCTACAGTAGTTTTCGCGGCTATACCGAAACGGTAACAGCCCTTTGTGAAAACATTGAACTACCCAATGGGGTTACCCCATTAAGAATAGCTCAACTTAGCTGGAGTACATTTCACGGTATGAGTCGCTTAGTTATTGACGGTATTTATGTAGATAAAACCGCAATTGATGCAATGCTGGATACCGCAACTAAATTGCTCATACCAAAACAGCGTTCTTAGATTTACTTAAGCCGTTTCAGTCGTTTATTACCGGCTTTGTCCGCAGATTCTCCATTTATTAGCCATTCGCTAAATTCCGAGTTGGCATCCTCTGCTCGGGCATCATCTGCTCGACTCACTATAGATTCGCAAAACTTAACAGCTTCTTTGGCAATAGCTTCATCACTGCCTATAGTTAAGTTAGCTGCGGTAAGACTAGCGACTAGCTCAGCGGATTTCTGTTCGCAATCTACATCCAAGGCATAGCTATTTATAGGCATTAACAACACGGCTAGTAAAATATATTTCATCTTTTATCTCCATTAATTTCCATAAGTATAGCCTTTGTTATTTTCTACCTCAGAGTTATTTTCTGCCTTGAAATTATTTTCTGCCTTAGGGTTATTTTCTTGCCCGTCGCTTCAGTCTTTCATGACCTGGCTTATTACGCACTTTATCATGCCATTCATCGTATCGCGCGGCATGTGCCTGCTGCGCTGTAACGACGACTTCTTCGCAAAATTTGATTGCCGAAAGACTCATTGCTTCGTCACTACCGCTAGTTAAATTAGCCGCATTAAGACTGATCAATAACTCAGCAGTTTTTTGTCGGCAGTCGACACCAGCGGCTAAAGTTTGATCTGCTAGGGGCAAGGCTAATGCCATTAATAACACATATTTCATCTTCTCTTTCTCCATTAAGTTCGATAAATATAGTCTTTGATACTTCCTGTCTCAGCGCTATTTTCTTGCCCGTCGCTTCAGTCTTTCATGGCCAGGTTTGTTACTAAGCTTAGCTAGCCAATCGTCTTCTTGTTTTTGCTGTGCTGTAACAACAACTTCTTCGCAAAACTTGATTACTTCACGTTTAAGCCCTTCGTCACTACCGCTAGTTAAATTAGCTGTATTAAGACTAGCCAGTAACTCAGCAGTTTTTTGCTGACAATCGACATTGGCAGCTAAAGTGTGACTTGCTACTGGCAAGGCTAATACTATTAATAATAAATATTTCATCTGCTCTTTCTCCATTAAATCTGATGAATATAGCCTTTAATAATTACTTTCTCGAAATTATTTTCTTCCAACTACGCCAATCTTTTATGGCCGAACTTGCTGCGAAGCTTAGCTAGCCACTCGTCTGTTTGGATTTACTTTGCTTAAACAATCACTTCTTCGCAAAAATTGATTGCTTCACAGCTAATCTCTTCGTCGCGGCCTGTGGTTAAGTTGGCAGTATTGAAATTAGCCGCTAACTCAGCAGTTTTTTGCGGACAGTCCAGATCAGCGACTAAGTCGTGACCCGCTAGCGGTAGGGTTAATGCCATTAATAATATATAGGTCATTTTTTCTTTCTCCCTCTCCATTTGGCCAAATCAATGTAGCCTAGGGGTTTTGTGCATTGCTCCAAATATCTTTAAGACGCGCGTCACGGCCACAACCATAACGGTAGTATTTATAGCGGAGCGGGTTCTTTAAATAATAATCCTGATGGTATTCTTCAACTGGCCAAAATTTATTAGCCGGTAAAATCGGTGTAATAACTTGCTGATCGGGGAACTGTCCAACAACTTTGGCGCGGCTAGCAGTAGCTAACGGCTGCTGAGCCTCATCGACTACAAATATAGCACTACGATAACTAAGGCCTTTATCGCAAAACTGACCACGCCCATCGAACGGATCGATATTTATCCAGAATAGATCAAGTAACTGCTGATAGCTGATAATCGCTGGATCGTAAGTGATCTCTACCGCTTCGTAATGACCTTTATGATTGCCACTATAAGTAGGATTTTTCAATGTTCCTCCGATAAAACCAGAAACCGCAGCGGTCACACCATCTACATCTTGATAAGCGGCTTCAACACACCAAAAGCAGCCGCCGGCAAAGACCGCTTTATCAGCATGAGAATTGCTCACCGCTGAAATTGAAATAATAAAGACCAATACTTTTATAATGTTATTCATATACCACCTAGTTAACTTTCTCTAGCTATTTAATTAGCTAATTAAATAGCTAATTAAATAGCTTCAATTATGATTGATTGATTGCTAATTGGTTCCATATTATCGTTTAGAAACTCTAAATTTTGCGGTTTGTCGGCTCATCGCTACTAGCTTACCGGTGCTATCCCACAAACTGCCGCTTTCTTCAGTTAGACCATTGGTTATATTACGACTGGTAAATTTAAACTGGATTGGCCCAGGCGCTGGGACAGCTCTAATTTGAACATTTAGCTCGATGGTTGGGACCCATGATAAAGCTCCAAAAATATTAAATACTGGCGGTGGCATGGCATCAGTAAACATCAGCAAGGCAAACAAATCAGTTTGATCTGTATCTGGCAGGCTAACCCAACCAGCAAACTCACCAGCGCCAGTTGGTTTACCTACAAATGCTTGCTCCATTCCTGGCTCTACCATTTGTATGGTTTGCTTACCAATCTGCACAAAATCAGGCGAAGGCACTCGAATGCAATCTTCTAATTTTGCCACTGGCGGAGCGGGGTCGAGCTGTAAACTTTCACCCTTCATTTGAGCAAGAGTCGTAAACGAAGCAGTTATCTGTACTTTCAGCTCATCATCTTGATACATACGCACCACACCGAATGCAGTCGCGCCGCCCTGCTTAATAACTTCTACTTGAAGTTCAATGCGCCCGGTATGGGTAGGTGCAAAATAGTAAGCACTAGTGGTTAATGGATCTTTATGTGGCAGTGCCGCGCTCAGCGCTCTTGCCCCTATTGCCAACACATAACCGCCGTTTGGGACGGCCCCAACACACCAGCCGGCATCTAGCTCAGCCTGCCAAACTAGCTCACTAAGTTTATTTATAGCAGTGTCTTGATCAAATTTTAGTTGCGACATCAATGCCTCGTTAAAGTGGGTATCCAAGCATATCTCTAGCTGCAAAAATTTGTCATGCCACTACCTGAATCGTAATAGTTTTACTGCTCGCCAAGAAAATCACCTGACTGATGCTGCCACAACTGGGCATAGAGACCGTTATTGAGCAGCAGCTGTTGATGGCTACCCTGTTCTACGATTCTACCTTTATCAAATACCAGCAATCTATCCATAGCAGCAATGGTTGATAACCGGTGGGCAATAGCGATAACTGTTTTACCTTCCATCAACTGGTATAAACTTTGCTGTATTGACACCTCTACTTCTGAATCCAGCGCCGAAGTTGCCTCGTCTAAAACCAGTATCGGGGCGTTTTTAAGTAGGACACGGGCAATAGCGATACGCTGACGCTGACCGCCAGACAGATTAACCCCGCGCTCGCCAACATGAGCATCAAAGCCTTTGAGGCCGTTTATATCAGTTAGGGTTTGAATGAAATCATAGGCCTTCGCTTGCTTGGCACAGGCAATCATTTCTGCCTCAGTGGCTTCGGGCTTACCGAACATAATGTTTTCACGGACGCTGCGAAAGAGCAGTGAGGTGTCTTGAGTCACCATGGCAATATTGGCACGTAAGCTTTGCTGACTAACATCACGAATATCTTGGCCGTCAATGAATACACCACCACCTTGCACATCAAAAAAGCGCAACAGAACATTAACTAAGGTGGATTTACCTGCACCTGAGCGCCCAACAATACCGATTTTTTCGCTAGCGTTGATCACTACTGATAAATCTTCGAACACCAAGTCACTATTGCCATAGGCAAAATCTACTTGGTCGAATTTGATCTCACCATTGCTCACTTGCAGTGGTTTAGCACCAGTCTTATCAGTAACCGATTGAGAGAGTGACAATGTATTCATACCATCTTGTACGGTACCGATATTTTCAAACAAGTTACTCACCTCCCACATAATCCAGTGCGACATACCGGCGAGCCTAATCGCTATAGCCATAGCAATAGCAATAGCGCCCGGAGTTATCGCTGAGTTTTGCCAGAGTAAAATACCCAACAAGCCAGTAAAGAATATCAACGACATATTCAATATCCAGACACAAAACTCGAGCGTGGTGGCTAAGCGCATTTGCGGATGTACGGTTTGCAGAAACTCATTCATCCCTTCTTTTACATACTCCGATTCACGATTTATCCGAGAAAATAATTTGAGGGTAATTATATTGGTATAGCTATCGACGATACGGCCAGTCATTAATGAACGTGAGTCTGCCTGCAGAGTAGATATATCTCGTAGTTTAGGAACAAAGTAGCGCAATATTAAAATATAGAGCACTAGCCAAACGACTATCGGCACACTTAAGCGCCAATCTGCGCTGGCAACCAATAGCACTGTAGTCACCACATAGACGGCAACGAATAGCATTACATCTAATATTTTCATCACCGAATCGCGCACAGCCAATGCTGTTTGCATGACCTTGGTTGCAATACGACCACTAAATTCGTTTTGAAAAAAAGCAAAACTTTGACTGAGCAAATAGCGATGCGCCATCCACCGAACCGCCATAGGGAAGTTACCCATTAGTGTTTGATTAATAATTAACGCATGCAATAACACAGTAAGCGGAATAAAAACTAAAACATATAACGAAATACCCAGCAATAATGGCCACTGCTCGGCAAAAAAGTGCTCTGGACTTTGGCTAGCTAACCAATCTACCACCTGCCCTAACACCGCATATAACATAGCCTCACCTACTGCAGTAATGACAGTTAGTACTGCCATTGCAAACAGGTAGGGCTCTAAACCTTTGATATAATGACGACAAAACTGAAATAAGCCTAGCGGCGGCTGCTGAGGATGATCTAGCGGAAACGGGTCAACTAAATTTTCAAAGAACTTAAACATGTTATTACTCATACAAGTAAGCCGGTTT
>TARA_B110000902_G_scaffold108089_2_pt1 | contig 12612 bp, 6 predicted proteins | sample TARA_B110000902 | Tara Oceans TARA_B110000902 (sample SAMEA4398009) | marine metagenome | biome: Polar Biome; feature: [SRF] surface water layer (ENVO:00010504); material: water (ENVO:00002006), including particulate matter (ENVO:01000060) such as... | depth 5 m | reverse complement strand
TTTGTTCGTGTCGTATTTGTTCGTGTCATATTTGTTCGTGTCCCCACGAACAATATCAGACGCAATTTTTATGCTCTCCCGAACAGTAGAATAGGCACTGTTCGTGGGGTCACGAACGGGTTCATTTGCATTTTTGTTCGTGACGTCTTTGTTCGTGTCCCCACTGTCGTTCTTGTTCGCGTCTCCACTGTCGTTCTTGTTCGTGTTCCCACGAACAACTTTACTTGGAAATATCTGTTCCAATGTTCCTTCCCATGCAGCGAGTAGTTCTGAAGTGCTAAATTTATCGCCGTTGACAGTAAGTGAGTTACCTTCTGTTTTACCCAATAAAGCATACCCTTCTAACTCAGTAGTAGATTCCAAAATCAGACTTCCTATTTGCGAAGCGAAACAGTCTAAGTCGTAATTGATATTGGCACCAATTCCGTTGCCTACCATCATTTTGAAAACTGAAGTAGCCAACCCTCCTTCTTTGATGGTTTGGGCAGATACTATAGTTCCGTTACTAATATGATGATGTACGTCTTTGTACACTTTGTTCAGTTGATCATAGTTTGGTATGCCAGAAGCCAACGGCTCATGTTTAGCTAAGTACAGGTAATTTCCAGCTTTCTTTATTTCTGGTGAAATGATGTTTTTCAACTCTCCTACTGCACACGCAAATGAAATTAGTGTTGGCGGTACGCTAATGTTTTCAAACGTTCCACTCATAGAATCTTTACCCCCTATAGCTGCAGTTTCAAACTCCAATTGAGCTTCTAGTGCTCCAAGTAATGCTTGTAAGGGCTTACCCCATTTCTCTGAATCTGCTCCCAGTCTCTCAAAATATTCTTGAAAACTGAGTCTCGCATTTTTGTGGTTTCCACCACTAGCTACCAAATTAGCGAGTGATTCTACTACAGCGTAGGCACCCATTAGAAATGGATTTTCATTGGCTATAGTTGTAGAAAATCCCCAGCTTGATATTGCCACCGTATCGGTAGATTTATTCAGCACAGGAATGGTATTCACACTTGCTAAAGCAGGAGTTTTGAGATGTTTTCCGCCTAGTGGCATAAGCACCGTAGTACGTCCTACATGCGAATCAAAGTTTTCTATCAACCCTTTTTGCGAAGCTACATTTAGCTGCGAAAGTTCATTTTTGAATTGTTCGGTAGTCAACGGGTTAAATGATTGAACCTTAGCATGTTGATTGCTCACTACTTTGGTTGTCATACTCTTTTTTGTGCCTGCAGTGTCTAAGAATATGCGATCCAAGTCTACAATCATCTCTCCTCTCCAGAAGATTTGCATTCTACCGCTATCTGTCACTTCTGCCACCTCTACAGCAAGCAGATTCTCTTGAGATGCGTGTGCAATAAACTTCGCTACGTCTTTGGCTTCTACCACTACGGCCATTCGCTCTTGCGACTCAGATATGGCAAGCTCTGTTCCGTTTAGTCCAGCATATTTTGTAGGTAGCTTGTCTAGGTTTATATTCAGACTATCTGCTATTTCACCTATGGCTACTGAAACTCCTCCAGCACCAAAGTCATTGCATTTTTTTATAAGTTTAGTTACCTCCGGCTTGCGAAAAAGACGTTGTATTTTTCGTTCTTCTACGGCATCTCCTTTTTGTACTTCTGCACTTAGCGTATTGATAGATGTTTGGTCTTGTACCTTACTAGAACCCGAAGCTCCACCTACACCATCTCGGCCAGTTTTGCCTCCTACCATGATCACTCGGTCACCTGTAACTGGAGCTTCTCTACGCACCCAGTCCTTGGGTACAGCACCTGCTACGTAACCCACTTCCATTCGTTTGGCTTTGTATCCAGGATCGTATAGTTCTGCTACATGCGAAGTAGCCAACCCTATTTGGTTACCATAAGATGAGTATCCTTTGGCAGCTGTTTTTGTTATTTTCTTCTGTGGAAGTTTACCTTCTAGTGTCTCTGCTATAGGCTCACGTGGATCCGCAGAACCCGTAACACGCATGGCTTGATACACGAATGCTCTACCACTCAAAGGATCTCTGATAGCACCACCTACGCAGGTAGATGCTCCACCAAAAGGCTCTATTTCTGTAGGGTGATTGTGTGTTTCATTCTTAAAGAGTAAGTACCAGGCTTGTTTTTCACCTTCTACGTCTACCTCTATTTCTATGGTACAGGCATTTATTTCATCTGTAATTACTAGGTCGTCTAACTTACCATTTGCACGCAAATATTTTGCAGCAATCGTACCTATATCCATTAGCGAAATAGGCTTGTGCTCTCTGCCCAACTCTTTACGCAGAGCCAAGTATCTGTTGAATATTTCTTCAATCTTATTGGCTAAGTCACCCTCGAAAGTGATGTCTTTTAGCTCTGTAAAGAAAGTGGTGTGTCTACAGTGGTCACTCCAGTAGGTGTCGAGTACCTTAAGCTCCGTTTCTGTAGGGTTTCTATTTTCTGTTTTAAAATAGTCTTGTGTGAACTTAAGATCTGCCAAGTCAAAAGAGAAGCTCCATTCCTTGTGTAATGCAGCTAGTCCACTTTCATCTAAATCTACAAATCCGTCGATAGTAGGCACATTCTCCGGTTGCGGAATGCTCGGCTTTATCAATATATCCAAGTTTTTTTCGCGAGAATCTACGGAGTTAATTAGGTAATTTTTAAGCTCTGCAAGCGTATCATCATTCACCTTATCAAACACAAATAGCTTACCTGTACGAATCATTGGCTTGTTACCCGTCACCAATTGAATGGCTTGTTCAGCAGAATCGGCACGTTGATCATATTGTCCAGGCAAATACTCTGTAGCAAAGCTAGAAATCGATAAATCTGCAGGATTTTGGGAATGTGAAATATCTGCTACAGAATCTAGCAATACATTCAGCAATTTGTCCCAAGAAATTTCTTCGGCATCAAATACATCGTACACCACATATTGTTTGAGGTTGGTAAGTGGCGTAAACTCCTGAAGCTCAGCAAGTATTTTTTGCGAAGCCACATCAAACTCAGACTTCTTTTCTACGAAAATTCTTTGATTCATGCTTGTGTTATAATATGAGTAGCAAATGTAAACGCTACGAGTAAGTGGCATAGCTGAAAGGGCTGATTGTTGAGAAAAGGTTTAAACAGAAATGTTAAATACCAAGCCTACACTATTTAGACTTGAAACAGCCTACATTTTCACATTACATTTGAAAGCATGGGTCCGAATCCAGAAAACCATTACATAAATAAAAGTAACTGGCTGCGTGCAGCCATACTAGGAGCAAATGATGGCATACTTTCTACAGCAAGTATTATTATAGGTGTAGCCGCTGCTAGTAATCAAAGAGACCCAATCATTATAGCAGGACTAGCAGGCTTAGTTGCTGGTGCGTTTTCAATGGCTGCCGGCGAATACGTTTCCGTAAGCTCACAAAGCGACCTAGAAGCAGCAGATTTACAAAGAGAAGAACAAGAATTGACAGACTTTCCTGAAGAGGAAGAAAGCGAACTTGCCAAAATATATGTAGACAGAGGCTTGACGCAAAATTTGGCAAATCAAGTAGCAAGACAGCTTACAGAACACAACGCTTTAGAAGCTCACGCAAGAGACGAGTTAGGAATCAATGAGATAACTCAGGCAAATCCTTTTCAAGCGGCATTTGCCAGCGGAGCAGCATTTGTATTTGGAGGTTCACTACCATTACTCGTAGCCTTCACTATTCCTATTCAAAATATGATCAGTCTGCAATATGTTTTTGCAATTGCATTCTTAGGATTACTTGGAGCCATAGCGGCAAAAGCGGGAGGCTCCTCAATACTACGAGCAGTTATCCGCATCACTTTTTGGGGAACCGTGGCAATGGGTCTCACTGGACTCATTGGTCATCTCTTCGGAGTCAACGTGGCGTAATTTATTGTCATAAATAACCATCTTTGCACACTGAATTTGTTGGATTCAATATCACGGCCTTCGGATCTCAAAAAACTGAGTAAGGACCAATTACCGCAACTCTGTGGAGAGATACGTACTTTTTTTATTGAAAAAATTCTGAAAAATGGCGGACACTTTAGTGCCAATCTTGGTGTAGTAGAACTCACTGTAGCCTTGCATTATGTATACGACTTTGGTACAGATAAAAGTTCGTGGGGACACGAACAAGGACCACACGAACAAGGACCACACGAACAAAGACTACACGTAGCAATTCAAACAGACAAACTCGTATGGGATGTAGGGCATCAAGCCTATATTCATAAACTACTAACCGGACGTAAAGCTGAGTTTGACACCATCCGAAAAATAAATGGACTGAGTGGTTTTCCTAAGATGGATGAGAGCAATTACGATCACTTTGGCACTGGTCATTCGTCTACTTCTATATCTGCTATAATGGGTATGGCAGAAGGAGCTTTACTAAATAAGAAAGACAATAAACACATCGCTGTAATAGGAGATGGTTCACTTACCGGTGGAATGGCTTTTGAAGCACTCAACAATCTGGGAGTGAGCAAGGCAAATGTACTCGTTGTAGTAAACGATAATCAAATGGGTATTGATCCAAATCTTGGGGCTATCAATACACACTTAGAAGAAATAGACAGTATAAAACCAAACCTTTTTGAGAATTTAGGATTGCCGTACAATGGTCCTATTGATGGTCATAATGTATTGGAATTGGTTGATATTTTTGAGAAACAAAGACTTGAGAATGGACCACAAATACTTCATATAAAAACACTAAAAGGAAAAGGATACGAACCTGCGGAAGAAGCACAGACGGATTGGCACAGTGTAAGTTATGTAAAAATAGATCCACTTAAGCCCGAGACTATGGAGCCAAAACCGCTCAAGTTTCAAGAGGTATTTGGACATACATTATTAGAACTTGCAAGAAAAGATGAACGAGTTGTAGGCATCACTCCTGCTATGCCAAGCGGCAGCTCTATGAAGATAATGATGGAGGCGATGCCACACCGGGTTTTTGACGTAGGAATAGCGGAGCAACATGCGGTGACCTTTGCTGCCGGACTAGCCTTAGAGGGCAAACGGCCATTTTGTAATATCTACTCTACCTTTGCTCAGCGTGCGTATGACCAAATAATACACGACGTAGCACTACAAAACATTCCGGTAATATTCTGTATTGACAGAGCAGGGCTTGTGGGAGCAGACGGACCTACACATCACGGCACCTTTGATTTAGCTTTTCTCAATGCAATACCAAACCTTATTATTCTAAGCCCTATGGATGAGCACGAGCTCAGGAATATGATGTACTGGGCATTAGACCATACCGATGGGCCAGTAGTAATACGCTATCCAAGAGGAAGAGGAAGTAAGATAGATTACAAAAACGACATAAAACCTTTGACCGTGCCGAGCAGTAGAATCCTCAATATAGGTGAAAACGTAGCAGTAATTTCCATAGGCCAAATAGGCACTGAAGTACAAAAAGCAATAGTAACCGATAACCTGGAATCTAAAGTCTCCCACATAGACGCTCGCTGTATGAAGCCGTTGGACATGAAAGCATTAGGTGAAGTATTCAGCAGGTTTGATAAAATAGTTACGGTTGAAGAATCCTGCTTACTTGGAGGCTTTGGACAACAAGTGAAAACACTTGCTCTAGACGCTCAATACAAAGGAACTATTACCTCTCTTGGTCTACCAGATGAGTTCGTTGAACACGGAACTGTAAATGAGCTCAGAGCAAAATACGATTTAGATGTCGAGGGAATTGGGAAGGTTATTTCTCAATTATTGCCACCACTCTAAACCCAACTGTTGACTTAGGTTCTGTAGCAGGATGTTCGCTTTCTACACGCACATCATATCCCGTATCATTCCAAGATCCACCCATCGCTAAGGTATCATCAGAAACTAGCTCGGCTACGTTGCCTGACATATTGTATACGCCGAACTTATTTGGCCAGTAAGATTTTGCGGGAGCGGTTATTGTGTTTTCGTCACCTTTAGCTCCAGTTGCTACAACAACTAACTCGTTCGTCCTGCGGTCAGTATGTATATATTCTGTACCTACCGCTTTATGATTACTTAAAAAACCACCATTTCTATTTCTCAAATACGGTCCATTCCAAGGATAAACAGACGTTGACTTGCCACGTGCAGCTCGTATCCACTGCTTCTTGGTCGGAATGCAAAATGTCACTTTTACACCTTGATCTCTTAAGGCAAATATCTCTGTCAGCCAATTGGCGTAAGCAGTAGCTTGTTTTAAGGTCATTCCAACTGCAGGGTATTCTTCATATGCTGGGTGCTGGTAGTAATAGTCTACATACGGCTCGTTGTAACTTAACTTTTGTCTCCATACAGTTGTATCTAAAAGATTAGCATTGTACTCTTCCAGCCTACCTTCTTGCTTGAGATACATTAGGAATTCTTTCCAATTTATATTGGTAATTTCTGTGCTTGATATATAAAACTCGGATGTAGAGTCTAAACCCATTGCGAAATTTCTCTTTTCAATTGAATCAAGAAGAGACTTGTCTCCCTTGTATAAACTCAAATAACTATTACTATTTGGGTGTAAATACACCTTCCCTGCAGGCACCTTCACATAATGTTTCGTTAGATACTTAGAATGTTGTGGTTTTTTGTTTTTGCCAAAAGCGAATATTAGAGGTAAGAGCAGTAATAAGTATCCCAGTTTTTTCATGTTGTGATAACGAAGACAGGAAATGTTTATTGTAGGAACACGCCTTGTGACGTGTTCCTACAATACCTAGGTTACCCTATCCTACTTATTGTAAGTACTACCTTCGAGGACAGTACCTACAGAAGAAAACAACTACCTTCGCACCAATGCAATTCCAAAACAAAACCATAAACCTACAACGCTATCCCAAGTCAACCAACCGTTCTTTGCGTCCGTGGAGTGCTGCAGATGAACTATTGCTAGCACAGGCCCAAAATTTTGGTTTTGAAAAAAAGAAAATAGCGTTAGCTCACGATAGTTTTGGTGCATTAGCTACTACTTTGCATTCTTATGCTCCTCATTCTATTATCAATAATCAATCGCAACTAAAAGCGACTAAACTGAACTTAGAATCTGCAGGTGTAGAGACCAAGGAATACGATTACAGCAGCCCATTAAAACTAAAAATGGATAGCGTAGATATGGCTTTACTAAAAGTACCAAAATCAGCCGATCTATTTAAACTATACATACAGCAGCTGCATGCCAAAAGCCACGATGAAACAGTAATCTTATGTGGATTTATGACACGTAACTTCACCCCACAATGGAAAGAAATAGCAGAACACTACTTTGCAGATGTTTCTCAAAGCTTGGGGGTAAAAAAAGCCCGGGTACTTATTCTAAAAGAACCAAAAAAAGAGGTTGAAATGGCCCCTTTGTTTCACCCGGTGAAAAATGATTTAGATCTTAGCCTAAAACAATATGCAGGGGTATTCTCCTCTTCTAAAGTAGATCCTGCTACGCAAATTCTATTGGATCAATTACCCCGGATCAAGGATACAGAAACTGTTTTAGACCTCGCATGCGGAAATGGCGTTATTGCTGCTTTTGTGCGAAAAAACACACCAAATTGCCCAATTTATGTAGTAGATGACAGTTTTTTGGCCATAAGCTCTGCAAAATTGAATTTATCTAAAGACAACATCAGTTACCACTGGAGCGATAGTGTGAAGGCTGTGAAAGACCAAAAATTTGAATTTATCTTATGTAATCCTCCTTTTCATTTTGAGTATGAAAACACCATTGACATAGCACTGAATCTGTTCAAAGAGGCAAAAGAAGCAATGCAACAAAACGGACAATTCTATATAGTAGCTAATACGCATTTGAACTACCGTTCTCACCTTATCAAGATGTTTAGCCACGTAACTCAAGTGACGTTAAGCGGCAAATATGAAGTGATTAAGTGTGAACTAAACTAACTCTTACTCCCTTCTTTCTAGCTCAAATATTTCTATCATCTCTGGGAAACTATGCTTGCCTTTTAGCTCAAAATCTCTCCCAAACTGCTCCAGTAATTGCTCTTTTGGCCCACCGTCGACCATCATAAAAATGATCTTATTTATGGTACTATCGATACTCGCATTTGCAAATCTGTTAATAGCATAGAGGTTCTCGTGCCTAAAGTTTTCAATCACATCATTGTATGCATACGCTGCATCATAGCTCTCAAATTTATCACGGTCAAAGTAATACCCGTATCCCAAGATTCTATAGTTCGGATATAAGACCACGCGAGTCTCTGGCGTTCTGATTTCTTGCACTTTAGCTACTGCATCCCGAGTATGTCTACCATTGTCTATATTTCTACGGCTAGCTATACCCATAGCCACTAACAGTAGAGTTGGCACTATCCATTTTACTACGGGCCGACGCACCAGTGAAGTTACTAAAACAGAGAGCAATATGCAGAAACCAATAAATGCGTGCATGAGGTATCTATCATGAAACATAGGCAACCAATACGAGAGCACAAACATTCCAAAAAAAGGCACTATAAACCAAGCCATAACAACGGCGTGATTTTTGGTGATTTTAGTACGGTTCTTTATGAGCAATACCAACGCAGCAGCAAACACAAAATAGGCAAATAGCATCACAAACCGTGCATTCACAAACTTAAGAAGCATATACTCTATAGTAGACCAACCTTGTGGTGATTGCAACCATGTGCCCGATTCTTGAGTAGTAGTAAACTGTGTAACCACAATAGGGATATACGGTAAAAAGAAAAGAAAAACTCCTGCTGTACTGAGTCCATAACGCATCAAATGCTTCGAATCTTTAATACTAAAAACTATGGCAAGTAGTACCTGAACACCTACTATCATAATCCCAAAATAATGAGCGTATAGCAAGAGTGCGTTTACCAAGGTATAAATCACCAATAGTACCGTACTCTTATCCTTATTGAGCCATCGCAAATACAGATAAAAACTGATAGCAGTGAGCACCCCAAATAGGGCGTATACTCTAGCTTCATGAGCAAAGTACGTAGCATAATTTGATACGGTAAACACAGATGCTGCAACAACACCAGTATATCTGGAGAAAAATGTACTTCCTATTTTATATACGTAAGAAGCAGTGACTCCCACAAATAGTAATGACGGAACACGGACTGCAATTTCTGAAACACCAAAAATCTTAATCCAATAATGGAGAAAAAGCTCATACAATGGTGGATTATTGCCCGGTTTTAGATGCCTGAGAATGTCGGCAATATCCATCTGAGCAAAGTATACACTAAAGGGCTCGTCACCTGCAAGGCTGTTTACCCCAATAGATATATAACGGAGTACAACATTGACCGCAAAAAACAATAAAGGAATGAAAATCTTGTTCTCTCTATCCCTCATAAATTGTTTTATAAGTCTTTGGCTTGAGCTACTAGCTCTGCAAGGTCTAGCACTTCTACTTCACCTTCTTTATTGGCATGTTTTATGCCGTCTCCCATCATGGTAGTACAAAACGGGCAGTTGGCCGAGATAATACTCGCACCTGTCTCTATAGCCTCCTCCGTACGCTCTATATTGATTTCCTTGTTGCCTTTCTCTGCATCTTTGAACATTTGGGCACCACCAGCACCACAGCATAGTCCACTTTTACCACAACGCTTCATCTCTACTAGTTCTGCATCCATGGCTTCTAGTATTCTACGTGGAGCATCATACACACCATTTGCTCTACCTAGATAGCAGCTATCATGGTACGTTATCTTTTTGCCTTTGAACGGATCTGCACCAAACGTTAGTTTCCCTTCATCTATCAATTCCTGTAACAATTGCGTGTGGTGTATCACCTCATACTTACCCCCGAGACTTGGATATTCATTTTTAATAGTGTTAAAACAATGCGGACAGGTAGTCACTATTTTGGTGATTTCATACGCATTCAGCGTAGCAATATTTGCCATAGCTTGCATTTGAAACAGAAACTCATTTCCTGCCCTCTTTGCGGGATCACCTGTACAGCTTTCTTCTTTCCCCAGTATAGCATAGTTCACACCAACACTATCCAGTATTTTGACAAAAGCCTTTGTAATTTTCTGAGCACGCTCATCAAAACTACCCGCACATCCTACCCAAAAGAGGACATCTGCTTTTTCTCCTTTGGCTACTAGTTCTGCTACTGTTGGTACGTGTATCTGTTTGCTCATTTCTTGTCGCAATTTAAATTTTTCTTTTATTAATTAGTGATGACCACGACCTCTTCTGCCTGTGTGCTCACCCCCTTTTGACCCTGGTTTCTTTATTTTATACGTAAGAGTCCCCATTACAAAACGCTGTACGGCGTTGCTTTGACTCTGCGTAAAACTGTTGTTACTCCACCATCTCCATAGGTTTTGGTTTTTGTCTAATATATCAAATGCACGAACTCCTAAACTCCATCGCTGGTCTTTATCTATGAAGTACGAAAGCTCCGAATTTAGAATGGGAATAGTTTGAGCTCCTACAGCATTATTAGCTCCATATATCTCCATGCTCAAGGATGTTGCCCACTCTATTCTATCTATTGGCGTGAATACAAATTCTACATCTACTTCATGGTAAAAAAAGGCATTGTTGCTTATCTCTCCTACCCTTCCTGTTTGATAATTTACCCTATAATCCAGGTCAAGGCTCCACATGTCAAACTCATTGAATTGTAAATTTGGGCCTATAGCTACGGTGTGATTTCTACTCCGCAACTCTTCACTATTTTGCAGAAAATAGGATTGCCCAAAATTATAGTCGATATCTGTTCCGAAGGCAGCTTTGATAGCTTTTATAGGCCAAGTAAAGCCTGCTGAAGTATTGGAATAAATTCTGTTTTTAAAATTGATAACCTCTGATACAGACACATTCTCACGCGAAACAGTATTGGCATTGATTACAGGACGGTAACTAAAAGAGTTCCAGCCATTTATAAAAACTGACTTGCCAAGACCAAACATTCTCTGGTACCTCCACCCGTTGTTGTACGTCATGAAGTTTTGTATTTGGATGTTTCCTATGTTCGTTCTAAATGGATTGGTACTGTCTATAACTGGGAGCATTTGCTCTACGCCCGGTCTGTTCAGATTTGCCCGTATATTAAAGTGAAAATTGTACTTGTGCGGCTTATTGCTCCTTAAAAACATATACGGGATAAAGAAGACTTGATTGAAATCGTATTGATATTCTCTATCTGTAGTAAATCGTCTATCTTCTATACTTTGGTTTAGTTCTGGGACTATATATAGTGTGGTGAATGAATCCACCTTATAGCTCAGATGGACATAGTACTCCAAATTTTGAGCAGTAACACTCCCTTTTGGACTATTGCTCAGCAGTCTTTCTTGGCCACTTGGCAACCATTCAAAATCATGTTTGTATTCACTTACCATCCAATTAATACCTGGACGTATCATCCACTTTTTAGAAAGCTGAATCTGATAGGCTGCCGTGGTAGCTATTGTATTTTCATTTGTCGATAGGTTTTGAACCAAATTTGGGCCTTCGCTTGTCGGAAAGGGAAGCAATCTATTGGCTCTATTGAAGTAGTTCTGGCGACTATTGTCTACTTGAGAAGTACCATAATATACAGAACCCATAAACCTGTTGTCCATCTTTTTCTTTGCTTTGTGCGTCCAGTGTAACTTGGTAATGAACTTTTGGTTGCCGTTGTCACGCTGATTTAGCGTGGCACCACTATTTATTACCGTATCTGGGTTATAAAAATTAGTAGTGAGCATTCTACTTACATTCACCCCAAGTTCCTTATTGAACTGAGCTCGCCATACTATTCTATTGAGGGTATCTGGCTCGTATTCCATCTTGGCATTTACCTGATGGTTGTTTTTATCTCCACCACTCGTCGATAGCTCATCTGAAAAGAGTGTATTATCGGTAAGATATACCTCCATATTTTTATCCCCTTCTCGAACGTTATGTTCGGCAGTCACTACATATGCGATATCGGTTTTCATACCTTTTAACGGCTCTATATGCACATTGGCTCCTATTCCCTCATGGGCACTCACACCGCCATTCCAATTCCAACTACTACTGCTGCCATTGAAAGGATTGATCTCAAAACTATTGAGAGTAGCCCTTTCTTTCCAACCGTAGATGTTTTTATTGATATTGTTGAGCCCTCCAATAATGGAAATTTGTGTAGCATCTTTGAAAAAATTGATATTCCCCTTGGCATCATAATAGTCTCCAGTGCCGTAACCTGCTCTTATGGTACCAAAATAACCTTGAGCTTTGTTTTCTTTAAGTACTAAATTTATAACCTTCTCTCGCTCATTTCCCTCTTCACCTGTAAATTCATCATCATCTGTTTTCTTGTCTATTACTTCTACTTTGTCTACCAGAGATGCGTCCAGATTTTTGGTTGCGGCTTCTACATTACCCCCAAAAAACTCCTTGCCATTGATAAGTACACGTGTTATTTCTTGCCCCTCGGCAGACACCTTTCCGTCCTTGCCTACTTGTATGCCAGGCATCTTTCTGATAAGATCTTCTACGTTGGCATTGCTTTGTGTTTTAAAGCTACTGCTGTTATATACAACGGTATCTCCATTCATCAAAACGGGAATACCCTTGGCACGTACCATGACCTCTTTCATACTAATGGTAGATGAGGTGAGCACTATTTCTCTATTTACAATATCTCCACGTACACCA
>TARA_B110000902_G_scaffold7292_1_pt1 | contig 12633 bp, 7 predicted proteins | sample TARA_B110000902 | Tara Oceans TARA_B110000902 (sample SAMEA4398009) | marine metagenome | biome: Polar Biome; feature: [SRF] surface water layer (ENVO:00010504); material: water (ENVO:00002006), including particulate matter (ENVO:01000060) such as... | depth 5 m | reverse complement strand
TTCACCTTAGTATGTGGGAATTTTCGGTAATACCATTGGTGTGCTTGGGTTGTATGTTGATTTAATGGAGGTATGGTGTGTTGTATATCCGTATAAGATAGTTGTGGGGCCGCGTGTAAGCCGCTTTTCTTATCTAAAACACAAAACTTATAATTTTTTAACAAACTAAACACATAATCTTTATCTTGATTTATACATTCAGGATGATTGATTGGTATTATAAAATCTTCTCCATCAATATTAAGGTAAATAGCTATAATTTCTGCTAGCGCAGGGTGTGTGTTGTCATTACCCTGAATAAATTCAAGATAACATGTTAAACTAGATGCTAATTTTAATTCTAGTTGGTTTAGTTGATTTTTTGTTTCAATAAGATAGAACATACCTTATCAGTGTAATACAATTTTATCTAATAACCACCTCCTCCACCACCAGAAGAACCACCTGAAGTACTTCCTCCTGTAGAGGGGGAGGGGGGTGTGTAAGAAGGTGAAGATGGTTGTGATACTATTTGTGTTGTTTGTTCTTGTGTTTGTTGGGAAGGAGTGTAATCTGAAGTACTTACACTATCTTCAAATCCATGATTTTTAAAATATTTTTGTTGTGTATTAGTATTTTTTTTATATAATGTATTTTTATCTACAAATAATAATTTTTTATGGGGTTTAGGTTCATGATATAAACCCTCCATAGGTTTACCTAAATGAATGTGGTAATAACCTAAATATTCTTTTCCATCTAAATAAGTAAGTTCTCCTTTTTCTGCTGTTCTTACTTTTTGAAATTCATTTAATTTTACAAATAAAGAAGTAATATTAGGAAAAGTTTTTACTTTTAATTTTAAAGTAGTGTCATTTGCTTTTATAATGTCTCCATCTATTGCCCATATTAAACTATCAGCTGTGTACAAGTTATAATCATATTGGTTATTTTTAAATTTTAAAGCTTTAAATGTAGTTTTATTTATTTCAAAATAAATATTTTCTGCATTATTACGTTTACAAAAATATCTTGTGTAATATCCCTTTTCATAATCTTTTTCTGTTGGTTTTCCTTTTGTAGCTATAATAGGTCTTGTTTTTTTTACAAAATTTACAACTCTTGGTTTTAATCTAAAATACTCACTTGTTTTATCTGTAAAGAATATATTATCTTGAGTTATGTTATTTTTAGATTGAGGTATTAATTTTATTTTATTTTTTTGATTAACATTATTTCCAATAAAAGCTCCTTCACTTGTCAAAATGTAAGGACCTATATAAGGTTTATTTGTTTGTGGGTTTTTATATTCATGGCCCGAAGCTTGTGATAATTGATATTTTGATTTTGGAGTATAAGCCATTTGGAATTATATTTTTATTTGTGCTGTAGAATTGTCACTATCTCCAATAGCATTACCAAATTGTACTTCAGTTTCATAAAGAAGAGTTGCTAGTTTATTTGGTGGTATTTGGTTTCCTGCAGCTGAGTAATGCATATGGTGAGGGAAATTCATTGTATTACCTTCAAAATTAGTTTTATCATAGTAGGGAATTGGAATGCCTCCTTGGTATGTTTTTATATCAAAAATACCTGCAATTCCACCAGTAAACCAAGTTGGATCATAATACATATTTGAAAAATCATCCAATACAAAGGCTCCAACTTCAGCTTTATGAATTCTTACATATATTGATAGATTATTTGCTACTCCATATTGTTTAAAATATCCGTCTTTAACTAAATACCATGTTTTTTCATCTTCTTTATTAGGATCTAACATTGCTTCTTGTCTTTTCCCCAAAGATGGTGTAATTGTCTTAACAATTTTATTTGCAAAATATGTTTTATTATTATCTTGTTTACTATTCCATTTAGGGTTAATTGGTCGTATAATTATCTGATTATTATTATCTACAGCCATTTCTCCATGAACACTACCCTTATCAAGAAGATTTCCATATCCTCTCATACCTTCTTTAGTGGTATTTTTTCCTCCTATCCCAGGCATCCATCTTGCTGGATTAACTCTAGTTCCATTTTTAGTTTCATATGCCATGTGAAGATGGCGAGTTGAAGAATTTCCACTTCCAGGATCATCTGCACCTCCCCCCACAAATCCTATAGGTTCTCCTTTTCTTACTCGGTATCCTGAATCTGGTCTATCTCCTCCTGTAGAATAATTAGTTTCAGCAGCCTTAGGATAAATTGCATTCCATGACTCTTGAACATGACAGTAGATAATTTTGTAAGGAGATGTTTTTGCAAAATTTGGAGTAAGATTTATAGGATCTCTGTCAAGTGTTAATGTTATAGTACCACCACAAGATCCTTGTGTTCCACTTCCATCTTTATTAGTAGGGTCCATTTTTATTACTACCATTCCATCACCTACAGCATAAAAAGGTAAAAGACCACCTACTTTTGCGTAGTCATTTAGACCATATTCATCAGCTGGATGGTATCTTAAATCAATTCCTTTATGAGATTTTTTCACACCACCAATAGTTCTAGGACCAAAGGGTGAAGTAATTACCATTGTTCTTAATGGATCTACTAATTCTGAATTTGGCCAAGGTGCAAATGTTTTAGATCCTGGTTCATAATCATCTGAATTTAATATAGCTAGATCTCCTAATTCTGGAGCGTTATTATATACCTGTTGAGAGATATATATATTAGGTTCTTGCCAAGATTTATAATGTTTAGATTTTTTATACTCTTCTGAATTTACATCTCCTAATAATACTAAATGACCTGATATAGTTGTTATCCAGTTTTGGTTATTATCTATATTTTGTTCTTCACCCATTACTATAAAATGTATATCATCTCCATTATAGGCTAAAGGTAATCTATCTTTAGGTAATTTGAAGACACTTCCTATTTTTATACCACTTATTCCATCTAATTTAGCATTAAATTTTAAAGGAATAATAGCAGATAGAGGTGAATGTGAATCTGTAGCAGGTTGTCCTGTCCAATATCCTTCTTCTTTGTTTGTACTTCCATAATGAGTTAAGAAGAAATTTAAGGCTTTTCTTACATTTTTTACAGCTCCTTTATACTCTGATGTACTTTCTACATCTATACCACTACTATCTTCTTTTAAAATATAATTTCTACTTTCTTGATAAAATCTATAAAGTAGTTCTCTTAATGAACCCCCACCTCCAACTTCAGTAATTCTTGCCTCCCCTTCTGGTATAACATGAAGTGCATCATATATATTAACTAAATGTGATTCATGGGTTAATTTCCATTTTTTTATTTGGTCAAGTTCAGGCCCTGAACTTTCATTTTTAAGAACAGAAAATCTATCTTGAATTCCTTTATTTAAAGCAGCAAATGAAACCTTATCTAAATCATCTACACTATCGGGAGCTTGTGCTGCTATAGCTATAGTTGAAGATAAAGATGAAGGGATAGTTGTATTATAAGTTATATCTTGAACTACAGAATCTAATGATTGAATTTTTAAAGTATATATATTTTCTATTTTTTCACCAGAATTATCAACTTGTCTATCTATTATCCTTAATAACTTACCTCCTGGGGTATTGTCTGTTTGTATATCAAAATCATGATTACCCACACATGCTGCATTTACGTCTTCCCACACCTCTTTAATAAATTTAAATAATGCGAAATCTTTATTTATATTACCTTCACTGTCATAATAACCTTCTCTAAATTTTTTATATAAATACTCCACACCAATATATATTCCCCCTATATTATGTATAGATTCTGAATCCTCTTCACTCCATGTTCTATTAATATCGAATAATGTCGGAGTTTCTTTATAATAATCACCTGATGTACTAAAGAAATTTACGGAAGTTGCAATGTCTTCAGCATATTTAAATGTATTTTTATCTTTTAAGGAATTAATTAGAGGTTTAAAGAATTGTTTTTTTAATATTCCCTCTTTTATCATATCAGGTGTTTCGTCTTTTAAAGCTAGTCTTCTTTTAGTTAACTGCTTGTTAACTTTACTTCCTTGCTCTTGTTCATTTTGGTTTAAATAATCATATGCTTTTAAATTATGGGGCAACATACATATTTGATTATTTGTTGATATATCACATAAACCTTTAAATTGAATTTTTCTTTTTTTTGATGTAGATTGGAAAGATTGAGATCTTTTAATAAATTCAAAGCCCTGTAGTTCTGGAATTTTTGATGTAATGTGTTTGGTAGAATTATATTTTGATGAATATAATAAGGGTTTCATTTTAACTTTTGAATCTTTATCAGGTGATGTTATGTAGGCAGTTGTAAATTCACATAAAGGTTTTTCATTTTCATCTAAAGGTATTACTTCTTTATTTAAAAAGTGACAAAAAGCATCCCATCTAACCCATGTTGTAGAAGTTCTGAAATTTTTTGCATAAACGCCGAGTGGATCATACCACGCACCCTCTTCTTTTTGATCAGAGTCTTGAAAATCTATTTTAACATCCCAAAATGTTAAATCTGGTGAAAAAGTTGTGTAAGCTTTAGAACCTCCTGTTAGTATGTAAGGGAAAACATTAGCATCTTCTGTTAATCCTATTTTAGGGGCTAATTCTCTTGATAAAAAATTGACATTTCCTGAAGTTGCCCCCTCTATACCTTCTACCGCATTGTTTAATGCTATCATTTGTGATAAAAAGAGTTCTATATTAGGTCTAGAAGAATATTGTGCACTTTCTCCATCCCTAAACATTATTGATGTTTCTTTATCTGTTAGAGATTCAATTATGTCTCCTTTTGCTATAAGTTCTGTTTCACAATCAAAACCTCCATCTGCTCTTAATTTGTATGTAAAGTTTTTACAATATCCCACAAGTGCATCATAATTGCCTCCTGTTTCTTCTTGAAATTCTTGTATTTGCCCTTCCATTTTAGCTGTTGTTTGGGAAGAATCAAAAAAGGGTATTTTTTTAATAGTAGTATAATCCATTTCACCCTCATTATCTACAAAAGGAGACCACTGCCATTCTAATAATAAAGTGTAACCAGGTCTCATATAAAGCAATTCCATAACTTCTAATTGACGTCTGTTATGACAAACAAAATTTACTTTTGCTTCACGAAGTGAACCATAGGCTGATTTTGTTCTTATATTAACTCCTGTAATACCAGGCATTGGTACTATACCATAACCATCGTCTGCATTTGATCTTAGGGCTTCATCTCCATATGCTCCTCCTGCTCCTATTCCCCCCCTATTAGTGTTTCCATCTTTAATTCCTCCTTCTAAAACCCATCTTTCAGCTATTTGGGCTCCATCTAAACCTTCATCTAAAAGCCCTTTATCTATAATATTTACTCCTGAAGATAATCTTACTGTGCATTGTTTTTGTTGATATGAAAGGAATTTATCTGATCTAGATTCATTAAAATTAAAAGAAACAGATCCACTTATGTTTGTTTTTTTTCCTGCTCCAGAAGCTATTATATTTTCTCTTTGTTCTAATTGTTTTTTAACGTAATCAGCGAAAGTTTCTTTAAAAATTGACATAACATTTTATTTATTTAATAATCTAAATTTTTCATATATAGCACTTACATTTGATTGTGATGGTATTCTAATTTGTAAACCTGGATTAAGAAAAAAACTGTCTCTTTTTATTTTGTCAGGATTTGCTTTACTTATAATCCACCATAATTGAGAATCTCTATAATAATCAAATGCTAGGAGATCAAGTCTGTTTGTGCTTTTAGATATAATGTAAATATCATTAACATCCTCTGGGATAGAAGGATATTCTATGTTTTTATAATATCTATTATTTGTGTCTAGATCTGTTTTTACTTGTATTTTATTTAGTCTATTAGCCATTATTATATATTAAAGGAATTGAATCCATAGGGGTCATTTGAATTATACCCCCCCTCTGAATTTATTATTATTTCATCATTAGGGTTTTGTCCTGAATTAATGTCTGTTACAAATCCTGGATCATCATTTAAACCAGATGAATTGACATTAACTGGGATTGGTGGTGTTTCTCCTGAAAGTGAATTATCTAAAGCATTTTTAGCACTTGGTGCAGAACCACCATCCCATCCTCTAGCATCACCTCCTGTTCTACCAAAAAATGGTGAATCTGAAATAGATTTTCTTGGTACAAAATCGTGGATTGGAGTAAAATTACAACTTACATCTAGTACGTGGGGTAAAACATGCATGTCTGTTTCTGCTCCTTCAGGATTTCCTATTGCAATTTCCCAAGGATAATCTTTTTGCCATTTTAAATTAATAGAAGTTAAAAATCCAGGTACCCTGTCTAACATTGCTCCTATAGTGACTTTTATAAAAGAACCTCTCATTCTACCATTATCCGCATAATCTGGAGCTAACGTTGTACATAAATAATTTAATTTTCTGTATAATGGCATCATTTCTGCTCTACTTTGAGCTGCTATTTTAAATGAAAAACTTACGTCTCTTTTAAAACCACCATAAGTGTAAAAATCTTCTCCCCTACCATTGTATTTAAACGAATTCCAACTAGCATTATAATTGTCCCCATAATCATCTAAGAATGCTCTAAAAGCCATTACTTCTACTTCTTCTGGGTTTTCTGTTTTCATAGCTTCAAACCTAAATCTAATTAAATCTCTATATAAAACACTAGTAAAACTATCTGTTGCATCGTGAATGTCTAATGCATTTATTTTGTCTATTCTGTGGGATAAACCATTTTTTATAGTATAATTATTTTGATTTTTTCCTTCAAAAAAGGATCCTGGATTTCCTTTTCCTATTCTTGATTCTTGAATATATCTTCTATTACCATCATCCGAATTTAAAACTTGTTGTTTTAATATATTAGAATAATAATGATTAGTTACCGTTTCATCATTTGGTAAACCAATTTGTTCACCTTCATCAAATCTCCTTCTACCTTCTTCAGATATATTAGTTGTAGTTACTTTGTATAAATCAGTAGTGCCCTTAGTATAAAAAGGATTATCAGGTGTAAATGAAAGTATTTTATTTGTAGCTAAACCTATAACTTTTCTATCATTAGAGGCTAATTCAGTTATAACATCATCAGGTTTATTACTTCCCTCCATTAAGGAAGATGATGAATGTTTAGTATATTTATGTTTAATAAAACCAGGTTTAGGTGCACTACCTATACCCCCTCCTGTTTTGGTAAATAAAGGACTATCAAATAATTTTCCTGATCTACTTTGATATTTACCTACTCTATATGATAATGTAGGTTCTGGTTTTTGAGGTTGACCAGGTATATTTACACCTCCACCATCAAATAAATCTATTATAAAGTCTGTTGTTTCTGGACCAAATAATTGATTAGCTAATCCCTCTAATATATTATCTGAGCTAAGTAAACCATCTCCCCCAAATATATTATTTCCTCCAAAGAAATTATCATTAGCTGTGTCTGCTAAGAAATTTAAACCAGCGCCTGTATTGAAAGTACCATCTTTATTATAAAAACTAACTATTTCATTACCATCTAATTCATATAATGTGTGACCTTTGTCTAAAAAATATTGGTTTATAGATAAAGGATGTCCTTGATGATCATAATTTCCTGATGTTCTTTCATAACGATATAATATAGTATCTCCTATTCCATATGTTGAACCAGGTCCCCCACTATATTGGTAAATTACATTTTCATCAGGATTAAAACCTATATTTTGATTTTCACTAAATTCTCCTGGTTGAGATAAAGCTTCTAAAGGATTATTAAATAAATTAGTAATACCATCTTTTACAGTGTTAAAAGTATCTAATAATGTCCCAACATCAAAACCTAAGTTATTGTTTTGTTCCATTAAGGATGTTTGGTGGTCTATATTAAACATTCCACCTACACCTACTTGTAATTTTTTTCCTAAACCTATTAATCTATTTCCACTTTCTAAACCTGCATGTTTAGAAAATACACCTATTGTGTTAGCATCAAATTTTCTTCCTAATCTATGTATTTGAGCATATTTATTTTGTTCTTCAGATTGTATTGTTGGGTTTTTACCTGCTCTATTATAATAATTACCTGTATATCCTCCTTCAGATATTTGTTTAATTAAGTTTTCGTGGTTAAATGTTCTGTTTGTATTAGCAGAGGTCATTGTTACCCCCATCCCCATAGATAATATATCTTCAAATACGTTATTTATATTACCTCCTCCTTCTTGGATTATTGGGTTTGTTTTTTGAAGAGATTGTTGATTTGTAATAAAAGAAATTCCTTCTCCTGTTGCAAAAAACCTATTCATTCTTATAGTATCGTATGCTGCTCTTTTTTGTGCATTTAAAATTCCTCCTCTTACAAAACCATCAGGTGAATCATCTAAATATAATATAGAATTTTCTGGTTCTTGATTTACCCCAGGTAATATTTGTGGAATTAAAGGTGATGGGTTGTCTTGTCTAGAAAGAGGATTAGTATAACCATAAGATCTTTGGTTAAAAACTTTAGTATCAAACACAGAAGTACTTGAACCATAATTAAAACCACCAGAATCTGAAGGTGAATTATGGTTAGGGTATGCTTCTAACCCTTGGGTTAGGTCTGCTACTAATTTTTTTAAAGCCATTTTTTTAGTTTGGCATATTATTTAAATATTGTCCTGGTGTTGCACCATTATTTCTGTCTTGAAAAGGTGAACTTTGTGAACCTCCTGGAACAACAGCTAAGCTACTAATGTGTGCTTGGTCTGCTAGATCTGTTGCTTTTTGAAATTGTGGTCCTTGAGCACCATCTAAATCTTGAAAAGGTGAACTTTGTGAGCCACCTGGTACTTCTTGTAAAGAATCTATATGTGTTTGATCAGCAACATCTGTTGGTTTTTGAAATTGAGGACCCTTTTCACCATCTAAGTCTTGAAAAGGTGAATTGCTGTTTCCTCCCGGTACTAATCCTAAAGAACTTTTATGTGCTTGATCTGCTACATCTAATTCTCTTTGAAAAGCTTGTGGTGTTTCTGAAGTTACATCTATATTTAAGTCTTGGTGTGGTGAATTTTGTGTTCCCCCAGGAACAGCTGCTAAGCTGTCAACATGTGCTTGTGAAGCAACATCAGTGCCTTTTTGAAATCCTGTTGGTTTGAAATTCTCCATATCACCTAAGGTTCCTCCTTCGTTGCCAAATCCTCCTAATAAGTCTAAATTTGATTTTAAATCTTTTAATCCCATAATTGTTTTATTTTGTTATACATATATTAGCTCATTCCTGTTCCTACATTACCATATTTTAAATCTCTATTTGCTATATTTCCTGAGTTTTCATTACCTCCCGCCCACATAGTTTCAAAATTAGGTTTTGATAAAATTCCAGCTAATAATTGATTTTGTTCTTTCATTATATTGTTGGTTTCATTCATATTAACACTTGCTACTGACCCCCCACCTGAACCTCCTTTAGTACCAAATCCAGGCCCCATTGAAAGACCATCATTATTAGTTCCTTGAAATATACTACCTTCACTAGGTGACATTACTATAGGTCCTCCATTTGGATCAATACCAAGATCACCTACTTTACTTGTTTGTGAACTTAAATAGGCAATACCTGCTGCTGCGGCTGCTAATCCTACTGCAGTTCCTATACCTAATGTAGCTACTGATACTCCTACTAAGGTTGCTGCAGCTGTAGCTACTTTTACTGCTAATAATATTCCCTCTTTAGCTATGTTTTTAATTATAGCTACTCCTTGTGCTAACATAGATCCTAATTTTAACTTTTCTATAGCAAGTCCAATACCTGAAATTGCGGTTGATATTCTTTTTCTTATATTTAATATTAATTGTTGAGCATTTCTTTTTATCATTATACCTAATGATTGGTTTTCATATATGTTTCTAATTTTATTTTCTGTGTTACCAAACTTTTGAAGCATTACTTCTTTAGTTCTTAATACATTTGCTTGTCCCTTACGAATTAATCCTAGACTTTCAGCTGTGTTTATACCTATTTGTTGGAGTTTTATACCTTTCATAAGGGTGAACATTTTCATTACATGTCCTACTGAACCCCCCAATATTTTTGCAAAAACTATACCTTTTACAATCAAATCTGTAAAACCTCCTTGACCCAATCCTAAAAACTTTGTTATATCCCCTACAGTACTTAATATACTACCAAATACATCTAAAACTCCTGCTAAAGGACCACCCACTATATCAGTAAATATTCCTTTTAATTTTGCAACAGCATCATTAAAATCCTCTTGTGCACTTCTGGCTTCTAATTGTTTAGCTAAATCTTCATCACCTGCTAATCTAGCTTCTTGAGCTAAGGCTTCAATGTTTTCATTTTTAAGTAAAACATCTGATAATCCATCAGCTGTCATTCCAACGGATTTTGCTAACGCTTCTTGTTGTAAAACATTCATTTTAGTAAAATCACCAAAATCACCAATGTTTTTATTGATTTCTTTAGTTAAGGTTTCATAATCACCTGTTAATGCAGCTAATCTTGCTCTTTCTAAATTAATTTGTTTACCAATTAATAATTCTGCTTCTAACTCATTACTAATAGATGTTTCAAAATTTAATAATTGAGCTCCTGCTGCAGCGACTCCTTCTAAAGTCATTCCAAATTGTTTAGCAACAGCAACAGCTGATGCTATTTTTGTTACATTTCCATCTAATTGAGCTGCTATTTGACCATTTATTTTACCTGCTTCATCTAATGTTTTGTTTATGTCTAATCTAAGACCTTTTTCTTGTTCTGCATTTACTACTGCTCGTCTAGTTTCTTTAGTAATTACTGCTGCATTTTTACCAGACATGTTTGCAAATCTTGCAAAGTTAGCTTGTGATTCAGCTGACATGTCTGTTAGTTTTCCTAACTTAGACATTTCAGCTACTATATCATCTCTTAATATAGTAGAAGCTGTACCAAATGATTTATTTAATTCAGTTATTGTTTTAAGAACATCTTTGGATTGTATAGCAGTATTACCTGTTTCACTTGCTATTTTTGATGCTTCATTTCTTAAACCTACTGCTTCTTTTCTAGATATACCAAAACTATTTCTAATGTCTGCTAGTTCTTGGCTAAAGTCTAATCCTATTTTTAATAGTACTAAAGGATCTAACATGTTTTTTCCTATAGCTTTACCTATTTCTGAAACTTGTATTCCAAAACCTTGCATTTTACCTGCAATGCCTTCTCGGAGTTTTCCTTCTTTTTCTAAAAGGGCTAATCTTGCTCTTGCATTTGAATTAATTTCTTCAAGATTTCCAATAGCACCTCCTGTTAGCTTATCTATTACTTTTAAAGAAGTACCTGTTAAACCAAAAGCACTTTCTATTTTTTCAGCTGCTTTTAATTCTTTATTTAATTCAATTACTATTTTTTTATTTAAATCTTGATGTTCATTTAATATTCTATTAGCTTTAGTACCTTCTTTTGTAATTTCTAAAGCTAATTTAGTTTGTATTTTTTGTGCTTTTTCTATTTCTTTATGAATATCTTTTGACTTTCTTGAAAGACTTAATCTTTCACTTTCATTAGCTATAAAATCTTGGGCAAAACTAGCCAATTGTTTAGCTATGTTTAGCTGAGCTTTTTCTTCTGTAGTGTTTTTTTGTTTTATACCTAAGGATTCTTTAAGAACATCCAATTGTTCTCTTGCAATTTTTAAATCTTCCTTATCTGGTCCTTGTCCGTTAGCCATAATATAATGTTATTCGTGTATAAATATGAAAAAAGAAAAGGCATCTACGATGCCTCTACTTAAAAGTTGTATGTTGATGACGGATTAATATTAGGTCCTAAAACCTTCTTATCATCCCCCACTTGTTCATTTCCTTGAGCTTTTCTTTGCTCTTTATTTTGTTTTTCCACATGTTCATTAATCTTAGTAATGTGAAATCGTCTTAGCCAAACAGGCATGTTGTATATCTCTGAATGTATGAATCCACCACCACCATGGTACACCAGATCATGTATTTGACTGAAGAGGATATTTCTATATTGAGGCGTCAGGCCAAAAAAATCCGACACCAATAGGAATTGTTACATCTTCGATAACTGTCCCATCGTCAAAAGTTAAATCGAATGTTAAATCAATGTCAGGCATAATAGTGTCTAAGTATGATCTAAATGCTCTAGAATCTCTTGCTAAAAAGCTGTTGTCAATAAATTCTCTAATTGTTTTTTGTGTACGATCACCATTTACTGATTGTATTACATGTTTTAAACGTGTAGTTAATTCAGGTGATGAATTTTTATTAATCTTTTTAAGACCTTTTAATTCTTGTTCAATTAATTTCTCATCAGCTTGTGTTAAAAGTTTAAATGTGATAAACATTTTTGATGTTGGTAATTCAAATTCAAATTCATTTTTACCATTTACCATTTTACTTTCATCAATTAATTTATCTTCAGCTTCTGTTAAGTCAATTGTAAGTTCTTCTTCTACACCTGTGTCAGGATGTGGATATTTAAAGGTATAATCTTGGCCGTATCCTAAAATACGAGATGCAACTAATATAGCATTTTTATCTCCTATTAATAGATCTTCAACTTTAGTCATATCTACAATTAATGATTGAAGTAATTTGTCAATTACTGTACCATTTTTAATGTAGTTTTGGTTAGTTAAAATGTCTTCTTCCTTAGCAGTCATATATTTCATTGTGATTTTACCTGATCTTAAAGGAGATCCTTC
>TARA_B110000902_G_scaffold267292_1_pt1 | contig 12688 bp, 11 predicted proteins | sample TARA_B110000902 | Tara Oceans TARA_B110000902 (sample SAMEA4398009) | marine metagenome | biome: Polar Biome; feature: [SRF] surface water layer (ENVO:00010504); material: water (ENVO:00002006), including particulate matter (ENVO:01000060) such as... | depth 5 m | reverse complement strand
TGGTCAGTCCATTATTTATATATTGATGACGATTCCTCGGCGTATTAATGACTATTTGCCTTACGCAGCATTAGTGGGTTGCCTAGCTGGATTAGGTGGTCTTGCTAATAATAGTGAGCTCACGGTGATGCGAGCCGCGGGCATTTCTACTAAACGGCTAGTTTGGATTGTGATGCGTCCGGCAATGTTGGTAATGATTTTAGGCGTATTGCTTAGTGAATATATAGCGCCGGTTACTGAGCAGATTGCTCACAGCAATCGTCAATATTTGATTAGTGGAGATAAGGTATCTAGTACCAAGGGTGGGGTTTGGAATAGGGAAGGCAATGAGTTTATGCACTTTAACTCGGTACAGCCTAACGGGGTTGTCTTTGGAGTAATGCTGTATAACTTTGATGATGAGCGCAACTTAACTAAAGCTGTTGCGGCCAAGCGAGCCAGTTATCAGGATGGCAGTTATTGGGTATTAGAAAATGGCGCTGAAACCACTTTTCTGGGTGATAAAACAAGTAGTCAAAGTTTCTCTACCCGTCGCTGGAATACTAGCCTGTCGCCAAAACTATTGAACGTGGTGTCAATGCGGCCGCGTTATTTGTCGATATCCGACTTGAATAGCTATGTCGAGTACCGGCGCGCCCAAGACTTAGACAGTGGAGAGTTTGTTTTAGAGTTTTGGAAAAAGGTGTTGCAGCCTCTCGGTACCGCCAGCTTAGTGCTGATTGCGATATCATTTATCTTTGGCCCGCTGCGTGAAGTGACTATGGGTTATCGGATATTTACTGGGGTTATGGTGGGAGTAGTTTTCCGGACGGTACAAAATCTGTTGGGGCCTGCTAGTTTAGTATTTAGCTTTCCGCCATGGCAGGCAGTCGCTATTCCAATAATAATTTGTGCTATTGCTGGCTGTTATATGTTGCGCAAGGCTTAAGATTTTTGTTTTGGTAGTAGTACTGTTTCACTATTTGATGCTTTGTCATGCCATGTTTTACTTTCCTTATCTACTAACACCCATACATAGCCAGCGCCAAAACAGCATAGCGATATGATGGCAACGCCATAGCGAATAACTGCTTGTTTTACTGAAATAAGCGAGCCGTCGGTATTTTGTATTTTTAGACTCCAGGACTGCATGCCTAATGTTTGACCAGCTTTACACCAGAAATAGCTAAAAAATAAGCCAACTATAACTACCAGATATAAGGTAAATAGCGGGCCGCTTGCGGCAGGGGCTATCTCAGTGACTATTTGGCCAGTGTTTACTTCAGTGGCTGAAATATTGTTAAGTCTGCGAGATATCTCGATATAAATCCCGCTGGCGATAAATAATAGCGCGAATACTAGTAGCGAGTCGTAACCCATAGCCGCAAGTCTTTTTCCTAATGATGGTATGTGGTTTTCTTTTGTCATTATTGTTTCTTGGCGATGTAATTTTGATGAACAAGCTTTGATTGGCTAACTATTGATAAAGCGCCCTGTTAATGTGCTAAATATTAACAGAACTCAGCTGTCCCTGCAGGTTACCTTTTTAGTCTAGTTACTAATGGTTAATTTGTTGGAAAGCTTTTGGATAGATTGAATGGGTTAAGGTTTTACTTAATCACAACTACCAAAATAGGGACGACATGATATGCTAGGCTCCAATCAATATTATGGTGGTAGCGATAGCCGGCAAGAACTGTCGCAGACGCTACATAGCAAAAAAAACAAAGAGGCTCCTATGCGGATATTACTGATAGAAGATGATATTAGTGTTGCTGAATTTGTGGTGAAAGGACTGAAAGAAAGTGGCTTTTCAGTTGATCATACCCAAGACGGCAAAGAAGGTTTACTACTAGCGAGTAGTGAGAGTTATGACATTTTGGTGGTGGATAGAATGCTGCCAAATGTTGACGGTTTAGCAATAGTTCAAACTATTCGAGCGGCAGATAATCAGACGCCAGTATTATTTTTAAGCGCACTTGGTGAAGTGGATGACCGAGTAAAAGGTCTTAAAGCTGGGGCTGATGATTATTTGGTTAAGCCGTTTGCCTTTGCCGAGTTGTTAGCAAGAATTGAAGCAATGGCCAGGCGTAAAGAGAGTTCTGCTCTGGTTACTCAGTTAAAGGTTTCAGATTTAGAAATGGATTTGTTGTCTCATAAAGTGACTCGTGGCGGGCAAAATATTATTTTACAGCCTAGAGAGTTCCGTTTACTTGAATACTTAATGAAACATGCCGGGCAGGTTGTTACTCGTACTATGTTGTTAGAAAATGTGTGGGACTATCACTTTGATCCGCAAACTAATGTGATTGATGTTCATATTAGTCGCTTGCGTCAAAAAATTGATAAAGAGTTTGAAAAGCCGTTGCTGAACACCGTACGTGGTGCCGGTTATATGCTTAATGAACCTGAATAAACTTTTATCTAGTTATACCTTTCGATCTAGCGTTAAGTACATGGTGGGGCTCAGCTTCGCCGTGTTCATTGTGCTGTCCATTGTTTATGCAATTTATTCTTATCAGTTTACTAATGAAGTGCATGAGGCAATTGAGACAGAGTGGGAGGGGGTTCAGCAAGCGTATCTCGACGATGGCGCCGATGGCGTCAATGAGTTTATTGATACCCGTATCCACCAACCAATATTAGCCTCTTATTTTTATTTGCTGGTGGATAAAAACGGCAATGTATTAGCCGGGAACTTGCAAGAATGGCCAGCATCCACTCGTTATCCGCAAGGCTGGTTAAGCTTTGAACAAGATATTCTGCAGTCCAACAGTGAAGGCAATGTTGATATTGATTATGTTGGGCGCAGTGAGGAGATGGTAAATGGTGATCGGATTCTGGTTGCTAGAAATTACAATGACGTTATCGATCACATACTGCTAGTGGCTGGGATTCTTACTCAGGGAATGGTTGTGCTGATTTTACTCGGAAGTATTGGCGGTGCGATTATTACCTCTATATTTTTACGTAGAATTGAGTCTATCAATAGAAGTATTCAGCATATTATGGCAGGAGATTTAAGTCGTCGATTGAAAATTGTGAGCGGCGGAGGCGATTTTGAAATACTGGTGGCTAATTTCAATCAAATGCTAGATCGAATTGAGTCACTGATGTTTGGGGTTAGGCAAGTAAGTGACAATATTGCTCATGATTTGCGAACCCCGTTAACTAGATTGCGTAATCATATGGTGCAGTTGCAGGTCGATGTGCCTGCAGCTGGGGAGGAAAGAGTTCAGTTATTAATTGATGAGGCAGACGGTATATTAAGAACCTTTAATGCTTTGCTTCGAATTGCTCGGATTGAAAGTGATAGTCAAAAAGCGGGGTTTTCTGATATTCGTTTAGACATGATTTTAGCTGATGTGGTTGAAATGTATGAGCCCGTTGCGGCTGAAGCGGGGCAGAGTTTAAACCTTCAAACGGAGCCTAATTTAGCGTTATGGGCCGATCGAGATTTATTATTTCAGGTGTTGGCTAATCTTGTTGATAATGCACTTAAGTACGGCAAGAACGATGGCAATATACAAGTTAGTGCTTGGCAGGTTCATGACTATATAGAATTTTCTATCGCTGATGATGGCGTAGGTATTCCGGCGACAGAGAGGGACAAAGCGTTTAGGCGCTTCTACCGGGTGGAAGCGAGTCGGGGAGCATTGCCCGGTAATGGCTTAGGTTTGAGTATGGTAGAAGCGGTGGTCAAATTACATAAAGGTGTCGTTTCTTTAGATGATAATAACCCTGGGCTTAAAGTTCTGGTTAAGTTGCCAAAAATTATCGCTAGCTAATTATTTATCCATTGGTATTAAATAGAGGTCCGGTATTTCGATTAACAGGTAGTCTCTTGCTGGAAGTTCTTGTGGATCTACTAAATATCCTTTTTGTACTACCAAAGAATATGCTGAAAGATCAAGGTTGTTAATAATGCTGACTTTCTTTTCGCTAGGCTTTAATAGAGGCCCGTTCATTGGAGCAAGTGAAAAGCCATAAGTTTCTTCAGTTGGTGACGATTGTGTATCGACAGTTTGACTGGTCTCAGGCTTTTCTTCTTTAGGCTTATTAGGGGTTTCTAGCTGTGCTTTGATGTAAATTTTCAATCCCGCTTTTTTTAACGCCACTTGGTATTTAGCTGCTGTTTCGCGGGTTAAAGATTTTTTCAGATAGCAGGGCTGACTAAAAAATTGTTTGGCAATCTTGTCAGTGGATTGTTTGAAGAGCTTGGCAAGGTTTACTTGTGCGTCAAGTGCTTCAATACCGTCTAAGGTCTCGCCTTTAAAAATAATATTGAATAGTTGCTCGGTCACACTTTTGCCCCCTCTCTTTTAGTCACCATACTATAGCTGTAAAAATTACTGTCGATTACTTTTGGTATATATTTTCTATTTTGTCGTTTTCTTCTAACTAACTGAGCTAATCGGCTTTGCTTTCTTGTGAGTATGGGATAAAGTTTCATAAGATAGGCTTAGAAAAGTATAAATTTATTAGCTATGGATTCAATTGAAAATTTAACAGTGCTAGTGACTGGAGCGAGTGGCTTTGTTGGTAAAGCACTTTGTCAAAAATTGCTAGATTGTGGTGTTAATTTAAGTGTGTTGACGCGTCGGACGCTAGAGTTGGGCCCGCATGTGCTACAGCATGTGTTTAAAGGTTTGGAGGCTATCGAGCCACAGCCTCAATGGTTTGATGGAGTTGATATTGTTGTTCATTTGGCTGCGCGGGTGCATCAGATGCAGGCTGACCCTGAAGACGAAACGGCACTGCAGATGGTCGCAAATTGTGATGCGACGGTGAAGTTAGCGTCAATGGCGGCTAAATGTGGGGTAAAACAGTTTATATATTTGAGTTCTATTAAAGTTAATGGCGAGCATACTGATGGCAGGGAGGCTTTTTCGGAGCTGGATATTCCTGCACCTAAGGATGCTTATGGTTTGGCTAAGTGGAAGGCGGAGCAAGGATTGAATATATTGGCTGATAATTCGAATTTAGCTATTACCATTATTCGTCCACCACTGGTCTATGGCCCAGATGTGAAGGCGAATTTCAAAGCTTTGTTGAAGTTAAGCGCTAAAGGACTGCCATTGCCATTGGCTAGCATTAACAACAAGCGAAGCATTGTGTCAGTAGATAATCTATCTGCCCTTCTCATTCATTGCTGTAGCAACAAAAAAGCCTTTAATCAAACCTTCCTAGTTGCAGACTGTCAGCCGGTGTCTACTCCTAAATTAGTACGATTAATGGCTTTGTCCCAAGGCAAGTCAGTTTGTTTGTTGCCTGTGCCTATTTTTATTTTAAAGGCGGTAGCTTGGTTGTTAAATCGCAGAGCTGTTGTCGAGCGTTTAGTGCAGTCGTTAGAGCTAAACTGCGTCAAAGTAGAGCAGCTTGTAGGCTGGTTGCCACCTGCCGCTACAGATGTTGAATTTAAGAGATATGCAGCTAAATGGGCGAGTTGATTGCAGCGCTTGTGGCCGTTACCGCGGTGGCTGCCTTTACCTTGACTGGCGCGGTATTGTGGCTAGCCAAAAAAGCCGCATTGTTAGATGTGCCGAATTATCGTAGTGCGCATACAGTCCCCACACCTCGCGGCGGGGGCATAGCGTTAGTGATAGTGATTACTGCATCCCTGGCAGCGTTGTCGGCCGCAGGATATTATCCCCCCGAGTTTATGTTACCGCTGATTGCTTGCTCGGTGGCAACAGCTATGCTCGGTTTGTGGGATGATATTTCGAACTTGTCAGCGAAGTTTCGTTTGATACTTCAGTTCTGTATTTCAAGCGTTTTTATTTTGGCGTTGCCAGTAATACCGCTACTTAATGTCGGAGGCTATTGTTTGCCTGTAGAGTTATGCGTTCCATTTTATATTGTCGTTATGGTTTGGTTGACTAATCTTTATAATTTTATGGATGGTATTGATGGCATTGCCATATCGCAGGCATTAACGGGTTCTGTTATCGCGGTGTTGGTTTTAATGGTTAGTGGCAATATTTACTGGTTACTTGCCTTTGCTTGTGTGTTCGGCAGTAGCTTAGGTTTTTTGCCATGGAATTGGCAGTCGGCTAAAATTTTTATGGGTGATGTTGGCAGTAGCTATTTAGGTTTTATTTTTGCTTGTTTAATGTTGTTAAGTGCTGAAGAAATTGGCATTTGGACGTGGTTTATTATTTTGGGCCTATTTATCGCTGATACGAGCGTTACTTTGTCAGTTCGAGTATTGGCTAAACAGAGCATATTTGATGGGCATCAAAGCCATATTTATCAGCAGCTTGCGCGCTATTTGAATTCTCATCAAAAAGTTTGTTACTTGCTGTTGTTAGTGTCTGTAGCGTGGTTAGCGCCGCTGGCGCTGATGGCTTCTAGTGTTAGCGGTAAAGCGTGGCTGATATGTATTTTTGCATACCTTCCTATGCTTTATATTGTATTGAAGTATTCTACCCGCTATTACAAAATAAGCTTAGTTTTTTGGAAATAGCTATCTTTTGCGCTAGAATATCCTCTAATTATATGCCTTAGGAATAACAATAACAAAATCAATTATACGGAAGTTGAAGCTGTATGTTAAATAATATAAGAACATGGTTACTAGACCGGAATCGTTCACAAAAACATTGGATTTCAATGTTTACAGATATTTTATTGGCATGGATCTCTCTTTGGGCTGCGTTTTTTGTACGTCTTGGTTCTTCTCAGTTAGTTAACCCGCTGGACTATCTGTGGTTATTTATCAGCGCTTCAGTTATCACCGTGGTTGTATTTTCTTGGTTCGGGTTATATAAAACTGTTCTGCGCTATTTGAATTTGGAGAATCTAGTAAGTATTGCTAATGCAGTGATATTTTCATCTCTGGTATTAGCTTTTGTCCTCTATTTAGTCCGCAGCGATCAGTTGATTCCTCGTGCATTGATTTTTAACTATGCCTTAATTAATTTGGTATTAGTCAGTGTTGTCCGCTATTCCGGACGAGGGTTTTTAACTAATGAAGCCTTATTAAAAGTCGTTTCTCGCACTACTAATAACAATGGTAGAAAGCCTGCGCTAATCTACGGTGCTGGCGAAGCAGGGTTTCAGCTGTTTGGTTTGTTAGAGCAGGATAAAGAGTATTTTCCGGTTGGTTTTATCGATGATGACAAACAACTTGCTGGCAGAATTATCGGTGGACGCCGGATATATAGTTCATTGAGCATACAAGAGATCATCGATGACACCGCTGCTGAGGATGTGCTGTTGGCGATGCCATCTATCAGTCGGGTAAGACGAAAAGAAATCATCGATAAGTTAGAGCCTTTTTCATTACACGTGAGAGTTGTGCCTACCTTAAATCAAATGGCTGGAGGGGTACTTCGTGTTGAAGATATACATGAAGTAGACATTGTCGACATACTCGGCAGAGACGTTGTTGCCCCGGACCAGAACTTACTCAGCAGCTGCATTTCCAATAAGGCGGTAATGGTGACGGGAGCCGGAGGTTCTATTGGCTCTGAGCTTTGCTATCAGATAATATTGCAAAAGCCTGAAGTTTTAATAATGTTTGATCATTCTGAGTATAATCTTTACCAGATAGAAGAAAGACTTAAAAAGCTCGCTAGCCCGGTACTGTTGGTTGCTGTACTTGGGTCAGTCAAAGATAAAGATACTCTTGAACAGGTGATGACCCAGTATTCAGTAGATACGGTGTATCACGCAGCGGCCTACAAACATGTGCCTATTGTAGAAAGTAATATTCGAGAGGGTTTTATTAATAATGTTTATGGGACGTTGAATACAGCTCAGGTAGCAATTAAAACTGGAGTAGAAAATTTCGTCCTTATATCTACCGATAAAGCAGTAAGGCCGACTAGTATAATGGGCGCAACTAAGCGTATCGCTGAAATGATATTACAGTCGCTGACGCTGGAGCAATCTGTTGCACCGCATCATATTGGCGCTGAAGTGGAAGATGGTTTTCCTAATAATACCCGATTTGCAGTGGTTCGATTTGGTAATGTTCTTGACTCTTCTGGTTCAGTAATCCCCAAGTTTAGAGAGCAAATTGCTAGAGGTGGCCCAGTTACAGTAACTCACCCCAAAGTCACTAGGTACTTTATGACAATTCCAGAGGCCGCTCAGTTAGTTATCCAAGCGGGTTCAATAGGTAGAGGCGGAGAAGTGTTTTTACTGGATATGGGGGAGTCGGTTCGAATTCTAGATTTGGCCGAAAAAATGATTCGTCTATCTGGTTTAAAAGTTAAGTCTGATGAGATGGATGGCGATATTGAAATTGAATTCTGCGGTCTTCGCCCAGGTGAAAAATTATATGAAGAGTTGCTGATAGGAGAGTATGTGTTTCGTACATCTCATCCCATGATTATGGGTGCAAAGGAAGAAAATATTACTTGGAGTGAAGTAGTAAATTTTCTAGATGAAATTAATCAACTGTTTGAAATTAACGATTTAGCTCAAGCCCGCCTAAAAGTATTATCTCTAGCAGGAGAACGTGACGCTGTCAAAAAACCTATTGGCGCTAAAGTGATTGATTTTAAACTGATGAATTAGTGCGATTTCGGTCTTTTACTGGGGCCCCAATTATTAGTAAGATCACTTTATCTATGTCGATAGTCATCGATCTAATGACAAGAAGTTGAGCCAATTCATGCATGCGTAGGCAGTCTTCATCTTTACAGCTAGCGGCATAGCTCTAGTGTTAGCCTAATCATTATCGACGTTACCTATTTAAGTGCGGATAGGCTGGGGCATTTGTGCAGACCTGATATATACGAACTATCTCGTATATATAGTTGGCAGCTATTTGTTTTGCATGTTGTCACCAAGGTTGTATAGTTCGTTCGGGTACTTCTTGCTAACTCTGATTTAGTCGAATGCTTTAAGTATAGTGATGACTTTGCAGATTATGCTGCAGCGGCGCCCTACACTGTTGGTGCAACATGTTATATTGATTATTCAAGCTTAGGCTAAAACAGTTATGAAAATACAACAATCGATAGAACGTAAAATTAATGCAGACTTCTTGCCCACCTATTTACTAGTGGAGAATGAGAGTCATATGCATAGCGTACCTGCTGATTCTGAAACCCACTTTAAGCTGACATTGGTTAGTGACGAGTTGCGCAATAAGCGTAAGGTTGCGCGTCATCAGTCGGTCTACAAAACGTTGGCGGCAGAGCTAGCTGGCGAGGTACATGCTTTGACTATGCATTTGTATACTGCAGAAGAATGGGTGCAAGTAAATGAGCAGGCGCCTGATTCGCCCCAGTGCTTAGGCGGGTCTAAGGCTGATAGCTAAGCCTCTCTCCCTGATTATCCATTATACTAAACTTATAATTTCACATTAAGCTAGATTAATCATATCGGTGGTCTATCTTCGCTATTATGGCTAACTCACATCGTTATAACGCGGTTAACCATTGCGGAGAGTTAGATGAGCGCCAAGGACTATTTGCCAGAAGGAAAATATGCTGCTTTAGACAACGGGCAGACTATTCATTATCTTGATTACGGTAAGGGGCCTGTTGTTGTTTTTTTACATGGTAGTGGCTCGGGCGCCAGTGGGCATAGTAACTTTAAAGGCAATTATCCATATCTAGTTGATAGCGGTTACCGAGTTATTGTTCCTGACCTACTTGGCTATGGTTTTTCCGATAAACCAGAAGATATCGATTATCACCTTGATCTGTTTGTGCAATGTATAAAGCAGCTGCTAGATGGTGAAGGTATTAGCAGCTGTCACTTGATTGGCAATTCACTGGGTGGCGCAATAGCGATTAAATTTGCTTTAGACTACCCTCGGCAAACCAATAAAATATTATTAATGGCGCCTGGCGGTATCGAGCAGCAAGAGTCGTATTTTACTATGCCCGGCATGCAGGTGATGCGTGAGACTTTTATGTCTGCTGAGCCAATGACTCTAGAAAAAATGAAGAATTTTATTAGTGATGCGTTGGTACATCAACAGCATGTTGTTACTGACAATCTTGTTGCAGAGCGATTTGAGGTGATGAAAACTCAAAACCCTCAGGTTATCAAGACCATGGTGGTGCCTAATATGGAAGATAGGTTAGGCGAGATTGAGAGTCCCATTTTAGTCATGTGGGGGCTTAACGAAAATATGATGCCTGAGACAGGTATTATGAAACTTGGTAAAAAATGTAAAAATATACGCATAATATTGGTGTCCAACTGCGGCCATTGGGTAATGGTTGAGCACCAAGATTTATTCAACCGAGCAGCATTAGATTTTTTAGTGAATGGATAGGTTTGATGTTGGATAAAAATAAGATTAATCAACTGAGCGAAGAGCTTTATCAAGCTTTGCGAACTCAAAAAACGATATCACCATTAACTGATAGGTTTGCAGATATTACTATTGCTGATGCTTATCATATTTCATTAGGTATGGTTAATAAGCGAATTGATAACGATAATGAGAAAATTGTTGGCAAAAAAATTGGTGTAACCAGTAAGCCCGTGCAAGATATGTTGGGAGTATTTCAACCCGATTTTGGTTTTTTAACTAATGTTATGCAATATCCTAGCGGCGCTGAAGTTTCAATTGCCAGTGCTATGATTCAGCCTAGGGCGGAGGCCGAAATTGCTTTTAGACTTAAGCATGACTTGATTGGCCCGGGCATTACTGAAACTGATGTGTTAGCCGCAACAGAGGCGATCATCCCTTGCTTTGAAATTGTTGACTCTAGGATTGATGATTGGAAAATAAAAATACAAGACACCGTGGCAGACAATGCTTCATGTGGTGTTTTTGTCTTAGGTGATATAGCGGTTGATCCGCATGATTTTGATTTGCCAAACTTAAAAGTAGTGGTGAAGAAAAATGGTCAGCCACTTAGTGAAGGCTTTGGCAGTGCAGTGCAGGGTAACCCGCTAACCGCAGTTGCTTGGTTGGCTAATACATTGGGTGAATTTGGCATTCCACTCAAAGCCTATGAGATTATTTTGTCCGGTTCATTAGTGCCCCTAGAACCAGTTATAGCTGGTGATTTCATGGAGATGGAATTAGTGGGCGTAGGTATAACATCTATCAAATTCATATAATGTGGTTTCAGCGATGAGTAAGAAAATTAAAGCAGCAATAATTGGTCCGGGTAATATCGGTACAGATTTGTTAGTAAAAGCTATGCGCAGCGATGTGATAGAGCCATTGTGGATGATTGGCGTAGACCCTGAATCGCCAGGCTTAGCTCGCGCTAAAAAAATGGGTTTAAAAGTAACTGCTGACGGTTTAGACGGTATGTTACCGGAGATCGAAGCTGATGGAGTGCAAATTGTGTTTGATGCGACGTCTGCTTATGTTCATGCGGAGAACTCACGTAAGGTTAATGAAAGGGGGGCGGTTATGATTGATCTTACGCCTGCTGCAATTGGACCGTACTGTGTGCCGTCGGTAAATATTGACGATGCGGTTGCTGCTCAGGCGATGAATGTAAATATGGTGACCTGTGGCGGTCAGGCAACGATACCAATAGTCGCTGCAGTGAGTCGTGTTCAGCATGTTACTTATGGCGAAATAGTAGCCACAGTAGCATCTAAGTCCGCAGGCCCTGGTACGCGTAAAAATATTGATGAGTTTACTCGCACAACTGCCGGTGCAATAGAAAAAGTAGGTGGGGCAGATAAAGGTAAAGCCATTATAGTTATTAACCCTGCAGAGCCGCCATTAATTATGCGCGACACAATTCATTGCTTAACCAAAGATGAGCCAGATCAAGTAGCTATCACTCAGTCAGTCAAAGACATGATTAAAGAGGTACAGAAATATGTGCCGGGTTATGTACTGAAAAACGGTCCAGTATTTGATGGCAATAGAGTGACTATTTACATGGAGGTTGAAGGTTTGGGTGATTTTCTTCCGAAATATGCAGGTAACTTAGATATTATGACGGCTGCTGGTCTGCGCACCGCAGAAATGTATGCTGAAGAAATCATCGCCGGTCGGTTTGTACCGACCGCTGTAAAAAGTTAAGTGAGGTAGTTATGGATCTAACGGCAAAGAAAGTTACTCTGCACGATATGTGTCTCCGTGATGGTATGCATCCTAAGCAACATCAGATTTCATTAAATGAAATGGTAGCCATATCAAAAGGCTTAGATGAAGCCGGTATCCCATTGATTGAGGTTACCCATGGTGATGGCTTGGGTGGCGCGTCGGTTAACTATGGTTTTCCTGCGCATAGCGATGAAGAGTATTTAACGGCTTGCGTGAGGGCGGTTAATACGGCAAAAATATCTGCATTGTTGTTACCGGGCATTGGAACTATTGACCATCTTAAAATGGCAGTTGATTGCGGTGTTACCACTATTCGTGTTGCTACCCACTGCACTGAAGCCGATGTATCTGAACAGCATATCGGTATGGCAAGTTCTATGGGTGTCGATACAGTGGGTTTTTTGATGATGGCTCATATGATCGAGCCAGAGGAGCTATTACAGCAAGCGCTATTGATGGAGAGTTACGGAGCCAATTGTATTTATTGCACCGACTCCGCCGGTTATATGCTGCCTGATCATGTCACTAGTCGCATCGGGCTGCTGCGCCAAGAGCTTAAGACAGATACCGAGCTAGGATTCCATGGTCATCATAATATGGCGATGGGTATTGCTAACTCATTGGCGGCAGTCGATGCTGGGGCAAATCGTATTGACGGCTCAGCTGCAGGTTTGGGAGCTGGCGCTGGGAACACCCCATTGGAGGTGTTTGTAGCGG
>TARA_B110000902_G_scaffold76233_1_pt1 | contig 12711 bp, 12 predicted proteins | sample TARA_B110000902 | Tara Oceans TARA_B110000902 (sample SAMEA4398009) | marine metagenome | biome: Polar Biome; feature: [SRF] surface water layer (ENVO:00010504); material: water (ENVO:00002006), including particulate matter (ENVO:01000060) such as... | depth 5 m | reverse complement strand
ATCAGTCCCGTTGCCTCCCAGTTCTTGATCCAGGACGGCGCTTGCTCATGAGAGGTGCCCGCCATATCTTCACCATTGATCGTCTGGATCATATTGACGCGGGCAAAACTGGCAACAGCCGGAGCCGTGGTGTAAACAATCGCGATAAATAACAGTGCCCAGCCCGCAGACTTACGGGCATCGCTGACTTTCGGTACAGTGAAAAATCGGACGATCACATGAGGTAAGCCTGCGGTCCCCACCATCAATGCCGCAGTGATAAAAAATATATCAATGGTACTTTTAGAGCCTTCTGTGTAGGCATCAAAGCCCAACTCGGTTGAAAGACCGTCCAGCTTGTCGAGCAAAAACATGCCGGAGCCGTCAGCAAGTTCAGCACCAAACCCTACTTGCGGTAACCAGTGACCCGTCATCATAATGGCAATAAAAACAGCTGGCACGGTATAGGCCACCACCAGCACACAATATTGCGCAACTTGGGTATAGGTGATGCCTTTCATACCACCCAACACCGCATAGAAAAACACCAGCGTCATGCCAATAATAACGCCCCAGGTAATATCGACCTCCAGGAAGCGCGAAAATACCACGCCAACGCCACGCATCTGTCCCGCCACATAGGTAAACGAAACAATCAGCGCACAGACCACAGCGACCGTGCGAGCTGCATTGGAGTAATAACGATCACCGACAAAATCGGGCACGGTAAACTTTCCAAACTTACGCAGATAAGGCGCCAAACACAGGGCTAATAGCACATAACCACCGGTCCAGCCCATCAAATAGACAGCGCCATCGTAGCCGATAAATGAAATGATTCCCGCCATCGAAATAAATGACGCCGCACTCATCCAGTCTGCGGCTGTCGCCATGCCGTTGGCGATAGGATTGACTCCACCACCGGCCACATAAAACTCTTGTGTGGACCCTGCTCTCGCCCATATCGCAATAGCGATGTAGAGTGCAAAAGAGAGACCGACTAGTAAAAACGTCCAACCTTGAATATCCAATGCACTTACTCCTCGTCGTTTACGTGGTATTTTTTGTCAAGCTTGTGCATCGCTCTCACGTAATAAACAATCAGCACTACAAAAACATAAATAGCTCCCTGCTGGGCAAACCAAAAGCCCAATTTGAAGCCGAAGAACTGAAATTGATTAAGCCAGTCTACCCACAAAATACCCGCTCCAAACGACGCTACAAACCAAATAGCCAGCAATTTGAGCATCAAACGGATATTTTCACGCCAATAGTCGGACGCCTGTTTATCCTCTTTTTCAGTCATTACATGCCTCATTTATTAGGTTGATTTCTTACAGAGTCATTGGACGATGGATCGAGTAAAAGACAGCCCGCAAAGGTTGCGTAACCCGTCACCAGCAGACAAAAATTTATTATTATTTCATTAGCCGCTTTCAATCTGCACGGTACTTTACAATGATTAGACAATCCTCTCTACCCCCATAGAGCAAGAGTGTTGCTGTGAAATTGATCACAGAAGTCGACATTTTTCGGCCAGCACGGCATAGATGTGAAGCAGTCCCTGTCTTCAGCCTATCAATCGGCTATTGTTTAGCCATATCTCATTACTATTAATGACTGACTAATCACATGCGATCACTATTTTTATTAGCTTCTGTTTTTGTCCTGCTGGTGGGGTATCTGGAATCTACCACGATTACGGCTCCCGCTAGTGTGCAGCTGACAACAATGACCTCCGTGATAAGAACACCACTGCGAGTACAACCCCCCGAAAACAGCCGCTATTGACGTCAATCACGCCACACTCCCGACACAAGTCAACGACGTAGCCCCCATTCGACAATCGGCAAAGTCATCCCTTAACTTGAAACTGCCCAGCGAAAACGCGGTAAAATGGCCGGATTCAAACGGGTTGGCGGCTAATGCGCAAAGACGTCTTATGAACCTCTTCAAAAAGGAAGTCAGAGAGCAGGTTAGCTATAGCGCTGAACTGATTTATGACGCTGAAAAAGGCGAAAATATTACCGGCGGCAGGGTGAACATCAGAATACCACTGGGTTAGCGAGTAATAACCAACAACTCGCTTCCAGACTTCCCCGAAAACCTCTATAATCTGTCATTGCATTCCTTAGTGCTGTTACTTGGCACAACCCTTGGCCCGAGAAATAATCATGTCGACCCCTGAAGTCACCAGTTTTACCGAACTGGCGCTATCTGCTCCTGTCCAAAAAGCCGTCAGTATTGTCGGTTACGAGCAACCATCGCCCATCCAAGCAGCGACTATCCCGCATCTCCTCAATGGCGATGATCTACTGGGTGTGGCACAAACCGGAACCGGTAAAACGGCCGCATTTGCGCTTCCCTTGCTCAGCCGAATTGACCTTAAGAAAAATTCGCCACAGGTACTGGTACTGGCACCCACGCGGGAGTTAGCCATTCAGGTTGCTGAAGCCTTTAAAACCTATGCTAGTCAAATGAAAGGATTCCACGTTCTGCCAATTTACGGCGGTCAGGATATGAGCGGCCAGTTGCGCCAATTGAAACGAGGCGCTCATGTTGTCGTTGGCACACCGGGACGAGTGATGGATCATCTGCGTAGGGGCAGCCTCAACTTAGACGGCCTCACCGGCTTGGTTCTCGACGAAGCTGATGAGATGCTGCGCATGGGCTTCATTGATGATGTCGAATGGATATTGGAACACACACCGCCAAAGCGCCAGGTTGCGCTATTTTCCGCGACTATGCCAAAACCTATCCGCAAAGTCGCTGACCGCTACCTGTCTGACCCCAAAGAGGTCCGAATTGCCACCGACGCAACGACAGCTCCGCGCATCGAACAGCGCTACCTGATCGTCAATGGCTTCGAACGTAAACTGGATGCAATCACACGCATTCTCGAAGCTGATGATTTTGACGCGATGATTATTTTTGTTCGCACCAAAACGGCAACCGCTGAATTGGCGGAAAAGCTTGAAGCGCGTGGCTATTCAGCCTCAGCCCTGAATGGCGATATGAACCAAGCGCTGCGTGAACGCACGATCAACCGACTGAAAAAGAAACAGCTGGATATTATTGTCGCCACAGATGTTGCCGCCCGCGGTATTGACGTTGAGCGGGTGAGCCACGTACTCAATTTCGATATTCCTTATGATCCCGAAGCCTACGTTCACCGCATTGGCCGCACCGGTCGTGCAGGTCGAGAAGGCAAAGCCATTTTATTTGTGGCTCCGCGGGAAAAACGCTTACTGCATACCATTGAAAAATCTACACGACAAACAATCCAACCTATGGATCTGCCCAGTGGCAGTGAGGTGTCCAATAAGCGCATTCAAAGTTTTAAAGAACTATTAACCGAAACATTGGCCAACCAGTCGCTGGATTTCTTTCACGATATTCTCGCTGGATACAGCATTGAGCACGACCGCTCCTCAGAAGATATTGCCTGCGCACTTGCCTTCCTCATACAAAAAGACAAGCCGCTGCAAGTTGCCGACGCGCCTCAGCCAAAAAGACGCCAAGAAACCGAAAGGCCCAATAACCGCGAGAGCGAAGGCCGCCGAACCAGTGAGCGCCGTCCAGAAAGAACACGGGAAAAGCCGCCTAGAACAGCGTCAAAAAGTGATGACATCAACATGGTCAAATACCGTATTGAAGTGGGTCGAAATGATGACGTCAAACCCGGTGATATTGTTGGAGCCATCAGCAACGAAGCCGGAATCGACGGCGGTGCTATTGGGCATATAAAACTCCATGATGAATACAGTACAGTTGACCTTCCTGCGGGCATGCCCAAAGAAATCCTGCATCATTTGAGGAAAGTCCGTATTTGTAATCTGCCAACGCAAATTAAACTCGATAACAGTAACGGTGCGAGTGATAGCGAAGGTGCTAAGCCCAGCGCAAAAAAACGCAAACCCAAAACTGATGCAAAAAAAACCGGGGCTAAAGCGTCTAAAGGCAAAGGCGAAGTAAAAGCTAAAAAACGCAAACCTGACTAGTCACCGCTTTAGTCATCGGGTTTGCATCATTTAACCGGCCAATACGGTTTGTATGAGTACAAAAGACGACATCTATTCACAACCACTGGACACCATTACCGGGTTTACCTTCGACGAGCACGTTGTCAATGTATTCCCGGATATGATTCAGCGCTCAGTGCCCGGATACAGCACCATTATCGCCATGACCGGCGTACTGGCTGAACGTTACGTCCAACCCAACAGCCGTTGTTACGATCTAGGTAGCTCTTTGGGTGCATCAACACTTGCTATGCGGCGCCAGCTGCATAGTCGCCCCTGTAAGATTATCGCCGTCGACAATTCTGTGGCCATGCAAAATCGCTGTCGTGAAATTCTCGCTCAGGACAACGAAGGCAATGCTTCCCCTGTAGACGTAGAGCTGGTCGACAGCGATATACGCGATATTACCATCGCCAATGCATCGGTCGTCGTCCTTAACTTTACCCTGCAATTTATCGCTAACGATAAACGAGAGGCTTTGCTGAAGCGTATTTTTGATGGCATGCTTGATGGCGGCATTCTCATTTTGTCTGAAAAAATTCTTTTCGAAGATCCTCATCTGCAGGCACTTAATACCGACTTGCACCATAGCTTTAAACGCGCCAACGGGTATAGCGAAATGGAAGTCAGCCAAAAGCGAACCGCTTTGGAAAATGTACTCATCCCCGAAACCATTGCCAGCCACCAGCATCGATTAAAAGCCGTGGGGTTTAATAACGTCGACGTCTGGTTTCAGTGTTTCAATTTTGCCTCGTTAGTAGCCATTAAGTGATGATCGACTACCAGCCCTTTCTTCAGCTGTTGCACAACAACCCCGACTACGCCGACAGCTTATCTGATTGGTTAACACAACTGCCGCCGCAAATTGCAGCGGGACTCAGCGAAAAACGCCATGGCGACCTCCCTCGCTGGAAGTCGGTACTATCGGCCTTGCCCGACTGGCCAGTTGACCATTACGCGCTGGATCAGCCCGCTATTAAAATCTCTGGCAGTCCATTGACTGAACAACAGCAGGACGAATTCAAGCATCAGCTTATGGGGCTACATCCTTGGAGAAAGGGCCCATTTGATCTGTTTGGTACTTACATTGATACGGAATGGCACTCTGACTGGAAATGGGATCGGCTTAAAAATCATATCGAGCCACTCAGCGGCCGCAAAGTGCTGGATATTGGGTGCGGGAGCGGTTATCACTGCTGGAGAATGCGCGGTGCTGGCGCCGAGTTGGTCATAGGCATCGACCCCACTCCGCTGTTTATCGTGCAGTTTTTTGCCCTCCAAAAATACATTCAAGACCACCATGTCACCGTTTTACCCATGGGCATAGAGCATCTCCCAGAAAAACTTCGATTTTTTGATACCGTCTTTTCAATGGGCGTTCTCTATCATCGACGCTCACCCTTTGATCACTTAATCGAATTGAGAGACTGCCTAGTATCGGGGGGGGAGCTGATTCTAGAAACGCTGGTCATTGACGGTGATGAGGGCCAAGTGCTTGTTCCTGCAGGTCGTTACGCGCGCATGGGTAACGTCTGGTTTTTGCCCAGTATCCCAACACTCGAATTATGGCTTAAAAAGGTTGGCTTTAAGGACGTCCAGGTCATTGATGTCACGGACACCAGCACTGAAGAACAACGCAGCACTGACTGGATGACCTTTCATTCCCTCGCCGAGTTTCTCGATCCAGAAAAAAGCGATAAAACCATCGAGGGTTATCCGGGGCCTAAACGAGCTATCGTGTCTGCCAAGGCGCCCTCATAAAATCAGGCGTGCTGCTGCCCGGCGATCAGATTTCCCGTACTAACCTTATACCAAAAACACAGTTGCGCGGCACGCAGCAGATAGATTAGGCTGGGCACCTTATTGTTCACACCTATTCGAAGAAAGGCCGCTATGACTACAATCTACGACTTTGATGCAGAAACTATTGGCGGCCAGCCCGCGCCTATGGAAAACTACCAAGGTAAAGTCCTATTAATTGTTAATACCGCTAGCAAATGCGGCCTCACGCCTCAATTCAAAGGGCTTGAAAAGTTGTATGAAGATCTCAAAGATCGCGGCTTAGAAATACTCGGCTTCCCCTGTAATCAGTTTGCCAACCAAGACCCTGGCAGCAATGAAAAAATTGAAGAATTCTGCCAAATGAACTTTGGCGTCAGCTTCCCGATGCACGCCAAAATCGACGTCAATGGCGCGAAGACTCATCCGCTGTTCAAACACCTGAAAGAAAAAGCACCGGGCTTTATGGGCACACGCCAAATCAAATGGAATTTCACCAAATTTTTAGTCAATGACGAAGGCGAAGTCTTAAAACGATTTGCGCCCACTGATACACCGGAGCAAATCAGATCAGCTATTGAGCAGGTATTACCCGAGTAAGCCAAAAAAAGTCAAAGATTAGACAGCCTGACCACCTTAAAACGACCATTGTCGGCTATCGTCTCGACCAACTTGAACCACTTTTTCGCCTTCCTTTCCAACGGAATAAAACGATTAACCACAAACAAGGCAACGCCCTTGCGGTTTAAGAGCCGCCCGCTGGCCCGCAGAAACTTTTCAGTCAGCTGATCCTCTACCTCGAAACCTTGATGAAAGGGTGGATTACATAACACCATGTCGGCCTTGAGTTCGATATCAGCGGCGCAATCATCAACAACGACTGAACCACTGACCTCATGCTGCCGAAAGTTTTCGGTGCAGGCATCGATCGCCGCCATGTTGTTGTCGCTAGCAATAAACGTGGCATTAACTATCCGGCTAGCCATTACCGAAATAAAACCATAACCACAGCCTAGGTCAACCACGGTCTCTGGCACATGAGCCATTAATTTAACTTCGTCAGCCAGTTGGTCGATCAGTAACTGGCTGCCTTGGTCGATTTTATTCCAACCAAAAATACCCGGTTTTGTAACAAAATTGATCCCAGCAAATGCTATCGACGACTGTGATGGATAGTCTTTATCGTCAAGGCGCTCACCGTCACCTCCACCGCAGAGGATAGCCGCCATCGTTGCGGTTTTATTTCCCCGCTGCTTCTCACTCATCTTACCAAGCAGGCCCGCAGCCTTCGTCAGATACGTTTTAATACCGTCACTCTTGTAACCCGCTAGAAACAACTCTCCGCCTTCTCTGAGGCAATTCAACGCCGCATTAATAATGTGGTGAACAACGGCTTTTTCCTTTGAAACACGGTAGTAAAGCGTATCGAATGATGACGTTGGCATTGGCGTAAAATCATAGTCGCTTAGCTGAACCGAAAACCCGGCGGTCTTAAGTGCTCGATAGACATCATAGCGATTGGTCATTACCTGCAGATGATCAGCAGGTTTAACCGCAGTAATTTCGGCGGCGCCAATATTTTCATCAACCACCCATAATGCACGGAGGCTATTGTCGGCTGCATTAATTTTTCTGGCCAACAGTTGAAAAGGATGGTCAATCATATGCTGGCAATCTCGGCGGCTGTCAGCGATCGATATTCACCCGGCGCAAGATCATCATCCAGAATAATGCTGCCAATACGTTCACGATGAAGACATTCAACTTTATTACCAACCGCAGCAAACATGCGCTTCACTTGATGATACTTGCCCTCGGTGATTGTTAGTCGCGCGGTATGTTCATCAATCAAATCCAAGTCCGCCGGCAAGGTCGGCTTTTTTTCTTGGCTTAAGTGAATACCTTGCTCGATGTTTTTAATCGCTTCAGGGGTGATCGGGTCGACGGCTTCTACCCGATAGGTTTTCTTGCAATGGCTCTTCGGCGACGTGACTCGATGACACCACTGGCCGTCGTCAGACACCAACAACAGCCCGGTAGTATCAATGTCCAAGCGACCCGCAATATGCAGCTGATCAACATTGTCCTCATCGAACAACTCCAAAGCCGTTAAGTGTTGCCGGTCTTTTGTCGCCGAGATATAACCATCGGGTTTGTGCAGCATAAAATAGCGAAGGCTGGCGGACCGGAGCTGCTGACCGTTAACGGCAATAACCGCATTATTATCAACGTTCTCCCGCGGGTCTATGACAACCTGACCGGCCACCCGCACTCGTCCACTACGAATCAGTCTCTTGCCCTCACTTCTCGAATAGTCAGTAACTTGAGACAAATATTTATCAAGACGCATGTGACCAAATCCCTCATTGAACCTTGATGAAATCTATCATCCACTTTGCCACCTGCTGTCGATCGGTCGGCAGCTTCAGTGAATTGATTCCGCGATGATAGACTTCGTCACCAACCAGGCTTTTCCGCAAATTTAATAAATCACGGCCAAAATCCGGCGAAAACTCTGGGTGCCCCTGAAAGGTAAGAATATGATCGCCCAGCTGGCACATAGCAATGGGGCAAAACGACGTCCCCCCCAGCACTGACGCGCCCGCCGCCGGAATAATCACCTGATCCTGATGACTAAACCACAAATTAAAATGATCAGTTTCAACCGCATATCGATTGTTCAGATCGAAAAACTTGACAGTATCGGTACCCACTCCCCAACCCTTGTTAGATTTTTCAGTTTTACCACCCAGTGCGTGCGCAATCATTTGGTGGCCAAAACAAATGCCCAACAGCTTCTTTCTCGCCTGATGGAGGGTTTGAACAAAGTCAGATAGCTGGTGAATCCAATCGACGTCATCATAAACACTGGCCTTACTGCCGGTTATTAAATAGGCGTCAACCTCATCAATATTTTGTGGATAGTCGCCGTGCTGAACCTCGTAAGAAACAATGTCCAATGCCGGATCCACCGCTCGCAAAAGACGGGTAAACATATCGGGATACTCACCGAATTCATCAACCAATTCAGACCGTACATCATCGGATTTCAAAATACCTAATTTCATGCTTGCCTGCTCCATATTCGACTCGCAGCAATAAAAAACCTTCTTAAAAAATGGCTAATTGTGCTTCATCTTTAAGGGTTCTCGACAGCGGTTGCCAGCCCTCAAGCCCCGACAGCAGTTGATGGAAAATGGCCGCCTGTTCAGGCACTCGAGCATTGTCCGGGGTATGAATAAAAACAGTAGGCGTAATACCCTGCTCAGCCCACTGAGTCATTTTATCAACCCAAGCCAATAGATATTGTTGATTGTGGTGGAAATCGGAACTGCCAATAAACCGAACAATAGGATTCGTTGACGTAACGATGGCATGAACGGGCAAGCGCGGCTTTTTGCGCTGAGCATCTTTTTCCTGCTCCGTCACAGCCGGCTTACTAAACAATGCCCTGCTATCAAAACAAACTCGATCGACGCTGTACGATTGTAATAATTGATTCAAGGCGATTTCTTCATCTCCCTGATTAAAAAAATCCAGATGACGAACTTCAACAGAATACTGAAAACTGCGGGGTAATTGTTTTATGAATTTCTCTAAGTCGTCTAACTGTCGCGGCTCAAAACTATCTGGCAGCTGAATCATAAATGCGCCAAGATTATCAGCCAGTGGCTCAACGCGCTTAAGAAATTCCGAGAGCTCGACACCACAGTAACGCAAGAAATTTTCATGGGTTATTTTGCGCGGAAATTTGAAATTAAATCGAAAACCTGCCTGCGCCTGTTCTTTCCAACCTGTGACCACATCAACACTCGGCAGCGCATAAAATGTGGTGTTACCTTCCACAGCACTGAACACGGAAGAATAGTGCCGTAGGAAGTTTTTACTGTTTGCGCCCTGAGGGAACACACCACCAATCCATTGACGATTTGACCACATCGGCAAACCCAAATAGTACACGCTTGTAGACGATATCATAAAGCGATTAGTGCTCCCGAGTAGCTCGAAATTGAATATCGGGCCAGCGCTCTTCCATCAACTGCAAATTGACTCGTGTCGGTGCCAGGTAAGTTAAATGACCACCGCCATCCAATGCCAGATTATCTGACGCTTTCTTTCTAAATTCCTGCAGCTTTTTATCGTCATCACAATCCACCCAACGGGCCGTATAAACACTCACGGGTTCATACACGGCTTCCACTTTATACTCGTCTTTCAATCGATAGGCGACCACTTCATATTGGAGCTGACCAACCGCCCCAACCACCAAATTAGAATTCCCCAGCGGCATAAATACCTGTGTTGAACCCTCCTCCGAAAGCTGCTGTAAACCCTTCTGCAGGGCTTTCATTTTTAATGGATCTTTCAGCCGGATGAGGCGAAACATCTCTGGCGCGAAGTGCGGAATACCCGTGTATTTTAAGCTCTCGCCGGCGGTAAAGGTATCTCCTATCTGAATCGTCCCGTGATTGTGCAGACCAATAATATCGCCGGAGCTCGCCACCTGCACCGCCTCCCTCTCTCCCGCCATAAAAGTCACGGCATCGGCTATTTTTACATCTTTGGCGATACGAACATGTTTCATTTTCATGCCCTTATAGTAGGTTCCGGAGCAAATTCGCATAAACGCAATACGGTCCCGGTGCTTGGGATCCATGTTAGCCTGAATTTTAAACACAAAACCGCTGAATTCATTCTCATCCGGATTAACCACGCGCGTCGCTGTTGCACGAGGTAAAGGTGGTGGCGCCCAATCGACAAAGCCATTTAACATTTCCCGCACGCCAAAATTTGACAGCGCCGTCCCGAAAAAAACCGGCGTCAAGATGCCTGCAAGATATTGCTCAACATCAAATTCATGACTGGCGCCTCTGACCAATTCTACTTCGTCGACATAGTCATCGTAATACACCCCTAGCAGCTCCCGAGCTTCATCACTATCTAAGCCCGGAATCTGAATGTCGTCTGTCATTACATTGCTCTGGCCCTGACGAAAAACATGAATAACGTCTGTGTAAAGGTTGTACACACCTTTAAACTCTTTACCCATACCAATGGGCCAGTTAATTGGCGCGCCTTTTATTGATAACACCGCTTCAATTTCATCTAACAGGTCAATTGGGTCGCGTATATCGCGATCCATTTTGTTAACAAAACTCAGTATCGGCGTATCCCGCAACCGACAGACATCCATCAGCTTAATGGTTCTGGCCTCGACACCTTTGGCACCATCGACAATCATTAAAGCAGAATCGACAGCGGTTAAGGTGCGGTAAGTATCCTCAGAAAAATCTTCGTGCCCGGGGGTATCCAGCAGATTAACCATGCGGCCTTTATAGGGAAACTGCATGACCGATGAGGTCACTGATATCCCCCGCTCCTGCTCCATACCCATCCAATCAGACGTCGCATGACGGTCTGATTTTTTGCCTTTAACGGTACCCGCCACCTGTATCAGTTGGCCCAACAACAATAACTTCTCGGTTATTGTTGTTTTGCCCGCATCGGGGTGCGAAATGATAGCAAACGTCCTTCGCTTATTGATTTCATTGACAAAATTGCTATCACTCATACCCAAAAAACCCTTATATACACCTAAATTTACACCCGTTATTAACACACCCTCCAAATCTTGCTAGAAGGTGGCTTGTGATCTGGAGGTTAATAGTTATTTATCAAGCTCCAGCGGTTTATCAAGCGCCGACAAACTTCAGTAATGGACTGAACTCATGCCCATCGGCGGCTCGAAGCGCAGCAATATATTCATTGCGGCGTTCATTCATGGCTCCCAGCCTGTAATTACCCGCCCAATCAATGGCAGGCTCATTTAATAGTTTAGTTAATATCGCATCAGCCATTATTCGGGCATGACGACCGTTACCATTAGGGAACGGATGGATATAGACCAATTTATGATGAAACCTTGCAGCCAATTCTTTGGGCTCATAGGTTCCATGTTCGATCCAATATTTTGCATCATCCAATAAGTGTCTTAACTGGATGGCCACCTGAACCGGGTCTACCCCAATATTCTTTTCAGTACGGCGGAACTTGCCCGCCCAAAGCCAAACGCTACCAAATAACTTTCTGTGTAGTTCACAAACAAAAGCTTCCGATAATACATCAGGCTTTTTCTGCTTGGCCAACCATTTGATACCGTCTGTGATACCTGCTTGTTCAAGTTGGTCGAGCTCACCCCTGGTCGAAACATGCTTAAAACAAAGGCCTGCAAGCTCATCTGGATCTAGAGGCGTTGCGCCTTCTGGGTAATCCCCAAATTTGGAATGATCATCACTCATTCATCATTCCAAAAATCTGACGGCATCTTATCAATAATTTGCGCTGCAATTCGTTCAATTTCGAATTCAAGTTGTTCTTTGTTCAATGACTGTGCTTCAAGTGCCATATGAGTAGAGGCTGCTTTTACCTGTAACCGTGCTTTCTTCTTTGCACGTTGCTGGATGATTGCCTCTACATCTTCATTTGGCACGACCGCATATACAAACTTACAGTCCATGGCCTCGGCCATCCTCTGCATTGTCTTCAATGTTACACTACCTGAAGGTTCGTCATGTTCTGCCTTTGACACTCTAGCCTTGGTAACACCAAGCCGCTTTGCCAATTGAGTACCTGACATGCCAAGTGCCGTTCTAACGGTTCTTAGCCATCCTTCTTGTGGATGTATAGAGAAGTCACCAAACTGTTTTACAGCTTGGTTAACTTTATCTCGATATTGCTTAGCAACTATCTTCTCTATACTCATTGTCGACCTTTATGTTTACGATGACGATATTTCAGTCAACATATTTATAGATCAGCCACCCAACAAAGTCAACTTAAATGTATACTTTTATTATAATCGGGTATACATATATATTAACTACTTATCTATAATAGTAAATATATACATTGATAAATTGTTTGAATACCG
>TARA_B110000902_G_scaffold52078_2_pt1 | contig 12725 bp, 7 predicted proteins | sample TARA_B110000902 | Tara Oceans TARA_B110000902 (sample SAMEA4398009) | marine metagenome | biome: Polar Biome; feature: [SRF] surface water layer (ENVO:00010504); material: water (ENVO:00002006), including particulate matter (ENVO:01000060) such as... | depth 5 m | reverse complement strand
GCGAGGCTGCTGGTTCAACCATCGAGCCTGACTTACCCGCCCCGAGAATCCTTTTTTACGCATCCATTTCTGCGTCGACATTCTAATACCATGCGCTGTGCTCGTGTAAATTCAGCATCGGGACTTTTAACGGACTTTTAACGTCCTAGGAATAACATTACAAATGATCAAGTCTTTCGAAAATAAAACCATAATCATTACCGGCGCATCCGCCGGTGTAGGTGCCGCCTGCGCTCGTCTATTTGCCCACCATAAGGCCAAGCTTGTGCTGGTAGCCCGCGGTGAAGCTGCCCTGAATATCATCGCCGATGAACTGCGCTCCCAGTGTGAAGTACTGGCCGTGGTAATGAATGTGGCGAACAATGACGACTGTTTAACGCTGCTGGAAAAAGCCGAAGCTACTTTCGGTGCTATACATGTGCTTATCAACAATGCGGGGATGCATGCGCGAGGCAATCTCGAAACTGTCGCCCCACTGGATGTTGCCGCCATGGTCGATATCAATCTGCGTGCGCCCTTGCTGCTGTCCAGTGCTGCGATCCCCTATTTGCAGCGTGCAGGTGAAGGAGCCATTGTTAATGTGGGCTCACTCGCTGGCCGCGCACCACTTCAGGGCGCTGCAACCTACAGTGCCACCAAGGCTGGATTGCGCGCCTTCAGTTATGCATTAGCCGATGAACTGCGAGACAGCGGTATCAGCGTTGGTTCAGTTTCACCCGGCCCAATCGATACCGGATTTATTATGGACGAGATTGATGAGGTTGAGGATATCGTTTTTTCACAGCCTATGAGTACCGCGCAACAGGTTGCCGAGGGAATTATGGCTGTGGCCTCTGGAGACGAAGTCGAAGTGGTTCTACCGGCAGCCAGTGCCAAGCTCACGCACATCAGCTATTTGTTTCCAAAATTGCGCCGGCGTCTGCGTCCGAAGCTCTATGAGCAGGGTCGTAAGAACAAAGAAAAATACCGCAATCGTCAAACCGCTAAGTAGCCGCAACGGCCCTCACAAGAAGGACCCGCCGTTCATCTTGATTTAAAAGAAGTTTGAAGTCAGTAGTTAGGCCCAAATAAAGCCCGTCAACATCCCATGTGTATTGATGAGTGTTCTCGGCAGCCCGCCAATATCAGAGCGGTTTTTGTCGGCGCCTTTAGACTAGGTCGTTGCGGCAGAGCCAGAGGGCGTAGTGTATTTTTCAGCGAAGAATCGCAGCAATTGCCTCTAACTCTAGGCGGCTCTGCTGATTGATGGCAGTCAGTTTATCAGGGCAAACACACGGGCTCAGTGAGAACTCATGATAGACATTCACCTGAGCTAATCTTCCTGATAGAATGCGTCCACGCGTCCCTAGATCAGCTGGCTAGAGCATTTGGCGCCTAAGCTTTAGCTCGTAGGTAACATGGACACTGAAGGGGTCCGCCAAAATCTAATACCATTTATCACCCGCCCTTAGCTCAGCTGGATAGAGCGGCCCCCTCCTAAGGGGCAGGCCAGAGGTTCGAATCCTCTAGGGCGGACCATTTCAATAGTGCTGACCTACCGTTTAAACGATCACAATTCTTTATTGTTAGTTCGGTGACCATTGGGTGGCCAGGGCTATATTGGCTTTCCAATTATTGCAAAAATATGAGCCCACCCTGAAAAAAAGGGCTTATTTTTAAAGAATTAATTTTGATGAAGCCTAGGGTAAATAATATTTAATCTGGCACTGTCATCCCAAGCAACCTAAGTTTAGTTTGATCACTATTGTGATAACGATAATCCAAGCTGTCACCTACCTAATCGAGCTCAAACCCATTAAACGGGCTTTATGGCCCGTTTTTATTTATAGCCAACTAAAAGGATTTTAAATCGCCAAGAACAGCTGGCGGTGGAAGCCCCCTAAAGAGCCCTCAGTTTCTTCTTCTAACGCTTTGCCTCAAGTTGAACCAGAATCTCGGTATGCTGGGCTCGAGTAAGCCGGTAGCGTGCGTAGAATGGCAACGCAACAAAACCCGCGATACACATAATAGGCCCACCGAATAGCCCCAAACGCCAGATTACATCGGCGTCGACCTCTCCCGGCACCGCGTCAAAAGGGAAAACAACAAATATATCCAACATGATGCCACCGACAAAATGCCCGACCGAGTTGGACGCCTTTGCAAAGAATGCCCGTGCAGAATAAATTAGCCCCTCCTGCCTGCGACCAATCAGAAACTCATTCTCATCCGTGATATCGCCCAACATGGACATCATCGCAACCGCACCTGCCGCCGCGCACATAGAACTCAGAAAGCTAATTAGCAGCAACGTCGGCATCAGTGATTCGGACCCGTTAACGGGCATCAAGCCCAGCAGACGCAAACTTATCGGAAGTTGAGTCAATGTCAACAGCCCCAAAAGGCCGCCAACCAAAACCGGTTTACGGTCAAATCTCTTCATCAGAATAGGCGATGCACTGGCCCCTATGATCACAGCAGGGATTACAACCAGACCAAACCATTTAATTTGTTCGGGCTTCAGTTCCCAAAAATACGTGGCGAGAAAAATCCCCAAGGTTTCGCTCAACCCAATCGAAATCATGAGTAAGAAAAAACCTATTAGCAGAAATCGGTAGTTGGGATTGTCAAAAACCCCCCTCAGTTCTTTATAGAAACCCATGAGCGACATTCGCTCCAACTTTTCGGGAGGCGAACTTAGATAAGGCACCCGCCCCAAAGTGCCAAGGGAGCTAAGGTATATCATCACAAGAATGATTCCGCAGACCGTTAACACCACGGGGGGGTACGCTGACACATCAAGATGCTTGGGCACTACCGACCCGTCTGCCAACACGCTTTCACCGGCAAAAAAGAAGCCCCAAACTGTGAAGGCAAACAGTGCGCCCGACACATAACCTATAATCGCGTTTATGCTGAACAGCTGCGATCGCTCATTGGCGTCTTTGGTCAATTCTCCGCCCAGCGCATGGTGAGGAATGGTATAAAGCGTTACAAACAGACGACCGGATATGGTCCAAAATGCTAACCAAGCAAACAACCACATCTGATTCGGTTCACCCGATACGCCACCTGTAAGCTGCTCTGGCGGACTGAAAATGCAGTAAAGCGAGATAGCGAGCGGAATGGGGGCGGCAAAAAGAAAGGGATGGCGCCGGCCCAGCCGAGAACGCCAGCGATCAGAAATCATGCCTACCAAAGGATCAGATATGGCATCGCCGATCATAGCGAGCATGATCGCGGTGCCAATCAGTGTATTGGAGAGACCAACGGCTTGGTTATAGTAAATAACGATGAAAGTGTTAAACATACCAAGGAATACGATCTCACCCATCTCCCCTATGCCATAGGCTATTTTAATCCTTAATGGCAGCCGTTCTTGCGTGATCTTCATGAAATCTCTCTTATCTATTGTCAAATTCTGTGTTAATTTTTTTGCCAAAATCCAGCTGACTTTAGCCAGTAATGGTCAGTGCGGCGACTCTCTCAGCACTTATCAGCGGCAACTGAATGTGAAATTGAATTAACCCAACATTCTGCCGCAAGAGATACAGCCAGCCACCACCGCCTGCTATGGCGAAGGCGACCCTTTAACTCGGTTACTCCTAAGACAACTTGCCAGGCTCTGCAGACCGAAAATCGATTACATGGGTTGTTTATAACATCGCTCCGCCTTACCGTATTGACAACAACGGTATCCTGCAGCGTCTGAGTGCACTTTTGATAGGGAAAGGATCTTCTCGATCAATGTGCTTTGCTCCTGCACGAAAATACTGCCAGTTTTAGTCGCAATCACAGCAACAGACAAAACATTTCCGCGGAACAGGATTATGCTGGTAGCATCAGTTAGCGGGTCGATTTCGAATATTGCTGGCCCACCTTGCATAGCTCATGGCCAAACTATTCGTGGCTTAAATTATTATTTGCTTTGTATGGGTAGCCGTCTCAATGCCCGCGCTCAACCACTATTATAAGTTCACTGTATTAAGCGCCAGGCTGGCAACTATAGAATAGTGACCGGGCCGATGCAATACCAATCAATTGTTTTTTCACTAGGCGCCCTGTCAGATCCTCGTACAAAGGCACCGTCTTTTTTCGAAATATCTAATCATAAAATACGGGTTAGTTTTGACCGCTGGGCTCTCCTAAATGCTCAGCCCAGACAACACTCTCTGAAGCCATCGGAGTCTATTCACCGCCACAATTATGCTGTTGCTTTGCCTAGGGGAAACGCTGATTGGATTTTACGAAACATTGGTGCAAACGGTCGACCGCTCAAAACAAGCTATGCTCACCACAAAGATGATAGCAACCTACTTAGTGATTTTGGCTGTAAGATCGGTATACGCCGTCCTGTGAGAGGAATAACGTCTATTGCGAAACATTCGAAGATTACTTGCGCCGTTGGTACTCGAACATCCCAAAGCGTTGATCGCTCGCACCCGGAATGGGCAACGGACTGATTTACGGTCAGACCTTAAAGGCTTCAACACCCTTAATAATAAAACTGACCGTGTCTTCCACTAATTTTTTTCTGTTACCACCATCTCGAGCATAGTGCCGAGCGGCTGCTTGAGAGGCTCCGGATGCCAGGGAAATAACATGCACCGCCTGAGGTTGAGTTAGGTGGTACATCTCTGACACGGTTTTTACCAAAAAATGTCCGGCTTTGCTCAAATTGGATGTCTGTTTTTCTCTGGTCACTTTACCGACTTCTGGCTGCGCACCCAAAATATGAATAATCCCGCCCATAGATGTCTCGTCGAAATTAAGGTTCACGAACAACCTCACAATATCTTCAAAATTTTTCGCGCTGTACATTTCCTCACTAATACTCGTAGAGAACCGCTCATACTCTCTCGTCCAGAGTTCCTGCAACAATTCCAGCCTGGTATCAAAATACTTATATACCAGTGGATTGCTGACGTCGGCCTTTGTAGCTAGTGCCTCCATGGTAAAGCCAGAAAAGCCGCTCTCCTGGATGAGATCTCTGGCACAGTCAAGCAGGTGCTTACGACGATCTTCCGGCGATAGACGAGTGCGCTTTTTAACAACCATAAATGTGTTTCCTAATTCAGGTCCAGCTGACGATGTAGAGGCGCATTTTATCTTGTAACACGGCTCCTAGGATACTACCAATACCCTCGAAATTGCCAATGCTTTGCAACTCAAAGGATGAACTTACCACCCTATCCGGGCCGCCCACTTGTTTATTACAGGACTGAGTGAATTAGAAACCAACATTGGGACGAGACTAAGCAGAAAAAACGCTCTAGTCCTGACAGCAAATCTATCCATCGGGAATACAGCAAGGCTTCATGGCCGCCAACAACACGACATTTACTAATCGCTCAAAACTAAGCGTCAACCATTTTTTGCTGTACCCCATCGAATGTAATGATTTTAGCTGGCGATAAAAACGACAATAGAAAAGGTCCTTAGGCCATTAGCTTGTATGCTATTTGGTGAATGGCTAACGATGGTTTTGATAAATAGCGACCTCACGACTGGATTTTGAGCCCTTAGCCATCGGATATGAATAGGTACTCCACAATTAACTTATCTGTTCAAATTTTTTAAGTTAAATGTCCGCTTCTATTGCGATCATTTAGATAAAAAGTGTATTAAAAACAATACAGTGCAGATTATTTCTACGTTCGCAAGCGTAGTATTTATTCTAAGATTCTTTTTATCAGGGATGACTTTCAGCATAGAAAGATAACCGTTTCCTCTAAATTTTGTAGTTATTATAGAAATAGTTACCTTTTCACAATAACTTTATGTATATTATAGGTTAACTATAATAAGCAGCTGCCAATAAACATAATCAAATAGCAGCAAGGGGAATCTTCAATATGCTAAAAAATACCACCTATCTCTTTAAGCAGACGTTTATCGCCTCAGCGATAGCGGCGAGCCTCAGCGCGCCAAGTGTTTATGCACAAGGTGAGACATTTGTAATGGAGGAAGTGTTGGTAACAGCCTCTAAGCGTGAGAAAACACTTCAAGAAACACCCATTGCAGTATTTGTGACGTCTGCTGAAACCATAGAGCGGGCTAACATACTTGACACAGCCGATTTGACGAGTGTTGTACCAACATTAAGAATTACCCCTGCAGGTACTCGTTCTGCTAGCGTGAGATACTCAATCAGGGGCCTGGGTAACGGCGGCTCAAATGGAACAGAACCATCCGTTGGTGTATTTATTGATGGCGTTTATCGCGCACGCAGCGGCTCGATTATTGGTGATTTACCTCGATTGCAGCGCATAGAGGTCCTCAGTGGGCCACAAAGTACCTTATTCGGTAAAAATGCGTCGGCCGGCGCCATCAGTATCATCACAATGCCACCTTCTCAGGAATTCGAAGCAAAAGTTGAAGCGGGTATTGGCAACTATAACCAGCAAATACTTAAAGGCTATGTAACCGGGGGTATAACCGATGATATCGCCATGAGTTTCTCTGCGGGTACTAACCAACGTGACGGTTACTCAGAAGGGCGGTACGGATTTTCAGACCTCAACGATAGAGATCGCTGGAATGTACGCAGCCAGCTACTTTATACCCCAACCGAAGACTTCAGTTTGCGAATTATTGCAGACTATAGCGAAATTGACGAAGTTTGTTGTACCGTTGCCAACGTTATTAACGGGGCAGGTGTTACTGCAGTGATTAATGGCTTAGCCGGAGAACAAGCTGTATTAGATGCAAGCGGCTCCTTCGATTATAAATCATTGCTCGATTTTGACCCCACTAACGCTATTGAAGACGGTGGCATCTCCTTCCATGCTGACATCGATTTTGAAGATTTCACGCTAACATCGATTACGGCCTATCGCTTTAACGAAATCACCACGACCGGGGACATCGACTTTACCGCACTGGATATCGCATCCAGTTTTTCAACCCCTGACGTCAAAACCTTTAGTCAGGAAATTCGTTTAACCTCAACAAGTGACGGTCCTGTAAGCTGGATCGTAGGTGGGTCTCTATCCAAAGAAGAAATTTCAACCTACGGTTACACGCTATACGGCGACGATTTGCGACCCTTTGTTAACTCTCTGATCGGCGGCATTCTTCCGTATTTGGAGTTAATTACTGGCACACCTTCCGGGGGTTTCTATACCGCTGGTACAAAAACTATTGCTGAGGCGGGGCTAGATACAGACAGCTACTCCATCTTCGGCACCATGGATTATAATATTAATGATAAGTTAACGGCGACCTTAGGCCTCAACTATACCCAGGATGATAGAGAATCGTCGGCCGAACAAATTGATAATCCCGACTTATTTGGGCAAGTCGATTGGCGTACGCTGAATCCGTTCGGCCGCGGCGAAGCTCTTGCCGGACTAGCCTTCAGACCACAGGGCCTCTCCTACCCAAATGAAGTTGAAGATGGTAAGTCGTCTGATGATGACGTGACATGGCTGGCAAGATTAAATTATGAAATTAATGATAATGTTAATGTTTACGTGAGTGCGGCTACCGGCTTTAAATCTTCCGCATGGGAAGGCGGGAAGCCCAATATCGAGGATCAAGCAGCTATTGAAGCGGCGGGTATAGACGTTATAAATCAAACTTATGGAAGCCGGAAGTCTGATCCTGAATACTCTACCGTGTATGAAATTGGTATAAAGTCTAGCTTTAATAATGGCTCTGTTAACATCGCTATTTTCGATCAGTCTATTGAAGATTTTCAAACACGAGGCTTCGATGGTGTAAACTTTATTAATCTAAATGCTGGTGAAATCTCTGTGCAAGGGGTGGAATTTGACATTTTATATGCCCCTTCTGCTAACTGGCTCTTTACCATGGCAGGGACCTACTTAGACCCTGAGTATATAGATTATAAAGAAGGTGTTCGCACTACCGATGACTTTGGCACGGAGCCCTATGACCGTTCCGGCACTCGTCCTGGAGGGATACATAGCCTAGCCCTATCCACGGCTATAACCTATAGCTTTATGCTAGATAACGGCGCTAATGGTTATGTTAGAGGTGACTATCTGCATGAAAGCGATACTGAGATCTCAGATAGCTTTCCTGGTTTGAGCCGCGAAGTAGGCACTTTCAACGCGTCAGCGGGTTTACTCTTCGACAATGGTGTGGGTGTAAAAATCTGGGGCCGCAACCTTAACAATGACGAATACTTGCAAGGAGGCTTCTCCGGAGTAGCTCAACGGGGTACTGTCAACTCATGGCCAAACCAGCCAAGAACTTATGGTGCTACCGTTTCTTACGAGTTTTAATCCTCGTCATGTGAACAACAGCGGCTGGTATCCCCCAGCCGCTGTCTTATACCCCAGCTATTGCTAACAAATGTATCAAACAACTGCATAAAGCACTGTTTGACAGCTGCCTTTTTAACGTATGAAACGACCGAATAAATGCCCCCGGTTCCCTCTGGCAGGCTAAGAACACTTTGACTACACCAACAGGGCAACCCTCACTTATTGATTACTGACGCTCCAGTAGCTGATCAGCATATCGTTTTGCATCCTCTGACCGCCCCATTGCATTCAAGTAACTCGCTAGCGCCGACAAAATGTCAGGATTCCCAGGATGACGATTTAACGTTTGTTTTAAGCTAGTAATCGCCCACTCCCTTTTACCGCTTTCAAATAGTGCCACCGCATACACATAACTGTAATGAGAAATATCGGGAGCCAGACTCGCCGCTTTTTGCAGCGATTCAGTTGCCAGACCCAAATTCTTTAAACGTATATATAACAGCCCGATCGCATAATTGGCGTCAATGTTGTCGGGTAACACTCGCAGCGCCTTTTGCAGCTGCGGCAGCGCCCGTTGATCCTGCCCCTGAGCGCGATACCAGTCGGCCAAATTAAGCATAGCCGGAATAAAGTCTGGTTCTAACACTAATGCATGTTCATAGGCCGCCTTGGCTTCATCCGCTCGACCTAGTGCCTGATATAACACGCCTAGCTGAAGTTGCCCCGATGGCGCATCAGCATTGGATTTAACCGACTCGATGTATTCCTTTATGGCCCTATCTAACTGTTGCTGACGGTCGGGACTGAGTGCTGCGCGCATTGAACCTCTCAGGCCTACGCCTGCTAATAACCGAGCGGCCTCGATCCGTACTGCCAACACGGGGTCCTCTAACATCGGCCACAGCGTGGTCATACGTTGCTGCAGAGTCATACTGTTTAAGACTCTCAGTGCCGCTAAGCGAATCAATGAGTCCGGTGACTCCAACAAAGTAATCGCTGTGTTTATACCGTATTGATGTTGATATTGCCCGAGCATTTGTAAGGCTGACGCCCGAACCATAACCGTTTGCGCGGCGTCATTGGCCAGCGCCGCCAACTGCGGAAGCGCTTGTGCTGCGCCCTGCTGACCCGCATAAAACAAAACACCATAATGCGGCTGATCAGACCGGTCTGGATACCACTGATCGAACTTCTCCAACGACCAGTCAACACTCTTATCCTCGTGGCACTGATTGCAAGCATTCGGTACACCCAGCTTTTTTGACAGATCAGGTCTAGGGATTCTTAAGCTATGGTCACGCCGCGGATCAACCACCATATACGTCGTTTCAGGCATATGGCAATTGACGCATTGAGCGCCCGCAGCAGCTTGGTGGTGATGATGCTTCGGGGTATCGAACTGTGTAGGGTTATGACATTGAGCACAGAGCTGATTGCCCTCTGCCTTTAATTCTAAACTATGGGGGTTATGGCAGTTGCTGCAAACAACACCACGCTGATGCATTTTACTCTGGATGAAAGAGCCATGGACATAAACTTCATCCAGAATCTGACCGTCGCTGTGGTAAAGCGGTGACTCCAAAAACGCAAGCATATGCGTATCCAATAACTCCTCAGTGAAGGACGGTCCATTAGAAGGGTCGTGAATTGATGCGCGCCTGGAGTGACAGCTGGCGCAATTGTTAATTTGTCGATCGTTAAGTGCGCCATGATCCGAAGCTACAGTCGCCGTTGCCATACCGGGTAAACGCTGCCACTCGCCCGCCGAACCTACATCACGAATCAAGCCTTTACTGAGATTTTTGGGGTCAGCTGTTTTTGTCCAATCAAGGTGATCAACGCCGGGGCCATGACAACTTTCACAGGCCACGTTCACTTCTGACCAAGTCGTCTGATAGCTATCAGTGCTCTGCTGATAGTTCTTTTTCAAATTTGTAGAATGACATTCTGCACAGCGACTGTTCCAATTATTGGCATAACGCGTCCAATGCAAAACATCTTTATGGTCAACCTGCTCTTGCGGATAAAGATGGAACCAACGTTGACCTCCCTCCTCTTTTGATCGACTGTCCCAGGCAATGCCAAGGGCTTGGTAGCGACCATCATCAAAACCGATCAAATATTGCTGCAAAGGATTGACTCCAAACGTATAGCCGATCTTAAAATCCCGCAACTCACCATTTTCATCATCGGTGTTAACCCAAAACTCGTCATCCTTTTCAAAAAAAGTCGTCGTGATACCGTTATATTCAAACCGGCTGTTGTTAAAATCACCTAACACAGTTTCCTTGTTAGCATGCATCATTGCCTGATCGTGGTGTGAGCCCTGCCAGTCAGTGAATTCTTGTTGGTGGCATGTTGCACACGTTTTACTACCAATATAGTTAACATCATTAACGGCGGTGGCTAGTACAAAGGAAGAGTTCAACAACAAAAATAAGGGAAAAACCCTTAAAAAATAGCACATAGAACAAAAAAATCCGTAAATTATGATGAAGGGTTTGGCCATAGCGGACGCATTTAACAGGCTATGGCTAATAATATTATTTAATAACTTCTTTGAGAACATTATCTACGGCACTCGACGGTGGTTTAGACTGAAATCTACCCGTTTCTGCCATGGCCACACCCTTGCCTGCTTGCTGTTAATAGACGCCAGCAGTTGCTTTGCCTCGGCAATAGTCAATGCAGACCCGCTCCCATAGACAAAATGTTTTAGCTGTAGCACTAACTCTGCACAGATCTTATCATCGCGGAAGGTTTGTTCCAGAGTAACAAATTCTCGACCTTGGCGCTGTGCCAGCAGGTCATATAGGCTCTGCAATGCCAACTCACCATTGAGTACTTTAGTAGCGTCAAGAAAGCGCTGCTCTAGCCTTTTCTTTGACCACCACGCCACACTGTAATCACGCAGACGCTTTATCGGTAACCACAAGGACCCGGCCCAAAAAACCAACCATACTGAAATACCGCCAGCGAGAACCCCCCAGGGGATTGAGGCCATGTTATCCAGTAATGAATCATCGGCACGAACTGTAGCGATACCGTCACCAGAAGCTCGAAATGTCTGCGACGCAAGAAAGATAGATTCTTTCTTCATGTCCGCTAAGTTCCACCAGTAAAACTGATAGGCCGGCAAACTAAAATCGCCCGACTGCTCCACCGTATAAATAAACTGCTGTTTGCGCGTTCCCTTCAGTACGCCTCGATTATTATAATCATTAACAACCGGCTGCCGGGTGTAAACCGCCAAACCATCAATCGAAGCGGGGATAAGCTGCGGCAACATCATTGCTGGCACACTTTCTATCTTCATATCGATTGTATGAGTGATGGCGTCGCCCGGCTGATAGCTATCTTTTAAGCCCTCGAAACTCTGCTTTACAGTCAAGCCCGTAGTTGCCCACCACTGGTCAACACCCATCATTGCGTCAGGTACCACCACGTCTAACGTTTTCTCAGGCAGGCTTATCTTGCCTTCTACCGGAGGTTCACTGCCGGCATTAACAGAAACAAATAGGCCTATGGTGGGAATAGTCAATACGCCTGATTTTTGCGGATAAATCACCACGGTCCATAACTGCACTGCCCATGTCACACCCGCCTGCTGCCGCGAAGAATTGGTGGACAAATTCCCCCGGTGATTAATTACCGCGCCCTCAATATCTAAGTCATCGATACGGACTCCTCTAGCAAACCATCGGTCAGTGGCAACTTCAATTTCGATCGTTACGGGCTGATACTTAATAACTTGCTCACTCGGAGAAAACTGATAATTGATTGCGAGATGCCCCTGCTGCTGCAACTGCTCAAGTGTTACCGCAAAAACTGGCAAGGAAGTAATAGACAGCAACAATAGATAAATTACCCTCATCACTCCGGACCCTCTTCATCCACTGCGCCTTTCGCCTGCTGCTCAAGCTGCATATAGAATTTAACTTTCAGAAACTGCGTTGGGTCTCGCTGCACCAGCCGCATCCACATGTCAGTCAGGGCAGGATCCTGCAAGAGCTGATCGGCGGATAACTGCTGTTTTGGTTCAGCTTCATACATCTGACGTTCGTCACCCTCAGACGATTTCGGACCATCCTCACTGTCAAGAAACATCTCACCCGCCTCGGCCTGCTGACTTTCCGACATTAATTCATTGGCATCTACCAATGTTTTCACAATGATCCGATTATTAATAACATCAGCATCCGTCGGCATGTTATTTAACAACTGATCGTAAACAGCAAGTGCCTGAACATAATTACGAGAGTGCGCTAAAGCATTGGCTTTAGAAAATTGACCATTGCGATCCTGATATTGGGAAAAAAACATCGCAGCGGGCTCAAAAGATTCCGCTGCATACAAGCTTACTCCTTTCCAAAGCGGTGTTTGGAAACGTTGCGAGGCCTGAGTGTAATAACCCAACTCAAAGAGTAAACGACCTTGCTGGTCGGGCGTCAACCACAGACTAAAAAATCGCAGTGGAAAAAGCGCGGCCCATATGGCAAATGACAAGCCGAA